>Ga0181570_10000307_pt1 | contig 47408 bp, 31 predicted proteins | sample 101ome_18_FD_148667 | JGI IMG/M metagenome (GOLD analysis project Ga0181570, IMG submission 148667) | Coastal salt marsh microbial communities from the Groves Creek Marsh, Skidaway Island, Georgia - 101406AT metaG (spades assembly) | ecosystem: Environmental > Aquatic > Marine > Intertidal zone...
GGCTTCCCAATCAGTTTCAACATGTTCTTCAAAATCGGCTGGCCCGTCATGTGCATCTCCCTTTGCATCGCCGGCGCATATCTCGCCGTGCTCGAATCCGCTGGGACCTTTGTCGTCGATCCTGCGATGTAGACGCGTACGACGTGATCGGCGAATCGGCGTCGCATCATCAGTCCCAGATCCACAACACCCCGCATCCATCGTGATGATTGTTTTGTCGAATTGCTATTTTTTTGAATATTTGAGTGCGTTGTAATCGAATTGCTATTTTTTTGAATATTTGAGTGCGTAGTAATCGTAAACATGCACCGCCTCACGATGCTCGCGTCCGAGTCGCGCGCGACTGAATGAAGCTCCAGTCCAAATGAACTGTCCGCCCTTCCTCACACGTCGACGCGACCCCGACCCCGCGCGTCGTCAACAACTCCATCACGGCGTGACGCCGCCGCCGACGTACCATGGACAAGTGGCGGAAACAACAGAGAAAGAAGGAGCTCGCAAAGAATAAAGAGCGACGCCAAGAGGCTCGAGCAGCGGCAGCGCAGAGGAAAGATTCTGATGCGTTGCGCGCCGAACGCGCGGCGTTAGAGCGCATCAAGGATGCGCCGCACGTTCCGGGACCGAACGGACCGCGGTTGGATAAGATTGAGGATAAATTGCGGTGGTACGATAAGCAGATAGAGGCGAGAACGGCGTTGGAGGCTTCAGACTCAAAGGATGGACGCAGAACCGTGACGACGTCGACGAGGACGAAACCGACGTCGACGATGTACGCGGTCGGGGCGGAATGGGAGAGAAAACCAGAGGACTCCGTGTATTGGCATCCGACGTTGAATCCGAGCGGGAAACCGCCGCCGGGAAAGCCGCAAAAGTGGAAAATGGGTGTTGAGACGACGAGCGGAGCGGTGGACGCGGGGAGAGCGTTACCGCTCGCGAGCGGTTCGGGGAGGATGGATGAGAGTGAGAGCGAGGAGGACGCGATGCCGCCGCCGAGTGGACCGCCGCCGAGAGTTGAATTGATTATTCCGGCGGCGCCACCGAATGCGGGCGAGGTGAAGGGTGAAGACGAGGATGAAGAGCCGTTGCCTCCGCCGAGTGGACCGCCTCCGCCAGAGGAGGAGGAGGACGAAGAAGACGAAGGAGAAGGCTCTGATTCCGACGCGCTTCCCCCGCCGCCGACGGCACCGCCAGCGCTGGAAGACGAGAAAGTAGATGTGAAAGCAGTCGCTCCACCGATGGTGACGACGACGACGACGGTGACGAGGGTACCGATCGCCGGCGCGCCGACGCGTCAGACTTACGCGCCTCGAGCGCAGCCTCCGCCCGCGCGCCGGCCGGGAAATTCCGGCTTTTTCGCCGCCCCACGAGCCGTCACCCCTCGAGCCCCGGTGGACCCGTCGACGTTCACCAAGAGCGCGGCGCCGACGGTGACGCCGACGATTCGCGCGGAGAACAACGCGGCGCTCAAGGCGTTGGTACCCGCGAGCGTTCGCGTTCGACGAAGAGACGCGCCCGAACCAAAGCGGCGACGCGTCGTCTCCACTCCGGCGGTGAACGCCGCACCCGAGGTTAACTCGACGGCGCAGGATGAAAAGTACCTGAGTTTCCTCGATGAAATGTCCTCGCTCGGTGCGTTCGAAGAGTCGTAAACCCGCGTGTACGTTAGAAGAATGGAATTGAAATTGAAATTACAGTGTACCGGTACAACTACTTCGCGGCTTTGAGCACCTCGCTCTCCGTGACTTCGCACGCCCAGTGCAACAACGTCTGCCGCACCACCGGCGACACGCGCGCGTCGTCGAACGACGCGTTCGCCGCTATGATTTTATTAATCAAATTCGTCTTCCATCGACCCTTTGCCCCGCACACGCCTTTCCACCGCGAAATTTGTCGATCGTCGTCGTCGCAGCGTCTTCCGACGTAGAATCTACAATACCACTGGAACCATCCGCGCGGGTCCCGCGCGTCGATCCAACCCTTGGATTCCCAGTACTCTTGGTCCTGTCCCGCCTTGACCCCGTACATGTTCGTCTCCGCGACGTACCTTCGGTTCGCGTACCGACTCTTTTCGATTCCCTCAAACCACTCCTTTGGAAACTCGCTCGGGGAAATCGCGACGTCTCTTCGCTTCCCATCCGGTCCCGGCAACCCCGCCTTGCCCCCTCGCGGGTGGAAGTAGCACCCACCCCACGTTCCCGCGGCGATGACTTGCCCCGGGGTGAGATTCGGGGTGAAATCCGGCCGATCGGCAAAGATTAAGTGCCCGCGAGTCGGGTGTCTCTTCACGCCTTTGAACGGTTTCTCAGCCAATGCGAGGGCGCTTTTTCGACACGTCGCCGGTGGTACACTCGGCGCGTACGGCGTCCTCGTCGTCGGACGCGCGTCGGCGGCGTCGTCGAGCGCGCGCGCGAGGTTGACGTCATCGCTGTACGTCGCGACGGGTTTCCGCGCTCGAGACGACGCGCGACGCGGCTGCGCAGCCTCTGCCTCTGTCGATGCTTTTCGCTTTTTCGCTGACGTCGATGCTTTTCGCTTTTGATTAACGTCGTCGGCGAGCGCGTCGACGCCGAGCTCGCGCATGCGCGCGGCGTTACGCGCGACGTTGGTTTCGCGCGCGCGCTCGTAGTCGTTCATCGCGTCGATGCGCGCGGTGCGACGGCGAGTGACGCGTTCATCTTGTTCTACTACCTAGTACTGGTATTACACGCCGACGCTACGACGCCGACGCTTTGTCGGTGTGCTTTTGAAACTTGAGCGGCGCGGCGTTGGCGTCGTGACGCCCTCGAGCGCACGGGGGGAGTTTTAAAAAGTCGTCGAAATCGTACACGAGCGTACCGCAGCACGACCAACCTTTTTTGGTTTCGTGAAAGATTGGTTGACCGGCGTGAAATCGACAGGCGTCGTCGGCGTTTTGGCGTTCGGTAAACTTTTCACCGCATCCCGGGCGTTTGCAGGTTTGCACCGCGTCTGGGTCGACGGCGGTGACGGTCGACAGTGCTGCGTCGTCGTTTCGTTTTGTCTCTGTGTGCGCCTTCTCTTCGACGGCGGCGCTCGTCGATGGACTCTTCGGCGTCGCGTGTTCGGCGCAATAAAAACCAGCTCGACACCTCGCGCACGTCGCCGCCCTAACATCGGTCTCCCCCCTCGCCTTGGCCTCCATCGATAGCGGGATCGCCGCCGTACTCACCGCTACCGTCTCTTTCTTCACCGCGGACGCATATTCCGTCTTTACGCACGTGTGCCGATCCGTGGCGCATCCTCGAATGGACATGAACTCACCAAAGTCGTGCGAAGACTTTTGACAACACGGCCACGATTTTACGCCGTCACGAAAGCTTGGAGGTTCGGTGTGATGCACGCAGCACCCGTCGACGTTATCGGCGCTTCCGGGGACGTAGTACGCGTCGCATCCGAGGCGTTGGCAGGCGTACTTGCCGTCGGGGCGCGAACACGGTGGAAGGTTGGTCAAGTCGTCTTGCGCGACGTCGACGCGCGAGGTCATACTCACAAAGAGCGAGAACGCGGTGTAATGTCCGGAACGTATGGGTTACGCGCGCGCGTAACGACTGGCGTGGGATTGATTACACGAAGTGCGTGTCTCACGCGTCGGTTTCTAAAGTCTCCTGGTAGCCTACTGGTACTTTTTGACTCGGACGACGCGACTTGCTACGAAACGTCCGTGTCAAACGCTATGATAATCTCACGCTCGACGCACATCAGACGCGACGACGATGTGCGGGGAAACGCCAATGTGATCGTCGCCATCGTGATCGTCGAACGGCGACGCCCACCGAAGACGAATCTCTGGAAGTCCTCCTCGCGACGTCGGCGGCGCGCACAACGCGAGCGCGTGCGACGTCTCCGGGTTTGGTTGAATCAACGCCACTCGCCATGCCTCGCCGGCCTCCCCGTCTGAAAGCTCCAAACGACCGCTACTTACATCGATGTCGACGTCAAACTCTCTAAACGGGCGTCCAGCGATCCCCAACCCCGTCGCCTTGACGTACGCCTCCTTGACGGTCCACGTCTGCATGAAGACGCGCGCTCGCTCGTCCGCGTCCTCCGTCCCCTCAACCGTCGCAATCTCTCGCGCACTCAGCCACCTCGTTGCCAATTTATTCACATCACTGCCACGTCTCCTATTTACATCCTCGACATCCACACCGCACTCCCCGCCTCGAGTGACGCACACCGCGACGAGCCCGTCGCAGTGCGAAACGCTAAACCCAACCGACGTCAACTCGCTCGGCGCGCTCACCCTCGGCTTCCCACGCGCGCCGAGCGCGAACACCACGCGCTGCGGGTCACCACCGGTACCATCCTTGACGTACCGCATCAGTGTTTTACGCGTAAACGCGCGCGCATACGCCCTCAACGCCGACGCAGACAGTTCCTCTCGCTCTTCGCGCGTCAGCGCCGCGTACGCGCGCGCGCGTCTCCCCCGTCCACTCTCCGTATCCTCATCCTCCCCGATCGTCCTCGCATCGAAACACCACACGTCGACGATATCGTTACGATCGACGTCATCCGTCGCCGTCGTCATCGCGCGTCCCGACGCGCCGGCGTACCGAAGAAAGGATGCCGCGCGTCTTTGCTGCCGCTGCTGCTGCTGCTGCGCACGGAAAAAGCAAACAGAAGAACCGCCGTTCACCGTCGTCCCTCGTCGCGTCGACGCAGACGTCGACGGGATCATTCTCCGCGTCGCCGACATCGCCATCGATCGCATCGGAACCGCGCGTCCGCCGCCGTCTGACGAACGGTCGAACGAAGTCAACGAGCGCGCCGAGTCAACGACCACACTCTAGGTCATACATACTGTATACACATACACGAGACAAAAGACCAAACGCTGTAACGCTCGCTTTTTCAAAAATCACGATGCGCGCCGAGCCGACGCCCTCTAGTGCGCGACGGACGGACGCACCTGGCGACGCCGACGTCGAACGCCGACGCCGGGATGGAGACTGGAGACGACCGCGTCGATGGAGCGATGGCGACGGAGAATGGTGAGACGCGATGCGTGGAAATGGATGAGGACGAGCAGCAGCAGCGTCGATCTGTTCGTGAACGAAAACCATCGCTCGCGCTGACGGAAGCGACGATGACGACGATGAACGGACGGAAACGACGGGAGGCGGAGGATGGGTGTGATTCGGTGATGTCTGCGTCCGCGGCGAAGCGGGCGTCGCTGGAAGAGGAGATTGAGAGACGGAGGAAACTCGCGTTGGGGATCGTAGAGGATGTCGCGCGCGCGTGGGCGGAACACGGAGCGACGCCGAGACGCGGGGCGGAAGCGGCGACAGAGGCGTGGGTGCAGTGCGATAGAGAAGCGTGTGGGAAGTGGAGACGAGTGCCGAGATGTGTGGCGGATGCGTTGGGGGCGGAGGATAGGTTCGTGTGTGAGGATGGGAAAGACGGGCGGTTCAACGCGTGCGACCGGGCGCAAGAGTCTACGGACGCGGATATAGACGCGCGTTTGGATGAATCTTTAGCGGCGGATGCCGAAGCGAGGGCGACGGCGAAGAAGGAAATCATCAGTGAAAGGAAGAAGGAGTACGAGAGGAAGAAACGGAGGATAAACTTGGAGAAACGGGCGCAAAAAGGGGAGATTGTGCTCAACGACGACGGCACGTGGAAAAAGGTGCCGAAAGCGGCAAAGACGAAGAAGAATGGGGAATCGTCGGGACCGCCGCCGCCGCATCCCGGGCCGTTCGACGAGTGGGCGTGGGTACAGTGTGAGAGCGAGGCGTGCGGAAAGTGGCGAAAGATGAGACAGGAGACTGCGGATTCGCTTGGGTCGAGGGATCGATGGGTGTGCTCGATGAGTTCAGATAGAGAGCGCTGCGCGTGCAGCGCGCCTCAAGAGTTGAGTGACGATGAGATTCATGCATTCATGTTGGATCAGTCGACTAGGTTGATTGAACATCAGCGACAACTGCAGGAGCACTACGCGCACTACGCGAAGCGCGGTGCGCCGGTGCCGAAGGGGTTGATTCGCGTATCGGTGCCACTCAAAGACGCCGCGCCGCAACCACCGCAACCTACACGCCCCGTGAACCGGATTCCGATCGACGAGGGACCGGAAGACGCCGAGTCTTGGTCACCAGGTACGCCACGACCGATGCCCCCGCCCGCACCGTCGGGCCGCATCCCCGTACAAGTGCCGGTGGTGTGCGCCGGCATACCGGGAGTCTACCTTCCGCGACGCCATCGGTTTCGCTGCCACTGCGAGCAGCCCGAACACATGTGCGTCCGACGATCCGGCGAGGGCGACGGCCGTTTATTTACCGGGGCAGAGTGGGAAGCACACTGCGGTCGTGCGGCGACCCGCAAGTACAAGGCGTCCGTTCGAGTGTTAATTGACGGACCGGTGTCTCAAATGTTCATCGGTCGCTGGTTTGACGCCGTCGGTCTCGCCGAGGCCTCGGGATCCAAACAAAGGGCGCCGAAAACTAAGGATGTCATGATTGAAGTGGACGACACGTTTGTTCCGGGACCGATGAATCAGTTGTCGCTACGCAACCTGATGACGATATTTGGTTTCATTTTAGACGGCACGGCAACTGCACCGACACCGGCACCGACGGAGAAGAAGACTGGCGACGAGGCGACTTTGGACCAATCCGAGGAGGAACGAGTCAAACCAGAGCCAAAAACTGAAGAAGAAATTAGGGACGATATTGAAAAAGAGGTGGGACGCCTGGCGACTGTTTGTAAAAGTTGGAAACTCGCGGCATTGACTGTCCTCCAAACTGCCGGCGTTGAGCGAGCTATGACTAAGAACGAAGATGGGAGCAACCTTCGTACTCAGTTCACCGTCATTACCGAGTACGTCGACCGATCGGACGACAAGGAATGCCAAGTAGAACGTTCGGTGACGCTCACGGAAGATCATCCGTACGAGAGCGGCTCGAAAACAAGGACGGCGATTGTTGCCGACGGTAAACCGCCGGGTTGGTGGCCGTCACTCGGCGTTAAGACGGAACGTAAGAAGCTCGTCACGGAGGCTATTGAACAGGAAACGTACGGTGTCGATTTTGTCACAGGTCGCGACGTTACCGATACCCTCAAGCGAGTCTTGCCAGACTTTTCTGACGACGATGTCTGGGGACTGTATAAACAACTGCTATCGCAAGTCAATGCGAGTTACGGCGCCATGACGCCCGATACACTCGCGACGCAGAGCCTCGCTGTTGCCGCCGAAGATTTGGCTGAGAAGTTGGAGCGTCAGCCTGGAGCGCGATCGCTCGCATATTCCAAGGCTATGTGGAAGTTGGCCGCGGCGGCGACGGAGACGCCCGAATTCTACTACGTGCATCGTAAAGGCTTCGGTGTCGTATGTAACATGCCCATTAAGAAGGGCGAATTCGTAGTCGACTTTTTGGGCGAAATATATCCTCCGTGGGCCTGGGCTGAAAAGCAGGATGCGATTAGGTCTGTACAAAAGGGTCGCGGTCTTCGCGACTGCGGACCGCCAGAGTTTTATAACATGCAAATCGAACGTCCAGGGGGAGATGCGGAGGGTTATTCCGTTCTCTTTTGCGACGCCATGCACGAGAACAATTACGCCGGGCGCATCTCGCACTCGTGCGATCCCAACATTGAAGTCAACCTCAAGGCGATCGACGGCAAGTACGAGATTCATTTCATCACGACACGAGACATTATGCCTGGCGAAGAGTTGGCGTATAACTATCACAGCTGTACGGATAGCATGAAAGAGGTTGAACAGGCGTTTTGCCTGTGTGGTGCGAGGATGTGTAGAGGCTCTTACCTCAACTTTGTAGGCGCCGATCACCACTCGCAGGTACTGGAGAGTAAACACAAGCTTATGGATCGCCAGGTGATCATGCTAAAGGCGATTGAACGCTCGAACAAACCTCTCAGCGCCAAGCAGATTAGATGCTTGGAGATGGTTGGGTATTATCCGGGCAAAGGATTGTTGAGAAACTGCCCCGGATGGCTGTTGCACTTCGTCGGCGATATTGCCGTTTACATGGATACCGAGCTTAACGAGTTGCCGAAACATATACTTGAGGCGATGAAGAAGGAGCACGAGAAACTTTTGGTTAAGAATCCAAACATGGAATTCACGTACAACGAAAAGTTTGCCAAAATCGACGCTCTAGCCATGAGAGAAAACCGTACGCAGTGCGTGGCAATCATGCTGAGCAAAGTGCGCAGGTTAGTTACTCGACCGCGCGATACGTCTTCACAGCCGAGCGTCTACGATCGCCTGAACGAGTTTGAAAACGCACCGCCGCCGCTCGTCGAACTTTCCGAGAAAGACGCCGTGGGCGTCTTCTGGGGATCATCTACTCAGAATTTCGAAAAATCAGTCTTGTACGGCCTCGTCCGCGCTATAGGGCCTCACTTGCGTGCTGGTCGCGACACGGATGCCTTTGTTAAGTGGTCGAGCGAGCTTGAATCGATCGCCGAGAAGACGCGCAGTGGTAAGATGAAACTCAGAGAGTCACTCATCTGGTTGCGCGACGATTTGATGAAGTTGAAACAGACTGTGGGTGCGCGACACAAGCTCGCGGCTGGATTGATCCACCTTTACGCGATGACGCAGCGCTTTTGGCAACCCTCGAGCGCTCCTGAGCATCAATCGTTTAAGAGCGGAGTGGTTCGCGTTCGTGAGGATGAGGTGAACGCTTGGGGTGTCGGAGCTGGCGGCGGAGGTGATAAAATCGTCGCCAAAGTAGAAAAGCTTTACAGACCTGGATTCAGCGCGGCAACCATGCTTCAATGGCACAAACAAGAAATATCAGATCCGACGCAATTCGTCGCGAACAATCGCAAGGGTAACATGATGCTGCCTGATATAGCGTGTTGCTACGCCACGCGCGCCGGTCAGCCCGTCCCTCGCACGGGTGCCCGCGAACACGAAATGTGGATTGCGCACATGGAAAACTACCCTGAAGAGACTTGGCCGCAAATGAGCGGCCCTTGGGGCGCGGTAAACTCGCAAAAACTCATAGGTAGCCCATTCCTCGACGCGTGGATGGATGGGTCAAAATCAGTCTCCAAATCAGTCATTCAGTGGCTCAAAGCGAACTCAGCGCCTTCATAGATTCTTTCAATTTGTAAAATTTGATTACTACCGGTACTTAAGACAAGCGACGATTGCTAAATAGCACCATCTCACGCGATGGCGACGCCGAACTCGCGATCTCGAGCGAGCTTGACGGTGAGGGCGACGAGAGTGAGCGTGGCGTGACGACGCTCCAATCGCGCGTGGTTTACGAAGTCGGAAACCTTTGGCACGCCGCCCCCGCTGAGGGTGACGTGATCGTCGAAAAATAGCTTGAGGTGGTCCGGGATGCATAATAAATCAAAGTAGAAAGAACATCCCTTGCGCATGGCGGTGACAAGGTGTTCGAAGACGACGGTGGACTCGGAGCTCGTCGCTTTGGCGATGGCGTCCACGGATAAGCCAGACATGTGCCGCTCGTACGCCACGCGTTGCGCATCTGTGAGTTCGATCGATTCCGGGGCATTCTTGCTTTGTGGCGAGAGTTCACCCTTGTTGTCTTTATCGTCGCCGCGTTCTCGGTTCTTGTTCTCCTCTTCCAACGCGACGTCTTCGTCCTCATCTTCCTCGACGTCCTCGCCTTGGTCCTCATCTGAGCTCTCGTCCTCATCTGAGCTCTCGTCGTCGTACGATTCCACGGGAAGCGGATCGTGCACGTACGGCTCGTCACCCATCAAGTGCACGACATCACGTTTCATCAAAGCTCTGTACACGAGCAACGACGCCCACGCATCCATCGCGGCGTACCTGATTTGGTCCTCGTTGAGCTCCTCTCTCTCCCAATTCGACATTCGCGTCTTGTCCTTTGGCAAATTCTTCCCCAACACGTGTTCACACAACCTCGCCAGCGACCACGACGGCCCGCTCGGGCACCCACCGAATCTCTCATTCGCCAACGTCGCCAACTCAATCACCCGAGACGTCACGAGTCCAAAATCTCGTTTCAATTTACTCGCGTCGCCTCGCACGTTCAATCCCGTCTTCCCGCGCGTTCCGTCTCTAATCCACGCCTTGAACTTTTTCGTCAACCCCGACGTGTGAATCCTTCCCAAAACCACCAACGACTCGCTCAAATCCGCGTTGGCCGCCGCGATTTGCACCAACGACGTCTTCGCTTCGGGTGCGCCTTTTTTAAACGTCACCCGCCACTCCATATCAAAGCCGCAGTCCGCGCACATTTGTTGAACGTCGTCAACATCGCTCTTCGTCTCTGCACAAAAGTTTCGTATCCGCTCGATCGCCGCGTCCAACTCCTTGGCCGTGTTCGCAATGATAATCTCCCCGTCGTACGACGCGTCTTCCATCTTCAACGCGTCGCCATTCGTACCGACGCTCTTTCCGATCGTCTTCTTCGCGCGCGTCGCTTTTTCCTCATCACTCTTCGTTTCGACGCTCTGTCGCTTCGCACACCGACTCGACGGCGCGTTCTCCGCGACCGACGTCGGGAGTCGTCGTTGTCGTCTCGCGCCCTCCCCGGCGGTTTCCTTCGTCGTCGTCATCGCGCGCGAGTGTGACGTTTCGCGCGCGTCTGTCGCTTCAACTTTTCAAAAAAGAAGAGTTTCAACTGCGTCAGCCGCACTGGTGGACGCGAGCGCCACCGAGGACGACCGCGACATGTCGACGGTGGCGCCGACGGTGACGCTCGTGACGCACCGTCGCGCGCGGACGCGTTCGTGCTCAACGGCGGCGGCGTCTTCGATCGTCGCCGCTGAGGATGTCGCCTCTTTGGTGTCCACGAGACGAGGGCGAGCGAACGCGGTCGGCTCGACGGTGCGTCGCGGTCGACGGGTGGCGGCGACCGCGGTGGTTCGCGCGGGTGGTGGTGATGAAAACGGCGACGCGAAGGGGTCTTCTGATGATCTGTCGACGTCGTCGGCGTCGTTTGCGAACGCGGCGAAAGCGTTCGCGGAGTCAGCCGCGGCCATGGCGAACGACGAAAACGAAGCCGCCGACGACGACGACGTCGTCGACCAGTTGGTTGAACGCAAGTCTCTGTTGGCGAACGAGGAAGCGGAGGCAGAGGCCCGCGCGAGAGCGATGGTGAACATGTCGAGGATGGCGGCGAGCGCGCGAGGTGGGGATGTCATGGGGAAGATTCCTTCGGATATCCTGCCGCTGTTGTTGCGCCTACCGAGCGCTGAGGGTGACGTCGAGGCGCTTCGACGAAGCGCTGAGGGCGTCGAAGCGTGGAAGGATGCGTTATCGAGAGGTTTGCTTCCGGATGTCGACGTGATGTGGCCCGAAGATGATACGTTTCGCGAAGCGTTGATCGAGGCGTTGGGGGATTTGGATATGGCGCGGTTTACTCGGCGGTTTCCGCCCGTGTTGGACACGCTCATGAAGAACATCTTGGATATTTTGTACATTTACGAGCAAGAACGCGTGGATGAGGGTGAGCCGGAGATGCCTCCGAACGATCCGCAGGATGCGCAGTCTGGGAACGAGGGTGAGGGTCAAGGCGAGTCGCAGGGCGACGGCGGTGGAGAGAGCTCCGAGGAGGAGGGCGACGGGGAATCGAGTCAGACGAAGGGTCAAGGAGGCGCCGGCGGCGAAGACGGCGAAGATAACGTCGACGAGTTTGACATGACGGTGGATGGTGACCCCGACTCGGCGGCTCAGGAAGCGGCAGAGCGAGCCAAGGAAAAGAATAAGGAAACCGTCTCAAAGCTCATGGAGGAGTTCAAGGAACAGTGGGAGCCGGCGGTCGATAAGCTTGACAAGGCGGCGAAAGCGTTCGAAGGGCTGGACTTGGAGGATTTGGCAGATGGACCAGAAGGGTTCGATCTCACCCGTGGTCTCTGGCAACAAACTGGATGGAAAGAGCTTGACTCGCTTCGCAAAAAGCTTCAGGATTTGCGAGAGCTGCGCGACATGGTTCGCAGTCTCGGCAGAGGAAGTGGACGAGGTCCGCTGCGTCGCGCGCCGCGGCAACGCGAGCGTCAAAACTTCCCTATGGGTCTCGTTCGAAGCCCGGTGGAACCGGAGCAAACCTCTGGGTTGTGTCGCTCTGACGATTTGTCTCGCATGATGCCGAGCGAAATGGTGCTCCTGGCGTCCAAGTCTCCCCAAGCGCGCCTCTTGCACTTTGCTCGACGCGCTGAGAGAACCTTACTCTCGTATGAGCGCGTCGGCTGGGCCGAGGAAACTGCGGTCACGGTCGAGGGGTTCGAGACGCGACCGGCGGCGGAGTCCGGGCCAATCATCGTCTGCCTCGACACGTCGGGCTCCATGATGGGCGCGCGCGAAACCGTCGCCAAAGCCATGGTGCTAGAGTGCATGAGACAAAGCCGCTCTCAGCAGCGCGCGTGCTACTTGTACTCATTCAGTGGCCCCGGCGATTGTCAAGAGCTCGAACTCAAGCTCAACTCTTCGGGACTCTACGGTTTACTAGAATTTCTCACCGGTAGTTTCCACGGTGGCACGGACGTCGACGAACCGTTCAATCGCGCCCTCGCGCGCTTAAACGAAGCTGAGTGGTCCAACGCAGACATCCTTCTCGTCACCGACGGAGAGATCGCACCACCTGAGCAGAGCATCATCGACAGCCTCAACCTCGCCAAGGAGGAGCTCGGCTTGAAGGTGCACGGATTGCTCGTCGGCGAAGCTGGCAACGCCGAAGTCGTCGAAACCATTTGCACTCACGTTCATACGTTTAAGAGTTGGTCAGCTGTCGGAGGCAAACCTTAACCTTAGAAGGTACCGGGTACACTTTCATTTTTATTCGCACGAATCCGTTTCGCTGTAATTTACCACGCAATTCTATTCACGGGACCTCGTTAGCCTCACTCGTCGGCGCGCAGCATGCACGCGCTTCTGCGCGCGCGGAACGCCGGGACCGCCTCCCCGGTCGCCTTCCGCGTCGCGTGCGAGCGCAAGCGTTCGATGGCACAGCTGACCCTCGACGATGGCTTCATCAATCGCGACGGCGACGACGCCGGGCCGACGTGTTTCGACCTCGATTCGGTTGAGAAGCGGTACCTCTTGGTCGGTGTCATCGACGGTGGTGCGCGCGTGTACGACACGGAACGCTTCGATGGGGGCGACGGAGCAAAGAAGTATGAATTAGTGTGCGTCGTCGAGGGCGCCGGGGCGCGAACGACCACGAGACGGGAAGAAAGAGATGCGGGTGGAAGCGACGGCGTCACGACTTCGGCGTATGGAGACGCCTTCGTGAGCGAGACGCGAGGGCACAAATACGCGACGTCGTGCGTACGGTGGTTTCCGAACGATACGGGGATGTTTTTCACCGGATCGTACGATGGGGCGGTGAAGTGTTGGGATGCAAACTGTTTGGTGGTGGCGAGCGAGACGACTTCAGAAAAGAAGTGTCGAGCCGTGGCGTTGAGCTCGAGAGCGACGACACACTCGTTGGTGGCGATTGGATCGGACGATGCGGTGGTGAAGCTCTGGGATCCGGCGTCGAACGTCATCGCGCATACGTTATCGGGACACCGTGGAAGCGTGCATGCGATCGAGTGGTTGATGTCGAGCGAGTATGCGTTGGCGACGGGCGGCGCCGAAGGAGACGTGAGGATCTGGGATATTCGACGCGCGGGGTCGTACATGATTTTCGATCGGCACAACACGCAGCCTACGGCGTACGTGGACGCTATTAAAGATGCTATGTATGCGGGGACGAGCGGGACGAGTGGAATCATCGAGGCTGGGCCAAAGCCGGCGTCGAGGAAGAACGCCGACGCCGTTCCGGATCATTTGCGTACCGACGCAGTAAGAAGATGCTCGTCGTCGGGCTGGCGTAGGAACAGTGACGGTGGTACCGGTGGCGGCGGGTTGAAACGATCGCGTGAGGGCGGTTGGGGTGGCTGGGGCGTCGGTTTCCGCGGACCGAAACGATCGCCGAGAGACGGCGAAGGCGCGAGCTCGTCGAAGCTCTTTCCTTCGCGAGATGGTTATTCATCCGTTGCTGCCCCAGCGCACGACGGACAAGTGAGCGGACTCAAGGTGACACCGTGCGGAATGTTCATCATATCCACCGGGGCGGATGGACGCGTCAGGAGGTGGGATTTATCTAGTGGATTGAACACGTACACGCCGTACGAAGAAGCGCAAGGCGCAATCAACACGGCGTCCGCATGTCAAATAGCCATCACGGGCGATGGCGAGCGTCTCTTCGTGCCTTGTCTCGGAGGAGAAGTGCGCGTTTTTCGCACGCACACCGGTCAACAAGAAGACAGATTACGTGGCCACATGGATGACGCTCTGGCGTGCGCGTATAAGGACGCCGACGCGGCGCTTCTCACCGTTGGCAAGGACCAGAACCTTTTGGTCTGGCAATCCTCCGAAGGGCGCGGCGAGGAGCGCGAGATCCCAGGTGACGCGTGGAGCGATGACGACGAACCCGAAACCGATGCGTACGGGCGCCCGTCGGTTGTCGCCGATCCCAACTCACGTCACGCTGGCATCCGCGGGCTCGGGTACCGATCCATTGCGCCGAATCGGAATGGATAAATGGGCAGCGGCGCGTAACGCGACGCCGTCGCCGACGACGTCGCGGCGAGAGACGCGAGCCAACGATAAATAATTAGCATCATAGCGACATTTATTAGAATTGCATTCGTGTTGTAGTCTAGAAGAAAGAGACGACTCGTAGTCATGTACTCGCGCCTTCGATTCGATTCGCGCAAAAAATGTAGCCCAACCACCCAACCACTCCACAACTTCACACCGATGCCAGCTCAAAGACCGAAGGCCTCGACGCCGTCGCGCTCGCAAGGCACCAAAAAGTCCGGCGCGGGCGTCTCCAAGAGAAACGCCCCGTCGTCTGTTTTCGATCGAGTCGGAAGCGGTTTACGCGCCTTTCGTTCAAACGCGATGACTGGACTAGGCTCAAAGATGCGCGCCTTTGGTTCAAACGTCGGCGGCCACCGACGACGATCTCAGGGTGGTGATCTGCGAGCGCGTGCTACCGATCGGCACGCGCGCGCGGTGGGCATCAACGCTCGATTGGGTGACGCCCGTGGGTCGGAGCAAGAGCGCTGGCCTCGCGGACAGATCGTCGGCGTCGACGACGATTTGTTGTCGGGCGATTTGCGAAGACGTATTTCATCTGGATCCAAAGCAGCGGCGACGACGAATAAAAAAGTTGATGATAAAGACCGTGATTTACGAGGCGTCGTCTCCTCGGGGCGTAAAGGCGCGAGCGATAAGCATCGAAAGTGTGACCGCGGCGTGCATCAGCTGTTGCGTCGACTTCAGTTGGAAAAATTCGCGCCGATGTTTGCCAAGGAGGAGATTGACATGCACAGCCTTCGCGCGATGAGGGATAAAGATTACCACGCGTTGAAAATACCGATGGGTCCGAGATTGAAGATTCAAGAAGCGATTCGTAGATAGGTTTAGAGTTCCGTGACGGCTTGTCTGTAAATGTAACGTGTATACGATGAAACGACGACGAGGTCATTCCTCATAAACTGACTGACGACGACAGGCAAACGCCGAGGTTGGGAAGAGCGCAAACAATCAAAACAACGGTTACGACGACAGGCGAACGTCGAGGTTGGGAAGAACGCAAACAATCAAAACAAAGATTACGACGACATGTCCGACGAGTACTCCAGAACTGTGAAACTGTCCGATGACTTGAGCTACGTGCCACCGACGGCGCCGCTACCATCTTGGCTCAAAGGCTTCTTTGTGACGACGATGCAACACGGCGAAGATGCGGTGGTGAAAGCCGCCGTGGAGGCGTCTAACATTTTGAACGACTATTGGTTCAAGATGGCCTACGACGCGCATCGTCTGGATGGAGAAAAACCGTATGACAAAGCCGAAGCGATGTGGATCCCTGGCGTCGATCACTGCGCGTTCGTCGCGTTGCGCCCTGACGATAACGACGTCAATGTCTACCTCGTCGGTAAAGCCATCATCGAAGAGTGTAGGACGGGCGCCGATTGGAAACAACCCACGTCGGTTTGCCGCATCGTTCCGGTAGAAAAGACGGCGAGCGAACTCGATTTTGAACGTCTCGCGAACGAAATGTGCGCCAAGCACTTTCCCAAACGCTCAGCCGACGAAGAGCCAATCACCTTTGAAGTCCACTACGAAGAACACGGCGCTTTACACCACCTTCGTGCCAGCGACGTCAACCGTACAATCGCCAAGTACGTTCCGGATGTCGGCTACGAGGTGAATTTGAAGAACCCAAAGTACACAATCATGTGCATCAACGCCGGTGGTTCTTTCATGATGTCCGTCGTCGAGCAATACGACGCTTTACGTCACTTCAACGTCCACACCGCCGTGCACGAAAAGCTTTCCGACACCGTACCGGCGTCGAGCCAACCAGCCGCGTGACTCTGCGTTTACGTTCCGAGTTTACGCGCCGCGCCCGCGACGACAATCGCGACGACGGACGAAACATAAGATTTTACAACGATTCATCACTCTTCTTTTCCTTACCCATTCACAATGATCTGTCCACGGCGTCGATGAGTCCCTCTCATTGCCGCCTCGGTCCGATATAAAGTCCGACTCGTTCGTTCGTTTAGAAGACGAACCAAGACGCCGAAATTCCATAAAATCCATCCAGTCTCATCCAGGGGTACTGGTGGGCGGCTGGGTGCTCTACTGAAGAGAGGATAAGCGAGATGATTAATCCGCCTCGTGCGCACTGCGCGCCGCGCGACGCCGACGGAGCGGACCCCCATCCGATCGTCGACACGCCATGCCGGCGTCCAACTTTGAAGCCTCCCTCGCCGGGGCGATCGTCGACGCGCTCAAGACGTCGCCGTTGTACGTGACGTTGCCGGCGCTGGTGACGACGCTCACGATTTTGATCTTCCTCCTGGACCAGCTGAGCCACGGCCCGCTGAAGCCGAGAAACTCCCCGCCGGTGATCAACGTCGCGCCGGTGTTCGGAGGAATGCTCGCGTTCCTCGCCGGACCGATCTCGCTGATGAAGAACGCGTTGCCGCGGTACGGTGAGGTTTTCACCGTTCCGGTTTTGCACAAGCGCATCACGTTTCTCATCGGGCCGAAGGTGAGCGAGTTCTTCTTCAAGGCGAAGGATACGGAGATGTCTCAAAAAGAAGTGTACGAGTTTAACGTTCCGACGTTTGGGAAAGGGGTCGTGTTCGACGTGGATCACACGACTCGAGCGGAACAGTTTAGATTCTTTGCGGACAGTCTCAAGAGCAACAGGTTGCGCATGTACGTCGGCATGATGGTCAAGGAGGCGGAGGACTTTTTCGCCAAGTGGGGCGACGAAGGCGAGATTGACTTGTTGGAACAACTCTCTGAGCTCATCGTGCTCACGGCGTCGAGATGCTTGCTCGGTCGCGAGATTCGCGAGACGCTCTACTCTGAAGTGACAGAGTTGGTACACGACTTGGACAAGGGCATGGTTCCGCTCTCAGTCTTCTTCCCGTACGCCCCGATCGAGCCGCACCGCAAGCGCGACGCCGCGCGCAAAAAGTTGGCCAAGATTTTTGACAAGGTTATCCAATCTCGACGCGAAAGCGGCGCGAGCGAACCGGATGTGTTGCAAACCTTTATCGACGCTAGGTACAAGGATGGCAGCAAGCTCACGAATGACCAAGTCCTCGGTATGCTCATCGCCGTCCTCTTCGCCGGCCAACACACCTCCTCTATCACCTCTACCTGGACCGGTCTCCTCTCCATCGAGAACAAGGATCGCGTGATCCCGACCTTGGAAAAGGAGCAAATTGCCGTCATGAAGAAGCACGGCAAGGAGCTCGATTTCGATATTTTGGCGGGCATGGACGAGCTCCACTTTGCCGTCAAGGAAGCGTTGCGCATGCACCCGCCTCTCATCATGCTCCTTCGCATGGCCCAAGTTCCGTTTGAGGTTGAAACTTCCACCGGTAAGAAGTTCACCGTGCCGAAGGGTCACATTGTAGCCACCTCTCCCGCGTTCGCTCACCGTCTCGAGTCTGTGTACACCGATCCGGACCAATACAAGCCGGAGCGTTTCCGCGAACCGAATCCCGAAGACAAGGGCGCATTCGCCTCCTTCATCGGCTTCGGTGGCGGCCGGCACGGCTGCATGGGCGAGACTTTTGCCTACATGCAAATCAAAACCATCTGGTCCATCCTCTTGCGTAACTTTGAGTTTGAGCTCGTCAACGCCAAGGCTCCCGAGCCCGATCTCACCGGTATGGTTGTCGGTCCGGACCAAGCCAACAAGGGTTGCTACGTGCGTTTCCGCCGTCGCGTCCTCAAGGCGTAAGATTACGACGCTGACGACGAAGCGCAAGAAGATGACGACGACAAAGACGGGTCCAAATGAAGCGTCGGTCCGCGCCAGCCATTCCGTGAATACGCCCGCGCCCGACCGTTTCATCATCACTATTTTAATCGTCACGTCCACTAGTGTTGTTTTACCCATCCTCCCCCTTGTCCGCGCCCGTCCAACAACGCTCGATTCGTCCGCCCACGCACGCCGAACTCTCCATCCAAATTCCACCCTGACGACAAACGCGAGCTCCTTCAGCCATACCTCATTCACAGACTCTCACGACGCGCGCGCCCCCGCCGGTACGGCGTACGTTCCACGAACCATGCGCCGCGCCGGAAAGCTCGCGCGCGACGCTCTCACCCGCGCGCGTGCCGTCTCATCCGCGTGTGCGTCAACGACGTCGGCGTCACCGGCGCAGACGCATCACGAACTCGCCGCGCTGCGAGGTTTTCAGAGAGATCCAACTTGGACGCCCCGCTCGGGATCTGCGTCGTTTTATTCAACCAAGGCGGAGCGCGCCGCGAACCGCCGTCCGATTCTTCGTGGGGAGGACCTAAACGCGATCCGCGTCGAACCGGTGACGGCGGACATGGCGAAACGAGGGTCGTTGACGCCGACGGATGGAACGCTGTACGGCGAGCCGCCAGAGACGTGGGAAGAGAGAGAACGCGCGACGTTGGACTTGGACGCGATGGAGGCGACAGGAACCGGGACGACGGCGATGGATGAGATTGATGCATTACTCGAGGAGTTTTTACAGAGTGGGAAGATTGAGGGGTCGCCTTTACCATCGTTGGAGGAAATCATGGCGGTCGGGCGGTCGACGGGCGAGGAGGATGAGGACGAGGAAGAAGAAGAGGAAGAAGAGGACGAAGCGGGAGGCGTTCGACGACGAAAAGGCGATGAGACGCCGGTAAGAGTCCCGATCAGGGACTCTGCGGGCAGAAGCTACGGTACGGGGAAACGTAAGACGGCGATCGCGCGGGTGTGGTTGACCCCGGGCGGTACCGGCGAGCACAAGGTGAACGGGCGACCATACGACGAGTACTTTTCGACTCCCGCCTCTCGAGCCGTAATGGTGGCGCCCTTCTTCGTCTCGGACACCCTCGGCGCGTTCACAGCCACCGTTGACGTTCACGGTGGTGGGGTCTCTGGTCAGGCGCAGGCGGTGCGTCACGGGGTTTCCGTCGCGTTGCAAAATTACGACCCGGCGTTTCGCCCGGCGTTAAAGGCTGCCGGATTTCTCACGCGCGACTCGCGCATCGTCGAGCGTAAGAAACCGGGCAAGGCCAAGGCGAGAAAATCATTCGCGTGGGTCAAACGTTAGCGAGAACAGAATTGAAATCGATATTAACATCATCGTTATTTAAGACGCGACGAAACCGAGCGTCGGGTGTGAACAGCGCGAATGCCGCGTTCTAAAAAGCGTTCCCTCCTTGACGCAAACCTCACAACAGACTAGTCGTCATGTCCCGCGTCACCCGCGCCATCGCGCGCGTCATCACGTCATCCTCGCGCACGAGCGCGATGGCGTCTGGTTTCGTGCACTCGACCGACGCGCGCATCGCCGTCGGCGTCACGGACTCGTTCGCGCGCGCAGCATCCAGCGCAGGCTCGCTGACGACTTTCCACCGAGGTTTTGCCGCCGACGCGACGACGAGCGCGCGATCTGCCTACGGTGTCACCGACGATAACGCGTATACCGTCTCCGAGGATGAGTTGGAGCTCGCGTCGACGAGCGAGCGGACGTCAGCGACGCGCGCCAAGCCGACGAAGAGGAAGAATCACATCAAACGCATGGCTCAGCGAGACGCGTTTCGCAGGGAGAATGCTCGGGTGCATAAAGAAAACGAACAGCGAGCGGCAATTTTGAGACAGGAGAAGCGGATAGAGCGTTGGAGGGCGGCGGCGGCGCGAAGGAGGGAGTACGACGGCGTGGGTGATGACGCGTAGAGCCTATTGTACTGTGTTAGGTTAGGCCTCTTGTAAAGAAGGCGAAGTGTTTATATTCGCGTTCACACGTTCTTCAGCGGCCTCGCGTGTGAATTCAGATGATGCGTGCGTGCGTGAATGATTACAATTGCTTTTTGTCTTGTGTTATACCGCGTCTGAGAAGCGCGTTCATCGATCGCGTTTTCAGACGCCGCGCGTGTGTATGTTTGGCTGCGTACAACTTGGATTGGTACAGAAGTAGTAAAGTGTGATGATTTGTCTTGTCGTCGATTCTTCTCACTTTTTCCGAGAGTCTCTCGCCGAGGAATCCCACGCCTCGGGTTCCCAAGTTCCATCGAGTTTTTCCGGTGCGTTGAGCGTGTTCGCACCCGCGCCCGTGGCGCGACGAATGGGTTCAGCACTCGTCAACGCCGTGTGCATGGCGTGCGCAAACTTATCCTTGGCACGGTCGCCAAAGGAAAGGTTTGTCTCCTTGGGTGTGAGCTCCGCGGCGTCGAGGAAGCGATCCGTCGCCGCTTCCCACGAGAGTCTGTAAGAATCGTTCGCGCTGAGCGGTTCGGGATCCGTCGTCAACGCCTTGTGCACGCACTCGCTAAACTCTCGCGGGTTGTCGTAAACAAGACAATTTGGAAAGCTCGAAAAGAATTCATTGCTCGGATGCTTGGCGCACACGACAAACTTACCCATCGCTAAAGCCTCGGCGGTGGTGGTCGCGACGACGTCGGAAAGTGAAGGGTTGACAAACACCTTGTAGTCGTGAATGTCCTTGGCGGCGTGGTCCTTGCGTCCTCGGAAGTGTAATGGGAGATTTCTTTGCTCAGACGAGCTCTTAACGTCGTCGAAATCGTCGCCATTGCCGAAGACGTCGAGCTCCAGAGGATGATCTCTCCCGGTGTCACTCGCGTTGTGCTCTGACACCCGGTCGAGAAGTTCCTTGTATCCTTTACCCCAGACGACTTTACCAAGGAAATACGCCCCTTTGGAGAAGACTGGCTTGGATGCCTTGGAGGCGAGCTTCGGTTTCGGCGACGTCCGCCCTATGGACGCCAGCGGACCGTTGACCATTTCCACATTTTCAGACTGCTTTTTGCTCGCCTCGATAGCCTTCTTGGAACCGACGTCTAGGAATATCGGCGATACCCCGTGGACATTCATCGTCGTGCTCTTCGGAAACTCTTGCACGGCGTCCGAAAGCTTGATCACCTTGTGACAATGCACGCTCGAGACGACGTTGTTGACAAATCTCAGTGCCTTCTCCTTGATTGGTCCGTTTTCCTCCAATCGAACATAGTCTAGGTAATTCGTGTGAACGATGCCTACGACGTGCTTGAACTTGTCCGTCCAACGCTCGCCCGCGTGGTACCAGTTGAGATGCTCGGGCTCTTCCAAAACAGCAATGTCCGCGTCGCGATCGCCCGGAATGTATGACGTCAAGTCGCCCACCGGAATGATGGAGTACTTATCCGTCGCGTATCTCCCCGGATAAAAGGACAATTTCATCTCCGGCTTGAACCCACACCGCTCCTCGACCCACTTTTTCACGTATTCTCCTTGTTCTTCGGGAGTGTTGAAAATCATGTTCGGGTGCACGATGGCTTGTTCCTTTGGCGCCAAAAACGGAATGACAAGCGTCACGTCGTGAATGCCTCTTCGGGCGAGATAAGCCGCGCGGAGGAGCGGGTTGACAGCCGTTCCTGTCATCCACGGTAGTGTAGCCGTGGTGACGATGGCGACCGAGCGTCCGGGCTCGCGAATCGACCGGGGCATATCCTTGCCGTTGGCGGCGCGAGCCATCGTCTCCCTCGCCTCGAGCGCCTCAGCAGACGTCAACTCCTTACTCTCAGATCTCTTGAGCATGACCCCGGGGCTCGACAGACTGGCGTCGTGCGGAGAAGAAATCATCACCTCATCTGATTTACCGGCGAGTCGTCGAACGGCGTTCTGTAACTCGTTCTGCAACTCGTTCATCTTGGGTAGACTGGGCGGTCGGGGAAGCCTCGCCGTGATTTCCTTTTTGAAATTGTCGAAGACGTTGACGTTGTCGCTGCCCTCGACAACAATTGAATCATTCCTAGGCGGCGGCGGCTCGGAAGTCGACGGGGCAGTGTCCCGAACATCATCCAGGGACGCGCTCTTCGTCATGCGCGGCGGCCCGGGCGACACCGGGCGTCTTCCTGGAGACGCCTTGGGCGTCGTCGGCGGTTTCGGCGCAGCCGTCTCGACGCTCATCCCCGCGCGATCAATCGTCTCCGACTGCGCCCGTCGACGGTTGATCTGCCTACCACTCCACCGCTCACTTTGTTGTCGCTTCTGCTTCGCCTCCTCCTGGCTCTGATTCGCGCTTATCGCCTTGAAAACGTCCCACTCTTCGCCCCATTTCGGAATGGATGGCGCGCGCGGCATCGATTTCGCAATCAAAGCTTGCAAGTCCTGCGTCGACCTCCTCGACTCTGACCCGCGTTCGTCATCCTCCTTGTCAACATCATCCGCCCCCGACATTCTCGGTCGTCTTCTCAACCGTTCCATGAACCGCGCGTCGTCTAATTTCGCCAACGAATCCTGACTCGCCCGTCTCGCCAGCTCCGTGATGGCGCTAATGCTCAGCTTCTTTTTTCTCCCAGCCCGTCTCGCCGCGTCCGCCTCTCCGTCCCCACCACGCGCGAGTTCCTCCGTCACCCCGGGAGACGACGACCGCGGGGCGGACCCGAACGAAAAGCTAAAGTTGCTCGCGTTCCACGCCCGCTCAACCTCTGAAGAAAAGTGTTTGTGGTGCCTATCCACCGCCGCTTTGAGTTGCTCCATGTTGAAGACGTCCCCGGGTGTTCTCGACCCGCTCGCCGCCGACACCGTCGCGCGTCGCTCGTCCGCGTCACCCGCCGCCGCCGCCGCCGCCGCCGCCGTCGGCGGTCGGCCTTTATCCCCGCCGTTTCCGCGCGTCATTTCGTTTCCCGCGTCCCCGTCCGAGTCGCTCGTCCGCGGGTTGGGCCTCACCCGAACGACCGGCCTCACCCGCGCGCGCGTCTCACCCCGATCCGTCCCGTCCCACGACGCGATGCGCGCGCGAGGGTTCCTCCTATCGTTCGTTCGTTCGTTCGTTCGTTCGTTCGTTCGATCGGCGTCGACACCGGGCCCGTCGCCGTCTCCCGTCTCGCGCTCGCGCGTCGAGGCCGAACGGATCGGTCGTTCAACATGGTACACACTGTTTACACATATATACAAGCACCACGATTTCCACGTCATCGATGCGTTCGATCGATCGGTGATTTTCCGGTTTCATCGCGTCGACGACGACCGACGCGCGCGCCCATCGATCGATCGATCGATGTCGCGCGTGAACCGAGTGTGTGTGTCTGTCTGTACGCATGTCTGTCTATCTGTACGCACAAACAGTCACGAGTGTGGAGTCACGTTTTCCCGCGCGAAGACCATCTCATCCGTCTGGCGCGGGTCCGTCTCGCGAGAAGACGACGGATCGCCCGTCGACGACCGGGTTCCGTGGGCGCCGACGAGCGCGAAGGAAAGGGGCGCGAAGGAAGACGCGTCGACGCGGGTCGGTCGACGCCCGGGGAGGGAGCGCGCGGACGGACGATCGACCGGACGGACGCGAAGATTGAAGATTCTGGATTTTTGAGTTTTTGAGCTTTCGATTCGACTCGAAGCGTCTGTCGTTTTAAAACGTTCGTTCGTTCGTTCGTTCGTCGAGGCGCGAGTTTCTGTTCCGGTGCCGTGAATTGGAGATAAAGGACCGACGGCGCGATGGGTGGTGGTGCGAGACGGCGAAGCGGTGGTAGCGTGTTCGCCGGACGAGGGGCGAAGACGGCCAAGGCGACCGCGGACATCGCGAGTCGAACGGCGGAGATCGTCAACGCGTCGGATCCGTTCGCGTTCGGGGCGAACGCCGGGGCGTTGTTCGATGATATCGACGGTGAAGTGCTCGCGGAGGATGGAAGCGACGAGGAGGAGCGGGAGGTTGAGCGGGAGAGGAAGAGTAAACTCGAGCGAGGGGTGAGCGTGTTCGAGCGGTTGCGCAGAGAAAAGGCGGAAGCCGAGCTCAAGGTTCGGGGCGAGGCTCGCGCGGCGGCGGCGGCGGCGGCGGCGGTGGTTGAGGATAAACCCGTGGTGTTGACCGAGGCTCAACCGTCATCGTCTCCTCGCGACGCGTTCGATGGTCCCGAGACCGACGAAGAAGAGGAAGCCGAAGACCGAGACGACGTTCGTCTCGTCGAGCCAGAAAACGTGCGACCAGCCGAAGACTTGTTCGACGAAGTCGCTGGCCCGTCGCCGAACGGCAAACGAACGACGCGCGAACCAATCACAATGTCTCGCGGGGCAAAGGTGTCCAAGCGTAGCAAGACAGAGACGTTGCATGCGGATCCGCCGGCGAATAGACGTCGCCGAGAAACCAACGCCGCCGCAAGCACGCAGGAGAGGCAGACTGCCGTTCCGAAACCTAGCAAGAGCGCGGGTCAGAAGAAGACGATAGTGTCGCTGAAAGAGTTTGCAGGGGAGGATGACGACGACGCGAATGGAGTTTTGGGTGACGATGGGTTTGACGATTTGATGCCGCAGTCGGGTGCGCAACTCGCGGATATTGACGAAGCCAACTATGCCATGTCTGGATTAGTCGGCGTGCGTGACGTCAAGGAGAAGGTTAGAAGCGCGTGTAGCTTAGTGAACATGCTCGCCGATCAGCGAAAGAGAAGGCTCTTTGGCTCGTACGGTTTGCCTGTCAAACTAATTAGCGCCGCGCAAGACGCCGCGCTCGGTTCTCGTCCACCCAAGGCGCTGAAGTTCGCTTGCGCCGCCATCATGTACCTGGCGAGCATGGACTTGAAACCGCCGACAAACGATATTTTGCTCACAGCCAAGTCGGCGAACGCCATTCGATCCCTCTTGAGGGTTGTTCCTGGCGGCGCGTCGTCGACCGGAGACGCTTTACAGCATCTGGTGAAGGGTGAAAACGCCGTGAGAAACGCTTTGCGCTCGCTCAAATTCTTGCCTCACGAAGCCAAGGATGCGCAAACCTTAGCCTTACTCGTGGCTCATCACACTTTGAAACAAGAACAAGACGCGGTGCTCGCGTCCGGTAAAGGTCCAGGATCGGTGGATGGCGAGCACACGTTTCGGTCCAAGATGACGCAGCAAGGCGCGCTCTTGGAGACGTGCAACCTCGTCCAAGACGCGGTGGAGACGCTCAATCGATTCGGCGCGGCGTGTTTCGCACCAACCTCCAACATCGACGGGCAGTCGGAGGATGAGTGCGAGATCGATGAACTGACTGCCAAGGCGGCCAAGGTGACGGCGCGTCTCTTCCGATGTTCTCGAGTGCTCGAGTGCGCGAGCTTCGAATCGTCGGCTTCGTGCGACGTCATCGCCTCGTCCGGCCTGCGCGGCGGTATCCCGGGAGATTCCGCTCGAGTACAAGTTTCGAGCGATACCACGGCGGCGAACGGGCCTTCGTCCTTGCGACTCATGCCCGTCGAAACGGGCCGATTCATGGCGAGCCCCCCGCCGAAGGGCGCGGCCGTTCCGGTTGAGGAGGCGGCTTCTCCGTCGCCCGTCGCCAAGAGTCGCATTCGTGGAGGCATCACGATGACTCCTCCGAGCACGCCACCCGTGGCGTCCAAACACGCGGGCGGTGCTCAGGTCACCGCAAACGACGACGACGTCCTCTTGGTGAGCACCGGGGCGACGCCGATGTCGTCGCCCGTGCCCATCGGCTTGCTCAAATCGAACAAGGCGGAGGGCCTGGAAAATTCCATCCAGTGGCTCTCCGATAACGGATTCCAGGCGACGCCCGTCAAGGCGGGCGCGCGACGCAGTGGCAACGGTGCCGCGATCGGCGGGCGCACCGCGTGCCGGGCTCTCGTGCAGGCGCTTCCGACGTTGGCAGCGGCGGCGACGGCAGCCATCGTGGGCGCGAAGAAGGGCGACGAAGTCTGCGGCGTTCGCATCGCCTACGACGGGGGCTTGGCCCTCGATCATCGCGTCGCGGTTGGTACGCTCAAATCCGTGCTCAGCGTGCTCACGAATGTCACCAACGAAAACCTCGACGGTTGCCGTTCCATCGTGGGCGACGGCGCTACCGAGGAGGATGGATTACTCGTCATCGCCTCGCTCGTGCCTTGGTTCGCGCTCTCGGTGGAGGGATACACCCTGCGCGACGCGGATGACGAGCGCACTCGAACGCCGACGAATGATTCTGGTTCACAACTGCTCAACGCCGCGCTCGTCTTGCTCATCAACATGGTTGAGGCGGACGCTGTCGGTACGACGAAGAAGCTTCGAAGCGCTGTCGTCGGATTACCCGCGCAGCGGACGCAGACATCCTTCGTCGAGATGCTCGCCAAGTTGTTTTTACAAAGCGGCGGGGGCGGCGCGATGGAGGATCCGCCAGTGGACGACGAAGACGGGAAATCGCAGCACGTCACGGCGGATATGATCAAGTCGTACACCGGAGACGACTCGGTTGGAAACGACGATCTCATCCTCCAGGCATACACGGGTCTCCTCTTGGCCTTTTTGATTGAAGACCACGCCGCGCTTCGCGCCGAAGTCGCGTCCATCTTTGGTGGACCGGCGCCTTTCCAGGCGCTCGCGGATACCCTCGAACGATTCCACGCGTTCCACGAGAGTCTCAATAGCATTTCCGCGGCGTCAAGCGAGCGTCTCATCAAGGTTGTCAAGTGGTTGTGTTAGGCGCCCCGGTAAAACAAACAAACTGGCGGCGGTGTACTAGCTACTACTACTCTTAGGTAGTTTTTGCATTGTAAGAAACGTTACGGTACGACGGTACGAACGAACAAACTTCATCGACGTCGGCCGCTGGTGGCGCAAAGTCACCGACGTGTTCTTCGATGTACCCGATGTGTGCGCGGCGTTCGTCTCATCTAATCGCTCTCGCTTTCACGACGAGCCAGTTTTTTGTCGTCCCATCTCGGACACCGCCGCTCCCGCTTTCACAACGATGATGTTCTACGACGAGTACTCTATTCGAGAACATCCCAGCGTCGTCCGTCGCCTCGAATTGTCCGTCACATTTACCTAAACCCGTAAAGTACAAATGTACCCAAGTCGCAAAGGGTGTGACGACAATTCGAGGCGGCATATGCATAATCCGCGTTCTTCTACGTACTGTAGACGTAACATGGCTAAATATGGCTTGGTAGCACAACGGTAGTGCGTCAGACTCCAGTACATCTGATGAGTCTCTCACAGAAACAAAGTGAGATTCCGAAATCCATACTTAAGGACGGATAGAGCTATCTGAAGGTTCGGGGTTCGAATCCCTGCCGGGTCATATAATAACTCTTTTTAGCCTATCAACGTTTTTTCTATCCAAACCTGATAAACTTTTTATATCGCATTATCACTCGTTAAGTACGCAATAATTTTTGTTCCAAGTACGACGACTCACGCACCGAGCCGAGTGAGGACGCTCGTCGTCCGCGCACTCTCTCGGGCCCTCCCGCGCTCGGCGCGTCACACTTCCGCACGGAAAACACCCACCCCTTTTTGAAACTACCCCCTCGCGCGCGCCCCGTCGCACGCCGATACGTCAAGAGCCGGTCTTTTTACGCCCCGCTCACTCGCCGTCGCGTTCGTTCCAACAGAGGTACGCGCGTCGGTTCGCGCACGCGTTCGTTCGTCGCGTCATCTTGCGCGCGCGATATCCGCGACCGAAGTGAAATCGCGCTCGCGATGCGTCTCACGCGTCGCGCGCGCGGGGTTCACCCGCGGGTCGGCGCGAAACTCGGTGGGGATGCGCGCGCGAAAATTGTATTCGTCGACCGCGAGACGTTCGACCCGCGGGGTGTCGTCGCGACGGACCGTTTGACAGGCAAAGACGGACGGACCCCGGGACGGCGTCCACGCACGAATCTTGCGGCCGCGTTGTTGGGTCTAACGCCTCCTGATCGTATGGGTAAACAGACAGACATACAGACATATGGATGGATGGATGTTTGTGAACGCGACGCGACGCGCTTGAGCGGTTTGACTGACGACCGACGGCTTGACGCTCTTCTTCGCGACAGGACGAATAAGAAAGAAAAAGAAGAACACACCACGAACGAAAAGTCAAGATGCCGAGCAGTCAAGCTGTGTACGTGTCCATGTCCATTCTCGCGTTGACGGGTCTCGTCGGCACGGGCGTCGCCATCGGTAGCGGCGTCTCGATGATGACCATGTCCATGGCGGAAGAAGAAGCCAAGAAGACGGCTGTCGTTGCCTCTGTTAAGGAGTCCTCGGCGCGTGGCGTCTCTCGAGGTTTCGCCGCGAGCAACAACTAAGCAAAGAGTTGTTTGACTCGCCGGCTCGAAGGAGATTCTTTCTTCCCTTTCCGCTCCTGTACAGAATACCGATACGAGCATCGACGAACTGATGTTTCGTACGAGACCGATGACACTCACGCCCGACGACATGTACACACCGCATCATGACACGAATTTTGTTCCACCCCACCTCCATTTTCTTCCGATTGCTCTTTGAGAAGTTGGGAAACGACGAGAGACATGTAATAAGAATCTGACTCTGACATTATAAAACAGACAATTCACGAAGTTGTTGAGAGAAAGAAAACAAGGCGAGATGCGCTAGCTCTGTGTTTTTCGACGACGTCCGCGCATGCGGACCGAGAAACGCCTACTTGATTTTCATGACATCGACGCGTGTGCGCGCGCTCACCTCGTGCGCGCCGCCTTCGGCGTCGGCTTTGGCGGGATGCACGACGACACGCGCAAGCGAACCGCTAATATCGCCACGCGCCAATCGACCCGGGTTGATGCACACAACCCTTGAAGAAGACAAAGTAGAAGGCTTGGACGGAACGTCCGTCGTCGCTTCGTCATGCTTGACTTCAACTTCTTCGACAAAGGATTTCAAATCTGACGGCGCGATGAGCACGTCTGGCGTGACGTCAAATCCGAGCGCTTCGCCGTGACGCGCGTCCAAACACGCCGACGGATCGGCCGGGTAGAGCGGGTACGCGTTCGCTTGACGCACCAAGTGACTCGCCAAACGAGCCATGCGTTCCTTCGGCGCGTATCCCTTTGAGATTTCTTGCGCCGAAAGGTGCTTGAGCACGTCGTGCGTCACGACGGAGAAGACGACGCCGTTGACTGAAAACGTACCCGGATTGGATACGGAAAACACGCGGTTGGCTCGGATCGCTTCTGGGCTCACAAAGTGTTCGATACCCGGCGCCGGCTGCGGGAACACCGGATCCATGGTGACGTCGCGAAGAGACGGGACGAAGACCACCTTCGTGACGCACGACGCCGACTCCTCAAAGAGCTTTTCTTCAATCTTTTGCACCACCACTCTCGCCACCTGGTCGAGCGTCAAGCCGCCGCATTCGCCCTTCTTCACAAAGGAATTCTCGGAATCAACCAAAGGCCCGCACAAGACGAGCGCGTCAGGTTTTTCGTCGCGCACGTAATCGAGCAAATCATTCAACGGTTCGTACTTCATGTCGCTCGCGCACGAAAACGGACCCGCGGCGACCACCACCTTGGCGCCTCGCGAAAACACAGGGGCATCCTTCGGAGACTCAGCCGGAGGTTTGCTCGACACATCTAGGATGGACTTGGCGACGAGACAGTGTCCAGCCGGGTTGCGCCCGCGAACGGCGACGATTTGACCCGGGAACAAGCTGTACTCTTTCAGCTCGCGAAGCTCGAGGCGAACGCGTGCGCCGTAACTCCCCTCGACGGACCCCTCGAGCTCGACCGTCTTATCTGTGAGCTTGGCATCTCCGACGTGCGCACTCACGATGCGACCGACGAACGTGGCATCCTCGTCGCCAGTCTTGGACCCGACGGGCGAGACAGCGGTGGCCGCGCCTCGACCGTCTTCGCCGTCTGCGGCGTCCTCGCCAACGGCTTCGAATCGCATCTCCGCGGCGCGAATTCTCGCGTCAATCATGCGCACGCGATCGGAAATCTGATCGCGCATGTATCGAAACTTTTCATCCGCGACGCATTTCATCACCGTCACCACGGTGGGCGAGTCACCATCGGAAACACCTCCCCGAGCGCCGACGACGTCGCGATCCAAGTGGGCGTTGAGACACGCCGAAGCCGCTTCTCCGTCCGTCCCCGTCGACGTCGCGCTTCCGGGCGTCGCCACCCTCTTAGAGTACTCGCTCGCTCCAGTCGAACCACCGAGCTCATCCAACGCCTTGATCCATTGCCTTCTCGCCTTGAGCGGCGTCACCGCGCTCTGAGAATACGAAAGCCGCTCCCCGCCGCTCGACGCCGCGGCTGAGTAGCCGGGTGTCATCGACCCGCTTATCCTCGACGCACTCCCGGGCGTTCCAAACGTGCCCACACTGCCATTCTTCTTTCTCCTTTTCCCAAACTTTGATCCGGCGCTCGCGTTCGCCCTCTTTTCCGTCTCTTCCTTATACTCCCTCGCAAAGCTTCGAAAGTCCTCCACGTGTTCCACCGTCACCCGTTGGCGTTCCTCCACCTCCATCGTCTTCGTCAACCGCTCCATATCAAAGAGCCCCCACATTTGCGCCAACTCTGCGTGCGAGACGTCGAGATCCACCGCGACGCCCTCCAACGCGTCGCGCGCCACCGATCCATCCAGTTTGAAGGATTCCTTCGCGAACGCATCCTGAAGAGAAGAAGCCATATCGAGCGAACGATTGATTGCCTTTACCCGGTCCGATCGATCAATAAACACGCGCACGCGCACTCGTGTTCACGCACTCTTCGTCGCACTCTTCGTCGTCGTCGTCGTCGTCGTCGTTCGGTTCGTCGGCGTCGGCGTCTGACTCGTCGCGTCGCGCGTTTGTCGTCACGTTTTTGAAATTTTTAAATTTTTTCCAAGTTCAAAGACAGCTCATTTTGGTACTGATCTGACTTATCCGTGTATAATATGAAGATAGTGTCGAACTCGACTCGCGAGTCGGGCGCTCGAGCCGCGCGCGCTTTGATTTTTCATCGTGACGATGAGTGGTTCGTTTTATAAATGACAACAACGCGACGCGAATGCGCGTCTACTACTTTGGCCCGTCTGGTTCACCGAGCGGGGTGCGGGCGGATGACGCGTCGGCGCACATGACGTCGTCGAAAATTTCGAGCGCGTTCAGAAAGGCTTGGTCCATGTTGAAGTACTTGTACGAAGCGAGACGGCCGACAAAGACGACGCCGGGCTCCTTAGAAGCCATGTCGCGGTACTTTTCGTAGAGTTCACGGTTTGCCGGGTTTGGGACCGGGTAGTACGGTTCTCCGTGGTCGCACGAGTACTCTTTGAAGATGACGGTGCCGGCAGATGTGCGTGCAGCTTCGGGCTGGTTGGGTTTGTGCTTGTACTCGACGATTCTCGTGTGCTCCACCTCTGGTCCCGGGTAGTTGAGCTGGAGACAGGGTTGGTAAAACCCACCTTCCGGCTCGTGGTACTCTTCGAAAAACCGAAGGCTTCGGTATTCGAGCTTGGGTAAGCCCTGAGACGCGTAGTACGCGTCGATGGGTCCAGTGAAGACGACGAAACGTTTCGCCTTGGCCGAGAGCATCTCTCTGTGCTCGAAAAAGTCCGTGTTCAACCGCACGGTAATGTTCGGATCGCCCATGATCATGTTTTCGAATATTCTCGTGTACCCATCCTTCGGTAAGGCTTGATGAGGATCGCTAAAGTACCGATCATCCGTGTTGGTGCGCACCGGAATGCGCGCCAAGACGCTCGCGTCGAGTTCCTCTGGATACTTATCCCATTGCTTCTTCGTGTAATGCTTAAATATTGCGTCGTAAAGCTCTGGCCCTGCCCGCGTTAACGCGCTCTCCTCTCCGTTTTTCGGGTTTTCATTCACCGTTCGCCGCTCGTTCAACCACGCCTCGGTTTCGTCATCCGTCTTCAAATCCGCCCCGGGAAAGAGCGCGTTGATGGTATCTCTATTCGGTGGAATGGGCACCACGGCGTATTCGCGTCCATCGTGTTCATACTTTTTACCACCCGTACCACCACCCTCGCGTCGTCGTTCGATCGCCCCTTTCACCCTGTGTTCGTACGGCATCCACTCGCTAAACCTCTGCACGTACTCCCACACCCGCTCGTGTCGCGTGTGAAACAAGTGCACCCCGTATTGGCTCACCCTGAACCCTTTCCCGTTTATAAAGTCGTAACAGTTTCCCCCGATGTGATCGCGCTTGTCGACGATGAGCGATTTAAGCCCGAGCTCCCTCGACGCGCGCTCAGCGAAGACGCAACCGGATATACCGGCACCGACGATGACGAGATCGAAGTCTGTCGCGTCTCGCACGCGTGGGTCGTTTTCAACGCCGGCGAACCACGACGGGTCGTGGTCGTTCCCGCGACGGATGGAGACGTCCATCCCGGCCCATTCGTCTTCGGTGAAGGATGGCATCGTCGCTTCGGGTTCACGAACCCTCGGTGCGTCCGCGAGTGACGATTTCGTTTGGATTACCGGTAGTTGCGTTGTTACAAGCGCGAACGCGTACGTGATGTATGGTACATTCATTCGTTCACCGCGAAACGACGTCTCGATTGATGGACGATTCCGTGTATTGCGACATTATTCTGTACGTCTCTGCGGCGCGCGTCGTCGACGCTGTCGTCGTCTTTTTCTTTGTCTGCGATTTGCCATCCTCCGAGAGCCGAACCGTCACGACGACGCGTCCGATCGATACCGATCTCGCGCCGTAATCGTAGTGCGCGTCTTCCAATTTATCGTCAAGAAACACGACGTGGCGCCCCGGTCGACCGAACACGCCGAATCCGTTGACGTGGGCGTCAAAGCCGTACGCAAAGTACACCGACGGGTTCGATCCGACGGGTCGCGAGACGTCGCGAAATGTCTTCTTCGGCGTCGTGGGCGCCGCCACCAACTCGAACGCGCACGCGGCGTACGAATCCCCGAACATCTCACACCGTGGCCCATCCGGAACCCCATTCGGAAGGTACACCGCGCGAACCGGCGCGTCGTCCTCTCCGTTCGGCTCGACGAGCAGCGCGAGTGGCGCGAGCGCGTTTTCGACGCACGCGCGCGTCAACGCGCCGAAACTCAAACCGTGTCTGCTGGAGTCAAATACCACGCGCCAAGACGATGACGACGACGAAAGTTGAGGTTTATTCCGCCGACTAGTACTAGTCGTCGTGGATTGTTCGATCGCGTTTCTCAACGCGCGCAGCGTCCCTCTCAGGTCCGAATCATCATCTTCAACATCTTCATCAGAGTTCGTTAAGCTTTCGTCGTCGTTATCGTTGTTCTGAGCGACGAATTCGGCGGCGCAAGCGCTTACATTATCCGAGTGACGTCGGCGTTCGTCGTCTGACGCGACGACGGATGCGGAGACGCCCATCGAAGTCTGACGCGTGCTATCGAAGTCTGACGCGAAAGGAAAAGAGGAGTGCGTGGATGAAAGAGTGAGTGTGAGCCACCACCTGAACCTAGCCCGAACCACATACCCACGTGGTGGTGGTGGTGGTGGTGGCGATGGTGGTAGGGTACTAGTCTTAAGGTTGTGATTTATAACATTGAAACCGCCACTGACAAGAGTTACTACAAAGCGATGGGCATACGTGTGAAGAAAAGGGGAGCAGCGCCCGCGAACTACTGTAAAACTGCTCAACCGCACACGGCGCGTTTACCGTACGATGCGAATCGTGCGGTTGGCGGCTGTTGGCTTCCACTGGAGAGCTCGATCCACGGGCCTTCATTCGACTCCGTAGAACCGTAAAACGTCCACGACGTCGGGTCGCGCACCGGACAATCGTTGGCGGTGAAAAACTCGTAGTGGGAAAATTGCGAAGGCTCCACGGCGGCGAATACGAAATTGAGCCCACCTTCTTCACCGACGGTGTCTCTGTCGCACATTTTCGTGTTCAAGTCGCCATCCGTCGCCGCGTTCGGACCCTCGTTTGAAGCGCAGAGGTTTCCGTTGAGCACGGTGCTCTGCTCTGGGTCGAGCGCGAGCGTCTCTGTCCCCTTGTTTGTATACAGTTTGACTTCAGAAAACTGACAAATCATCGAACCGGAGCACGTCGTGCCAAAGAGTTCATCGCCCGGTGTATTTTGGCGAATCGTTTTCACGTTGAAGCGAAAGTACGAGTACCTGCCCGGACACGGGTCGCACCCCGTCGCCCCGTGGTGGTTACACACGCACGGCGGACACTGCTGATACCTCCACTGAGTCGGACGCGACGCGTACGGTTTCGTTTGACACAAGCGACAGCTCGGACCGTAACACCCGAGGCCTCCGCCGTTGATTTCGCACTTTTCATCCTGAAACGCGTACTCGCCGATCGCCGAGTTGTTGTGCTTGTGACACGCGGCGGTGCACTGATCAACCTCGGGTCCGAGCATTCTGTGCTGCGTGACGATGTACTTGTGAGAGCCAAGCGCGTTCGAAAAGTCGTTTCCGAAGCCGTACTTGGCGGACGCGAACCCGAGCGAGGCGAGCGCGAGCGCGCCGGCGATGAACCACGGCGCCGATTTCGACGACCTCACGCGAGACGCCGATGGTGTTGACGCCAACAGGGGTGAATTTTCGTCTCTCTCGGCGTCACCGCGAAGGCGGCGCACGAACATCGCCGCGATCGAAGACGAAGATGAGGACAGCTGCGGTGTTTTCACTCAGCGCGGCGTTCGCGCACGAACGACGACGTTCGAGCGCAGACGACGACGTTTGCGGACAGACGCAGCGGAGTCTCCGCATTCGGTCGACAACGCCAAGTCGGACCGTCGAGATAATGCTCAGTAATACTTTTCCTACTATCTATATCCGTATTATAAAAACTTTTAAACTGAGTAGCCTATAAGAAATTTAATCACATTACCGATAAATATCTTTATGCATAGTAGGACATTTGGTACGTACTTCGTATGTCCGCTATCTAGTAAAAGTTTACCTCACCGATAAACATGTTTATGAAAAGTAGGACATTTGACACGTACTTGAATGGATAAAACGCTATCTAGTAAAAGTTTACCTCACCGGGATTCGAACCCGAGTCTCTAGGGTGAAAGCCTAGCGTGATAACCATCTACACTATGAAGTACCGCTCGGACATAGGTCCGCAGCGATGAACGATACGCCAATTATGGCGCTTCATCGTCGTATGTACTCGCTAAGGCTTTACCAATCCGCATCTTTCGAGCGGCTAGTAGAGAGGATTGTAGACTACGGAGTGTGAATCCGTGGTCTGTTACGTAGTCGAGTGTACGGAAAAGTGTTTTACCCGAAAATCACACCGAGTGGTGTGTGTCGACGTACGGGTTTTGTAATTCACGCGCGCACCACGTTTGGACGACCGACACGACACTCCAGACACTTCAGTCGGCGGCGACTAGACCGACTATGGCGCGTGGTAAACGCAAAGCCGCGGCGTCCGACGACGACGACGACGACGACGATGTCGCGCCTCCGGTTCCGCCTTCGGATTCCTCACCCTCCGCGGTGTGCCCGTACCTCGACACGATCGCCACCGCGAACCTGGATTTTGACTTTGAGCGCAAGTGCTCGGTGTCGCTGAGCCCGGTGCACGTGTACGCGTGCCTGGTGTGTGGAAAATACTTTTCTGGACGAGGGAAAAACACGCACGCGTATAAACACGCGGCGCTGAACGAGACCCCCACGGGGCACCGCGTGTTCATGCACTTGGAAACGGGAAGGACGTATTGTTTGCCAGACGGCTACGAGGTCTCGTCCGAGGCTTCGGCGACGCTGAGACGCATCAGAGACGTACTGAAACCGGAGACGTACATGGCGAATAACACCGAGTATTGCGTCGACAACGTGGAGTCGGGACCGATGTGGAGACGCGCTTTGGATGGGTCTGAGTTTCTCGTCGGCGTCGCGGGGCTCAACGGTACGGCGCGCAGAGGCGAGCGCGATTCAGACGGTATTTGCGCCGTGCTTCAGAGCTTGAGTCGAGTGACGCCGCTCAGAAGACGATTGCTGTTGATGCCGTCTTCGTCGTCGTCATCCGCGTCGTCGTCGGACGATTCGCTGATCTGGCAACAACTGTCACATCTGACAAAGAAAATGTGGAACGAGCGCAACTTTAAAGGACACGCGAGCCCGCACGAGTTCGTTCAGGCGGTTCGAACGCGGTCAAAGGATGCGTTTGGGACCGGAACCGGCGGCGACGCCGCGCATTTCCTTCGCTGGCTACTCAACGAACTCATTCGCGAGGAGAAGAAGGAGAAGAAAAAGACGAAAACGACGAAAACGAACTTCGACACGATTGAGTCCATGTTTCAAGGCGAATTGGAAATCATCACGGGCGACGACGACGACGACGACGACGGAAGAACGACACGGGTGCCGCAAAAGTTCCTAATGCTTCACATGGAACTTCCCAACGTTCCGTTGTTTCAAGACGCCCGATCCGAAGCGCAGGTTATTCCTCAAGTGTCTCTGGAGCGCTCGCTGCTGAAACGCTTCGACGCGACGACGCCCGATCCGAAGACGCGACGCAGGTTTCGCATCACCAAGCTTCCAGACTATCTCATCATTAGCTATTCGAGGTTCGTGAAGAATAACTTTTTCACCGAGAAGAATCCAACAATCGTGACGTTTCCCGTGCGAGGCTTAAACGTCGCCGACCACGTGCCCGTTCCAGAGGGCGAAGCGGCGACGTACGACTTGGTCGCCAACGTAGTGCACGACGGACCGTCCATCGAGGACGAGTCGGCGTCGTATCGCGCCATGGTTTACCACGCGCCGGATAAGAACTGGTACGAGACGCAGGATTTGCGCGTCGAAGAGGTTTTACCTCAGCAAGTCAACTTGACTGAGACGTACGTGCAAATTTACGAACGACGACGAGGATAGTAGAGAAGGCGGAAGAAGAGGTTTGAGCGCTGCCGACGGTGCAGCGCAGCGCGGCGCACGCACACGCACACTAGATAGAATATAATACACGACTACTTTTAGTACCACTACTGATAAAACGAATCATCCTCGCAATCATCCTTCCTCCTCGTCCTCGTCCTCGTCCTCGTCCTCGCCCGGCTTTCGAGAAAAACCGACGCGGCGCTTTGCGTTTTCCAGCTCCGCCTCGAGCACGGGCGCGTCGGCGACGCGCGATCCCGCGTTGTTCTCCACCTCTCCGTGATCCACCGCTGTACGTAAGCTGTAAATCACCCTCCATTCGATCGCTCGCATGTCTACCGGCCCGAACGACCGCGAATCTTCGTGTCTCTCGTCCTCGGCGTCCGCCGTCACCCACGCGTGGTCTCGCGGCACCACGTACACGCTCGCGTTCGTCGCGTCCACCAGTTCGTCCCCTTCCACCGCCGTCACCCTACGTATGAGCGTTCTGTCCGCATTCGTCGGGTGCGCGAACGCGACGACGTCTCCGATCGCCGCGCTTCTAAACGGGTACGCCAACCGTCTCGCCAACACGTAGGACGGCTTCGCGGTGGAAGACGAAGCCGAGGTCCCCCGTTCGCCTCCCACCCCGAGCGACGGTGCCATGGCTGATCCCGCGAACGCGAACACGCGCGTCATCTCCACGGCGTCCATCGCTCGAAGCGCTTCTCCCAACGGCGTCGAGGAGGCTGACTTCGTCGCTGTTTCTTCGTCAACATCTTTGTCGACGTCTCGCTTCACCCTCGTCGTCGTCGTCGTCGTCGTCGTCGTCGCGCGCGCGTTCGTCGCCGATACGAGCGTGGGTAAGAAGAGCGTCATGACGCGTTCCCAGGCATACGCCAGCCGAAACGTCGGCGGCGCGCGCATGCCGTGCGGTCGTCAGTCGTCGGTCGTCGAGCAGTGGGGAGGAGAGTGAGTGAGTGAGTGAGTATGAGTGAGTATGAGTGTGTGAGTGTGTGTGTGTGCGTGTGTGATGAACAATTCGTGTCGCGCTATTACCTATTTCACGCTTCGTCGCCGCGCTTTCTCGTGTGACGACCCAATTTGGCGACGGGGTGCTTTTGCTTGACGAGCGGTTCGCCGAGCGGCGCCAAACGCCACTTGTAACACTTGGCGTCGAGCTCGTCGCACTTCTTCTCCAAAAAGTCGGAAGGGTTTCTAGGCGCGTTGGGGACGCCGAGCATCTGCCCAGAATTAAGACCCAACGCTTTGAAGCTGCCGTCGCACGATCCAGTCTGCGGAGCGCTCTTTGGAAACGCCGCTTCGCCCTTTTGCAAGACGGCGCACACGCCCATCTTCACGTCGCTACTCATGACGCGTAAGAGCTTGCGGAAACCCGGTTGCCACGTGTGTGGATCTTCATACCTCCACTGCGTGTACGACTTGTACTTTTCTTCGTCCCTCGCGATGGATCGAAGCTCTTCGCCGAGCGCCTCGGGCGAGTCAAACTTGCGCATGTCCACAAAGGCGTTCTTCACCGGCATCAGCTCTTCAATGTCGGGCGAACCCATGTAAACTGGAATGGAACCTCGAGCGAGCGCCATCCAAATTTTTTCAGTCGCGTACCCGTTGCACGCGGGGGCGTTCTCCATGGCAAAGTAAAACATGTACTTGGCCATAAGCTCTTGATACTTGGCCGACGAGTTCCCTCTCTGGGGTAGTCCCTTTGGAGCCTGGGCGTTGTGCTTGCAGGAACCCATGGAAAAGACTGGAAAGTGATCCGCAATCCTAACGAGGAGGCTTGAACGCGGTGGCAAACAATCTATGGCTATCCAGGCGAGGCCGGGGATGCGCTCTGCAAAAGGCGTGGAGTGCGCCGGGAAATCGTGCACGAGCGAGTTGAGCGTCGGTCCGAACGGCCACCAGACGGCGGACTTTTTATTGTCGAAATACGCGAGGTAGTCAAACTGGGCGAGAACATCCGCGCGCCTGAGTTCGCCCCCGAACGTGCCCGCCGCCTCGTGGGCAAAGTAAAAGTCCACCTGCTTCGGATGCACCTTGGCGGGCTTGTCGTACGCGCCATTCTTGCTCTTGTGTCTGCCAGCCCAAAGGTAGGCAGATTGGCTAAATACTCTCACGTCAGCCTTGCTCGTGTCGCAGTTACCAGACTGAACCTTGTCGAAACACAAACCGGGTTCGAATAGCAATCCAAACCCGGTGGCGTACACGGCGTCCCAGTGTTGCTTGGCGACGTCGAAACACACGGAAAACCCCTTGTTCGACCCCGACACCTCGGGCTTGTGCGCATACGCATCGTACGAAAGCGTCGGGTCGTAACCATGGAACGCATCCGGAAGATACCTATGATGCACGGGATCCAACGCCGCGGCCAACGCGAGCCTATCCACCTTGCCTCTCGCGTTCTTCGCGTACCTGTCCTGCACCGTAGCGTTGGTCTCTCTCAACGGCGCGAGAGACAACGCCGCCTCTGCCTTCGTCGCGGCGCGGTGACTTCGTCCCCAACCCACGACTCCATCAAACCAATACGAAGACACCGACGACGACGTAGACGACGACGACGTAGACGACGAAACCGAAACCAACGCGACTAAGACGGCGATCGCCGCCCCGCCCGCGACTCGTTTCGTTCGCTCGCTCTGAAATCCCCACGACGACGACGACGACGACGGCGAAGCCCAAAAGCGACGCACAGCGTCCCACGGCGCATCGTCCTCATCAACGTCGCCGTACCGCACTCGCGCGCTCGACGTTCCCGCGACGTCGTCGGCTTCACCGTCATCATCACGACGACTCATCGATAACACCCATTTCATCAGCCCAGCGTCGACATCGTCGTCGGCATCGTCGCGCCGACGCGTTCGCCTTCCACGCGTCGCCGTCGCCTCACGCGTCTCGGCGTCGCCCAACAACGACGCGCGCTCCGTCGCGTCGCCAACCATACCGCCGCGTTCGTCGCGCGACGCCGACGACTCGGAAGTGGCGTCGTCGCCGATGAGCAATTTTTAGTGTTGAAGGCGCCGATGGGCTCGTCACGTATCATATCATAAAAAAAATATATAGATGTACACTGTTTACACATACACGGTACTGTGTACGTACATACCGGTACGTTTCAAACGTGGAGAACGACAGACGGACGGACGGACACGCGCGACGCACCGGTCGTCAGACGACGCGGACGACGACGACGACGACGACGACGACGATGCGAGCGGTTTCGGGTTCGTTCGCGTCTTCGTCTTCGTCGTCGTCTTCGTCGTCGCGCGCGGCGGCGAACCCTCGTCGTACCGCGCGTGGTGCGGGTGTGAGAGTGCGATGCGAGAGCGCGACGCAGACGCGCGCGACGGCGCGTTCCCGTCGTCGTCGTCGTCGACGTCGTTCGTGGAACGTGTCGTCGTTGACGCGAGATTCAGATTTGAGCTTTGACGCGCTCGATCGCGAGTCTCGACGGCAGTTTTTGAGACTGGTGAGAGACGAACGCGACGGGGCGTGGGCGCTGCAGAGCGCCACGGTGGAGCTTCGGCCGCGGGAGTGCGACTCTTGGAACGGGAGCGACGAAGAGAAGCGGTTAAAGGTGTGCGCGTTGGTACATTACGGGACGGAGGAGTATTATCGGGGGATGGCGAAGGATTTTGCGTGTGCAGGTGGTGACGACGGCGCCGGTGCCGGTGCCGGGCGGTGCGCGACGCTGGTGGAGCTCATCACGTCGCGGGAAAATTTAACCGTCGATGTCGATGCCGACGCATCCCCTTCCTCCTCTGTGAAATTGTGGCGCTTAGGTACAGAATTGGCACCCACGGCGGAGGCGCGAGCGCTCGCCGAGGCGCACGGATTGCGAGCGCAGTTGGACGTCTTGGACGCGCGCGAGGACGGATGGTTCGTCGCCGACGTCACGCGAGAGGAACTCATCGCGCTTCGAGAGGAAGCTGGACAGATGACGTCGAAGAGCGCGAAGAGGAGCGCGGCGGACGTGCGAAGGAGCGTGGTGTCCACGGGTAATTTACCGCCGGCAATTGAAGCCTTGGTGGTCACGGCGACGGGTCGAGCGTCTGGCGGCGATCCGGCGCGTCTCTTCGCCCGCATGAGCTGTTGGTTCGTTCCGTGCCCAGAGGCGCACTTGTTACTCTTAGACTGGGTCTGGGCCGGTGGGAGGCCTTCCAACGTTCTCGGCGCCATGGTAGATTGCTGCGCGGCGGGAGACTTGACGAGCGCGAGACGACTCGCCTTTGCGCAAATGATCGTCAGCGCGCAAGCCACGGGACCAGTCGGGGGTGGATCGTCTGAACCCATCCTCGTCGCCCGGCGCAACGACGTCGCCATCGACGGCGTCAAGAAAGCATTCAAGGCGCCCGGAGTCGACACCGTCAATCTTTTGTACGGTGGATTGCACGTCCCCGGTCTCGTTGAGTGCGCTCGCGAGAGATTGGATATGGACGTCGTCGACGTCGAATGGCGAGACGCCTGGCGCGTCACCCCTCCGTCCAACGCCTCACCATTACGCTACGCCATACTTCCTCTATTATTATGCATCGACGGCACGGATTGGGCGCAAACGCTCCACGATGCCGTCGCCCTCGGTCCATCCACTGGCGTTCTCGCCGCGTTCCTCTACATTGTTCGCCACGGCGCGCTCTACTACGCCCTCGGCAAGTGGTTGCTCGAGTGGAACCGGCAGCTCTTCGAGACGGCAGACGACGGAGTTTCCCCAGACAACGTCAATTTCATAGATTAATCAATGTAACACACTGTATCACCAGTACCAGCACCGATTACGTTGTAGAATGTGAATCCGCGCAACCGCGACTCTTCAAACTCTTCAAACCATGCCTCGCTCACGCGCGCCCCCACCCCCGCCCTCGGCGCCGGCGCCCCTTGACGACGCGCAAACGCCAACGACGACGGCGATGACGTTTGACGATGACGTCGCCAAACGTCTCAAACGCGACGGAACGCTCGACGCGCTCAAACATTCCGCGGTCGAACAGATGAAAACCAACCCGTCGTTGAAAACCTTTACGGAATTCGTGGTGCGTTCATCGGCGACGCTGCGAGACCCGCGGGCGAGAGAGCGGTCGAAAAAGGAATTAATCGACGCGTTGTTCCGGGAGTGCGAGGGTAAGGTGCTCGATGAGGCGCGAGCGACGGTTTGGGACGCGCTGACGGATGTGGAAGTCAAAGGCGGCGTGGGTAGAGAGGCGTACGTGGGCGCGTTTCGGGCGGCGGAAGAGGAAAGGACGGCGGCGTCGAAGTAAACCGAGTGTTGTCATGTTATAGCGCGGATAACGTTAGTTTAGATGTACGAGTACGTGTGTAGTTGAATATATTACAATCAATATCAATCAATCCACCGGGCAGTGTCGACGAAGCGGCGCTCGCGCGAGGGCGATGACGACGCACACGAAGCCGGAAATCATGGCAAGCATCGCAAAGAATGCGCTCGGCGTCGAAAACGTCGGGTACGTCGCGCCGAGGAGACCGCTAAAGTAATTGCCAAAGAAAGACGAACCGAACCAGAGACCGATGAGGGCGCTCAGTAAACCTTCCGGCGCCACTTTGGAAATGTAAGAGAGCGCGACGGGATAGTTGAAGAGCTCGCCGGCGGTGAGAAATACTTGGTTGAGCACAATCCAGGCGACGCTCACGCGATCTGGTGACGCGTGCGAATCGATCGGAAGCGCTCCAAACATGAGCACGGCGAAAGAGGCGGAGAGTAATCCGCTTCCAATTGCAATCTTTGTCATCTGGTGCGGCTCTTTTCCAGACTTTGCCTGCCAATCCCAAAGCGCGGTGACTGCAGGCGTCAACGCCAACACGAGAAACGGGTTCAACGCCGCGACAAACTCCGTGGGTAAGCCGTGTAAATTGATGTGTTCGTCCGAAAATATCATCAATGTGCTCCCTTGCTGTTCGTATACCATGGAGAAACCGACGCCTGCCGCGCACACGATGGCCACCGCCGTGACTGCGCTCGAGCTTTCGCGAGCTAATCGAACCATCGTCGACAAGCTCGTCGTCGGCGGCGGCGGCGGCGACTCAGCGGGCGTTGATTCACAGTCACTCCCGTCGCCAGTTTCCTCGTCGGTCTCGCCGCGCGCGCGCCCAGACCGAGCCGCAGATTCTAATACGTATTTCCTATTCGACGTGTAGATGACGAGCGCGCACGCCATACCGAGCGCCGCGCTCCCGAAAGCCGCGCCGTAACCAAAGTAAAGGCGCACCGTGCCAGCTATGAGCGGCGAAAAGAATGCTCCAACGTTTATACAGCAGTAAAAGATTGAAAAACCAGCGTCGCGCTTCGGATCGCTCTTGCTGTACAACGCGCTCAGCTGCGTGGATATCGAAGGCTTGAACGCCCCGTTACCGAAACACACGGCGAGCATGCCCAACAAAAACGCTCGCTCGCTCGCCATCGCCGCGTACCCTACCGCCATGACGGCCGCCCCGACGAGCGCCGAGCGATGTGGCCCGAGCGCAGCGTCCGACAAAATCCCCCCGAACACGGGCGTCAGATACGTCAAACACGCAAACGCCCCGTACGTCTTCGCGCTCAGCGCCTCCGCCGCGTTCACCCGCGCCCGCGCCCCATCCGGATCTGTCGTCGCGTCCGGAAACGTCGTCGCAAAGTCGTACCGCACCAACCACCGCCCCAGAGTCCGCAGTCCCCACACGCGTCTGACGTCGAATGTCGCGTCGGTTAAGATTTTCGTAACGTACAACGCCAACAACGCCCTCGCCGCGTAGTACCCGAACCGCTCCCACATCTCCGTCGCCCCCAGGACGACGAGCCCGATCGGGTGTCCATCCAACGCGCGCTCCAGTCGTGCCTTGGCCGACGTCGACGTCGACGCGTTCACGCGGGCGTTCAAACGACCATTCGAAACGTCCTCCTCGCGTCGCGTCTCGCGCCTTCGCGCCGCCGTCGCCTCGTCCGACGCCGAACGAAGGAGCGGCGCGCGATCGTTTGCATCGTCGCGCATTCCGTCGTCGTCGTCGTCATCGCCGTCGGTGGCGGTACCGTCACCGTCGCCTCGCGACATGGTTCCGTCGTCGCGGTATGACGACGACCTCGGCACCGAGCGAAACGGACGCCATTCAACGTCGCGTTCTCTCGCATCGCACGCTTCGCCGCAGATGGCGACGACGATGACGACGATGGCGACGCCCATCGCGAATCCCGCGCTCTTCGCGACGCCCACGCGCGGTCGGAGACGCGTTGGAAACGCCGCCGAACGTCGAGGAGGATTACCCAGCACTGGCGGTCAAATCACCCGCGCGTCGTGGAGGAAATCAGCGCTGCGCGCGAGCGCGGACGGCGAAGCGACGTCCACGTCCACGTCCACGTCGACAGCGACGAAGAGCGGGCCGTTGTCCGAAGCGGCGGCAGCCGTGGAGCGTTCGATAAATTCTGCCATCATCGGCGTGGCGGTGACTGCGATTGACAACCTGTACGGCGGTCGGTCGTACGCGAGGTTTCACGCGCTCGAAACCGTCGCGAGAGTGCCGTACTTTAGCTTCATGTCTGTGTTGCACTTGTACGAAACGTTTGGGTGGTGGCGAAAGGCGGATTACCTCAAGGTGCACTTTGCCGAGACGATGAACGAGTACCACCACTTGCTAATCATGGAGTCGCTGGGCGGCGCCGAGCTCTGGAAGGATCGGTTCATCGCGCAACACATCGCAGTGGCGTACTATTGGATTTGCGTCGGGCAGTACTTGATTTCCCCGAGGTGGGCTTACAATTTGCTCGAGCAGGTGGAGTCGCACGCGTATGCGACGTACGATAAATTTCTCAGCGCAAATGAGGAGACGCTGAAATCGCAACCGCCGCCGCGCGTCGCGGTGCAGTATTACACCAAGGGAGATCTGTATCTCTTTGACGAGTTTCAGACCGGGAACAAGGGTGAGAGAAGGCCAAAGATTGACAATTTGTACGATGTCTTTGTCAACGTGCGAAACGACGAGGCGGAACACATGAAGACGATGGAGTTTTGTCAGCAACCGGGTAACGGCCTGCGTTCTCCGTCATCAAAGGAAGCCATGGTTTTGCTCAGCGAAGAGGCATGCCTCGTCAGCCCTGAAAATTTTGAAGCGTGCAAGGAGGAGGAAGAAGACAATGCGAATGAGCGCTCGTGCGAGGGATTGGTCGATTGCGTCGTCAACTTTGGTACTGGAGCGGTGAACACGTACGAGCCGCCCGAAAACTAGCCACGACGCTTTACGCTCGACGGTACGGCAGGACACCACCAATACGCAATACGCAATACCCCCCTCTCGACCCGACTCGCTCGCATCGCAAGCACATTGCTACGCATTCATACTATGCAATGACACACTATTCATTCGACTACTACACTAAGCTAATCTACTTTGCTAAGACGCCGGACGCGCCTCCTTCCATTCCCATGGCACGACGGTGGTTTCAATCCGCTCTCGCCCTCACCAGCGTCGCTTCGAGCGTGAACGCATCCGTCTCCACGCGTTTCACCCGCACCGTCTCCTTCGCCCCGACGATTCCAATTTCCTTGTTCTCCGCGTCCCGATCCACCCTCCATTTCGGAGGAGCGCTCTCTGTCTTTGTTGCCGACGCCACGACTTCAAAAGAGTCAAACGACTCGTTCGTCTGACGTCGCGCATCCTCCGAAAACAACACGAATCGTGTCGCAAACGACGTCAGCGCACCACAAATCTCTTTTCTAAGCCTCGCCGTCGGCTCTGGCATTGGTTTCGCCAACCTCAAACCGAACTCAAAGCTCTCTTTAACCGCTCCGTCTTTAACAAACACGACGTCGATGCGCTCAAACGCATCCCTAACAGCGCGCGCGGGGGCGTCAGTCAATCCATGCGTAATGATCGTCGTCGAAAGCCGGCCGTACCTCGAAAGCGCGACTCGAAGCGTCGCGAACACGTCGTTCAAGTAATCGCTGACATCTTGTCTCTCAACGACGCAGGTTCTCGCTCCGTAAAGCGTCGACCGGGCGCGCGACGACGGAAATAAACCTCGCGAGACGATAGCCTGGTGCGTGAGCGCGTGCGTGAACTCCAGGAGGACGTCGGCGATGGGGTGCGCGCCGATGTCGTCGGCGTCGGTGGCGCCTTTGTCGAGCGTCATGCTTTGAGGAGCTCGCTTTAGTTAGTTGGAAATTTCCATTCGAGCAAGTCGTCGTAAAGTTACAAGCGAGCGCTAGTGTACATCGCATCCTTGGGATGCCGCGACACGCAATCATCAATCATTTATTGAGCCCCGCGTCTTCGAGCCTCCATTCGTTGGGCACGCGAACGATTTCGTTTCCGTCTCTCGGCGCCGGAAGCACCATCGGCGCCGCAACCTCCTTCGCCTTTTCCGGGCCAAACAATTTCTCCACCAACGCCAGCGCAAACTCGATCGCCGTCCCCGGTCCTCTGCTCGTGATCATATCCCCGTCAATCACCACCCTGGCGTTAGCGCTCGCATCGCTCGGAAGATCTTTCACGAACGCCGGATGCGCCGTGGAAGCGACGTCGTCCAACCACCCTCTCGGCGCTAAAACCACCCCAGGGCTCGCGCACATCGCCGCCGTCACCGCACCGTCGATCCCGATTTGCGTCTCAAGCATCCCCATGAGCGTCTGACACTCCGCCAATCGCGTCGCTCCCGGCATGCCTCCGGGTAAAGCGATCAAATCAAAGCTCTCCGTCGCGACGTCTCGCAAAAACGCGTCGGCGCAAATCTTCACCCCTCTCGAACACTCGCACTGCAGCGTCTCCTCCACCGACGCGATCGTCACCTCCGCCCCGGCGCGTCGCAACACATCCGCGACGATGACGAGTTCCATCTCTTCGCTTCCGTTCGCCATCGGTACCAGGCACCGTTTCGTCGCCATCGCGACGACACCCCAGCCTCGCCGCTGGATTCCACCTCGTCCTCCTTCTCGTCGTCGCACCCGAACGCGCGCGTCCGCACCGAATCGGCGCCGAGAAAACGCTCCCGATCGCGCCGTCGTCGTCGTCGCCGCCGTCACCGCCGTCGTCATCGGGTGCTCTTTCTGACGACGACGACGACGACGACGCGTCGAATTGATGATGAATTCGCAAAAGTCTCGAAATCCAACCGCATCACTCCAACCCGATCGATGGGTCTCACCGATCGATCGAGTGATCCATCCCACCCGATCGATGGGTAAGTAAACCCGATCGATCGACCGAGACGACCCGACCCGAATCCGTCGGCCCCCCCTCCCCCCTCCCCCCTCTCTCGAGCACCCCGACGAAGGATGCAAAAAAAAACACAAAATCACGGGTCACGAACCGTCATTTATTTGTATACCCCCCTCGAATAGGAGGATCGAATAGGATCGAATAGGATCGATGGGAAACCGCGATCGATACGAACGATCGAACGATACGAACGATCGATCGATAC
>Ga0181570_10000309_pt1 | contig 47289 bp, 69 predicted proteins | sample 101ome_18_FD_148667 | JGI IMG/M metagenome (GOLD analysis project Ga0181570, IMG submission 148667) | Coastal salt marsh microbial communities from the Groves Creek Marsh, Skidaway Island, Georgia - 101406AT metaG (spades assembly) | ecosystem: Environmental > Aquatic > Marine > Intertidal zone...
TTGTTCGTCAGCAGCACTAAAACCAAAAGCGGCAGAACTGCTTTCACGTAAGTTCAAGTTTATCCTAAGATCGCCGTTATCAGGGTCAGGGTTAAGTCTCCAACCTATAACCTCAAAGGTTTTCTCTGAACCAGAACCCCAGCCATATCTCTCGTTACGGAACTTAATAAAATCACCAACCTCAACATCTAGGGCTTCCAAACCGAAGTCTGCTGACATGGAAATCTGTTCTCTACTACGGAACAACATCTGTTTTGCTAGTCTTTGTGCTGCTATACTGTTTGTAGTGTATGGCAACGGTAGGTCCATCGTAGTTTCTACGTTGTTATCATCTGATAGGAACACACTAGATGAAACAGGTGGGTAATCTCCACTAACCCAGTCGTTATCTTTGTCTATAAACGTACCAGTAACTTTGTTGAAATTATCCCTCATAGACGCTTTAGTTTGTAAACTAATGGGACTACGTAGGTCGTCAAGAGTGAGCGTCTTGGTAGGTGTAATAAACTCACCAGCGTATAGCTTCCAGTATCCCCCGCCCCAGAACAAAGACCCACCACAAGCAGCAACTAGGTCTGTAAGGACATCACCTATAGGTTGACTAAGGTCTACAACACCGTCTACTTGATATTGCGCAGAACCATCAGATAAAACGTCAGTTTCATCACAGACATCAGCAGCAGCCTCAAAACTTGTGTAATCAATTTGATCGTCGTTAAGTCCGTAGGAACTTGTTAAGAAGTCTCTAATTACCCAAGCAGCATTGTTAGTATATGCAGCAGACTGTTCAGTACCACTAGAAGTCTTAACGATCTTTTTGCCCTTAACTACTGCTGTAATTGTTGGCAAGCCATTGGCATAAGCGTTTTGATCATAAGTAAAACGACAGTATAAGTAAGCTAAACCCTTACCAACAAAATCTGAGGTTGCACTTGTTTCTGCATGTAGTGTGTCAGATAAGTCAGAGGTACTGTTAGCAAAGTTACTCTCTGCGTCTACCTGATTACCTATATGCTTATAAATCTTCAAGAAACCATTGTAAGGCTCAGAGGTAACGTCCTCGTTAGACATAGTAACAACTTCGTCATTAATGTAGATGTCACCTATTTCTTCAACTTCGTGTGCAGCTAGTACAATGATTTGGTGTAGTATTTTGTTGTTTTCACCTGTACTCTCTAGGAAAGTAACAACACCACCTTTACGTACTTGACCATATACAACCTGTGCAGAAGAAGTAGCACCCCTCGCATTAGTAAGAAGTCCACCAGAACTCCCAGAACTACCAGAGTTTTGTTTAGGTGCTAGGGCTTTTAACAAAGCGGAAGTTACAAGCGTAGTAGCAATATAACCAACACCATAAGTGATAAGACCCATAGCTGTAAAAGTAAATGTAGTAGAGACCGCAATACCCATCTGACCAAGTATTAAGGCACCGACCTGCATAGGCATACGAGGAACTCTTGACCAGTCGTTACTGTACTGTGCTTGTGTAATACAACCTAGTTTATATTTATTAGACATTTGGTACCCAACAGCTTTCTACATCCCCTGCATGCAATTTAACCAGCCCATTTTTACTCAAGAACACGCAACGAGACCCAAGAGATATACCCATAGCAACACCTATAACCCACCTTTGGGATTTCTTTGTTGTTACTAGGCTACCAAACACAGGTCTGTCAAAAGGTTCAAGTTTAGATGATACGGCTCTATTGAAGTCAGAGAACTTAAATGTTTTCCTTAGTTGGTCACGCCTCATGGGTTGACCCTCTGTCATATACTTGCCAACCCAGTCATCAGCCCAACCGTGACCATACATAGCTTGCCAAGCACCATTAGTAAAAGTGAAGCAGTCATGTACTCCCCACTCAAAAGGTTTATCTACGATTTTATCTAAATAGTCGTTTAATCTGCACTTCTTCCCCATGCTACTTGTGCATCCTGTATAGCTTGCACGTAGGAAAAGAAGGTGTCTCCACTGTATCGGGATTTGTGGTTTTCATCTGTATATCTCCAATTAGCTGCACGTTCTAACTCGACCAGCTTACTTTCGATGATTAAAGTTACTGTGGCAGCATCAGGTGCATCATCTACACTCATAGTGTTCATTTGACCACTGAATATTTGAACTACATCTGATACACTCTTTTCTCCCAAGTAAACCTTAGCTTGTCGCCTCTGATAAGGTTCTTGTAAAACAAGTGATACGATAGCACTATCCAGACCAGTAAGTGATAAAGACATAGATTTAGCAGACAGGTCATTAACTTCATCAGCAGAGCCAATATTAAGCAAAGAGCCTGTACCAGTGTAAGTATTACTGTCTATTGTTCTGTTACCGATACCAGTCCAGAACCTAAGTGTACCACTATCGAAGAACAACTCAACAGCATAAAATGGCTCTACAAGATCGCCAGTAAGTGCTGTAAGTAAACTTGCGTTAATAGTACGGCTCATGATACAACCTCCATAGCACCAAACGAGATACCATAGAAACTAGCATCATTTACCGACCAAGCAGTTTCGTTTGAACTTAGACGGAAAACGCCAGATGCATCAGTTAATGTAGCAGACACAGAACTACGATCTTTACGTAGCTTGGGCCATATCTCTAAGTTACCACTACCAGACTGGTCAGCTAACACCTTGTGTAAGGTGGCATCAGATGCAGAACCAAGTTGTATGTAGTCACCAGCTTTTAGTGTACCTGTCATAGACACCGTTACCGTATCATCACCAGCAGAACCAGAGATAGTCGCAGAAGTCGCTGTACCCCTCACAGAACGTGCAGAGGGGTCATACAGTAGGAAACTACCATAGCGACCCTTTAGGCTCATCAGGAAAGCTATCCAAGCCTCTGCATCATCTCTGTTCATTGGGGGCAGGGTAACATCAGCTTCCCACATTTGACCATCATAAGCATGTACAGTCTGTTTGTAGGTAAATGGACTAGAGGATACCGCAACAGCATTTCTAGCACGTAACTCAATACTAGCCATACCAATGTTAGTCGGTAAAGATAAAGGGTATGAGATAGCCATTATGCAAAAGACCTTCCATAGTTACCGCCACGGCGTTTGCCCTCAACAACAGCAGCTTTTGCACTCTCTGCAATCTGTGGCATCATTTGTCGGATTTCGGTTCGTACAGTCTGTTGTACGCCAGTAGAAATGTTGATGTTTTGGACGACAGTAGTTCCACCCATTGTATCCTTGTTAGACATTACGTTACCGTTAGAGGAAGGTACGAAAAGTTCAGGCCCTCTCTCACCAACAAGGTAGGGTGTACCAGCAGAAACAGGGCCACCGTTTTCACGTTTAAATAGTCCACCAATGAAACCCGCTAAACCAGAGCCTTGACCTGTAGCAAAGTCGAATGAACCAACCATCTGTTGTACGACAAGGACACGATAGAGTTGCTTAATAATATCGGCAGCCATTGATCTAAATGCGTCTTTAACAGAGGATGTACCATCTACAATGCCTACAAGAGCGTTCTCAAAAGATTTGCCCATGTAACTAGCTAAGTCGTCTAAGTATTGGGTTTCTTGTTGTAGCTTACGTAAGTTCTCAGCAGCTAACCTTTTAGCTTCTCTTTCAGCCTCTAGGTTATCTTTCTTAGCTTTATTGATACGATACTCAGTAATCTCTGCTTGGTGCTGTAGACCAAGTTTACGCAACAACACTTGAACTTCGTAATCACCAATGTCTTTACCTTGTGCCGCAAGCTGACGTAAAATATTTTCTTTTTCTACACGCTGTTGAGCAAGCAACAGTGACTCACCCTCTAGCCCAACAATAGCACCACGGTTCTTTAGTTGTATGCCAAAGTTCTCTAGTAGTTTCTCAGCAGCTTTTCGTCTATTTTCTGCATCTTCTGCTGCTGCTTTGTCTGCTGCCGCTTGTTCGTTTAGTGCCTTTGCAACATCTGCTGCGATCTTCTGACGTTCTTTCTCTTCTCTTGCTCTTGCAGCCTCAGTGTCTTTTATCTCTTTTAACTTAGAATTATAAAGGTCTAAGTTTTCTTGGGCCTCTTTTACAGCAGCGGCAGCTTTTTCCATGCGCCTGTTTTCTGCCCCCATGCCCATATCGGCTGGATGTACACCCATTCTAGCAAGAGATTCAAACCTTCTATTAAAGTCCATTAAGGCTTTTTCTTCTTCTGCACGTGCAGCAGCTAAGGTATCTGAAAGTTGTTGTTGCATGGGATTGAGGCCAGTCTGTAACTCCCTCAACTTCTCGTTCATACTGTCGATGTCTTTTTCAAGGTTTTCTTTCAACTCCTTGGAAGCACGACCAGCAGCAGAGAAAGCCATGACCAAGCCAGATACAGCAGCAATACCCAAACCAATCATAGCACCCCAAGGACCAGCAAAGAAACCTGCCAACTGTGATGCCTGTTGTGAGAAAGCAACAAGTGGGTTAGTACCGCCTTGAACCTGTACGATAAAGTCTTGTACCTGATAACCAGCTTGCTGTGCTGCAATCTCTTTACGACGAAGGGCTTTACCACCTTTATCAACTTGAGTGATGTAATCTCTTAGTGCTTGACCACCTTTTTGAGTAGCTGAACGAAGTCTAGCAATCTCATCATTAAGTTGCTTCTGACCTTTTCGCATGATGTTAGCACTAATAACACCTTGCTTTTGCTGGTTCTCAAGGAACTTAACTTGGTCTTGAAGTTGCTTTAGCCTTTTAGTTGCCATAACAACGTCAGAGTCATTAGTCTCAAAACCAATGATATATTTAAGGTCAGCCCTTGCCATTATGCACTCCTAATATATAAGGTATCTAACCTCTTTATGATCTCTACGTCCGTAGGATTTAGTGGGGTAGAGGTTAATTCGGCCCACGCTTTTATCTCTTGAAATGTAATAGGATTAGAGGACATCCCACTACTTCTGCTAGAGTTAAGATGAAGAAAAGCAGACCATAAGTGTGACAACAAAAAAGGTAAGGTAGGACCATCTAAACCTTTTGGTCTAATTCCTGTCTGCTTCTCTACTTGCTCTAAGTGTTCACGTTCTGTAACACCTGACTGATCAGACTTCAACAATGAGAACTGATGTTCTGCATAGCCCTCTAATTGTCGGATCAGCCCTTCAAAAAATCCAGATAGCTACTCAAGGCAGCTTCAAGTTGGTCTTTAATCCAGAACACCTCAGTGTAAATCTGTTTTGCTTTGTCATAACTAAGAGGAGGTTTCTCACTGTCAAAAGTGATGCTCCACTCTTTTGTAGTCTTAGCTAGGCTTTCGATTGATTGAGTCTCTAAATCTTCTGCTTTAACTTCAATCTTACCTGTCTTTGCAGCCGCTTTTAGTCGTTCATCAGTAACTGCCCAAAGTACCACTTTGTACTCTTTAGTATGAGGCGCATACAGCGAAATTGTCATAGGGCTGTCGTCCTCATTCAACAAAGGCTCTTGTGTTACAGGGTGTTTTAGTTCTACTACAACTATATCACTCTTAGGTGTTAAATCTTTTAAATCCATGTCAGGTTCCTTTCGGGATAAGTCGGGTTAATTGTGGGGGATGCCAGACCCGACACCAACACCCCCCGCCCTAGCTAGGGATTACGCAGAGCGAGTAATCTTCAAGTTAGTCGCTTCTGTTGTATCATATAGAGCAACAAAAGACATAGAGATTACACGGCTCGTAGGACCATCTACACCAACGTCAGCAGAGTTAATCTTTACACGTGGAAATAGGAATGTCATTGTGTTTGTACCGTCACCAACAGACACTTCAATCTCTGTCTCTGTTTCGTTGATGAAACGGTTTACAAGTGCAGCATCTTCAAAGTAAGCTGATAGTGTACCTTCGACTTCTGCACGACCAAACTCTAGGCTGGGGGCTGAGTCATCACCAACAACAAATGTAGGTGCATAACCGTTAGTCAATGTGAAGTCTAGGCCAGTAACGATAGCTGATGCTGCACCAGCACCTACGTCACCGATAGAAAGGTCACCAGAGTAAGCATCGAAAGGTGCTGCACCTGATGCTGCATCTTGGGTTTTCTCTGTAGCACCGATGGTCATGTCTTTACCGACCATACCGAAGGTTGTTGTTACCATCTGGTTAGGTGCAAGTGAAACGCCCATCGTGTTGACAGTCATGCCTGTGAACAAACGTGCTTGGTCGATGTCAGCAGCATAGTCCTCAATAGAGAAGAACTTAGGTGTAGTGCCAACTTTAAGTACGTTAGTTGACCATGTGTTTAGCATGGCAGCTTCTAGGAACTCGTCGTAGTCTGCATCACGCATATCAGCGACAATATCACCACCAGCCTGACGGTTACCGTGACGATCAACACGTGGCATACGGTCTGACTGAATGTCATTACCTGCAACACGATCTTTAGACAAGTTTAGTGAATGAGTAGAAAAAGGTAAGTTTGTAAAGTTACCAGCAGGTGTCGTACCAAATGTGCTTTCTACGATGTACGACAAGCTAGAACGTGAACCCTGTGCAAAGGCCATGAGTTATCTCCTAATTAGTTATAAGCGTACCAAGCTATGGTTACAGGTACGACATACCAAGGGCTATCCACAAAAGCTAATTGCCTTTCTGCATAGTCAATATAAACAGTTTTACTGTTGTGAGTTAGTTTTGTGGTTGCCTCAAATGCTTCCATAACATTCTTGGCTAGTGTATCGCCAGCAGAAGGTCCACTACCCTCTGGTGCATAGCAGTTAATAAAGAACAAACCATCGTACCTTTGTTGTGGGCTTAGTCCACGTGCGGCTGGTCGTCTTGTTAGTGGGGCATAAGATACTTGGATGTAACTGTTGCCAGTCGTCGGACTAAACGACACGTTCTCGTAGGCTATAGATGGTACGTCAGTAATACTAGATAACTGACTTTCTAAAGCAGCACGAATGTCCTTATCAATGTTTGCCATTAGCTACCACCTTTTAATCTAGCAAAGACCCTGTGCTTTCTCTCGACAGACCAGTTTGGGTCAGCATGAGGTGCGCCATTACGAAGTATAAACTCATCTTTAGACATATCAAGTTTTGCTAGGTCTGATTCGATGTTTTGTAGTGACTCTTGAAATGCAGCACCTGCATCCATTTTAGGTCTGCCTCTTGATGACTTACCTCTAGGACGACCCCTGCCGACAGAAATAGACCAAGAGGTCATGTAGGCACCAGTATCAACAAATGGAAAGGAGTATTTCAATGCGGTGATTGCTCTATTACGAACAACCTCTCGTTTGTCCTCTTCTATCTGTTCGTCTAACTCTTTAAGTTTATCCTCAAAGGTTTTACTGACCTGTATCTTAACAGAGTTAGCCATTACTCTCTAACCTCACACTCGTACAAGACAGCAAGACCAGCAGAATAGTAGGTAGTAACTCTATCAATGTGTACCTTATCACCTAGGCCAGAAACCGTATCACCATCGTCGGGTTCTACTGTTAGCCCTAGTGCAGGTATTACTAACTTCTTTACACCTCTGACGATCTCGTCTGTAGCTATGCCAGTAACTGCATCATACATATAACCAGTGACTTCATAGTCTGTCGTGCTACCCCCAGTAAGGGAACCAGTGGCAGGGTCATACGTACCTTCCGACACCTTATGCAAGGTCAGAGTAGAACCATGTCTCTGCACAAGTCGCAGTAGATTGTAGGCGTTCATGGCTAACTCCTTACTCGTAGTCGTAGTATTGTTCGTCTACTTTAAACTGGTCTTTATTGAATGAAGGTGTTACACGGTTAGTGTTTTCTCTTACACTATCGACAGTGGACTTAGTAATACCACCTGCAACAATACCAAGTACACCACCAGTTTTCTGTGCTTGATACTCTAGGGCTTCTGCCAGTTCTAAGTAGTGGGCCTGTAGTTGACTAGATGTCTCTTCTAAGGCACCACTTATCTTTACGTCTACGTTACGTGAGTATTTAGCTGCAATAGTGCGACATAGAAATGCACCAGCGAAATATGTGTTGTTGTTAGCTTGGGCCAGTGCAAACGCAACTTCTTCGTCTTGTACCTGCTGGTCATCCTCATTGGTATCACCAATAAGAAACCGTGTGGCGTTAAGACGACCCAAAGCATCCGTTGTATTTAAGTTACGTTCATCATAGGACCAAGCCATTTATCATACCTCTAGTTCGCCATAGTTACGCCGCCAAGATCGTATCAGGCCACGCTGTTTGTCTAGTATTTTTGACTTCTTGCACTTCTTGCGTTGAAACTCTGTTTCGTTACTTGTCTTAGCTTTAACCTTGGCGTTAATCGTATTGACAAGTTCTGTTAGTCCAGCAAGGTCTAGTGCTTCTAGTCCATCACCAACCTTTAGGTTAGCTGCTAATTCTTCGTTGTGGTATAGGAAGCGGATACCGTACAAGTGTTTAACTCGCTCGTAGTCTACTCCCATTTCCTTCCAAGGGAAGTGTTCTTGTGTTTTCCATGATCGACCAGAACCATCGAAGGGTACCTTGACAAACAAGGGCTGGTCAATTTGCATCGGCATATCAAAGTTCATATCGGGACTTTCCTAGCTAAAGGGAAAGGGGGACCGAAGCCCCCCTAGAGTAATTTATGCAATCACTTGCTCGAACAAGTAACCCAAGTCTGCGCCTGTGACTTTCATGTCATAAGCCATTTTAACTTGAATGTGTTCTGCAACTTGTTGACGTTTCAGTGCATCGTCTGAGAAAGACTCAACAGTGATACCCAAGTTGTTTGCAGATGGAATGTTGTTCCAAGCAAATGTTAGACCTGCTGCTGGTGTCATTAGGCCAGCGTTACGTGGGCCGTGTACCAACAATGCGTGGTCTGCACCGATGAATGCGTTTGATTCTGCAACACCTTCAACAGCAGTGTTTTTCACAGCTTCCATGACGTAGAAGTTTTCTACTTCAAAGATTTCCGCTAGTTTAGCGTCTGTGATCATCGCTGTGTTGTTTACAGTTGCGCCACCGTTTAGACGTGCAAGAATGTCTGGGTGGTTGATCAAGATGTCACGAACTTCTTTACCGACAACCATTGTGTTTGGCTTGAAGCCGCCAGATTTCAACTGCATTGTACGACGAGCGTTAGTTACGTCTTTGATTGGAGTTGAGTTTGTGTAGTCTGACCACAAGTTTGTTGGTGTGCTGTCTGTACCCCAGACGCCAGCCTTGAAGAATGTATCAGCGAACTGTTCCTCACGGTGGATCATTAGGCGGTTGACAAGCGTTTGCGCACCTGATGCACGGATGTCTAGTGCAGCATCTTCGTTTGCAAGAGTTTGCTCATCGAAGTCCATACCCAGACCATAAACGTCTGCATAGTATGACTCGTTAGAGATTGCTTGACCGATACGGTTGACCTCTGTACGTGGTGCTAGTTTAGCAACATCGCCAGTACGGTTCATGTTTGCACGGTCATAGATGTAATACTTATCAGACTGACGTTCTACGCCCACAACAGGGAAAACTTTGTCAGCAATGAAAGCGTTTTGATCTTGAACATAAGCAATGGTCAAGTTTGTTAGCGGCTGGTCTAAATGGACCGCCGATGGTGTCAACATAGGCATTTATTTTATTCCTTTTCTATATCAGCTTACGCAGGTACTACGTTCCCGCCTTGGATTAACTCCATAGCGAAAATCTGACCATCTACGGCATCTTCTAGTGCGTAACCCATTACAACATCACCAGCAGCCGCTGTGATTGCTTCACCTGCTGCATTGGTCTGTAGTTGTGCGCCAGCAGCTACTGTTGCACCAGCTTCTACCATCACTTTACCTGTAATTGCGACAGTTGCGGCTTTACCTGCTGCGTCTGGTTTGTTCAATAGAACTCCGATAGCACGTTCACCAGCAGCATCTGCTAGGTCTACTTGACCGTCTGATTCTAATGTAACGAACTTAAATTGTGCTGACGATAGGTCCTCACCAGCTTCAAATGTGCGTGTATCACGGCTTTGCATTACAGCCATTGTTATTCCCCCTTATAGGATTTATTGATTAGAGCCTTGCCATCGTCTGTTTTAGCTACAGCAGCATATGCTTTGGCGTACTCTGATTTCTTCATTTGGTTTTCGTCCATGTAAGACTTAACCATTGCATCTAGTGCGTCAGCAGCAGAAGCGAACTCACCGTCTGCGTCTGATTTACCGACTTCTTCCATCTTACCTGCGAACACTGAGTCAGCAGCTTTCAGGACATTCATTACAGCTTCGTCATCAGCATGTTTAGCGACAAGAGCCTTGGCAACATCTACGTCAAAGTGAGGTAGGGATTCTGTTGCTGACTTAGTCAACTCTGCGTCTGCTTTAGCGACCTCTGCTTCCTCTAGGGCTTTCAAGATCACTGCTGGGATGTCAGCTTTGTTTACTTGCTCACCGTTGTACTCTAGGTACTCTGGTTCAGCTTTCTTTTCGATTGATTCTGCTTTGATCACATAACCTGCTTCAATCAAAGACTTGCGTAGACGCTCGTTCTCTGCTTTCAGTGTGTCGATCTCAGCTTGTGCAATGTCAGCTTCATCAATCTCAGCTACTACTGGGTCGATTTCTTCTGACTTTTTCATATCTTCTGGTTCGTCCATTTTCAAGGCTTCCATAGCCTCTGCACGACCACAACCTTTTTCTTTCATGTAGGCTTTCAACTTATCTTCGTCGTAGCCCATTTTTTCTAGTGTTTCTGTCATTTCTTCCTCATCGGAGTTGTCACGTTTGAACAGGGATACCATTGCTTGTGCATTGGCAGGGCGATCCACAAGGGATAACTCTTCAAGTTCAAGTTGTTTAAGTAGACTAGGCATCGTCGTAATCTTCCTTAATTGCTTTGCCGCCAATGCTAAAGGCAGCTAGTTCACCAGACTTAACACGTGACCAAACGTCATCATCGTATACTTTGAAAGCTACGACCCAACCTTCACGGTCAGACTGGATGCCCAAGGCTTCACCTATTTCTTTAGTGACTGGCAGAGAATGGATCACTCGTCCAATTTGCTCACCTTGGTGCATTTCTTTACCGACACGTACATGCTCCATAAACTTGTTTACGGCTTTAACAAGTGTGTCAGATTCTATTACATCGCCTTGGCGGTCAACTACTGGTTCACCCTTTTCGGTTACTACAGAGGCCCAGCCATAGACCATGCGTTGTTCTTCATCGGCCTTTAGTATTTGGCCTGTAATATCTTTGGTCATACTGCCCACGGTACTACTACTCCACATTCTGCAAGACCAGTAACGTGCGCTAGTCTTATCGGTTGCTGTATCACAGGAATGACGACTACGAAAGTTTGCTCTCGCTTTAGGATCATCCCTACGTATTTCCATGTTAGGGTCACCGAATGTAACCTTAACTGTACGGTCACCATCTTTTACGTATACACCAAACTTCTTTGATGATCCAGCAGGTAGACGGAATGGCTTGTTCAGAGGCTTGTCAGCTTTATCTACTATATAAGCATCTTCGTTGATGTACTCACGCTTTTTAGTACTACTTGGGTGACCAGATGGAAGTAGGTCTTTATCATGGTTAGCAGACTTGCTACCACTAACAATCCGTAGGAAGCTATTAACACGTGCCATAGCCCATTGTTCAGGGGAACTAACATTAGGGCGTACAGAACTAGGGTTCGTTCTATAAGCACCAACACCACGGTTGTATACTTGTTGCAACATGCTTGTCGTAACTTTGTGCTTAGACTTCGCATTATGCTCTTTAACCTTTGCTGCTAAACCTTTTGCCATGTTCTTACTCGTACATCATATAAAATGTCTTAGCAGCCCCTGCGCTAATTGCCTTAATAGATGTACCAAAGTAAATTGGAACTGCTGGGCATAGTACGGAATCAGCGGGTACTCTCATAATAGTAGTAGAACCATCTATAAGGTCTACAGCTACAGAATCTGGGTTAGAAACCATATATACAATTCCAGAAGAAGCCTTAACTTCAATAGCACTACCAGAAGAAATTGGTGCTGCTACCGATTCCGTTGTTGTATCAGATGTTTCAATGTGATCGAATAGTTGTCTCATTAATCTAAATCCTCTTGGATAATAATTGTAAAGTAACCAGAGTTAGGGAATGTCTCTACAGAGGCATCACCGTAGGTTACTTCAATCTCACCGTAGTAAGTTCCAGCAGTATCTGTATCGCCAGATGACCAAGTGTACTCAACACGACCTCCTGATGCATCCGTAATGTCGGCAGAGGCATCAATCTTTAAGCTAGTCTCACCATACTTCTTCATGTGAAAGTTTGCGGTTGAGCCGCTAAGATCAATAGCAGAGCCAGATGCATCCTCTAGGTCTACAGTCAACTTAGGACTGGTATCATTTGTTTTAATCTTAAAAGCCATTATCCTACCTTAACTCTATTACCAGCGGTACGACCAAACTTAGTTTTATTACCACCAGCAAAGGTTGCCCTGTTGCCAATCTTCTTGTTATCTGCGTTTACTTCCCTAGCTATTGCAGGGTTAAAGAACGCTGTCTCTAGGTCTGGGTCACCACTATCTAAATCCTCAGTTTCGATGTTGTGATCAGCTTGTATTAGTGTGTCACCAAGAACAGGATTACCTGTTTCAATACCTTCCGCACTGACTGAGTGTATTTGTAAGAACACTACATTATCGACAGCAACAGCACCTGTCTCTAGATCGCCAGTCTCAAGGGAATGAACTTGGTAAATCCTGTCAGTACCTAAACTTACCGCACCAGTATTAAGGTTAGCAGTAGTAAAGGTTTCTTCCTCAAACATTGTTGCATCTGGGACACTGACTGCATCTGTTACAAAGGTTACAGAACCTAAGATATGACCTTGAGTGAAATCAGCAGAAGGTGTCTCAGGATCGTTGATCACCATTAGTTGTGCAGATAGAGTTTCTTCCTCTGACATACTTATGTCTGGTACAGAAACATCACCTGTCTCTAAATCAGCAAACTCGAATGTTTGTGTCTGATCAAAGTCTGACGTATCTAATAAAGGACTGCCTGTAGCTAATTCACCAGTTGCAAAAGTTTCATCCTCTTGCATAGTAACGTCAGGTACACTTACAGAACCAGTATCTAGGTCACCTGTAGATAAGTCATTGTTCTCTGTAATGTCTGCTGTATCTACAACAGGGTTACCTGTCTCAATGCCTGTGCCACCAAGAGTTTCTTCCTCTTGCATGGTTGCATCTGGTACTGAAACATTGCCTGTAGCTAACTCATCAGTGTCAATTTCATGGTCTTGAGCAAAGTCTGATGTATCTAAAGTTGGGTTACCAACAGAGATAACATCTGTTTCGCCAAGAACATTGACCTCTGTAATGTCTGCTGTACCAAGTGCAGGGTTACCTGTAGCTAACTCACCAGTTGCAAAAGTTTCGTCCTCTGACATAGAAATATCAGGTACACTTACAGAACCAGTGTCAATATCAGCAGTAGATAATGTCTGGCCTTGATTAAAGTCTGATGTATCTAATGTTGGGTTGCCAGTAAGAAGTTCACCTTGTGTAGCAAGAGTTTCTTCCTCAGACATTGTTGTAGTGCTGACAGCAACTGCCCCAGCATCTAAGGCACCAGCCGAAAGTTCATACTCTTCCGTCCCCATGTCTGCAAATGGGGCCGATGAAAATGGGCTAGTGCCAAACATTTGTTACTCCTAGTTTACATCACCCTCATGTCTTGAGGTCCACATTGTAAGGCTGTACTTTGTACCACTTTTTAGTTCATCAACATAGTGACCATGAGTTACATCCGATGGAAATAGGATACAGTGACCTACAGGTACGTCAATGTTAGTAAACTCTTGTCGTGGGAAAATGAGTGTAGCACCTTCGTAGTTGTTATTTAACTTGACCGACCCAGTAACCAACGAAGCATCCGTATGCCACCCCAAATCTTTCTGCGTATCCATAGAGTACCGCATGGTAAAGGCATCACGTAAACCAATGTGCTGATATGGCTTCCAATGCTCCATAGCAATCTTGCCAAGTTTCTCTTTCCAAAGGTTTTCATACTCTTGCCACAAACCAAGGTTCTTTACACGTATCTCTTGTGCTGGAAACTTATCACCATCCATCTGACCCCAGTTTCCATAGCTTTCAGATTTATTAATAAGGTAGTCACATTGACGTTCTGTAAGAAAGGGTGTAACTAGAACCTCTGGGGCAACCTCTTCGTAATCCAGTGTCATTAAGTAGGGTACAGGTTGTGGCTCTTTGTAGCCCAACTGACCAGCTAACTTAACGAACTTATCCTTAGCCAACTGACCACCGTTACCATGATAAATGCAGGGGCAACAAATTGCACCAAACATTTGACGATCCTGAACCGTTACAGAATTATCGTGGTTCTGAAAGATGTAAGCCTCATGGTCCAAGGCAATCTTGTAAGGAAAGTTTATACGATCCCATTTCCAATGGATAGGTGAATCTTCTGGTGGTGGTGTACGTGCTAAGTACCTTACTTGACAATAGCGTTGATCATCCCCTGTGTCATTTACAACTGGTTCTGTAAACAAGTGATACAAAGCATCGGCACGACCAATGTAACAGCCACTGTTAAGGTACTTGTAATACTCGTTAGGATGTTGACGGTCAAACTGTTTCTGTAGGAACTCTTCTGGGGGCCAGAAGTTGTCCTCTGCACCAAAGAGTACATCTACATCAAAACCTTTGAATCTTTCTAGTATCTCTAATGGTGAATTAACAAAGAATGTGTCGTAGCCATCCATAAACAAAACAATGTCTGATGTAGGTAGTTCCTTCAAGAACTCTATCATCATGTCAATCTTTGGCATACCTGCATGACCTTCCATTGGATCATACCAGTCAGAGCCTTTGCCGATGTTATGTATTGTAACACCGTAGCGTTTAGCTGATTGCTCTAATGCCCACATCTTACTTTCGTCTGTAGCGACAGTTACAATGTGCATGTTAGTATATTCTTCGGGTAGCATATCTGTTTCCTCAATCGTGCTAGGTCGGGTTTCACGTGGAATCTGCTTAACAACCTCTTCGGGATAGAAGTAGTTACGCTTGTCTTTTAGTTTTAAGGGTACCCATTCATCGACAGGTATTATGCTCTGGCTAAATCCATCTATAAGTAATAAGGCAGTATCAGGAGTAATAGCATAAGCATGACAATTATACCAGTAACCAAGACTATTAAGTCTATACCCAAGCCACACACTGTCGTGATCCTCCAACTTATGGTCTACATGGTGAGGGTTAATCTCAGTAAATACTGCATCCTCTTCTAGGATGATACCATTTAAACCACTGTCTGCAATCTTCTGCCAAACCCTCATGTGGCTCACAGAGCAACCAAACTCACCTTTTAGTAGGGTACGGTTAAGTAAAGGGTCTTTCCAGCCTGTAAGAGGCTTACAGCCAGTCTCAGAGTATATCTGGTCCCAAGACTTATCTCTAGCATCGTAGGCATCACCGTGAAGGGATACCTGATATACTAACGCCATGTTGGTCCCTCGAACCAAGCAACCAGTGTCTTACGTACACCAGAGGTGACAGGAGCAACACGATGCTGTAGGTACGATGGAAATATGAGAATAGTCCCTTTGTCACGACTCTCTGGGTTTGGTTGTTCGACTTCTGCAAACTCAAAGTGACCACCTTCGTAGTCCTCTGGGGCTGACAGTTGAACTGTTACCGATAACTTACGATCTCTACCGTTGTTATTGTTCCAGTCAACATCATGATGCCAGTCGTACTTAGCTTCCTGTGAACCGTGGTACTCTGTGTACTGTAAGTCAGCCATAGCCTCTACATCAACATCTATTGTGTTGGCAGCAGCTTTTACGTAAGGCCATAAGATTTCCATGATCTCTTCGTTGCCAGAGAGCCAAGCAATCTTGCTGCGTCTATACTGTTCGTTCATACCACCAAAGGTAGTAGCGTCCTGTACAGTCTCACGTTCTGCGATCTCTAGTATCTTAGAGGTGTCTATGGCCTTATGCCAGTATAACCAATTTTGTCGGGTCATTGGTTTTCCTTTATAATTCGTTAGGGTCAATACTTACCCAAGATTGACTTTCTTCATCCCAATCATACATAACATTCCCACCATTAAGTACAGCGTCTGCTGGACGAGCAACAGGGGCTTCCCATGTCCAAGTATTGGTGTTAAGAACCCAGCTATCAAAGGGTTTTGGTGCGTAAAACACATCATTTTCACTATCGTATGTATATCCAACACTTGCAAAGTTACCTCTCAGTGGCGTACCACCGTTCAAATGAACGCCGCCAAGTGTGTTATAACTTGTTTGGATATATTTTGTGGCTTCGACCCCATCAGTTAGTTGGTCAATGAAATCCTGTTCTGCAACAATAACATCGACAACCATTCCATGAATAACTTTTGCGAAGTGTGCCATTAGACTGCATACCTTATAATTACAATGCCTGAACCGCCATTCCTTCCAGTGCTAACCCTTGAGCCACCACCACCGCCGCCAGTGTTAGCTGTAGCCGCATTACCGTTACCTGCGCTGCCGCCCCCTGCGCCACCTGCGCCATCAGACCCAGTGTATCGTGAACCACCGCCACCACCAGCATAAGTCCCTTGACCTTCCCAAGCCAAACCGTCACCACCTTTACCGCCACTAGACGATGAACCACCCGAACCAGCTTGGCTTTTACCACCGCCACCGCCGCCGCCATAGCTGCCCCCTGGGCCGCCTTGATTACCTTGACCAGATGTACCAGAGCCAACCTGACTAAAATAACCTGATGAACCACCACCAGAACCGCCACTACATGCATATGCGCCTGTGTAACTACCGCCACCGCCACCGCCGTTGCAAGTCACGCCGAAAGCAGAACTGTTTCCACCAGAACCGCCACAAGAATAGAAACTTCCTGAGCCAGCACCGCCACCACCGACTGTCACTGAATAGTTAGTTGCTGTAACTGTAGTTGACCCTGTAATCATACCCCCAGCACCACCGCCGCCAGAATAGTAGTAACATCCACCACCAGCACCGCCAGCAACTATCATGTAATCAACATCGCCGCCGTTAGAAACTGAAAATGTACCAGAGGATGTAAACTTGTGGTACTTATAACCACCTGATGTATAGATGCTATCACCACCTGTTGCAGCCACTGGAACACTGTGCATTGGTTGCCATGCGTTGCCTACATAAACATAGGCAATACCATCAGTTGTATTGTAATAACTGTCACCACTAGAAGGACTAGATGGAGCAGAAGATAACTGAGGTAACCTAAAGGTACTCAAGCCATTCATGTTTCTTGAGTTATCAATAATAGTTGTTCCGCTAACTTGAATAGCCATACTTAAACATTCCCTATTTCTAACCAGCCAGATGCTGTATATACATAAGCCTTATTAGAACTTGTGTTTACATATATTTGACCAACACCTTGTGCAGTAGGGTTACTAGTGGCTGTCTGAAACCTTATGTTATTTAAGTTTTCTACTCTTCTTGCGTCACTAATTACTGTTGAACCAGATACTTGAATAGCCATCTTCGTATCTCCTACTATTAGCTATCTATTTGTTTCTTTAGTTCCTTGATGCTTTCAACAAGGTAACCGATCAAACCTATGTAGTTTACTGACTTGAGTCCATCTTCATCCTCTGATACTAGATCAGGGAAAATAGGTTCTACCTGTTGAGCAATAAAACCAGTCGCAGGTGTTCCTGTGTCCTTCCATTCAAACGACACGCCCTCTAGCTTACAGATGTCGTCTAGTGAGTTCTCTAGTGGTTTGATATTGGTCTTTAGTGACTTATCAGAGGTACTGTTAATGTCACCCGAAACAAGTACGTGTGGGGAACTGCTTTTTACCTCTAGACGTTCTGATCCAGCTACAACAACACGCCATTGATCGTTAGTATGGAACTGTGTGTAAGTGTTAGTGTCACCTGTGTGGTAAATGGCATTTGCAAGGTATATGTCTGTAACATTGTTTGGACCTGCTGGACCTGTTGGGCCTGTAGGACCTGTAGGACCTGTTGGTCCAGTACCACCACTCGACCCAACCTCACCCTTCTGGCCCTTCTGTCCTGTAGGACCTGTAGAACCAGTCGGGCCTGTAGGACCTGTAGAACCAGTTTGACCTTTTTGTCCCTTCTGACCAGTAGGGCCTGTTGGACCTGTAGCACCTTGAGGTCCTGTTGGACCAGTAGCACCAGTAGGGCCAGTAGCACCTTGAGGACCTGTAGGACCAGTAGCACCTACTTCACCCTTCTGACCTTTAGCACCAGTAGGTCCAGTAGCACCAGTAGGACCAGTAGAACCTGTAGCACCAGTCTGTCCTTTTTGTCCCTTTTGACCTTGAGGTCCTGTTGAACCAGTAGCACCAGTAGGGCCAGTAGCACCTGTAGGACCAGTAGAACCTGTAGCACCTACTTCACCCTTTTGACCCTTCTGACCAGTAGGACCTGTTGAACCAGTAGGACCAGTAGGACCAGTGGGTCCGACAGAACCAGTAGGACCTGTAGAACCTGTGTTACCTACTTCGCCTTTTTGACCTTTAGCACCTGTGGGTCCTGTAGGACCTGTAGCACCTTGAGGGCCAGTAGGTCCTGTAAGACCTGTTGGGCCAGTAGTACCTTGAGGACCAGTAGCACCTACTTCACCTTTTTGACCTTTGGCACCAGTAGGGCCAGTAGGACCAGTTGGTCCAGTAGAGCCAGTAGCACCAACTTCACCTTTTTGACCTTTGGCACCTGTAGGTCCAGTAGGGCCTGTATCACCAGTCAAACCAGTGGGGCCTGTAGCACCTGTAGGACCAGTAGCACCTAACTCACCCTTTTGACCTTTAGTTCCTTGTGGACCTGTAGGACCAGTCGGACCAGTAGCACCTTGAGGTCCAGTAGGTCCTGTTGGACCAGTAGGACCAGTGGGACCGACTAAAGCAGAGTTAGTAACTGTAGCTTTCTTCCACGCACCAGCAGAGGTGTCATAGATAGGCAGAATGTCATCACTTGCTGTAGAAGTAATTGTACCTAAGCCTGTAAGTGCAGAACCTAAGTTGTCAGCAGTAACGTCAGCACCAGTCTCAATGCCATCTAGCTTAGTTCCATCACTTGCGACATTACGACCATCAACTGTGCCGATGTTGCTTGTGACGTTTAAACTGTCGTCAATTACAACTGTACCGTTAATTTTTACTGCCATCTTCGTGTTCTCACTATTAGCGTGTTTTTATTATCTTTAGAAGGTTGCGTCAGTCTCTACGTCATTGGCTACTCTCATAGTGCCAGAAGTGTCCATGCTGAACTTAGTTGCGCCTTGGTATTGGAAGATCAAGTTTCCACCTGACTCTGTGATAGTCCAGTCACCCAAGTCTATTGTACTTACATCAAGGGTGTTTGTTATCGACAAACCTGTGGCTGTTGTCTCTGCCTTTTTCGAGTTGTCGTGAAATAACTCTACAGAACCATTACCATTGATAGTAACACCTTCTTCACCATTGACACCTCGTAAGTATAAATCAGTGCCGCCTGTGATGTAAGTAGAACTACCTGTAAGTCCGTATATGTGGTTTATGTTACCGCCAGCATGATAGATTTCTAAATCATTAGAATCCCCAAACTGTGCCTTTTGGTTGTCAGCAGCATCTAAAGTATTTGCTGTATCGGCTGTACCTGTTAGGGTACCTGTAACATCCCCAGTTACGTCACCAGAAAGGTTACCCTCAAATGTACCTGCCTTTAGCGTACCATATGTAGCGGAAGCATGGCCTACGTTAATAGTACCTTCTGGCTCTGGGTCGTACTCAGATAGAAGTGTCCACTTGGCTGTAGAAGCATCCCAGAAGAAACCTGCGTGAGTGTAACCTACACCAGAACCGCCAGTATTGTAGTTAGTGAAAAGTCCTGTATCCACATTGGCTGGACTTGCTGTACCCGACCAAACATCATTTAAAGTATGGTGGTTAGAATCAGCAAAGTTGATAGATATACCGTTATCTAAGGTGTTGTCACCTACAACAATGGTCACACCAGTTGCTTCTGTGGTAGCAAAGTTATCCTTAGACCAAGAGAATGTGTCTGGGTCTGATTGATCACCGTCAATCTTTACATAGTAAGTTGTAGTTGTGGTACCGTTATAGTGTCCAGTGAAGTAAGCATCGTCATTACCAGTACCTGTAAAGGTAGTCCCAGATTCTCCAATAGTGTCACCAGCATTTAGGTACTGGAAAGATGCACCAAGACTTACGTTATTAGATGACGCACTCGTCTGTGTACCTTGTACTGTTAAGTCACCACCAACGATCAAGTCACCACCAACGTGAGCATCAGTTCTAACTCTAAATGAGTTTACTGAGTGGTTCTGTTGGTTGATAAGAATAATACCATCAGTTGGGTGAGACTTTACTACCCAACCAAGACACATAGGAAAGTTAGGGTATGTAGGACTTTCATTACGTAGCGCACCATCAGACAGGCCAGCAAATACGTTTTGACCTGCTGTCAGACCTGATGTATCAATACCGTCTACAAGACCAGATACAATAACGTACCCATAAGAATCATTAGCAATGTCGTGTGATGTAAGACCTTGTACGTTGTACTTAGTCTCGCTTGTAGCGTTAGCTAACCCAATAGTGGGATGATCATTAGCATTACCTGACCAATATACAGGCTTACCTTTGGCAATAGTTGAACCAGAGTTATTGTAAACTCTTACGTGTTCCTCAATACCAATCTCATGCTCTACGCCATCAATGTCGCCTTGATACGACAAAGTTTTGTGTGTACTGTCGTAATAGACTTGACCTTCTGCATGTGTAGGGTGACCTATAGGTTCAAATGTTACTGTGTTAGTAAACGTAGGAGAACCTACGAAATCACCACTGGCATCGTTGTAAACTGCCTTAGATGAAGGTTGAGTGACAAAGATAAACTTTTCACCTGCCGACCAATCAACAGCACTATCACTATTAGATGATGCAAGGATGGTAGTACGTGATAGGGTTGTACCCGATGCTGTATACGTACCTATACCAACTTCCCACTCTGTGTCGTCAGTACAAGCATAATAAGTTGTATTACCATCCCCGACTGCTGAAAAGGCTTGGTACCCTTGTTCGGCACCTGCCAATGTGTAAGTCCCAGTACCAGTAGTTGTAGTGGTTTCTTTTACACGATCTTTAATTACAAGTGCCATAGTTCAACCTTATGATGGGTCAGGGATACCAATATCGAATGTTGCTAGTGTAAATGTGTTGCCATTAGTAACAGACTGTGATGCTGTCAGGGCAGCAGTAGCCAACAAACGAGAGTTTACTGTGTCAACAATAGCGTAGTGCGTAACTGTACCAGTACCAGTGATAGAACCATCTGTGATAGCTGCCACCGCAACCTTACGACCACCACCAGTACGATCAGCAGGTGCGCCGATAGAAAGTGATGTAGAGTTACCTAGTGTGTATGTTGATGTTGCTTCTGTGTAATCTGCAGCTTCTTGCGAAGTTACATGAATTGCATTTGCTTCTGTGTCTAGGATTGTTAATCCGTTGTCGAACACACGGTCATTTAAGAACGCCATTATTCTTCTTCCTGTTCTGTTTGTTCTTGTTTAACCCCAACGTCAGGGTCATAATTGAGTTCAGCAATATCCATAAGGTTTTGTATAACTTCTGGATGATCTGCCACGTTAATGTCTGCGCCGTTGAGGTTACGCAGGAATCCAGCAATCTCACGAAGATCATGCGGAGCGACATCACCTGCCTTAATAACAGGCATGAGGTCATAGTTCAGACCGTTAAGTTCCCATAAGCGTTCGATTAACTGTTTATTGAGTACGTCCACAATAGCTTGAATGTAGGACTCCAAGGCTCGAAGGAACAGGTCTGTCTTTGACTTGGACAAGGCGTATGAACCACCTTGGCTTCCAAGCATGAGGAACTCTGAAAGCACACTTCTGGCAATGTCATGCTGATAACGACGAACAATAGGGTCAATGTCTATGTTCCTCTTACCGTTACTTGCCATCAACTCAACATCAACTAATCTAATGTTGGTAGGACTTCCGTTACTATCGGGGTACGTGTCAGATGGTGTGATGATGTATCCTTGCTCGTTAAACTTAACGTCACGCAGAATCTGCTGCAAGTTGGCAAGGAAGGTCGCTTGGGCAGTGGTAGCATCAGCAGAGAGATACTCACTAGGAATGCGAGCAACAGGTATACCCGCCAACTCACGTTCCACCGCAATCGCTTCAATAGCTTGTAGATTGTTAAGATACTGATAGCTAGTATAAGCGTTGCGAAGGATGCTACGCCCAGCAGGGTCACCATTAATTGTAGTAGTGCGGTAGTAAAGGCTTTTGCGACTAGGGATAAAGTGCTTATTAGTTCCAGCATAACTACCTTCTTGGTAGACCCCCAATACTTCGCCTGTCTGCTTATCTACTTCAAACCTAGAGACTGTCCAAGGCGCACGAATAGCAATTTTGCGTACACCCATGCGTCCATCACTGAACTTAGATTTCTTCTTAGGGTTTGTTTCAGTTGGGCCAACACGCCGCTTATATACAACTTCAAACCAAGCAAAGCCATAAGATAGTGACGACAATGCCTCAGCAACGTGATCATCAAGGCTGTGTTCCATATCATCAAGAACACTCTTGACGTAATCAGCTTCACGTTTTGCAGCAGGTGTATCATTAGCTGGCTCCACTTTTAACTCGACATCACGCAACACTTGTTCTGTTGCATACATCACTGCGCCAATGGTACTATCGTTGTCTCGCATTTCACGGAACTTATTGATAGCCTTTTTGCCACGTAATTCAGCTAGAAACTCGTCAGCACGTATTTGACCGTTATGTGTATTATCCCCTGCAATACCCAGTGTTTGGGTCGCTTCCGTAGGTGAGAGTTTCTTTACCATTTTACTTCAAGCCCTTGGCATTCGAGTATGCTAATATTAACTGCGGTTTTGCATACCCATTCAGTGAGAGGTCCGTTAAAGCCCATACCATAGCATCAAGACGGTCTGGTGAGCCTATGGACCCTAAAGGTTCCCACTGTACCATCTGATCTTCTAACTCGTTAAGTCCCTTGACATGCTTTACTTTACCTTGCTCGTATAAGGCTGACACAGGTTCTGCCCTAGCCATCTTACCACGACTAGCATGTACTAACTTAATAGGGACGTTTTCATCTTCGGTTTGCAGAGTATGACGGACCATATCACCACCTTGGTTGCGTTCTGCAACAATTCGGTCAGCCATATGTTCGTGATAAAGTTCGATAGCTTTAGATGCCCATTCCTTTGGACTGTAGTTATCTGTGTGATCTTCAAGGACATAGGCAATACCATCTTGGTCTATGCCAGCAACAATAATACCAGTCATATCACTGTCTGTCTTATTCGTAATAGCAGGGTCAACTGCCACGACAATACGTGATAGAGGTGGTACATCCTCTTTGTCTATCTCACACTTGAAGAGTAACTCACGGTTCCATAAGGCACCTGATGCCTCATCCAGAATCTCTGCATATAATTCTTGCCTACCAAGGCGTGTACCCTCGTAGGTCTTTCTGACTGCATCCAAGAACGTACCAGCTAAGTTTGCTGCGTTATCAAACGTAGAACCCTTAGAAATTGTAGTTTTGGGGTCAGATATAATATTTCGTAGTAATTTTGTAGTTTTTGGTGTAGTTGTGATAAAAACCTGTGGTTTTCGGCCCAAACGTAGGCCAAACATCATCATATCCCAAGTTTCTTGTGCATTACGCCAAGCACACAACTCGTCCGTCCAAGCTGAGTAAGCCTGTGGACCACGTAGACGTTCTGGGTCCTCTGCTGAGAAAAATACGGCTTTAGCACCGTTTTCCCATGTCAGAGTATTGTTTGTGGGAGACCAAACAGGGAAACCAATATGTTTTCCACGGTAAGTTTTGTCTCCTGACCAGCAGACGTTGAGGAGACCGCTATCTCCTTCCACCATAACTCGCCTAACGTCACCTTTTGTGGGGGCGACACAATGAACAATTTTATCACCTTTTTTGATCCTATGTCTTACCCATTCAGCACCAGCCCTAGTCTTACCCCAACCACGACCAGCTAGGGCTAACCAAGCATTCCAGTCACCTTCTGGTTCTAGTTGCTCAGGTCTAGCCCAGAACTCCCAGTTATACCGTAGTTCTTCGGCCTGTTTAGGCCCTAGCTTTCGCAGTATTTCTGCTACTTCTGCATCGGGTAATGCTCTAAGATCGTTAGCTGTTATCGGGAGACTCATTTGTTTTACCTAAGAGTGACATCAGGCTGTCAATAGCCCCTGTGTCCTCATCAGCATCACCAGAGCCTTCAACCTCAATGTTTGTTTGTGTAGGTGACCATCCACCTTTACTGCGTAAGTAAAACTCAGCAGCTTTAAAGTCACCGTCCATTGCCTGTTGGATCACGACAGAACCAATTAAGCCTACAATCTCTGCACGTTCTTGAGCAATGTCATCACCGTACAACTTATAGAATGTAGCAGAACTAGAGGGTGCTTGTTGATACTTCTGGATAGAAGCCATAATGTCCTTAACAGCGACACCATTCCTAATGCCCTGTCGGACAGCTTTTGCGATTGTCTCGCTATACTTTAGTTTGTCCATTTAACCACGACACCTAAATTGAATTGGGAAAGCTGTATAGAGGTACTATAGTAGAACTTTAGTTGTAATCTATTTGTATAAAATGTGGGTAGTTTTAACTTACGTATATACTATAGTATAGTACCTCTATACTGATATATATAACTTTTTTTTGTAGTATACAAGTAACAGTCGTAAACTTTTTTATAACCTGTTGTATACATTAGATTCTTTTTTGTGGGCGAGTTAATACTTTGGTATAGCTAGTGTGTCTTTTATGCAACACCTTTGTAATTTTTTAGTTTGCAGATGTGGGTGGTTGCCCCTGCCGTGCGAATCACCCAGTGAGATTCTGGAGGGTCCCAAGGGTCTGTCAAGAGGATTCTAGGGGTTGACAAAAGTTTTTCTTGCGCTCGGACCGATTCGGCGCTACCAATTCAAGGTGTGATACATTTGCAACACCTATCCTATACCCTAGTCAATCCATGCTATAACCTACTGAGAACAAGAGAAAAAGGGACGGACCAAAGCCCGCCCAAGTTCACGGGAGTCAACTGTTGAAAATTATGCCATGCTTACAACCTCTTTTGCTTTGTTCTTTGATGTACCATGCGCCACAATGGCGACAGACTTGGCTTGCTTAGAATTACCGCCACACAACTTGCATTGCGCACACTGGACACGTTCGCCCGCCTCTTTACTGGCGGGACATAGTACCTCGTTTGCCTTGTCTATAGCGTCCAGTGATGCAACGACACGGAAAGTCCGTTGGCCTATTGACCATGCAGACTCCGCTTGTGCGTGGCTATCTGCGCTTGTCATAACTAGATTGGGCATGGTGTTGTTCTGGTGGGTGTAGGCGGTAACATATTCAGCACCACTACATAGGGATTCCCATACGTATGACGGAACGGCCATAGGATCGCCATATGATCCCAAACGAACGCCACGCAATAGGCCAATCGCTCGGATGTTGTCGTGGCCTTTCATGGTCGTATAAATGCCCCTCTTGTATGCCTTATAGACTCCGTTTGGTGCAAACAACAGATTCACGTAGCAAGTGCGGTCAGTTGCCCAACCTTTGGCGTTATTATTGGGCTTTCCCTTGTGTGGACAATCGCCACAAATTGACGAGTCTTGTCCAGTACGGCTTGCAGTGATTGGGTCAATGTCGGACCGTAGAATCCACGTTTGGACCATATTGCCTGTTTTACGATTGCCAGAGTCAACTTGTGCGATTGCAACAATTGGTTGACCGTCAATTAGGGAAGGCCCCTCATAAATGATAAAACTAGGCATTGTTTGACTCCGTATTGATTGCGCTGCGTAATAGTTCAAGGGATTTAATCAACGAGTCAAGGCTATTGCCAAAACCGTATATCTGGTCAAAGTTATTAATATTGGCGCATTCTTGCACCACGGACTCACCCTCATACCAATGCTGGACAATTGATATTGTGCGACCATTATGGACAACTTTAATTTGGTTGCGTTCTACTTGATCCATTATACTGACTCCCAAAAAATAACTGTCATAATACCGAAAGCGGCAACAGCAGCGCAAACGATAGCGGCGGCGGCCTCTGGACCGTCAAAAACGATAGGCGCAAGCGCAACAGTAGTAAGCGCAAAAAACCATATTAGGAAAGCGGCGGCTTGCATTAGGAAAGATTTAAACATGATTGACTCCGTTTGTTTGTTTATAAGTTATCTTAACAATGGGGTCACTGATTCGCAACCCCTAAGTTAAAGCAACTTTTACCAGTTCCAAAGTTGACGCAATGGCGCAGAGTGTTCTAGGTAAACGACTCTCTTGCCTAGTTCAATCTTTGTAAACGTTGCCCCTTGCACAACACGGTATGCGGCCTTTGTTTTGCGCTTGCGGTAAATGCCTGAAAAGTGGCGGGTGTTAAAACGAAAACCGTTTGTGTTGTCGTTTAGTGGTTTAGTGTTAAATCCGAACATGTCTGACTCCTTTGTTGTTCGTTTGATGATTCTAACCTAGCCCGATTCGTCCCTATGGTCAACCCCTAATTTTGACCATGAGTCATTATAATTATATATACACAAGCACCATGTCGCAAAATGATCATTTTATGTCGCATTATGGGGTTGACACGTCCAGACTGCGGGGAATCACTTTTTCGACCTAGGACACCTGAAAACCCTTTCGCAATTCTGGGGCCATTTTTGAGGGGTTTTGGGGCCTATTGACTCCCATACCCGAATCATGCTAAGGTGATTCTGAGGCTCGGTTCATATCCCGATAACCGTTTGTGTTGGTGGATTCCGTCTTATTAGTTTAATGGTTAAACTATTGCGTTTTTTGCATAGCAGCTATGACTTGACAAACCGCTATTTGTCTGAAGTAGAACGAATCATATGAACCCGAATCGATTCGTCGTGCGTTATCGTGCGTCAACTGATTCGTCAACTGTAAATCTATGTCAAGGAGAATCTTGTTACGAATCGTTGTATTTTAGCCACACTATACCAAAACCCTTGTCAACTACCCGTTTGTGCTATTGACAGAACTTTCGTACTACCGAATCACTATCCGAATCGGTATGTATACGAAAAACCCTTGTCAACTATCCTTACGGACTATTGACCTATCCTTTGGTATATAGAATCAATACGAATCGGTAGTGACCTATCCAAAATAGTTGTCAACCTATCCTAAAGAGTACTTGACAGCACATTCGGATAGCGAATCACCTACCCTTTCGGATAGTGTTGCAAAAATGTCACAAATCGCCCCTGACCCCCCACAGTGGAAATAAGGACCCCCACAGTGGAAATAAGGATTGACCCCCACAGTGGAAATTGGTAATCTACTTACGAATCACCCCCGCAGTGGAAATTAGGAGAAACAAAAATGAAAGTAGGCGACCCATACGTAGGTGAAGATGGACAATGGTATTTCTACACAGAAGAGGACATAAGAAAGATGAGTAAAGTAAACGCAATGTATCAGAACCAAGTGGAAGCAGAGTACGAGCGTGGTGCAACTGATGCATATTATGGTCGTCCACGTAACCCTAACCGTACAGATACGTACAAACTAGAATCATATCTAGAAGGTTACGAAGAAGAGCCATACGGCACAAAAGACTATGGGGTTGACATTGACTAGCGAATCAGTGTAGAACCCTAAGAGTAAACAGAAAGGAACTAACATGACACTAGCAGCAGACACAGTACGTAGCATCGTAGCAGCCAAAGGCACACAGTTTGCCACAGTAACATTCATCAAGAAGGACGGTACAGAACGTACAATCAACGGCCTGTTCAAGCCTACATCTAAGATTGTCGGTAACGAACAAGGTCAACGCAACTCAGAGGTCTTGAAACGCAATGGCCTTATCCCTATCTTCTCTGTAGCAGAAGAAAAGTGGAAGTGCTTTAACGAAAACGCAGTAGTGGAAATCAAATAATGAGAGCATATGATATGAGAAATACCTATACCGTAGCAGTGGTACCACTAGACGTAACATCACGTACAGCGAAACCTGCTGTACCCCTGCCAGTGAAAATACCGTACACTCTAGCAGACGCAGAGGAAATGGCTAAACGATATAACGAGAACCCGATTTACAAAGGTATCTTGCGCAATCATAAGTACAGCCATTTCGTGCCATTCAATATTGAGGCACTGACTATGGACCCACCACCGTACTACTTTGAGGGTCGTGATGCTTGAGTGTCTGGTCGCAGCCATTTTCTTTGAGGCACGTGACCAACCATTGGAAGGCCAATTTGCAGTAGCAGAGGTTGTAATGAACCGTGTGGAATCACCACGTTGGCCTGACAATATTTGCGATGTCGTGTACCAAAGAAAACAATTCTCGTTCACACATGACGGAATGAGTGATAACCCATTGAAATACCTGACAAATAACTTGGAGAAACAAGCCTACAAAACAGCAAAGGACGTAGCATTAGAGGTTGACTTAGGTAACCGAATCGGGCTACAGTCTACACACTATCACAGGGTTGGTATCAAACCCTACTGGACGAAACACTATTATAAGGACGGAACCATTGGAGACCACACATTCTATACCGCAGTGGATGGCAGATGAATTGGGGCTGCTTATACCAAGCCCTTTGGAGCAACTAGAAGAAATAGAAGGACCGTACAACCGTGAGTATTATCAGGAAGTCTTTAGTAAAGGGTACTACAGAGACCCCTACGATGAAAATGGTGAGATACTTTTCTAGGATATTAGTATCATTAAGCGTACTATTAAACGTACTATTAGGTGGTTCGCTTAACCAAACATTCTCTGCACGTAATTGGCAGTGGAAAAGAGATAAGAAACCTAACCTTGTGTGGTTTATTGATGCCATCTTTGGCAAGAACCATTGCAGTGAGTGTTGGGTATGGTGGAAAACTAGGAGACAATGGTAGATGAAACGAATGAACAGGTTTAATTTTGACTGTGGTTTACCTAGATCAGGGTCTACTTTATTGTCAGCAATCCTAGATCAACACCCATACATAAGTGCTAGTGTTGCTAGTCCTGTGTGTAAAATTATGAGAGATGTCTGTAATACTTTTTATGACAACGATTCCTACACTTTGACTTTGGCTAATCAAGTTGGTGCAGACAATGTGTTACAGAACATAATTGAAAACTACTATCAATTTGTTAATAAACCTATAGTAGTAGATAAGAACAGGTTATGGTCTAGGGAGATAGACTTGATAACTAGGTACGTAGAACGTAAACCAAAGATAATATGTACCGTGAGAGAGCCACTAGATATTTTAGCATCTTTTGTGAGGCTAGTAGAAAACCAACCTAGAGATAACTTTGTTGATAGGTACTTGATTTCTCTTGATGCTGAATTAAATACACGTAACAGGTGTAAAGCATTGATGGGTTCTGGTGGCATGGTTTATGACTACCTACAGTGCCTAAACACAGCCTTTTGGAGTGGTTTTGGAGATTTAATTATGCTAGTAGAGTATGATGATCTTACGTGTAACACAGAAGAGGTTTTAGATAATGTAGTGTCTTTTCTTGGCGCACCAAAATACAAGTTTGATTTAGATAATGTCGAACCTCGTCAGAAAGAAAACTCAGATCACTTAGTTTCAGGTTTACACTCAGTGAGGAAAAAGGTAAAGAAGATAGACAGGTCTTACAAAGATACGCTACCATCTTCAATAATAGAGGAGTATAAAGACTTGGCGTTTTGGAGAAGCAAATGAAAATACTTGTGATGGGTCTACCTAACACAGGAAAAACAGCATTATCAAAAAGGTTGCAGTCAATACTAGGTTGTGCTTGGTTTAATGCAGACGCTGTTAGGAGTATGGCAAATGATTGGGACTTTGATAGTGAGGCACGTATAAGACAAGCTAGGAGAATGAGAAACTTAGCAGACTATGAGAAAGGTTGCGGAAACACTGTAATATGTGATTTCATTTGTCCTACAGACTTAACAAGGTACATCTTTGATGCAGACTTTACTATATGGTGCGATACGGTTAAAGAATGTAACTATGAGGACACAAATAGTGTTTTTGAAAGACCTAGTAGTTACGATATGAGGATAAAATCATGGACAAATGCAAGGAAACTGTACAATTACTTGGAAGGTGGCAACCTTGGCACAGAGGACACACTGAACTTTTTAAAAGGGCTATCAAAAGAACTGGTCAGGTAGTCATACAGGTTAGGAGTATGCCAATATCACAAAACAACCCTTTTTCTTATGAAGAGGTGCGTAGTAAAATTATTGCCAAATTGGAGCTAGAAGGGTTTACACTTGGTAAAGAGTATGAAATAAGCAGTGTTCCTAATATAGTTGATATATCATACGGCAGAGATGTAGGGTATACATTTACTAAGCATGATTTAGGTGAAGATATACATAGCATATCAGCTACAAAAATAAGAAACTTAACATAAGGGTAAGACAGATGAAACTAGGCGAGATTAACGTAGATTTAGTAGATAAGATGGGTGATGATCTTACAGTTGTACGTGCTGCACGTGTATCGTATGCTAATACGTCAGACTGGACAGGACAGGTACACTCAGGGGAATATAGGCAGCTAAAGGCAAAAGATATACGTCTGATACAATACTTAGCGGAACACAAGCATACGTCACCATTTGGTCACTGCTTTACAAGTTTCCGTGTTGAGGCACCATTGTTTGTTGCACGGCAGTTGGTCAAACACAAGTTCCTACGTTGGAATGAGATAAGCCGTAGATACGTAAATTATGAACCATCATTCTATGAACCCTACTGGCGCAGCAAACCAGAACATTCTAAGCAGGGTTCAGGGGGTCCGATGGAAATTAGCCATGAGGCTGACATGATGTATAACGCAACCATACGTAACGCATTGACGACATATGACCTGATGATCAAAGAGGGAGTCAGCCCTGAACAGGCACGATCCATTTTGCCACAGAACATGATGACTTCTTGGTATTGGTCTGGGTCGTTAGATGCATGGGCAGACATGTGCAAGTTACGTTGCGCAAAAGACACACAGTTTGAAACACAGATTGTAGCCTCTGTGATCTACGGTGAAATGCTAAAGCTGTACCCTGTATCTTGGGCAGCACTGATGGAGCAAGAGGAATGATATGGACATTGTTGTTGGTTTGGGTTGTGAGTGGCACCCCCAACGTGGAAATTATAAGTAATCATAAAACTATCTTTGAATGCTACGAGGCTTTTGAGGTAGCAGAAGATATGGTAGAGAAACAAGGCACACAGTTGTTGTGTATAAATGGTGAAGTAGATGACGAATGAACAACTAGCAGGGCATCTGGCAGCACGTTATGGCGATCCAGAGAAATATGACGACTTGTACCAAGAGGCATGGGTAGCAATCCTAGAGGGTCAGGAGAGGGGTTTAGACGAAAAGGCAATGTACTGGTACGTAAAACTACACGTGCATATGTACAAGACGTACAGGGATCGTATGGTGCCTCTACCCCCTCGCAGTGGAAATATAGAACTAGCAGAAAGCCAAGAGGTAGAACACGACATACAAGATTACATGGCGAAAACAGATGATCATGCAGAAAAGTATGAGTTCAAAGATTACGTTATGTATCTAGTAGGTAAACTACCAGAATTGTCGTTTAGAGATCGTCAAGTTTTGGATCAAGTCTACTTCAAAGGTAAGTCACTATCTCAGATCGGTGAAGAGACTGGTACATCTTATCAACTGTGGCAACAAAGACACAATGCCGCAATAAATAACCTACGTAAACTTGTGGATGAGTGAAATAAGTTATATATACCTAAGTACCCCTTTAGGTTACCACTACTACAGATAAACAAAAGGAAACTATAGTATGGCAGAGAAAGCACACTTACCGTGTCCGTATGTCGATTGTGGTTCGTCGGATGCATTTAGCTACAACTCAGATAAGATGGTCGGCAAGTGTCACTCTTGCAACGAAGGTTACCCATCCCGACATCAAATGTTTGACTGGGCGAAGGAGAGATACCCTACAATGGAAAAAGATGGTTTTGATACTTTACGTAATATGGTGTCGTCTAACCCTACGCCTGTGTCGCAGAAAAGCTACAAGGAAATGCGTGGCATCACTGCACGTACAATGGAAGAGTTCGACGTAAAGACTGACGACTTCACACAAGAGTACACGTACCCCTCTGGTGGAAAGAAAGTCCGTATGCTTGCAGACAAGAAGTTCTTTACTAAGGATGGGTTCAAAGGTGATGAACTGTTTGGTATGAACTTGTTCCCTGCTGGGTCGTCTAAGTTTGTTACGATCACTGAGGGTGAACTAGATGCTATGTCTGCATGGCAGATGCTCAAGTCTAACTGGACTACACCTGTTGTGTCGTTACCATCAGCTACCCCATCGAAGAAATTATGGGAAAACTGTAAGGATTGGTTAGATAGCTTCGAGAAGATCATCTTGTCTGTCGATAACGATGAAGCAGGTAATGCTGTTGCGGATCGTATGTCACGACTGTTTCCTAACAAGGTCTACCGTGTAGATCATGGACAGTACAAGGATGCTAACGATTTCTTACAAGCAGGTAAAGCACAAGACTTTAAGTCGTCATGGTGGAAGCCAGTAAAGCATACGCCAGAGAACGTCATCAACACTTCTGACCAGTTCTTAAAGATGTATGACGAAACGCCAGAGCATGTGTACGTACCTACAGGTATCCAAGCACTAGACGATAAGATATTGGGTTTGATGCAGGGACACTTCACAATGTTCAAGGCACCCACAGGAATTGGTAAGACAGAACTTATGCGGTACCTAGAGTTTCAGATGTTGCAGAAGGGCATACCCATTGCCACATGGCACCTAGAAGAAACAAAGCTACGTTCTCTGTTGGGTCTTGCATCCTACCAGTTGAATGACAATGTGACACGCCGTGACCTGATTGACGAGAAAGGTATGGACCAACAGGTACGGCAAGCTATCGTAGACCTGACGAAGGACGAGAACCTTTATCAGTTCTACTTACAGGACGGACAGGGGGCCGACGAACTGTGCGATCAGATACGGTTCTTTAGTCAGGCATGTGACTGCAAGTTTGTATTTTTTGAGCCTATCCAAGATGTCATTACTGGCACAGAGGATAGTAAAGAGGCTGAACTTGCAAACCTGTCCGTCCGTCTGTCCAAACTGGCAGCAGAACTTAACATCGGTATCGTGTCCATTGGACATACTAACGAGAACGGCGACTTTAAGTATTGTAAGATGATTGGTCAACGTGCTAGTGTCATTGTGAACCTACACCGTGACAAAGAATCAGACGACATGGAAGAACGAAACACAACGTATCTAAAGATTGAGAAGAACCGTCCATCATCTGAGGAAGGTATGGCAGGTAAACTCAAGTTCAACTACGATACGTTTACTCTGAGAGAGGCTTACTGATGTCACAACTTGTTCTTTTCGAGGCAGAGTACAGTATAAAAGAGGGAGACACTAGGGTTTGCAGAATGTGCGGCCTTGATAAGAACATAGACAGTTTTGCTATTATGAATGGTGGTAGCTTTAGGTTAAGGTATTGCAGGTCGTGTCAGAGTAAGCAAAACAAAGCTAGAGAGAAGGCTAGATTAAGCTATCCTCAACCTACGAAGGATCACCTATGTCCTATATGCATGAGAAATGAAGAACAATTAAGAGAGTTTGGTGGTAAAAACCAAACCGTTTGGTCTTTCGATCATTGTTATGAAACAGGAAAAGCAAGGGGTTATTTATGCCACAGTTGTAATCGTGGACTAGGATTACTAGGTGATAGTGTAGATAATCTAAAAAGAGCAATGGAGTATAAACATGCCAGTATTTGACATAGAAACAGATGGTCTGAACGCCAGTAAGATACACGTTCTGTCGTGGATGGACAACAACGGTAACGTACAGCACACACACGACTACGAGGCTATGCGTATTTTCTTTGAGGAAGCTGACATCCTCATTGGTCATAACATTATTCGCTTTGACATCCCCCAAGTGGAAAAAGTGCTAGGTGTACATATCAAGGCCAAGCTAGTAGATACACTTGCTTTGTCGTGGTACCTCAACTTTGATCGTGGGTCACATGGCCTAGAGGGTTATGGTGTTGACTATGGTGTACCTAAGCCAGTCATCAAGGACTGGAACACCCTTACACCAGAAGAGTATGCCCACCGTTGTAATGAGGACGTTAAGATCAACGCACGACTATGGCGTGACTTACGTGGTAAACTAAACAAGCTGTACCCAGAGCAAGAGGATGCATGGAGACTGATTGACTACCTGACATTCAAGCTACAGTGTGCAGAAGAGCAAGAGAGGCTACGATGGAAATTAGACGTACCCAAAGCACAGGCCCACTTAAAGCAGTGGGAAGAACTAAAAGCAGTCAAGACAGAGGCTCTTGCAGATGCAATGCCAAAACGTGTACTAACTGCTATGCGTCACCGTCCGAAGAACTATCAGAAGAAGGACGGAAGCCTATCAAGACTAGGGGAAAAGTGGGAAGAACTTTGCAAACAAGAAAAGGTCCCGACGAGTACCCAGAGCCTGAAAGTCAAGGTTGGTGAGGAACATGCTAACCCTAGTTCTGTACAACAGGTAAAAGATTGGTTATTCATGTTAGGATGGGAACCACGAACATTTAAGTTTATGAGGGAAGCAGATGGCACCACAAGGAAACTGGAACAAATACGTAAAGACGGGGAACTCTGCCAATCAGTTCGTGAACTGGCTGAACAGGAACCTGCTATTAACCTGCTTGATGGCCTCACTGTTCTTTCTCATCGTATTGGAGTCATCAAGGGCTTACTTGAATCAGAGGACGATGGATACGTGCAAGCTACTGTTGCAGGGATCACTAACACCTTCCGCTTTCGTCACGCCCGACCATGTGTCAACTTGCCATCGGTTGATCGACAGTACGGTAAAGAAATAAGAGAGTGCCTGACAAGCCCAGAAGGTTACACTTTGTGTGGTGCGGATATGACCTCATTAGAGGATACAACCAAGCGTCACTACATGAAACCACTTGACCCTGATTACGTCGAGGAAATGTCTAAGGAAGGGTTTGACCCCCATCTTGACCTTGCCAAACACGCAGGTGTCGTTACACAAGATGACATCGACAAACATAACTCAGGGGAACGCAGCCTAAAGGCACTACGTAAGAACTACAAGGTCGTGAACTACAGTGCGACTTATGGCGTAGGTAAGCAAACCCTAGCCAGAAACACTGGTATGTCTGAGAGCGAAGCACAGACGCTCCTAGACGCTTTTTGGTCACGTAACTGGTCTGTTGAGAAGGTAAGCAAAGATGCACGTACAAGAGATTTATTTGGCTCTATGTGGCTTTACAATCCTGTGTCTCGCTTCTGGTACTCTCTTAGAAGTGACAAGGATAGGTTTAGTACCTTGAACCAGTCTACAGGTGTCTACTGTTTCGACAGTTGGCTGATGTATTGCAAAGGACTAGGCTTGCAAATGATTGGTCAGTTTCACGATGAGGTTATTGTTCTAGTAGAAGAAGGAGAAGAGCAAACAACAAAACGTAAGATGGAAGCTGCGATTGATTTACTTAATGATGAGTTGCAGTTGAATGTACCCCTTGGTATCGACGTACAGTTCGGAAGGACATACGCAGATATCCACTAAAATATTTTTCGTATTCGCTTGTGGATGCCGAAAATAAGTTATATATATAATTACCGCTATGATGAAAGGAACTCGACACATGGCACGATACACACTAGATATGGTACTTGAGTACGCAAAAGTTTTCCCTGAGAACGCAGATATGGGAAACACAGATGGCCCTGCGTGGCAGAAAGCTATTGCTGACAAAGGTGGTCAGTATGTAGTGAACGCATACTTTACCAACCAAGAACAGATCGACAAACTTATGATGGATGGCTTCAAGGCTACAGTCATGGGTAACTCTCGTATCAACGAGGGTAACGCTGATTTCGGTATTGGTAAATACATGAAGATCAAGCGTGGAGTAGCTGACGACATTCGGGACTGGAAAGACCCAATGACAGGTACTAACGCTAACCTAGGTGGCCCTGTGAAGGTTGTAGACCTACGCCAAGGTCGTGACAATGTTCGTAAGTGGGACTTCACTGAGGATGGTGAACTGGGTAACGGTACTAAAGCTAAGGTACAGTTCGAGACATACTCCGATGGAAATGGAATCCGTCTGAACGGTATTGCAGTTACTGAGTTGGTGGAACGTACAAGCGAACCATCAGAAGATGACATGATCTTTGCGGCGGCAGGTTAATGCAAGTAGAAATCAGTTTTGTAATGGATAAAGATGAGGACGGAGTTACAGGCTCCGTCACCATTGAACGACAGGAAGTGGATAGCCTACATGATCTCTTACATCTATACCATGATGCTTGCCTCGCAGTCGGGTACTCCTACGTGGAGTCCATCGGTGCGCACAAAGAGGGTGGCGAATGTTCTTGGTCTAGTTTCTAATGGACTACGGAAAAGCATTAGTAGATGGTGACGTTTTCGCTTACCGTGCTGCTTATGCTACTAACGAAGGTACACAAGCTGAGGCGGTAGACTGCATTGATACATTGTTACGTATGGGTATTGAGCGTGTGTCTCAACTGCCTTACGAGTTTTCAAAGTATCAGGTTTACTTAACTTGTAGTGGTTACCAGTTCAGACATGATATTGCAAAGTCGCATCCGTACAAGGGAAATAGGTCACAAAGAGAAAAACCTACGCACCTTCAATACATACGTGACTATATGATATCTGACTGGGATGCAGTGGTTAGTGTGGAACAAGAGGCAGATGATTGTTTAGCTATTGAGGCAACACGGTTAAACTATGACTGTACTATTGTCTCTATAGATAAAGACATGCTTCAAGTTCCATGCTGGCACTACAACCCTGTTAAAGATGTAATGAAGAAGGTAACCCCCGACGAGGGAATTAAGTTCTTCTATACTCAGATACTGACAGGTGACTCTGTAGACAACATTTTTGGCCTAAAGGGTGTAGGACCAAAGACTGCTGATAAGATGCTTGATGGTGTCGATACTGAGCTAGACCTTTGGGATGCAGTCTTAAAAGCCTACGATGGTGACGTAGACCGTGTAGTAGAAAACGCTAGATTACTCTGGCTACGAAGGACGGAAGGAGAACTATGGGAACCACCAGACAACAGGCAATAAAGCATGGCTGGCGTTCTGGTTTAGAGGAAAGAGTTGCTAAAGAATTAAACGAAGCGGGGGTTGGGTATGAGTACGAGAGTGTCAAAGTTAAGTATGACGTTCACGAAACTCGTACCTATACCCCAGATTTCATACTCAAGAAAGGGTATATTATAGTCGAAACTAAGGGACGGTTTACTACAGCAGATAGAAAAAAACATTTGCTAATTAAGGAACAACACCCAAAGTTAGACATACGCTTTGTGTTTCAGAACTCTAGGGCTAAACTGTACAAGGGTGCTAAAAGCACGTATGCAGACTGGTGCGATAAGCATGGGTTTATGTACGCAGATAAATCTATACCAGAGGAATGGCTTAATGGCACTTAGCGATTACATCCAAGTCTATGACATGCTTGAGCAAGAGGATAATATTGAAAACCTCAGAAACCAAGCTAAGTATCTTTTGGTTGGTCGTGCTATGAATGATAGCAACCTGTCAGAAGAAGAGGCTATTGCACTTGCAGAGTATGCTACAGTTGATATGGGTATGGCAGAAGAAATGACGGTACACTGATGGGCAAACGATCTGACTTTGCTAGGGTAGCTAGAGACTACTATCCTACACCTATAGAAGCTGTAGAGCCTCTCATAGACCATTTACCGCAAGAGGGGTTTGACTACATAGAACCATGTGCAGGTGACGGTAGGTTGATAGAGCATCTATACCATCTAACAGATGGTCATGCTGATTGTATGTTTGCCTCAGACATTGAACCACAACGTCACGACATACACCAATGTGATGCATTACAACTAGACTTTGATAATGCGGAAATAGACTACTGCATTACTAACCCACCGTGGGAACGAAAGTTTCTACATGCGTTCATAGACCACTACATAGATATAGCACCTACATGGTTACTATTTGATGCAGATTGGGCGCACACAAAACAATCGTCAATGCTTATTACTTACTGCGCCAAGATTGTGAGTGTTGGCAGAGTTAAGTGGATAGAGGGTTCAAAGAACACAGGTAAGGATAACTGTTGTTGGTATCTCTTTGACAAGCATCACAGAGGTCCGACAGAGTTTTATGGAAGGTTGATTGAATGATCAGTAGAGAAGATATAGAAGCGTTTGAGTATTTCAGTCAGACGGAAATGGAAATGAATGTATATCAGAAAGCAGCCGCACAAACTGCCATATACAAACATGAACATCAAGTTATCTACCCTGCACTAGGACTAGCAGCAGAGGCTGGTGAGGTAGCCAACAAAGTCAAGAAGATACTACGTGATGGTAAGTTTGACCGTGAGGCTATTGCTGACGAGGTAGGTGACTGCTTGTGGTACATTGCAGCATTATGTCGTGATCTAAATGTTAGCATGTCAGACCTTGCTGCAAATAACTTAAAGAAGCTACAGGATCGCAAACAACGTGGGGTTATCAGTGGAAATGGAGACAACAGGTGAAAACTATAATGAAATGGTGGTGGCGTTGGATCAACTACCAAGCAACATGGCGTGAACATCGTCGTGTAATTAAGGAACTAAACAGACTAACAGACAGAGAACTAGCAGACATTGGTATCAGTCGTGCAGACATTGACCGATTGGTCTGGCTAGGTGAAGATAAATCAATGCGTGGACGAGGAAAAGAACAAGAATGAACAATATGCTCCCTACCCCCTATCAAAACTTTATTGCACTATCACGTTATGCCCGATGGACTGGCGAAAAGCGTGAGTCATGGTCAGAAACAGTTGACCGTTATATGGACAATATCGTTAAACCACTAACAGGCGAAGATAGTTACATCAACGACATTCGTGATGCTATCCTAGACCTACAGGTTATGCCATCTATGCGATCTGTTATGACTGCTGGTCCAGCATCAGCACGTGACAATACGTGTATGTATAACTGTTCATACGTAGCAGTAGACAAGCCTAAACGCTTTGACGAGGCTATGTTTATCCTGTTGTGTGGTACAGGGGTAGGGTTCAGTGTTGAACGTCAGTACATCCAGAACCTACCAGAGGTGCCAGAGAAACTATTCAAGTCTGATACGACAATCGTAGTTAAGGACAGTAAAGAAGGTTGGGCTAAAGCCTATCGTCAGCTTCTAGCATTGTTGTGGTCAGGTGAGATTCCACAGTGGGATGTATCCAAAGTACGCCCTGCTGGCGCACGACTAAAGACCTTTGGTGGTCGGGCATCTGGTCCAGCACCTTTGGTTGATCTGTTCAACTTTACTATCGACAAGTTCTTGGTCGCAAAAGGTCGCAAACTGTCGTCAATCGAATGTCACGACATCATGTGTAAGATTGGTGAAATCGTTGTGGTTGGTGGTGTTCGTCGCTCTGCTATGATCTCATTGTCTAACCTGTCTGATGATCGTATGCGTCATGCTAAGTCAGGACAGTGGTGGGAAAACTACGGACATCGTGCCTTGGCTAATAACTCTGTAGCTTACACAGATAAGCCAGATGCAGAGACATTCATGCGTGAATGGACAGCATTGATTGAGAGTAAGTCAGGTGAACGTGGTATCTTCAACCGTGTAGCATCACAAAAGCAAGCATCTAAAAATGGTAGACGTGATCCAGAACACAACTTTGGCACGAATCCATGTTCAGAAATAATTTTGAGATCAGCGCAGTTTTGCAACTTGACAGAAGTTGTAGTACGTGCAACTGATTCGGTAGAGGACCTTGAACGCAAGGTTCGACAGGCAACAATTCTAGGTACGATCCAGTCTACCTATACAAAGTTCCCATACTTGTCCAAAGACTGGCAGGTAAATACGGAAGAAGAGCGTCTGCTAGGTGTTAGCCTTACAGGCATCATGGACAACCCGCTAATGACCAGTGCTAATGCTGGCTTGGCTAAAACTTTGGAGCATCTAAAAAATGTCGCTATCTCTACTAATGCTGAATGGGCTGAACGTCTTAATATCCCTGTTTCTGCTGCTATCACTTGTGTCAAACCTAGTGGCACTGTCTCCCAACTTGTTGATTCTGCTAGTGGGATACACGCTCGTCACAGCCCTTATTACATCCGCACGGTGCGTGGAGACAATAAAGACCCACTTACACAATTCTTGATTGATCAAGGTGTACCTAATGAGCCTTGTGTGATGAAGCCCGACACAACAACAGTTTTTAGCTTCCCACAGAAAGCTCCAGCAGGTGCGGTAACACGTAACGATATGTCAGCCATTGAACAACTAGAGACATGGCTAACGTATCAACGTGCGTGGTGTGAGCATAAACCATCAGTGACTGTCTCAGTTCGTGACGATGAGTGGATTGAAGTGGGTGCGTTTGTGTACAAGCACTTTGACGAAATGTCAGGTGTATCATTCTTGCCACACTCTGACCATACGTATCAACAGGCACCTTATCAGGACTGTGAAAAATCAGACTATGAGATGTTGTTGTCGGTAATGCCTACAGACATTGACTGGTCTAAACTGTCAGACTACGAGAAAGAGGACAACACCGCAGGTATGCAGACTATGGCATGTTCTGGGGATAGCTGTGAGATTGTAGATTTAACATGATGTACGTGATGGTAAGCAGACGTAACTGCACATATTGTAACATGGCTAAACATCTTATAAATGCCACTGGGGGTAGTGTTAGTCACTACTCCCTAGAGGAAAGCAAATGGATACTAGACTTGTTTAAGAAAGCAGACATAAAGACTGTACCTCAGATATGGACCTCTAAAGGTGAGCATATAGGTGGGTTTACAGAATTGAAAGAGTACCTAGATGACAACCCGAAAGAGATTTAGTCGTGCCTTGTATGAGGCGTATGACGAACCTGCTAAGAACGCATTGGTGTCCCTACTAAAGAAGAAGGGTCACACAATAGTAAACACAGAAGAGAACTACTACGTTGATGTTGTCTCACAGAAGGGTGGCTACACCTATTTTAACGAGGCAGAGGTTAAGGTAGCATGGGATGGTGACTGGCCTACCCACTGGTCAGAAATACGCATTCCTGAGCGAAAACAGAGGCTCCTAGATAAGCATGGGTCAGAGAACGGTGTTCTTAACTTCTACGTGTTCCGCAAGGACATGAAGCAAGCATGGCGTATCAAAGACACATTGCTAACGAAAGAGAGTCTTGGTACAGCAAAGGGTAGGTACATCCGTAAGGGTGAACTATTCTTTCACATACCGTATACTTCCGCAGAACTGGTTGAGATAGATGGATGATGACAACGTGACAGACTTCCCTGTGAAGCCAAGAAAGACCCGACGAAAAACAAATTACAAAGGTGCAACCCAGAAGAAAACCTCTGGGATTGTACCACGTACAGATAAACAAAAGGAATTGTTGGATGCACTCAAGGAAAGTTCTCAAGTCTTTATCCTTGGCCCTGCTGGGACTGGGAAAACGTATGTTACTGCTACTTATGCTGCCGACCTCTACACGACGAAAGAAATTGATAAGATCGTTATCACAAGACCTCACGTTGCCGTAGGTAAAGAACTTGGCTATCTCAAAGGTGACCTAGAGGAAAAGACTAAGCCTTGGGCATTGCCTGTGTTAGACGTACTGGAAAAGCATTTAGGCAAGGGTGCTGTGGAAACAGGGATCAAGAATGGTAACATTGAAATGGCACCTCTTGCACTCATGCGTGGGCGTAGCTTCGATAATGCCTTTGTGATTGTAGATGAATCACAGAACATAACAACACATGAATTGAAAATGTTGTTGACAAGGGTGGGAGAAGGTACTACTATTGTGCTTAATGGTGATTCGCAACAGTCTGACTTAAAAGAGTCAGATGGTTTGTCTAAGGTAATACATCTAGCTAAAAAGCATCTACTGCCTGTACCCATCATTGAGTTTGGTGTCGAGGACATTATACGTTCTGACATCTGCGCACAGTGGGTTAAGGTCTTTATGAAGGAGAACCTATGAGTAACTGGCACGAAGCACCTGTGATAACACCTATGACAATAGAGGAAAGACAACGATCTATGGAACGTGACAACGTAAACAAACCCGCACACTATGGTCAAGGTAGTATTGAGTGCATTGAGTACATCAAGGACTTCCTAAACGACGACGAACTAATAGGCTACTACCGTGGGAATGTAGCTAAGTACCTACACAGATGGCGATACAAGAATGGCGTAGAGGACCTAAAGAAAGCCAGATGGTATCTGGAAGCACTAATTCAACAACAGGAGCGCAAATGAGCGTATACGAAGGTTTACTAATTGCAAGTATGGGGTTCAACGCTTGGGCCTTGTATCGAATAGGTAAGACAGAAAAAGACATAGAAATGCTGTACGAAGGTACTGCTATGTGCATGACTAAGTTAGGCATAGCAGAACAATAGACACAAAAAAGCCCCCCTAGGAATTAACCTAGGGGGGTTCTTTAGTTTTATTAGTCCTGTTTTCTAGTGAACAGGTTTCTTATACCTCTAGCTATCTCATTGGGGCTAGGAGCAAGCCACCCAAGCACCAAAAGGATTAACATGAGTGGGTCTATCTCAGTATTGTTTGTCGTACTGTTGTCCTGTTGTACAGTCTCTACAGGCCCCTCTGGTCTGAGGACTGGCCTGACTGACTTATCAACGCTTGTCGTCACGCCTTGGTAGTTCTCTTGTCCTACTTGTGTGTTTGCAGCAACATTTGTTCCACCACCCCCGAAGGGAATTAGACTGGATATGCCGCAACCAGATAATAATAAGGCTAATACTAACCATCTCATTTCTTGTTACCCATAGGCTTACCTGCCATGTAGGCTGTTGCACCCATATAAGCCGCCACAACACCTGTCTGAGCAATATAAAATAAGCCTAGTAGGTCAGCTAATGCAGACACTCTTGAATCAGACATGATAGGGGTAAATAGAAATATAGTAAATATGATCATCATACCCATAGCAACCCAAGCCATAAACTTCTGTGACTCTGCTTTTTCTTCACGTAACTCTATTTCGAGCATACGTTCTTTCATTGCTATTTCTTCGGCTGTAACAGTTCCATCACCGTCAATATCAAAGTCAACCACCATTATCGAGTCCTTCTGCTATGCGTCTGTTCGTAGTTATTATAACTATCTTACCTCTGTCATCGTAGACAAAGTATTTGTCACCGTGTTTTACTATCATTCTACTGTCAGATAGAGTATTAAACCAAGTATAAAAACACCAACAATAAAAGTAGCTATACCTGCTGTCCAGTTTATTATGGCCTCTATCATTTCAGCTTTACGATACTCTTGCTCTTTCTTTTCCTTACGTATCTTGGCTTCTGTAGCGACAAGGGAATCCCATGCCGATGGCCCATAAACGAAAGAAATATGAGATCGCAACTCTTCACGCATGGCATCTGCTTTACGCTTCGCATTCCAAACCTCAAGCGCCTCTGCTTCTACTGACCCACTCATAGATTTCCACCAAGGTGGGTTGTTAGCTTTCTTCTCTGCTTGCCCTAAGTCGGACATTGCGGCACCCCATTGAGACAACTGACCATGCATATCTTGCAGGTCTTTTCCCATCTGTATGCCCTTCTTGATGGCGTTGAAAGCAACTGTAGCACCACCAATAATAGTAACTGGGTCCATATGACTATCCTCGTTAGGTAGTCGGGCTATTTAGTTAGTGCATCGTCGAGTAAGATGATCTCAAGTTTCTGTACTTGTAGTGTTAGTTCATGTGTAGTGTTTATGTTCCACCCTAGCAAACCAACAAGGGCAGCAAACAGAACACCTACCAGTGCTTTATTATCCATTTGATCTCTCTAGCAACCTATCTAGTTTTGCGTCGAGTGCCTCAATCTTATCTATTACGTAAGTCATCTGGTCCTTTTGTTCCATCTTAGTTACGTACTCTTTTGCTATTTCTTCACGGGTTCTGTTTACAAGTATGTTAAGTCTATTTAATTCTACCATGCAACTACGGATGACCCAAGCGATAACACCTACGCCACCAGTAAGAATTGCGTTCCACAAAACCGTATCTTCTATCATTCTGGGTAGCTATCCCAGCTTAGTTGAAAGTGCGGCCCATCAGGGAAATTAGTCCAGTCAGCACCACAGGTAATGTCGATCTCTAGTTCCTCTGCTGCTGCTTTCATGGCATCAACAATAGGGTAGAAGTAGTCCCAGTCCCACGACACAGGGTAAGGTACTAGATCAACTGCATGACCTGTTAGGTGACGACTACGTAGTGTTGTAGACTTACCCTCTTTCAAGAGTTGTTTCTGACGTTCTATGTGTCGTATACCTTCCAGAACAGAGAAGTCTTGCTCTGATATTTCTATGGCTCGTTTTACAACAGCCACTAGGTCAGGATGAACACCTGATAGTTTCTGTAAGCTACGTGTCCCTAGTTTATACCCCATTAAGCTATCCTACATACTAAATTAGTGTTTGTGCTATAACCACGACCCATATAAATCCACGTTCCATAGTTTATTGTTTTCTGTGTGTAGTTGCCTGAAGAAACGTCCATGACAACAAAATTGTTACTTGACGCATCTATTACGTCAAACAATGCTGGGGAACCTCCCCAACCTCCCGAATACATAATTGTATATGACCCGACAGGAAATTGAGTTATACCTGATGTCGGAACTGAAACTAAATCTTCAGTCGCATCGTCAATAGCACCTTTAACTTGTGCAGGGGACACCAGACGTTTTTCAGTATTTGTACCTGTTACCCAAGTGGCATCCGAGTGGTCTCCCAGAACTCCAACTTTTGTGCCAGATGTGTTTGCTACCTCTGTGTCATCAAGTACGTGAACTAAGTTGTTTGTCTGATCTACATATAGAAGATTAATCCAATCATCATCTGCTTCATTACGCATCTTTAAGATGTTTGTATCAGTCTCATACCAAAACATATTGGCATAAGTTGTTGTAGGGGCCGAAGTCCCAGAGTTACAACTTGCTAAGGCTTGTAGTGCGTCATTAATGTCGGTCCTTGCACTAGAAGCCGTTTGGTTAGCGATTACAAAGTCATGTTGTGACATATGTTAATACTCCACTGTGGCACTTAGTGCCGATATTGACGGGCTTATTTTTGCATTAGTGTTAGACAATATTGCCCTAAACTCAATATATCGTCCAACAATTTCACCAGAAGCATCTACCCAAGTGGCACTAGATAGTCCACCTGTTGTAGTAGCTGCCCTTGCTTGTATCTGAACTGCGTAATCTGCAAAGTCTGCATCCTCGTCTGTCCAAGTGTCCCAATTATTAGGCCAAGTGTCCCAGTTATTAGGTATGTCGTCCCAGTTTACTTCACCACTTACAGCATCCTGATGTTTACGTGACACTGTAATAGAAGATGACAGCCTAACAGTACGTGAGGTTCCTACATCAAAGTATCCATCGCCATTATGGTAGAACTCATAAGTTCCTGTAGAACCTGCCGTAGCATAAGAAGTCATAAACAACTCGCCACCAGATACTGTAAGATTAGACTTAGAACCACTAAAAGCTGTACTTTCTGTATGGGTATCAGACTGACCAAGTTGAGGTAACTCAGACGATGAAATAACTGTAGATGCAGCAGATGTACTTTCGTTACCTGTTTTATCTACAGCCGATACAAAGAACTTACCAGCTAATGCAGGTTGAGTAATAGAGGTAGCAGGTCTAGCAATCTTTTCTACTTTTTCTAATACAGATGCATCACCAAAGTTAGCTGAACTGTTAGAAGAATAGTAAAGTTTGTAGTGCGACAAATCTAAGTCAGATACAGAGGGCCAAGTAAAAAAGGCTGTACCACCAGATAAACTATGCGACAAGCTAGATGGTGCAGAAGGTGGTGTTGTATCAGCAGTTACATTAAAGGTTGTTGTTACAGGATCACCTTTAAATCCTAAACCGTTTACAGGAGTTACCGACACTGTGTAGTTAATAGCAGACTCATTAATACTTGGGGTATCAATACCAACTATCTCAAACCTACCAACGTCCGTACCTTCGCCAACAAGAATTGACTGTCCCACAGACCTAAAGTTAGTATCTGAGGTTTTCTTGTATTTAACGATAACTGAGTCGATACGTTCAATAGAAGAACTTGTGATCTGAGCAACAAGCACGTTAATTACGTTTTCGTTGACCTCACGGTACTCTTGTGAAAGACTAACGCCAATAGTAGGTACATCATAGTAAGGTAGAAGTGTGGTATTATTAGATAATACAGTTTGTTCGTCAGCAGCACTAAAACCAAAAGCGGCAGAACTGCTTTCACGTAAGTTCAAGTTTATCCTAAGATCGCCGTTATCAGGGTCAGGGTTAAGTCTCCAACCTATAACCTCAAAGGTTTTCTCTGAGCCAGAACCCCAACCATACCTCTCGTTACGGAACTTAATAAAATCCCCAACCTCAACATCTAGGGCTTCCAAACCGAAGTCTGCTGACATGGAAATCTGTTCTCTACTACGGAACAACATCTGTTTTGCTAGTCTTTGTGCTGCTATGCTGTTTGTAGTGTATGGCAACGGTAAGTCCATCGTAGTTTCTACGTTGTTGTCATCTGTTAAGAACACACTAGACGAAACTGGTGGGTAGTCTCCACTAATCCAGTCGTTGTCTTTGTCTATAAACGTACCAGTAACTTTGTTGAAATTATCCCTCATAGACGCTTTAGTTTGTAAACTAATAGGACTACGTAGGTCGTCAAGGGTGAGTGTCTTGGTAGGTGTAATAAACTCACCAGCGTATAGCTTCCAGTATCCACCACCCCAGAATAAAGATCCACCACAAGCAGCAACAAAATCTGTAAGTACATCACCTACAGGTTGACTTAAATCAACGACACCGTTTACTTGATATTGCGCAGACCCATCAGATAAAACATCAGTTTCATCACAGACATCAGCAGCAGCCTCAAAACTTGTGTAATCAATTTGATCGTCGTTAAGTCCATAGGAACTTGTTAAGAAGTCTCTGATAACCCATGCAGCATTACTTGTATATACAGCAGATTGTTCAGTACCATTAGAAGTTTTGACGATCTTTTTGCCCTTAACTACTGCTGTAATTGTTGGCAAGCCATTGGCATAAGCGTTTTGATCATAAGTAAAACGACAGTATAAGTAAGCTAAACCCTT
>Ga0181570_10000322_pt1 | contig 46125 bp, 61 predicted proteins | sample 101ome_18_FD_148667 | JGI IMG/M metagenome (GOLD analysis project Ga0181570, IMG submission 148667) | Coastal salt marsh microbial communities from the Groves Creek Marsh, Skidaway Island, Georgia - 101406AT metaG (spades assembly) | ecosystem: Environmental > Aquatic > Marine > Intertidal zone...
CACGACCGCCAACGACAGACGACGAGTGTTGATGGCGTTCTATTATGAGACAGAAAAATTCGATTAGGGCTGCCGGGATACTGATTATTGTAATGACTGAGTGACAATGGAGTATCTTAGGTATGGAAACCCAGTTGCTTAAGATAAAAGAAATTTATTAAACAGCAATGGTCGTAATATGGACTTAATTCCATATTGTAAGTCTTCGAAGTTCCGGAGTTCAGTAGTTCAGTAAGTTCTTAATTGAATATGCAAATTTGCACCGAGATCTACAACGACAGCCACAGAAAAACGAGGAGATCATTTGGATACAGTGAGTCCACTAACTTGCAAAGATTACGATAAACACCGAAGATCGATCCCCAAAGATAATAGCAAACTAATCGGCTATCTCTAAAGGAATCTAATTTGCCCTGGCAACGCTTTGCTAGGCCCCTGCTCATTATATTACAGAGACTGGTTATCTCACCAGAAGATACATACTGAGGAAACTATGACGTATCCGCACTGAACTTGCGGTCGCCCAATATATTGATGGCGACCTGCAAGCAAAGGCGAAGAAGCGACATCACATGCCCACAACACTCATGTGATTAACTCAGTCTAATGACTAGCACACCACCTTAAATCTACCTGATTTAAGGTGATGCTAAAAATACTAACGAAGCAAGCAAGCATGTTACCAACCCAGTGGGCAACATGCATGATTTCTAAGAAATCAGAAGTTGGGGCCTACTACTGGCCACCACAATGGACATGTGAAGAACACATGTCTAAGATGAACAATGCAGAAAAGCAAGACCTAAGCAGCGACAAGCATGGGTTCACGATAAGAACACTCAAGAGGTGGAAATTCAGCAATGCAAACTATGCAAGCACCTAAGCGTAAGAAGTGGGTGGTGGCTTTCGGATCGAAATACACCCCCACTCTAGGCAAGCATAGAGAGCGGCAAATAGGAATTCCTCACGAGAGAACACAACGTGATGCTAAGATATGGTTCATATTTATTTTCTGCTTGCACACTCCGTTAAGAAGTCATTATTAAATTACTGAGACAAACGCCTTCGTGCGGACTGGTATCTTCACCAGTATGAAGCAAATGAGCATCTATACAGATGGAAGCGCTATTGGAAACAATAATGTAGATAAGAATACTCCAGCAGGATACGGTTTGGTCATCATTGAAGGTGATCCTGGACCTAATCATGATCAAGGAAAGATTCACTATTTTGAACACGGACCAGTGGTAACTGATCCTAAGAGCCCCCTGTATGCTGGTGCAACTAAGGGATCTAATAATACTGCAGAACTAACTGCAATTTGGAGAGCCCTAGATTGTATTATAACTATGAGCAGCGACGGCTCGTGGTATACTATTAGTGAAGCGACTGAATGGACTATATACTCTGATTCGCAGTATGCAATTGGAGTTGTCTCTCTTGGTTGGAAGGCCAAAGAGAATATTCAACTTGTCAATAATGTAAAACAGCGACTAACTGATGCTATCGAAGCGGCGGCTAAAAGTAAATACGGGCGCAGCACAATAGCATTTCAACACGTCAGAGCACATTCTAAGAATAAGTGGAATGATGAAGCCGATTCTCTAGCAAAGAAAGGTGCTGGAGGTAAGGGACTATACGGTGGAGATGGAAATGATCACAGTCGAATGGCTCACTAATACTAATGCTTCAACTAGATTCTATGACAGTAATTTCAAATACTGAAGCCCGCCGCCCGGTGGGTATGCGAACCTACGATAGAACGTGGGAGGAAATCGAAGATATGCTAAACCAGGCTAGCCAGAAGAGGAAAGAATGGACTATACACTTCGAGCGTGCTAAGAGGATCAATAATTCTCAGGCAATGAAGGATGCGGCCAGAAACGCCAAAGCCCTAGAGGGAGTCGAGAAGACTCTCAAGTGGGTTATGGGCGAGAAGGGCATTGAGCATCCTCTGCACTGATTACTAGATGAGTAAACTAAACTCGAATGAGTTTGAAGGACGCACGCCAGTTGCTGATCTGCTCGCAGAAGTCGAGCGGCTGCGTGAGTGGAGGAGTGCCATTCTGTATAAGTTGCCTCGCTATCATCTTGACGACATCCTATATGGACTTCTGAAAGAGGCAGGCGAGGTTGAGGCGTGGGCCAATGAAAAACGCGATTGGTATGCGAGGCATAAACTTTCCATGCACTTCGACTACACCGACAGCACGTTGTGCTTGCAGCGTATCATGGAATTCCGCAGCAACGCAGAAGTCATCTGCTTAATCCAGAAGTATTGGAGTGAGCAAGAATGAGTCCTTTACTCAACTAGATGAACTGGGATACTAACTTCCTAGGAATTATGACTGCCCTACTGTTTTTGATCTCGATCAGACTCTACCTCATTACAAAGGAACTAGACTGTATGCATGATCACTTGCATAATCTAGATCACTACTTCGAGGCGAGAGATGAGATTCAGACTGTAATTGCTAATTTTCTGGAGGCCGAGGTGGCGAATGAATCGGAGAATGCTGAAGCAATCGCAGAGTGGGACAATGGAGCATGACTCCAACTAGATGGCAGAAAATGTCGTTTGTCAGATGTGTTATTACGTTATGACAGAGCAGCAACTAAAGGTAGCGGTAACTTATGCCGCTCTAGCCAAAGAAGATCTCAGATGCACTGGATGTGGATCTATGTCTCTTTTGGTTCCACAGGACGAGTGGAGAGATTCTCTTGAAATGGAAGAGATGTTTAGATCCAGTCCTGAAGGTAGAAGACTGCTCAAGAAAATCATTGATGCAATTCTGAAACATAACCCAGAAATTGGAGTTTCGTTTCAAGAAGATGAAGAAGAATGATCACTAGTATGAGCCAGCATAGACTATGGAAGATATTCGATAAATTGAATAGCAATAGGGCTATCCCTAGGGAGATTCCTAGTTCCGTTTATAGTATTATGACTGATTTCACTCGTAGTAAGATTACTGAAGAAGAAGCAATTGCTAAACTCAAGAATAAGATGATGCTTATTCGTGCTTCAGCGAATCACTACTACACGCTGCTCAGCGCTCTTGAAGAAGAGGAGTGAATAACTAGATGAGCAACATCGAAGATCGTGTGTGCGAGAAGATTCAAGCGCGTTCAGAAATAGGCAAGGCCAAGTATGGTGTAACTATGGAACGCGGTGATCTCAGCACTACGGAATGGCTTGTGCATCTTCAGGAAGAACTGATGGATGCTGCGGTGTATGTAGAGAGGCTTATTCAGGAAATGCAAAGGACAGTTGTTGAGGTCGAGTCAGAAGACTCTGATGATCTCTCTTCTATCTGCATGGACTGCGGCCAAGCGACATGCACCTGTTGACTCAACTAGTGAGACTATGAATTACATTAGAAGATGTATATACTGTGGCACGGAGGGAATTGCTGATGACAGTTTTATCTGTCAGTCAGTCGATTGTTTCCAGTGCTATCATAGGGACAAAGTTAAGAGACTAAATAATAAACGCACTCGTAAACGTCGATCTAGACCGACTAGCGGAATCCCGATTCCGAAGGAGTGTGAGGGATGTGGTAAAACATTCACAAAGCCAGGTAAGGGGAATTACCTATACTGCGCTGACTGTAAACCTAAATCCGAGCCCGGTCCTAAGATCAAGAATTGTAAGCAATGTAGCAAAGAATTCAACGCTAAGGGAAGAGGGCAGCGACTATACTGTTCTGATATGTGCCGTGCTCTGGCAATTGTAGAAGCGAAGAAATATCGAACTAAAATTGCAAAGGCGCGCGCTCGTCAACGAAAATACGTAGCCAATATTAGCCCTGAGGCTAAAGCGGCTAGAAGAGAAAGGGACAGACTGCGCCAACAGCGGATACGCGATGAAATGGTTGCAAATGGAACTATCGATGAATACAGACGTAAACGAAACGAAGCCGCTAGACTTCGAAGGCTTAATGAAAGCCCTGAAGAGTCTGAAGCCAGACGCGCTAAAAAGCGTGCACAAGCAGCAGCACGGAAGGAAAACAATCCTGAAGCCTATGAGAGGGTGCTTCAAAAACAAAGGGAGCGACGTCTCAAGAAAAGGCAAAGTCGTAAAAAAGAGTAACTTAACTACTCAACTAGATGGGAGAAGACTACGCAGTCGCCAAATGGGCGATCAAGAAGATAGATGAAAAATCACTGATGTGGGCGCCAGTATACTTGACTATACTGCTCGCCTACTGTATCGCGGTTCTATTCGTTGTCTTGATTGTGTTCCCAGCACTATGGATCAAGGAGAAAATCCTATGATCAACTAGATGCATGGTTAGACCGATCTGTATATTATGCGGAAATGGAAAAACTGCTGCATGCACTGCAAGGCAAAGAAGCACGTGAACTACCCCTTTGGACGAAAGTCGAAGGGCGTCACTCATGTTCTTCATCAACAGATGAAAGACGGAAGTGACTGCCCCAATGAGGGACAACCGTTCAAGTGGTCTTGAACAGTGCTGGTGGACACACCTAGGTGTGATAAGATTCTACCTAACTAGATGCGACAAAAACGCGACGTGACATGGATTAAAGAAATTGTAGCAGACTTTCCTGCTGGACGTAAATTCTACGCCTATGAGGTGAAGAGTCTTTACATCGAGCGATACGGAACGACTTACGCCCCTACTTCAACCCGAGTGGGCTACGTTCTACGGACTCTGACTAACAGTGGAAAACTCCATCGTAGCAGCAACGGTATCTACACCGTTGTATGAGTATCAATAACTAGATGGTGAACATCAAGCGAAACTACGACGCTGATATTGCGTCTGCAAGTGATATGCTTTGTGAAATGCTCGTTAAAGACCTAGGATCTAAGCAGGAGGCTTGGAATTATGCAAACAGACTCAACTCATGGGATAATGTGGCCGACTGGATTATCGGCACCCCATCAGAGGATAATGATCTTGCATCCCTATGGGATTCAGTAGCGAAGGCTGCTAAGGAGCATTTTGAAAATATTCTACTCAAGACATACTGAGTTGAGAATACTAGACTATTATGAGTCGAAATAAGGGTAAGAGGGGACCTTACTTCAAGTGGACCCCTGAAACTGATAAGTTTATTTTGAAACTAAGAAACGAAGGCCGGAAGGTAACTTACATCGCTAATGAACTGGGCGTCAGTCATGGTAGTGTCTCCAATCGACTGATGAGACTCGGACATACTGGCGCTTCTAAGAAGAAATCTTCTCAGAAGATCGTTAGCGAAGTAAAGACTCCGGCTGCTGAACCGGTCTATGGGCAATCTTCGATCTCTCAGACGCTTAATGACATCGAGAGACATATCACTCGCCTTGAGCGAGAGAATGAGATGCTTAAGACGAGAAATTCTGCGCTTGAAGCGCGCCTAAAGAAGATCTCTTCTCTAGTAGATCAGTAAAACTAACCCTAACTAGATGAGCAAAGTTGGATGGTATAAGACAATCCAAGAAGTTCAAGACTCAGTGGAAGCATACTATGCTCAAACTGGGCGAACTGGTCGTTACAAATTGAAATGGCAACAAGCAATCTACATCATTCTGAAAGATTCAGATGAGGGGATGAGCACTAAGGAAATTTGTATCGCTATGAGAAAACTGAGTAAAGAACTCGATGCCTCTGCTAATGCAGTCGGGCAAGCACTTGGTAAATGCAAGTGGGTGGAAAAAGCATCTGACTGGCAGCGCGATGCTGCTGGGACGATGATGCCAGCGACGTGGCGACTAAAGAAAGATCCACCAGAATCTTGACTATTCATATACTGTGAAGAGTTTTCTCTACTAGATGTCTATCAATGGATATGATGAGACTATGAATCGAGACAATGAGAGTATGCTAGATGCAATGCACTCTCTGACATCTACATTTCCGTCGGAGATGAATAAAATGATGCGAGACATGATCTCCATCGCGGCAAGTATGCTCAGTAAAGGAGGAAACCACATCGGAACTGATATCCGATTGTGGCTTGAAACTGCGCCGTCGCGTAGAGAGAGTTTTGCAGGACTTATCCCTCAAGGAGCCACTGACTGGACTCTAAGGGAATTCAACTCTGATGACATCAAGGATGAAAATGTAAAACACGTAGTAAAGCACTTCGAAAAAGCGTTCAAAGGTTCCTACTATCAATGGGACTGGGCGACTATGGAACAATGGATTGTGCTTGGTATTCTTGTGCGAGACTCTGAAATAAGCAAAACGTCTCATGAATACCTAGCGTGGAGACTGCGAGGAAATGTTGGCGAGGATCAAACCTGGGCTAACACAATTCGTGCGTCGTGTATCTGCCTAGATAGATCGGTCAAGGATACTAAGTATTCGAAACTGGTCAGGCGGAGAAGAAGCAAGAAGGGTGTTCTGAAAGATACTTACAGTATCGCCAATGATGAACTAAACACTGCGCTCCACAACTACGTTTACTCTCATCCAGCAAGTATACTGCACATGATCCGACCAGAACCGTTGGTGTCTGATGAGGAACAGTGAAGTGTGCTAACTAGAAACATAAGGGGAATACACTATGTCAGAATGGAAGACAACCCACTATGGAGAGGATGATCCTCTCGGTCCTGCGATGCATGTTGAAGAAGCCTATGGGGTCAAATTTAACCCGCCTGTTCCGATTTCGTCAGCGATGGCTGTCGTTCAAAGTTCAGGCAAGGCTATGAGACTATACGTGAGCGAAGTTGTCGCCGCGTGGACGAAACTGCGAAAGACTCTGGATGCTAGTGCATCCACGGACGGGCTTAAATTGCTCGCCAAGAACTTGTCAGAGCAGATCTTGCGAGAGCACGCGAAGGAGACTGGGCAGACGCTCACCTTCGTGACCGAGACATCCAACAAACCCCCTAAGACTGAATCTTCCTTTGAGAAGGAAGTCGAGGCATGCAAAGGCATTATCCAGAGCCTCGGGCTCAACAAAGATGATGCCATTGAAGAGTCGGACACCACCAGAATGCATATCGTGAACTTCTGTGAACGTTACATTGCAACTGGAGGGAGCAGCAAAAAGAAATCCTTCAATCCGAAAACTCTGAAGATTGAGGACAGACTTTACGTTCGCTGCACAGTTGGTGAAATTGTCAGAGCAGTAAATGGCGAGTTTGAAGAGTATGATGTTGTTATTCGCAACAAACTACTCTCTACTCTACTGCATGACAATTGGATCTTCTTCGTTCATGAAGGAGATTGCTGTGTCCTACCCTACGGCAGGGGAATCCCCTGCTACAATGCAGATATCGAAGAGAAAGACCACCCATTCTGGGAAAGGGATCTCTGAGGTCTATGGGACTAACTAGAAGGAATTGCTATGGCTAAGAAAACCATTACAGCAAAGAACTGCATCCGCGCTGGATGCGGTGCTAAGATTACTGGCAGCAGAAAAGGCAAGATGGCCTCACAGTATTGCGCAGCCCACGTGTCTACGATGAAGACACTAAAGGGAATACGCGCAGCCTGTCCAATTATCCTGTGTAGAAATCCTGCACACGAAGACGGCTACTGTGAGAAACACAGGCCATTTGATGCTGACTACGTTCCTTTCAGAGAAGATTGGCTTAGTGACGAAGACTCTATTCCTAGGGATAATAATCCCAGATGTTTCTACACTAAGGAAATGACCTCCGATGGAACTTATCGTTCTAAGGAGATTAATGCCAGAATGAAGAGGATCCGAGAGGGTCTTGGATTCTGAGTATTAGAACAATCTGATTACAAGGAAAAACCTTGATAAGCCCACGTTACCGTGGGTAAATTACCTAAGGGTGAACTAGATATGGCGAGTAATCAGGCTACCATTGACGATTTTATGAATGCACACGCCGCGCAGGGATCGGACTCCGAGTCCTCCGGTGAATATGACGAAAGAGAGACGCTGAAGGCTGAGCGTGATGTGGTCTACGAGGGCTACATTATCGAAAGTTACGCCCCCGGTATCGAAGGAAAGTTCGGTGTGAACACTGCTGTTCACATCACTTCCCCCGATGGCGAGAAGATGACCCTGTGGGTCAGTGGCTACGAAGAGCAGCACTTCAACTCTTTTATGAAGGCGACCTGCAAAGAATACGGTCTTACTGACACTCAGGGAACTCTGAGTGCTCCGATTAAGGTCGCTTTCATGCGCAGCCAGGAACCGAACAAGGCTGGCGATAAGAAATACAATCGCCTACGTCTCGTCTACCGCGACAGCGGAGAAGACGTGCAGTTCGAACTGGATTCGTTCTGAACATAAAATTACTAGTGAGTATCGAGTATGTCAAAGTGACCGCTTCAACCTTTGATCGGTTACTTGATGAGATCGAACTAAGACTTAATGACAAACATGAAGAGTGGGAACTTACTCCATTCAGGCCTAATCAGTATTGGGGTCGATGGGGTGTAACTCACTCTATATGGATGATTAGAAAACACAAGTGATGGCTAATTTCATCCTTGTATAACTAGAATGAGCCTAGAAGAAAATGAAGGGCGAATTAAGTGTGTTAAATGCGGTGTATGGAAAGAACACGACGATGTTCTTTGCATTGATCCGAAGGAGCCAGTCTTCTGCTGCATTGAATGTCTAGACAAAGGTGACGTCTAATGGACGAAGAACCTGGATATAGTGCATACTGCAGTAAATGTAAGAAACTTCTAAAAGTATCTAATGTATTTGTCAGACAAAGATCTGTCTTTGTAAAGGCCGAAGTAGGTCTTGCTATAGATGGACCATTTCCATGCGACTGCTGGAGTGATGCCTGATGAAGAAATATCATATGGAAGTCAAAGGACTGCAGACGAAACCTAAGAAGTGTTTCATATGCGACGAGAAGGCTAGAATTACTATGCTTCTAAGCAAAGGAGGAACGGAAGTATTCTGTTCCGCTTCCTGCTTTTATGGATACCTAGAGGAGGAAGAAGAATGAATGCTCAAGGAATCATCTTTGCATTTGTTCTGGTGATCCTGTTCTTTCTGATATCGGAGTTTTTCTACAGACTGACTCTCTATCAGATTGCTGCAGATCATATTGAATCTCCTGAACCTAACACACTAGCGGACTCTGATGAGTAAGCAACTAGATGCTACCGTATGCAGTATATGTAATATTGATTGCGCTATTTCTACCTCACACCAGTATGCTTTTGCAAAAACTGGGGCTAAGTGGACAGTATACTCTGTCCTCTTACTATAACAGGTCAGCGAAACGATATTTCGTAGCATGGTATAGAAGACATGCTAGGACCGTTCTATCCACACTATTCTTGTTGTGGGTTACGGGCCTCATCGTGTCAGCAATTCTGTATCTCGCGGTGCTAGCCTATACAATGCTAGTTCCGTGAGATTTCTTTTTTGCAACTAGATGGCAAGAAGACTAAAGGGTGTTCCCCTTGAAAACGTGCCTAAGAATGAGAGAACTGCTTGGGGATACCCTAATGATAACTGGGTATTCCATGGTTATGATGAGAAGATTCAATCTTCTCGCTGGATTACTATCGAGCAATACGAGAAATATAATTCTTAAATTCTCATTTACTAGATCATATGAGCAAAGATCATGATGATGTTGAGCGCAGAAGCAATGAAGCGTTCGAACTTATGAAAGAAACAACCGGAATGCATAGCACACCAGATCCTGACAATGAAGATCTAGTGTGGCTTTACAGTTACGGTATGAGAGAGAATTACGATATGCACGATGTAGAAATGGTCGGTGTTCCCACTGCTTTTCAAGATGCTGCGGCTGAAATTATAATGAACTTCAATGCTTGCAGAATTTTCGCTAAAGCAGAGTGGGACTCCGATATCAATGATAAATTCAATGTCCCTCATGGGCAAGCATTGACTACTGTTCTCACTGCTCAACTAAGTGATAGTGGAGAACTAGTCCCAGTTTGGAGACTAGAGTATACTCCTATTGACTGGGAAAATACTTGCGAATGCTGCCGCAACAAGCGAGCAGGGATTGAAGAGTAATATTTTCTCAACTAGATGGAATCAAATAATTCATCAGATAAGTCAGGGTCCATGAAAACTGCGACCCTGTATAAGAAAAGCAGCACTGGCAAGATCCAACTATGGAGTGCTGAGGCTGTAAAGACTGAAACTGGCTGGCTTCTTCAAGTTACTTCTGGACAGAAGGGCGGGAAGATGACTACGAGCGCAGGGCAAGTGATTGACGAGGGCAAGCAAGGCAGAAATGCTACACAGCAGGCTGAATTTGAAATGAAGTCTCTGGCTAAGAAAAAGATTGATTCTGGTTACTTCGATTCCGAAGAGAAAGCCAATAGTCAAATCAAGATTCTACCGATGCTTGCTCTTCCGTTCGATAAGCGAAAGCATAACATCACTTATCCAGCAATCGTTCAAAGAAAGTTCGATGGTGTTAGATGTCTACTCCGTATTGATAAAGACGGAGAGGTCACTCTACTATCGAGAAAGGGCAAAGAGTTCCCTCATCTAGATCATATCAAATCCGAGGCTGCTACAGTCCTAAAGGAAGAGATTATCCTAGATGGAGAACTATACTCTGATACTCTTACTTTCCAAGAACTAGTTGGTCTTGTTAAGAGAGTGACTCTGAAGCCGGGCAACGACAAGCAGATGCTTGAAGTGTCCGTGAGAGTCTACGACCTGATCGCTATGGACAAACTTGACACAGATTTTTCTGTGCGGCATGAGACTGCTGGGAAACTAGTAGAAAATTGCCGCTACCTGAATCTTGTCGAGAACTTTGACGTTCAAAGCGAAGAAGAAATCCACCGCCTACAAGCGAGGTTCGTGGAAGAGGGCTACGAAGGTGCTATGGTTCGCAACCGAAAGGGAGCGTATGGCATTAACAAGCGTAGTTCTGACCTACAGAAAGTCAAGACGTTTCTGGACGGAGAGTTCAGAATCGTTGGCTTCAGCGAAGGCTCAGGAAATGATGCTGGGACCGTAATCTGGGAGTGTGAAACTTCTGGAGGTCTCAGATTCAACGTCAGGCCCAGAGGAACGCGTGAAGCCCGTATGGAGCAATTCCAGAACGGGAGAGACTACATCGGACAGGTTCTAACCGTTCGATATCAGGAACTCACCGATGATGGGATCCCAAGATTCCCTGTGGGTATCACGATCCGCGATTACGAATGATCGCATGGATAACTAGATGAATATCTTTGTATTATCAAGAAACCCATGGGCTGCTGCACGAATGATGTGTGATCAGCACGTGGTTAAGATGATCCTTGAATCTGCACAGATGCTTAATACTAACCCCATCATAAGTGATGAGAGAAGACCCAGAACTGCAACAGGAGAAATATACAGACAAAGTCATGTAAATCATCCCTGTTCAATCTGGTCTAGAAGTAGTATAATACATACACGTTGGCTAGTAATGCATGGAATGGCTCTGTGTCTAGAATACAGAAGAAGATACAATAAAACGCATGCTTTGCATTTTTTCTTTGTTGAGATGTTGCGGTTTCATAATTTCAGATCCGCTGCAAGTGATCTAGTAGTTCCGTATTACTACCACCAAAGTGAAAATAATCTAGAGATCTGTAGAGGCTTGATACGCTGGGGATCTGTTGCTCTAATGTCTAATGATAAGGGGTTTAGTGATGCTGTTGATTCAGGAATTATCACTGACTCTGATTGTCTTAGCACTACAGCAAGAAGAACTTTGACTAATGATTATTGGATTAGAGTAGTAATGACTAATGAAATTGGTAGTAGAGTTCTGGATTATCTATCTGAGAATCCTAATATGTATTTCTACGATATTGACTATGTTCAGGCGATGCCTGATGAATACAAGCATAGCAATCCTGTTACTGCATATCGTAACTATTACAGAGCAGAGAAATCTAAATTTGCCAGATACTCTAGAGGAGTTGATCCTCCGGAGTGGCTTGCAGATTCACTATGATATTCAACTAGATGCGAGCGAATGACCCGCTAACCCTAAGACACCCTTTGACTGAATGCCCGCACTGCGGCGCCCATAGTATGCAATCGCAAAATACTGCTGGGATCTACAGATGTGGACGATGCTATCAATACTCTGCAAATGCTATTGCTTCAACTGAAGATAAGCAACGCTATGGTATCTATGATAGCAGCGGAAAAGAAGTATGAAGGGATCTTACTAGATGACGGATACACCCAGATTCAAACCACTGAGTGGTAATAGTGCTAGAAAGAGTAGAACTTACTATGCTAAGTTGATTCAAAAGATCTTGCACGAAGAAAGGAAACCACTCACTGCTGGTGATATTAAGAGACTACTGATAGCCAAGGCCAACAATGGAGTGTTGATACAAAAACATGCCATCCCTAGTAGTGGAACAATTGCCGCTAGTGCAATTAGAAGCCCTACTATTGATCATAGACTAATGAGTCTAAAAGAACGGCCTGCCTTTAGCGGTAGTCATAATCTTTATTCTTGCGCTTGTGAAGAGTGCAAAGATAACTAGTGAAGAAGGCAAAACCTGCCGTCGCTAACTGTGATAAGTGTGGTAGACCGCACTACATGGTTATTAAGAAAAATACTGGTTGTCCATGCGCAGTTAGCAGATGTAGATCATGTGAATTTATTCATGGTCCACTGAATAGCATCTGCACTGTAAGCGACGGCGAGGACTAGGAGGTGAGAAACTGAACGAACAGAAGATGCTGCGAGCCGGAATGATGGCTATGATCGCTGATGGCAAGGATGCGGAGGAACTGAAAGACATCGCTGAGCGAAGTCTGATGTGCCGGAATCTATTGATTGACATCGGCATTCTGGCTACCAAGTCGTATGACTCGGTATGGCTAGAAGGTCAGCGCGAATGGCTTGAAGCGTATCAGCGTAGACAGTGAATTAACTTCAACTAGATGAGTGAATTCGATGAAGACGAATTTAATAATCATAGGAGTAAACAAGCGAAAATGGTGGACGAAATGGTTGAGGCCATTAAGAAAGCCATGAAAGATGCAACCGATAGAGAAGAGATCAACATGCGTATGTCGAAGTTGGAATTTCAATTCTGCTGCTCTGCCATCATTGGAATGATGCGAAGATCAGCGGATTTTGAGCAAGATAACATCTCCGAGAAATACCTCGCCGTGTTCCAGGATCTCCAGAAATCTGTCAAAAAACATTTTCCAAAGGAAGCCGAGCAATCGGCCAAGCGAATGGAAGAACTGACACTAAAGGTTACATCTGGATCCTCTCATTTTACTGGACCTGTTCCTGCTGAAATGATTGAGACCATCACTGAAGTATCAGGTGCTCTGTCTTTTATTTACGACTGGTATACTGCCATCGCAGACAAAAAGCCCATGATCGACATGATGGCTTCTTTCACTGGTAGCCTTCTTAAAATGGAAGGCGAACTTAATGAAGATAAATTCAAAGAGGACAACGCTTAGATTTACCTTAACTAGATGAGTAACAAACGAATCGACGTAGCGGAATTGGAGGAGCGATTTACAAAGGGCCTTGGTGGACCTTATACAATTCGCCAGATGGATATGATTGCTGAGTTGAAGAGATGTTATGAAGAACTTGACGAATACGATAAATTAGTGGGATTGCTTATTGAAAACCACTTTGTCGAAAGTAGTCCTTATGAGACAGTCAAGCACTTGATTGAAACACATCAAGACTACAACGCCTCCGAGTGAGGTAACTAGATGAGTGAAAGAATTGACTTGACTCTGACTGAGAACATAAGTTTGGAAGACCTGATTGCTGAGGTGAAGCGCTGTTATGAAGCGATTGACAAAATGCGTGAAGCCTTGTGGTATTGGGGGCTTTCAATCTGTCCTCGTTCGCATGAAATGTTTGAATGGGCCTACGGTTGTCAGTCTGAAAAGTGTGCAAGTTTCGACGATGATTGTCGTGAACTTCTTGACGACTGGGACCACTCTGATTTCAAGGACGAAGAGTGAGGTCACAAAACGAAGCCTCCGAGTGAGGCAACTAGATGAGTAGCGAAAGTAGTGATTCAGATGATGACTACTGGAAGAGGAGGGCGATACAAGATCAAACAGGACGCTGCGCAGACTGCGGCAAATACATCTTGCTTGAAGTGTACTTCCACCTCTATCGTGAGCAAAAGATCGACTGGAATACTGAAAGATGTCTATGCCCTTGCGAGAGCTGCGGCGTAGTCCCTGACAAGTATGGTGACTGTGAATGCGAGTTCTGCAGTGTATGCGAGGACTATGTTCCTGATGTCGTCAGTTTTGAAGATGAAGATCTTAGTATTTGTAAGGCATGTGCCTTAGAGAAGAAGGCCTCCGAGTGAGGCAACTAGATGAGTAACGAAAGTGAAATCGTATACCTTACTAACAACTCGATTAAATGCGATAAGTGCAATCTGTTTAAGATTGGCATGCGTGTCGAGCAATGTAAGTGTGTCTTTGGAGAAGAACATTCCAAAGCCTCCGAGTGAGGTAACTAGATGAGTAAACGAACACCGTTTAATGAAATCACAGAGGACATGGTCCTTGAAGAGTATAGAAAACAACGCCAGCATCTAAGCCATGACTTCCAGCACTTGGAGGTTCAACGTATAGACGACTGGAAAGAAGTAGAAACCGAATATGGTGAAAGAGGTTACAAATTTGTAATCATTTGCCGTGGGCTTAGTGGATACATGACCCGATATGAACACTATGCACCTCAAGGGTGGCTACATGTCTTGACCGAGAACGTTGAAGAGGACGAAGAGGACTATGGAGACTTTCTTGGTCACCACCTCGACGACGGTGAAGCAGACTTTTGATTCTATACTACTAGAACAGAAACCCCGACGCAAGTCGGGGTTTCTTTTTTGCTCAATGTAGCAGGTGTAGAGCAAGCCAGCGAGGAACTGTGTGAGTTCCTACAGGCCACTCGTGAACCCTGTCTAGATCCTCTACTGCTGGTTTAGTTAGAGTGATCTCTACTGGATCTAGTCCGCCTGCCTCCTTGATCTTATCGAAGATAACATCAGGATCGTTCAGGTCTTCGAACTCTAGAAGAGTCGATACGAGACCCGACGAAGCATGAATGGTTCCAGGTATGCGAAGAATAGCATAGATGTTCTTACCTACCTTAGCATCAACTACACTGAACTCTTCTACTGCAGCCTTGTAATGAGTGTTGCGAAGAGAACTAGCGATTTTATCATCGATGTAATCATAGCGTCCTTCTGATAGAACCTGACTAACTGTTGGGTCTTTCAGAAGGGCGCTTACTTTTTTGCAGGTAGTGCTTGGTAAGCCCATAGCACTGAGGATCTTCAGTCTGTCCTTCTTATCAGAAATCTTAGCGATAGACCTCAGGTGACTCTTGAATGACTCACCCCATCCACCACCATAGTAACTAACTACATCTCTAGATAGATTATCTCCTCTGATATACTCTATGATTGCACTTCTATGGTCTCTGCTCATGGTGGTGTATCTTTGATCAGTGATCGTGATGTGGAAGCCTTTGTTTCCAGAGAACTCTAGGGTCATATCGTCTTCGCTGATACCGAAGGTGTTCTTGAGAACTGACAGAACCGATGCAGTGGCGCTACACACCTCATGCATCCAGTCCAGTCTACTGCCCTCGGCTTTCATGTCCACGTCAATGATAAGGTCTGACGACATGAGGCCGCGCTTAGACGGCGCAGGAATCTGAGGATCCTGATACTTAGAAACTGAAGCGAAGATACCGATGTAGTCTTCGGCATTCTCGATTAGTGCTTCTCTCAGTTTCTCCACTGACTGAAAATACTGAGCCCGCTTCCAGTAGACTGAGGCCTTAGCCCAAGGCTTGCACTGAAATGAGACTTCTCTTCGTTCGATACGATCAATGTTCAGTTTGGCGGTTTTGTAATGCTCTTCTTTCAGTTCTTTGAGATCCATCAGAAGCCACCTCCTTTCTTGTTTCTACCAGTCTGCTCTTCTAGCACATCCAGATACAGATTCGCTTGTTCCTTCGTTAGAGAAGTCGCCCACTCCGTTGGATGAAGAATCTCACTTGTAGTGACCTGAAGAGCATGAGCAAGCCCGTTCACAATGTTGCTGAGATCTCCTGTTCCGAGTGTATTCGCCATGTCTGTTGCATACTTTCTCTGAGCAGGAGACGCTAGGTTGCTATCGAATCCGGCAGGCGGGGCAGAAACTGCTGAAGCCAGTTTAAATCCATTTTCCTCCGTAATCGTGAGGGCAGGTTTGGACTTCTCGGTCGAGCCTTTGCTGGCTTTGATTGTGGTTTCACCTAGCACTACTTCGACTTCCGTTAGATTCTCCATATCATTGACCATAGCGAGGAATTCGCTCACTTCTAGAAGATCCATCACTGCTCACCTGGACTTGGATTCTTTTCGATGATGTATCTGTATCCAATCTTAGTCTTCTTGAAATCAGCAGGGTTAGTGGTGATCGCATCTTCTAGATACTCCTCCACTTCGTCAATGGTTGGAGGCTCACCTTCTTCGATTTCGTTCATGGCCCAGAACTGCCTAACGCAGTGGTAGATATCGATTAGAGAGATGTATGCATTACTCTGCTTCTCTCCTCTTCTATCAAGACGATTCTTTTGAATCCACAGTTGCTTGAACGCTTCAATCACCAGTTCCTTATTCTTTTCATTAGTGAGTTCGAAGTCACTAAAATCAAACGTATATTTCTTCATATATTCCTTCATTATCATACACTCCTTGTTGTGAACGACGACTCACCAGTAGATGTAATCTCTTTAGTGCGGCTTCTGTAATCCAGTTCTGAACTAGATCTAACGGCGGCGATAAGATCTTTATCTTCGAAATAGACATTCTTACTCGTTAGATGCACAATTGCGTCGTCGATTTTCAGACTCTTGGCTTTGATCTCCTTTAGGTGAGTCTTGATGAGTGCAATCGCCTTATCTATCTTCTCGATTTGATCTTCGGTGATGCCTCCGTCAATCTGAGAAGGCTCCATCTCGTTCAGTGATTTAGAGAGAATTTCTTCAGCAAACATGACGTGTTCCTTTGTCACCGTGTCGCTGTGATCGAAGCGAGCAGTGGCAATAGCGAAACGCTTGAGGGCAGGAACCTGTCGGTGGCTTCTGATATACATGCCATCTTTGGTAGCCTGTCGCTTGGCGACGTGTTGATCTTTGATGTATCTGGCGGCTTCCTTTGTGATCCTCGGGCAGATTTCCTTCGCTGACTGGATATACTTGCGGATAAAATCCATCTCGCTGTCGTCAATTCTAACGCCCTCGATTACACTATCTGCAATAGCGCCGTCAATGGCCTCGTCTGCACTGTCTAGCATGATGAAAATACAGTCGAATCTCTGAGCCATCGGAATCTCCATACCGAGTTGAGAGAAGTAATCCTTGCCTTTGACGAACTTCTTCTGCACACCGTTGTTAGGATTCGCTCCTGCTAGAACAGAACACGGAGTGGGAATACGTCCCTTGACTACCTTAGTAACCATAGTGAAGCCGCTTTCCATAGCGGTCTGGAAATCGCCGTAGTTACCCTTGTAGAGATTGAACTCGTCAATGGCACAGACACCATCTCTTGGGACGAGGGCTAGCACACCTGGAAGTAGTTTCCACTTCTTCTGCTTCGTGTATAGATCCTCGATTTGCACTGCTGCGGCAGTTAGCCCTGCTGCGGTTGCTCCTTCAGCAGAAGCATATCTGCTTCCTGATACCAGATTAATCTGCGACTTCAGAAGGAAGGTCTTAGCAGTTCCAGGATCTCCTGCTAGCAGAATGTGCATACCAGTCCTCTGACCTAGGTCTGCTGAGTTAGGGACGTAAGGAACGCCCACGGCTTGTAGCGTTAGAGCGTGCTTAAGTGAAGGATCACAGACGATGTGACCTGCCCAAGCCTCGCAGACGAACTGCATTCTGTCTTTGAAACTCAGAGACTTGAGGAAGTCCTGAATGTCCTCTCTATCTGAGTCTGTTAGCAGAATAGCACTATCGTCCTCTACTCTCTTGATTGAGGTTGCTAGGATATACTGAGACATGAGGGTAGAGGCTTTGGAGATGGGATCTAGTCGAAGGACTCCTGTAACCTCAACTGTATCGCCGGGCTTCACCAGTTCGGTTAGCGGGCCTCTTAGTTCCACGACTAGAGTTCGACCTTCCTCCGTGATGTTCATCTCTTGAATAGTCAGGCGCTGAATGGGTTCAAGGCGCGACTTGTCAGAGGAGTCCATGATTTCCCACGCATTAGTGCTCTTGCATCTGCTACATTCGCCGGGCGAAACTCTGTTCCCATCTGTTGAGTTCTGAGCAGTGACTTCAATTCGGTTACAGTGCCGGTTCGACTTTTCACCATTGATGATGGGGAAGCCTTTGCATCTGTAAGCAATCTTGGTTAGGACGCTTAGCGACTCAGCAACCTCGCCCACTTGCCCACGGATAGTGAGGCTACGTCCACTACTCGGGGTTCGAGCAACTCCATCGAAGGTCATTCGGCAACGGTCAGGAAGCGAGATGATATTCCAGTATGGAAGAATCGCATAGAACTCACTCAGAGAAGAATAGTCCACGATTGACTTATCGAGGAATAGGTGTTGCAGATGCTCAAGCATGTGGAAAACTGTCATGGGGTCTGTGATGAGGAAGCGACCAAAGTTCTCATAGGATCTGCGGAATGCTTCGTGGCTATCGAAGTCAAGTCCGACACCTCGTAGTTCTGAAGGAGTGTTGTAATTGTATTCAGCAGAGCCCTCGAACACTGGGATCATCGCTCCACTTAGAATCATATCCACATCAAGGAAGCATCTGATAACCTGTTGATTGACTTCCCTCGAAGCGGCAGCCTGTGATGCGATAGAGCGCGTAGCCATAACGCGCTGTGAATCACTGAGGATAGACTGAGGGTTAGGATGGCGATTGATTGCCTCTTCACCTAGTTCGTCAATTCTCCTAGCACGAGAGGCTCTATCAGCATAGAGGTCCTTAGGAAGAACCTCACCTGAATGCCACATCAGGTATGCTAGCGCTGCTTCTTTGACATCCTTATCACGACCATCCAGCGACCTAAGCACTGCATAGTCTCCATCGTCAGTATCACTCATTTTTCTTCACCTTCCAGGTGTAATCGTTTTCGCTCTTGTATCCATCCATGTCCGAGAGTCTGTCCATTGTTTCAATGGTGGGTAGACCGAATTCTTTGAACAGCGTTGCAGTATCGTGTTTCTCTCCGTCTTCAAGTTTGAGAAGCATTAGTTCGAAGGGTTCCTTATTGATCCCATAACCTCCGGGGACTTTCTTTAGTTCGAATCCGCTTGCGTTCAGTTTGTTACGGATATCTCTGGTTACTTTGTCTACTTGACCGCCTCTATTCTTCAATTCCTTGAGGCTTGGTTGCTCCTTCAGTTCTTTAATCAGATAGCATCCTTTAGTTTCAATTTGTTCTCTGGCCCACTCAAGGGCAGCAGTATGATCGAGATTCTTTCGAGTCGGCTTTATCATATCCCTGAGTCCTTCGAAGGAATGCTTCTTCAGCAGAGCCTGCCAGATGGCAGCCTGTTCGTCGTTCAGTTCTAGGGGCAGGAAAATCACTCCGACTTGGAATAATTTTTCAGAAGGAACATAACGAACTTGGACTTGTCCACAGGAATGCCCATGTTCTTCTCGAACGCGGCCTTACCTGCTTCGAATGTTTCGGCGTCTTCGCCTCTCAGTCTAATGTTCACGATGTTTTTCTCGGCTTCCATTTCTTCACCTCGCAGGATTCTACGAAGTGGGTGGGGGTCTTAATGGTGACGCCTCGGGACGCCTGGTGGTGCCTAGGTCTAGTTAAATACCGGATGCACTGAGCATTTTTTCATGTCCGGCGGATCGGATGTGATCAAATGCCCAGAGTGTGCGTCAAGAAGTATCCTTCATGACGATTCTCGGGGTGAAGTAGTCTGCGAAGACTGTGGTTTGGTTCTTAGAGATACGGTGATTGACCCCGGCGCCGAATGGACGGCAGTGACTAGTCGCGGAGATGAACGCTCTCGCGTAGGCGCGCCTGCGTCACTATTCTTTCACGACAAAGGGTTGTCCACAGATATTGCTGACGGTGTAAAGGATTACTCTGGCAGAACCATCAACCCCAAACTAAGATCTCAGATGTATCGCATGAAGAAGTGGAACCAAAGGGCTAGGGTGAATGACTCTCGTGATCGTAATATGTCTAAGGCTATCCAAGAATGCACTAGACTGGGTGCAGCACTTGGTCTCAATAAGGCGGTTCAAGAAGAAGCAATCCTCATCTACAGACGCGCTCTAGATAAGAATCTAATTCGTGGGCGTAGCATTGAGGCTATGATGGGTGCTTGTGTATATCTTGCTAACCAACAACTAAAGGCTGCTAGAAGCCTTGACGATGTGGAACGAGCATCAGGCGCTAGTAGAAAGTCTATCACTAGAGCACAAAAGGTGATCAAGCATAGTCTGAAACTACGTATCTCTCTACTAGAACCAGAAGACTTTGTAGACAGATACTGTAACATGCTTGGGTTGAAGGCTACTGTTCAAGCACATACTAGGGATATCATCTCTCGCGCTAGGGAAAGAGAACTGACTCACGGTAAAAGTCCTACTGGGGTTGCAGCAGCCGCAGTATACATTGCTTCTAGAGAAATGGATCAGATCCGCACCCAGAGGGAAATTTCTGACATTTCTGGGGTTACTGAGGTCACGATTCGGAACCGATACAAGGAACTGGCAGAATGCCTAGGTATCGAACTTGAGTGAAAAATGCCTAAACCTTACTTTTTAGAAAGTAAGGTTGGTTATTAACCGATGCACTGCAAGCATATCATACCTTACTTTTGCAAAAGTAAGGTTGGCTCTGAAACCTTACAAATGAGAAAAGTAAGGTTTTGGAGATCGCTATACTGCTCTAACGCTAAACCAAAAGTAAGGTAAAAGTAAGGTTTCACCGAACCTTACAAATTAGAAAAGTAAGGTATTGGATTATGAATTGTAGTAGTATGTATATTATGTTTTTCGGTTTAGTTAAGTAGTAGAAGAGTAAACCTTACTTCTTGAAAAGTAAGGTTTTGACTGACCTTACTTTTGGAAACAAAGCAGTGGAATATTAGAGCAGTGCAGCGTTTACGAAAAATGAAAAGTAAGGTTGTGGTTACGACCTTACTTCTTGAAAAGTAAGGTTACACATCAGAGCAGTATGACGGTTTTACCCTTACCTTACTTCTTGAAAAGTAAGGTTTTCTAGTTTTCAGAGATTTTCTGGCTCTTGGCCTCTGAGGAAGATCGCACTTCGCATCTTGGAGATTTTCTTCGAAGACAGTGAACCTTCGTCGCTTTCGATTTCGCGTTCGATGTAATCCTTGGCTAGTTGCTTCAGGTCAGGGTATTGTTCCTGCAGTTCCTTCCACTCTTTCTTGCCATACACTTGAATGAACATGGTGTTGTTGTATGTATGACCATTTAGTTCGATCAGTTCAACTAGACCAGAAATGAATTGTCCAAGAACCTGATCTATATCACTAGATTCCTCTGAGTAAGAGGCATCTTCATTACCATCTGACATTTCTTGTTCAACTGAGAGGCCGACAGGCTCCTCATCTGGGGAAGTCTCTCCGTGAGAACTTTCCTCGATTTGTAGTTGATTAAACTCCTCTACTTCATCATGCGAGATATACGCGAACGCATTGAAGTCATCGCGGTGGGGTGCAGATGCTACCTGTGCTCTCGCCTCCAGCCCTTCCAGTCTAGTAAGAATTGACAGATGAGCATTCTGAATTGCTTCTAGTTGCATGGAGATACTCTCGCACATATTAGCAACCTCCATCGTTTCCTTCGCTACTTGGAGTTTCATATCGCGGAGTTCCATCTGCATTCTTTCGATCTGATCCCTCATACTAGACGGGAGGGACATACCTGATCCAAGGTTGCCCCAGATACTAGCATCATCGTCCATGACCCTGTTGGGTTTCTTCTCAGTCATAACCGTTAAGGTTGGGAGTCGCATCCCGTTGGCATGGAGGCAGTAGTGTTCGGCATCGAAAGTAGTGGCGACACAAGCAAAGTTCTGGCTCTTCTAAGCGATGCAAAGATTGAGTATTCATTCACTGACGTAGGTAGTAAATCATCTGTCACTGCTGAATTGGTCTCCATTCTCGCCAACACAGATGAACTACCAGTTCTGATCAAAGAGGGGGTGTGTTACGTTGGTCTCGAATCCATTCAAGGATATAGTAGGTCCTGATTTCCCCTGTGCGGATAACCCTCCTGCACAAGATGAAGATTGCCCTGCGCTTAGCATGGCTCAAGGCGGTCTGCAATTTGATCCAGAAAGTGGAGAGTGGACTTGCCCTAGATGCCTAGCAGTCTGCGGAATTGACAATGAACCTCTAGACTTCGAAGACGACATGTTCGATGATGAAGAAGAAGCATTCGACAACGATGAAGTGTATGTTGCCGAAGGTGCTCAGATTCAAGACCAAGACGACGAAGCAAGGGCAAGAGTCGGTAGAATCAGAGCAGCAGAGATGATCGTTGCTCAGATTGCTCCAGCGAATAGGGACTTCGCTAGGTTCGTAGACACCAACCAGTATCTAATCATTGACCGACTGAGGATGTTTGAATCACAAGGAGAACCTATCTTCGAGCAGACAAAGAGTCTGATTGTCAAGGTTCTAGCAGTTGCTATTCACATGTCAGGTAAAGCACTTGACGATAGCCAAATCAGACTAACAAATGCAAACCCAACTAGAGTCAGAGCAATTCTAACTATCCTATCATCGCTAGATGCTAACAAGGCTAGACTAGATCCAGTAGTGGAGAAGATGTTCTATGTCGGTAATGCTGTGTCCCTACCGGATCCAGTAGTGAAAATCTACGTTGAACAATACGAAAGACTCTCTCCGATTCCGAACAGGGAACCCGATGAGACCACCCGCGCTGCTGCTTGGATTTTTATTCAGGCCAAGCATTCGAAAATCAAGAGCGTAACCAAGACCGCGCTAAAGAAGGTCCCCGGTGTTAAGCAGAATGCGCTGGATAGAGCAGTAGACTCCTATCTAAAATTCCTCAGTAACAAAGATAAACCAGTCGAAGGTGTGGTTTAGTCAATGCCTCTCTCATACAACGAGTTCAGGTCTGCCCACAAAGGTGTCGCTCAATCCGAGATTAGCACCCTATGGAAGATGTATAAGGACGGAGACTACAAGGTCCCCGAAGCAGAAGTCGAAGAACCAGTCATCGAAGAACCAGTCATCGAAGAACCTGTTGTTGAAGTTGCTCCTCCCGCCCCTCCTGCTCCCCCTGCCCAGCCAGAGAAGTCTAAACTAGATCTCTGCAATGATTTCAATAGAGCAATGAACAGGATGCAAACAATGACCCTGACTCCCGAAGTGGAGAAAGAAGTCCTGAGCAGACTGCGTGCGATTGCAGCAGATACCATCCCAGAAAAATACGAATGCGCACCTAGTGACTCGTGGAAGATCTGGTTCGGCCCGACTCAGGAATGTCTTCTCATCAACACTACGCAGCAGATGGCTTTCAAAGTTGATCGAAAGTGGTGGAGTAGAAACTATCAGACCACCGTTCTAGTTGATAGAGAACTACTGAACGATACTCGTCTTATCGAAGCCGAGTCACTACGCTATGCTCGAATGAAGAGATACGTTCCGAGATATCCTCTCGTAGGCGTTGAATGCAAACTACCGCAGAGTTACCACGACATTCAGATGCGTGGTGGCCAGGGTGATCGCTGATGTTCTTCGGCAAATCAGTGTGGGTGATTCACTCCCCACAAAAGCGATCTACTTGGTGTTCCAAGAGTGATTGCCCTAAACTGGGGCGTAAGCAAGTATACGATGTGGTTCTAACCGATAAAGAGCAGAACGCAGACGGAGAACTTGAGAACATTATTCTTCTCGGTGTAACAGAAGACGCCGACGTGGACGAGTCGAAAATCGAACAGAAGGTTCGACGCGTCGGTGAGCCTACAGTCAAACTCCACGACCTCGGTGTGGTGGCTGCATTCCGTTCCAAGAAAAAGGCGACGAAGTTCATGAAAGAATACTTTGTCGAGAATCAGAATCAGTCGCCAGACGACCTGCTGATCACAGAAGTCAAGATCAACTCCTGACCTTACTTTTCAAGAAGTAAGGATGATCCTTAAGTGGGGATCTCCCATGGGTAGGGATACCCACGGGGGACAGAACCATGATCGAGATGAAAGAGAACTCTGTTAGCGTCAAATACGAAGATTCCGAACCGATGCTCGCTCCGTCCAACGACAGATTCGTTCTATTCCCCATCCAGCACGAAGACGTGTGGGAGGCATACAAAAAGCAGCAGGCGTGCTTTTGGACCGCCGAAGAAATTGATATGGGTGACGACCTAACTGACTGGGCTAACCTCAGTGAAAACGAACAGCACTTCATCAAGCACGTTCTCGCTTTCTTTGCCGCGAGTGATGGGATCGTTAATGAAAACCTAGCGATGAACTTCTCCACAGAAGTGCAGTGGCCCGAAGCCAGAGCCTTCTACGGTTTCCAAATCATGATGGAGAATGTCCACTCTGAAACTTACTCCCTTCTGATTGATACGCTAATCAAGGACGAAGCAGAGAAGACCCACCTGCTGAATGCAATCGAAACTCTACCCACAGTGATGAAGAAAGCAAAGTGGGCTCTTCGCTGGACTGACTCAGAATACGCTACCTTCGGTGAAAGGCTAATTGCCTTCGCAGCAGTTGAAGGCATCCACTTCTCTGGTTCTTTCTGCGCTCTCTATTGGCTGAAGCAAAGAGGCGTAATGAAGGGACTGACCTTCAGTAACGAACTCATTTCCAGAGATGAAGGACTACACAGAGACTTCGCCTGCTTGCTACACAGCAAACTATCGAAGCAAGTCCCCCATGCCACTGCACTTAACATCATTACTGAAGCCGTCGAGATCGAGAAGGACTTCGTTACCAATGCACTACCAGTCAACTTGCTCGGTATGAACGCTAACAAGATGTGCGAGTATATCGAGTTCGTTGCAGACCATCTGCTAGTGACTCTTGGATATCCTAAGCACTACGGCACTAGCAATCCATTCCAGTGGATGGATATGATCTCGATGCAAGGTAAGACTAACTTCTTCGAGCGCAGAGTCGGTGAGTATCAGAAAGCGGGAGTCACTACTGACAACTCAACTCGCTTCTCCGTGGACGAAGATTTCTGATCATAGATCTACTTCAAACATATTTGCATAAGTCGCCATGCGACTAGCAGTGGCCGCTAGGTGGCGAAGCCCAACTTCGTTACCATAGACATCGGTAGTCTTCTTCATCAGGTAAGCAAACACAGGATTCGCTCCCATGAAGTAGAACTTAGTGATTAGAAGAGATAGAGCGATTACATCCTGTGGTGATAGAGGTCTCTCAGCAGGATCATAGTTGTATAGATCATCTTCAGTAATAGGTTCGGGTCTCGTAGAGAATCTCATCATAATACCCTCTGCAACAGGGAGTGGGATATTCTTGAACCCACCATGCTTCCAGATCGCATTGATGTCAGCAATATCTTCGAGAATATCCTTAGACATTCTGAGTTGAACGGCCGTCTTGTCTCCAAACTTCTCGTCAATCCACTTTTGCTTGTATGTCCCGGGTTTATTTCCAGATAGAATATCGAATAGATACATGATCTTCTCGCGCTTGGTCTGTAATTTCTTAGGCCAAGTAGTCGGATCGTCAGGGTCGATCAGTTTTGATGGACGTCCTCTACCCCGCTTTCCACGCTTTTCTATATTGCGAGTGTAGCGATCAACCGGTCCTCCGCGATCATCTTTTTTGCTCATGTAGCAAATGCACTTACACCAGGTATATCATATATTTGACAACACTGCTTTCCAAAATAATCGATGCACGTTGAGCAAGTGTATCATCGGATCGTTTAACTACCCGATGAAAGGACAAAGGGTCATGCAGCAAAGAGTGAACGCTGTCACTATCCAACTGGGTAGTGAAATTAAGACATTCAACGACGTAACTATCCTCAAGGGTTCCGAAGGTCTCTACATCGAGACCGTAGAAAAGATCGGAACTGATAACGATGGCAATGATCTCAACCAAGAGACCCTAACCATGTATCCGTGGGAGAAGGTAGTCTCTATGTCTTGGACGGAAAAGACTCTCATTGAGGGTGTTAAGCAAGCCGTCATCCTAGAGGCTCTCCAGGAAATCGAAGGCTTCCTTGAAGACTACGAAGATGAGGAAGACGAAGATGAGGATTCCTCAGGAGATAAGAGAGACGATCCGTCAGTGAACCCATACAAGGAGTGAGGTGATATCGTGGTCGAAGAAGACGAGTTCTACGCTAAGGCAGAGAAAACTGCGTCTCCTGCAGATGTTATCCCTCCGCACGTGGTCGCAGGTCTCAAAGAGAAGAGGGATGAATTCAATCACCTTTACTCCCAGTTGATTCTTAATCCGTATCTAGGTCCTCAACTAATCCCTGATCTACGAAGCACCATTATGTCTACCATCGCCTTGCTAATGGAGAATGGTATTCCTGTTAGCACTGATCCCAAGATTCGTTCACCTAACGATGTAATCAATGAAGGTCTAGCAGAACTAGGTGGTATGGTCGGTGGAAGACTAGTCGGCGGCCTGATGAAAATGAAGCAGGGCTTCGAAAATTCACTGAAATCTAACGAAGGCGAGGATGACTTCATCGTATACAGAGATCCGGACACGGGGACCTATTACTATGTAGACGACAACGGCTACGAGATTGATTGCGACCAACACGGAAACCCTATCGAGGACTGATAACATGAGCGATGAAGAATACGATGGATTTGACGAAGACGATGAAGATCCTAAGTGGCGTATGCTTACGCCCAAGGAGAGAACGAAGTTCCTGAAACTCATTTTCGAAGATGAAGACTGGTATGATGGCACACCTTTCTTCATGAACGGCGACACTAATCCTGATTTCAGGACTATCTGCGACCGTTCTGGCGCCCCTATTAAAGAGGTTCAGAGATACTACGCTAACTGGCTAGATCGAATGGGTCTTGACTACAAGCAAGCCCAGGAGATGGAGAGACAGAAGTCGAATCCAGGCGGTATGCTTTCGCAACCCACCACTCAGCAGAACTTTGCTTCAACGGCCACTCAGCCGATGATGCAACCGACGATGCAAATAGAGGAAGAGGATCCAATGGAAGTCATGCTACGAAATCAGATGACAAACGCCACCAGCGGTGGAGATGGTATGAGTATGGTCGCCATGATGGGTTTCCTAACTTCTCAGCAAAAACTGGCTATGCAACAGCAACAGTTCCAGATGCAGATGATGATGCAAATGCAGTCTGCTCAGGAGGCGAGGATGTCAGAACAACGCCGCGAGCAGATGGCTAGAGATCAACAGTTCATGAACCAGCAGACTACTCTCCTGAGAGAGACCTTCAAGCGTGCAAATGATGGCGGCCTCGGTTCTAAACTACAGCAGGCATACGAAGAGCGAATGATTGACGAAATCGTTAACGGTAAGGAAACTAACTGGGCTGATGGAGTCAAGGACGTGCTTTCTTCTGACACGCTCAAGGAAGCAGTTGGTGGACTTGGCGGAGCACTCATGTCGAGAAGCAGTCAGCAGCAATCTCAGGCACAGATCCCAGCAGGATACGATCATCCGTCATACAATCCGTATGCACAACCTGTTGCACCTGCCCGACCCGTCCAGCAGATCCCAGAACCAGTTCCGCAACAGATGCCGCAACAGATGCCGCAGCAGATGCAGCAACCCGTGATTCTGCAGAACAATCCTGAGATGCCAACAGATGGAGTATTCTTTGATGAACCAGTTCAGCAACCGCAGCAACCGCAGCAACCCATCATTGCTGACCTAGGTGCAGATGAATACAATCAGATTCTAATGGAATCCTTTTCTCAACTCCTAGGCCCAGTAATGGAAGATCCTCAGGTAGCAAAAGCGGTTCAAGAGCAAATCGAGGTTGCAGTTGAAGTGACTATGATCGAAATGCCAGAGGCCATCCCGCAAGTTAAACTCCAGGCCATGAGCGAGAAGATGCTTCTTGTTCGCAATCTGAGAGATATCTGCTTCGGACTCCGCGATCTCAGAGAGAAGACCCCGCTTGGACAGGCTCCTGGTGGAATCATTCTAGCAGCAGTCGTTTCTGAGTTGAAGAAGAGACCTGAGTTCTACACCATCTTCGCCAACAATACCTACGAAGAACTCATTGCTCAACTAGAGCCATTCCAGGACACTGGTGCGATTAAGTTCGACTATCAGTATCTACTCAGACCTGAAGTTGCTGAAATTGCCACTGCACTCCTAAATGCTGTAGCGGCTGATGCAATGAGGTGATTGAATGAGCGAAGAGTATACTCTGAGTGACTTCAAAGAAGATCGCCAAGCCACTGCTATTCCTACTCCAGTATACGTAATGGTCTTCACGATTCCGGCATTACTTACCTTCCTTGTGATGGACTTTGTAATTGAAGCAGATCCATTGCTATCCGGTGTTACTGCATTGGCAGTGATGAATGGTTCAATTAACTCGATTATCGCATGGCTAACTATCCGCCTAGACGGACAATCTGCTGAGGCTCTACAACATCTAGATACCATCATGTCTGAAATGGATCGACTTGAATCAATGCTAGATGAAGCAAGCACCATGGTTAGTTCATTTACTACAGATCTAGATGAAGCAAGAGGACTATTCAGACGAGTAGGAGTTACTCTTCAAGACCTAGACCTTGAGTCTATTTCCGATGTGACGATGAAGATCAAGGAAAACAAAGACGGCATCAACAGTGTGCTAGATAACATCCGCGATATTGATATCACAGAATACATCGATCAAGCCAAGCGCATCGAGTGGAAATCCTTGCTAAATGGAGCGGAGGAGATCATGGGATTCATCCAGTCTAACTCTGATTCTCCTATCAAGATTAGAGAGCCATCAGTTTCTATGCCGAAACTTCCTACTCTACCAACGGTTGTAAGAGAGCCGACAGTGGAGGAATTCTTCACTGATCTTGAAGAAGAAGACGACTGGGATGACTATGACGACGATGAGGACTTCTTCGATGAAGAACCTGTCAGAGAGAGGACTCTAACGATGAAGCGCGACAAGCCCAAGAGCCTCAAGATGAAGAGATGAGGGTGTCTAGTTCTTCGAATCTCAGACGAGTGTATGGGGCTTCGCCCTGAGCACACTGGACCTTTCTAGCGTGGATCTCAACTACACAATTGTCATCATAGTAGATGATTCCACTACAGGCGTCCTTGACCAGTTTCACGAAATTGTCTAGGTCAGGTTTCTTGGTTCTCCACTGCTTAGGAACTGGATTCCTTTTACGCTCCTGAGATTTAGGCAGCATAATACCGAACTCTGCATAGAGTTTAATCGGGCCTCTAAGTGGTTCTACTCCCTCCATGACTTTCTTCGCAGCAGCGGCCACGGTCTTCTTAGCAGCCTTAGATTTAGGAGGATCGTAGGCTCTGTTGAATCCACCTCTATTACTGAATCTTGGTCGCCCTTGGGCAACAGGTTCACCTTCGATATTGAGGTTGATACTCCGCTTCATGGATCGATTACACTTCACCGCAGATATCACCATATCGGAATCAAAGTGGTTATACATTAGTCCTCACTGCGGGTAGTATGCGCGTCAATTTTCTGTCAGGGCTCGGTGCTCCTGCGAAAACCGCTGACGGCAGAGTTCTGCGCATTAAATTCAAGCCCGGCACTAACCCTCAGAAGCGATTCGAAGGAGTCGTTAGGGTTCTAGTAGATCTAGTCGAAGATGGCATCCGCGATGTGTATGTCAGAAATAAGGCAGTCGAGATCATCAAGCAAGCAGGTGTTAGAGGCCACGATGAACTGGGAGAAATCCGAGCAATCACAAGATGGGTTCAGACGAATGCTCACTATGTCAAGGATCCCTATGCGGTGGAATTTTTCTACACGGCGTCAAGACAGATTAGAGAAATCGAACAAGGAAAACACTCTGGAGACTGTGATGACTTCGTTATCCTCGGTGCATCTCTTCTAGGTTCACTCGGATATCCCGTGGGAGCGCTCATTGTCGATTCTAACAATGATGGAGTGTTCAATCACGTTATGCTAGTAACGAAAACCTTCTCGCCAACTAGAGAGTTCGGAACTAACTGGATCCCCATTGAACTAATCTATCCGCAATTCCAACTAGGAGAGTCTGTCCCTATCAGTAGAGTCTATCCTCTAATGGCTAACCTAGATGGAGATAGAGAACCTATTATGAGAAAGGCAATCAGCGGAGTTGCTGGATTGGGTGCAGTAGTTCGCAGCCTGGGCAGGTCCACAGGCCTTCCCGGACCTCCCGGACCTCCCGGACCTAGAGGCGCTAAGGGACCGAGAGGAGACGTCGGCCCTGTCGGTCCTAGAGGGGCAGAAGGCCCAAGAGGGCAAGGCGGCCCTGCCGGTCCCGCTGGACCCGCTGGACCCGCTGGACCCAGAGGCCCCGGAGGCGATTTCACTACAGCAGAGATGCAGGAGATTACGAATCTGCTAGATAACTGGAAGATTACGAGCGACGGTCACATTATTCCTGAGGGTAATAATCAACTAGATATTGGTGAGTCTGAAAACAAACTGCGATCAGTTTACATCAATGGCGCTAGTATCAATGGCTACTTCGGGGTGCTCTGAATGGGAGTATTTAGCGAGATGGGCAACATGAGAAGAGTTTCACAGATGGGTGTTATCCCTAAGGGTGATTCAGCCTACTCTATCCTACAAGCAGACAAGTATGCTAACATGGGTGATATTTCTTGGTCCACTGGCGAAACATGGGGAGTCCTTATATCCGGTGCTCTCGTCGGAGTGACAGTGAAGATCCTGTTTGACAGGTATTACAAGTGAAGTGGTTACTATGCCCGCAATGAATCTAGCAACTCAAAGAAGACTGGGGAAGTTCAACAAGACCCCGGATATGCTTACCTATCCAGGTCACATTTACGGCAATACCCACAGACCATTTGTCGGTAGGAGACCCACACCTACTCAGGAAGGTTTCTTTGGACTCGGCTCCACTGCTAACGGTGATGGTAAACTCCACTACTACGGGAATGGGCCAGGTCAGTCCGACCTACCTATGCACGGTTTCTACGGTATCGGATCTGCTGATCTAGAATACCAAGCAGCCAACATGCTGATTGACGGCGCTTCCACCCACCAGCCAACGCACATGGATAACCCCGGTATGTATGGCGTTCAGGATTACTTCACCCGACAGAACATGATTTATGGCGGCGTGGGCATCGTCGCTCTAATGGCTCTGGGTGTTATCAAGAAGCCCAAGTTCCTGAAGAAGAGTCGCAAGTGAGGTGTCTCACTTGATCGATTATAGCAAACTGCCGATTAGCGAGAAAACTAGTAAGTTTCTCGCGGGCGTGTTTGCTTCTATCTTCATCCTCAGTATTATCGGGAGAGTGGAATGATGTCTCTAGGAAGAGTTTACCCAGGCAGACTACCTACGACTCAAGCGGATCTAACTGCAATCGAAAACCGAATTAAATTTGTCGAAAGGCAGATGAAAGATCTCGATAGAAGACAAAGGCAAGGTGGAATGGACCCCCGCCAAGCAATGTATCTACGCCATCAACTAGCAGGGGAAATTAACGATCTCAGATCGAATCTAGCCAGATACAGACTCTCTACTCCATCCTACAAAGTGCCTAGGGACCTTCAAGTCTATCAGAGGAAAACAGAAACCACTGGAGATGGTTATTTCGGTGATGATTATGCTCGCCGTGGAGCAACTAGAACTGGCTTGAAGGATAACTATCCCACTGGAGTCTTTTTCACAGATACCAGAATCTCCACAGACTGGGAGGCCACTGACCCCACCGACTTCCGCGTCCCAGGAGTAAACACATCTCCAGGATTTAGCAGAGGTATGTGGCCCGATCACTGGCCCGGCAATCACTCTTCAATGATCAACTATGCAGTGATGGACGCTGGTCAGTTCAATGGAAAGCAGATTGTCGATCCAAGAGAACCCGGGTTCAAGATCACTCTGAACCTGAAGGACGCCAACAACAGAAATATTGCTACGCAGGTTGTAGCAAAATACTACGCTCTTCTAGGCATCGTTGAAGGAAACCCAGTTTATTCTCCCACCGACTATACTCTAGTCAGTATGATCTATACTAGTGTTAAGTCTCAACTAGACGATGCTAAGGCAAGTGCCGGAGAAGCGACATTCACCCCATCAACTGGTAATGATGATCCGTATCCAGGCCAAGAAGATACCGGCTCAGGCGATAATTCCACTGAAACTGAGTTCAAGTATTCTGACGATGCCTTCATGTCAATCATTGACGATATCGTCAAAGTCAATAACAAGGTGATTATTTCAGCGAATCTACAAGAGGGTTCTTGGTATGCTGGACCTGGATTCTCAAGTGCAACTTACCTTGAGAAGCAGCAGGTAGTTACAGGATTCAATAATCTACTGAATGTCTCTGAGAGACTAACAGAGACCCAGTATAATCTGGTTGAAGCAGCACTGACATTCCTTGCCAATGCCAGTGTGGAAGCAGTAGAGATTCAAGAAGAAACTCCAGTCCTTGACTCCAATGGAAAGTATACTGATCAGCACTTCAATGATGTAATCGTTGATGATATTCTAACCGTCAATGGTAAAGTGTATATCTCCTATGTGAATGGGGCTTGGCAGACAAATGTTGCTCAACCAATTACGTCAGAAGTAGAGGCCTTGGTTATCAGTCTAACTAATGCAGTAGAAAATCCAGAAAGGTTTACTGAAACTCAACTCTCCTTCCTTACCAGTGCTCTAGAGTATGCCAGCCTTCTGTTCGAACAATCGATTAACGGGATCGCTGGATTTAGACCGAAGAAACTACCAGGAATTCTTGGTAGAAGAACTGGAACCAGCATGCAACTCGGCGCTATGCAGAATCACGAAAGACTGAGAGAATTGAAACTCAGAGCAGGTCAGCCGGTCACTGCTGCACAGAGGCAAACCATGATTGCACAACAGAGAGGCGTCACGATGAGAAAAGCGCAGATCGGAGCACAGATCGATCTTAGCAAGCCAATCAAAGAAGGGCAAGTGGCTAGACCATGGACCCTTCAAGTCGGTATGCCTCTAGGTAATGTGCAAACTATGCAGTCTCAGATCGAGGTGGCTCTGTCTCAGATGGGTCTAAGTCAAGCCATGTTCACCCAAGACGGACACAACTACGTGGCTAATGTAATCAACTCTATGCCATCAGGAATGACCCTAGGGCAACAGACTGAATTTGTTATCGGAAGAGTCATGTCAGAAATGGCGAACAGAAGTGCTCTGCTAACCAGAAACGTCAAGGTCGATGTTAATGGCAACAAAGATCAGGCCATTTCCTTCACGGAAGTCAGCGGGCTGAGCGGCGGATTCCTTAAGACTAAGGCCGCCCTCGGAAGACTGCTGGGATGATCTTATGCTAAGCAAGAGACCTTCCCAACATGGTCTTGGTAGTTCGTATACCTACTCTGCTAACCTCAGAGTGACTGACGCTGAGATGAAGGTCGGCTTGAAGCCCAACTTCAAACCCGTTATCAAAGGAGGCTCCTGGGCAGTCAAAGGACTAGGACTCAGAGCAGATGATCGAGTTATCTTTAGAGTTAGAGTGGTTGGCGACGGGGCTGGATATCTATACGCCAGTTTCCTTCGTGATGGTCAGCGATTTATTCTGGATGTCTGCCGTGTAACTTCTGGGACACATCAACTCTCATTCACCGTCCCATTCAATACACTGAATGATTTCAAGATCGGGATTATGACTACAGTCCCTCATGGATATAAACTAGATATGCTCTCTAAGGAGAAGAGATATCAGATCCTAACTAACTCTATGACTCTAGTCACTCCTACTCCTCCTATGTATGAGAGTCAAGGGATCGGCTTTGCTGGACTAGGTAATCCAGTTCAGACGCACCTAAATCGTGCATCCAACATGCAATACTGGGACGGTAACCTCGATAATCATAACTGGTCCACGCATGGATTTTCTGGAGAAAAGGCGCATCCAGCCACCAACCCTACTTCCAATGCTAACGTCCCAAAGGTAGCGGGCGCGTATCACGGATACTACTCCTTCAGATGTTCTTACTACATAGCCACATTCAATGCGAACAATCAGTTCACTGGATGGAGACCTCTGCAGAGTGTCGCTGATACTATGACTGCTCCAGCAGGTATTCCTATTGCTGTTGTGTTCCAGTTTTTCATCCTGAGAAAGAAAGTCAGCAAGGATAAGGACGCAGGAGATAGAGCAACTAAGAGTCCTTCTTGGTTCCCTCTAAGAGACGAGAAGATCACTGGATTGAAGATCGTCAATCCTGAACTTAACTCCTATGCTGGTAACAGAATGACCTACACCGATACATCGCCTAGATGGGATGACGGAGATGGACCTGTTACTTCTGTTCCGCGAGGATGGGTTACACCTGACTGGACTATTGATGGATCGAACAAGGATATTCCAGGATTCGCCGTAGAGTGGTATAGACCCTCGATTGGAGATTGGGGTTTGTCGAATAGCGCTGGCCTGAGTGAGATTCCGGCGACCAATCAAGATGGAAAGACTATGGCCGTATTCAGATTTCCCAGACAGTTGAATCAAGAAACTGACAAAGACATTCTAGATCAACTAAGCGCTCTCAATGTCACCTATGATTACAGAGTGACCAAAAAGTGTTACCCAGTCTCAACTGCTCCTTGGAAGGCAGCAGCAGGAGCGAATACTGATGTTGGCTATGCCTTGATTGGGCGTCCAGAAACTGACGGAGACACAGTCTTCAATGAAGATGGAGTATGGTATGTTGCTCCTAAATTCAAGACTCAAGCAGAAGTCATTTTCAAATTCCCTAGAAGCCCGTATGCCGGCGTAGCAGGAAATGACCAAGGATACGAAAAGCCTGGATGGGTTACTGCATGGACTGCAGGCACCTTGAAACTCTCAGATTCGGAAAAGATGGCTAGGATGAACAATCCTAAACTCTACAATGCATTCTATCCCCTAGACGGATTCAAGACAGGCAGTGTAGTTATCGCTATCGGTAGATCTCTATCTACTAGTTCAGTTGCCGCTCTAGCAACTACACAGATGAATCCATTTGACGCAACAGCAGGTAATGCATCCACATCTAAAATCGGAAGTTCTCCCAGTTGCAGATTCAAACCCACAGGATTGATTCTGGCAAGCGATCTGATGGACGACAGAACTCCTGCAACGGAGCAAGCAGTGCTCGATCAATGGCAAGAAAAGTTCGGTGTCCCACTGAATCGTTCATTCTTCGAGCGCATTGGTGAAAACCCAGCCACTCGTCTACAAGACCAAGTAAACGAACCGGGTAAAAGGCATCTATACGAAATTACCGATCCTACATCCGGATTGAAATTCAGAGCACCGTATCAGATCATGTTCTTCAAGATTGATCCTACATACTGTGGTCCGTATGTTGAGTATACCACGCAGACGACAGAAGCGGTTATTCCAGAGACTCAACAGATTCAGAAGACCACTAAACTTGTCGTGAATAAGCCACAAGGTGTCCCGTATGCTATGGGCGCAGGGGATATGTTCTATCTGAACGTCAGAACTCCCTACGGCTACTACACAGCAATCCCGATTGAAATCGTTGCTGAAGTTCAGCAGCAAGTCCAACTGATGGATCAAGGTCTAACCCCAGAGGAACAACTGCTTGCAAATGAACTAGATGAAGAGCCCATTGATATCACTGATGAAATCTATCAGCAGGACAAAGAGGAAGAATATCAGAAGGATCTAGCGCTTTGGGAAGAACGCCAGGCTAAGGCTGCTCCACGCAGCAGAATTCCATTCCAAAACAACGCCAAGTATGTTAAGCCTGGATCACTCGATAGATTCAGATTCTCTCCACGCTATTATGCTACCCAGACCGATAGAGATAATGTTAGCATTAACGGCATCGGTGCGTTCACTAACTCAAGAGACTTCTACGTTGAAGATGTAACACAGAAGTGGGGCGGTCTCAGCGGAGCAAGTAACGTGATTGATACAGAAACCGGCTTGCTACCGCACAATGGCCTCGGTGCAGTAACTGATGGTTTCTTTGATGAGATTAAAGAGCCAATGCAGGATCTAGTTCTTAATGCCACTCAAGTAGGTTTTCAAACAATAAAGACTGCTGGTCTTATTTTCTTCGGAACCTACTTCATATTCAAAGCAGGGGGATGGGGTATTGAGTTTGGTAAGAAGGTAGGAGCCTGAAGCGCCAAAGAGGTCATAAGCAACTAGCGCTTGGGCTTGTTGATGGCAGTCAATCCGGATAGGGTCAATCAACTGCTTAGCGACTTTCAAAGCAAGGTCGAAGGCCTAGTTCGCTCTAGTGGTCTAGAGCATCACATGGGGACTGGCAACCTAGCAGAAGTAGACACTATTCGTGACGATACTGTCGAAAGAACCATGACTATGTTCACTCTCCCTCACGTCACCGAGGGTGAACTCAAGTCGGAAATGAACGTGGCTATCGTTTCCATCAAGAGGGCTCTCGCTGAGAAATCTAGAGCGGAAGCAAACCAACTCGCCGGCTTCGGGTCCACGGTCATGAGACACAGTGCCGCAGACTCCGCGCTATGGAATGGAGTCATTGCTGACACTGCTCACAGGATTGATCAGATCACCAAGATGTATGGTGAGCAAATCCAAAACATGCCCAAGGCTCTTAGAGACAGAATTGATTCCGATTTCAGCCGAGTTCTGGATTCAATCAATGATTCCTTCAACATGGATCCTTCTCCTTCCAATGCGAAGAACGTCTCTGTTCAGGCTGCCACTGCTCTCGATAAGATCGAAAAGGATCTGAAAGAAGCAGCCAATGCACTGCTGAAGGCGAGCATCGAGCACATCGCTGAGACGAAGATGACTGAACTTCAGCAACTTCAGATTGCTCTATCTTCGGCAGAACCAGGAATGACTCGTGGACAAATCGAGCAGTATCGAAAGATCATCGAAGATGTCAGAAATCTAATCCTAGAACTAGGTAAGTCGAACTATCTAGTCTACGATAAGATTGTTCGTAATCAGAAGATCAGTGTAATTGATCAGAAGATGGCAGTGCTAGACAACCTTAGAGTGAATGCTACCGGCGTTGAGCAAGCCCTTTCAGGATACTTCGGTAACACTGGATTCAAGCGAGCCAAGCAGATTTCCTCTCCTATCGGCGGAGTGGGCGTGTCTCTGGGTATGCCTTCTGCTCCCATTAGCAACCCTCGCAAGAACTTCAAGAATGGAATTCCTCCTGGCTTTGCTGGCTTCGCTGGCAGCATGACTAAGGATGACATCGCTCAGAAGCATCCTGCTAACACTGCCAAGGCTCACATTGATGCGATGCATCACTATATGGAATCAGAAGGCCTCGACTTCGAGGCAGCGCATAACAAAGCATCTGCAAGTGGATACACTCCCGAGGACCACAGCAAGGTCTTTTCCATCGGTGGTGGTCGCCACCCTTTCTGGTAAACGGGATTGGTGCGATCAAGGAGGGCGATAGCGTAAGCGACTACACGGTTAGACACTCTCTAGCAGAACCAGTTCTCGCACGCATAGCAGTTCCAGTTGCACTAGTAGTAGCCTTTGTTATAGTCAGATCACGGAAACAAGTATCACCCGCCGAAAGAGCAGCAGAAGCAAGACGCAGCGCATGGAGTCAAGTAAAACTACTACCAAAGATCTGAGGTGAATAGCATGAGTATCATTTTTACAAATCCATATGGAAACCCAGTTAAGGTCGCTGACAGAGATGTCACCTACGATGGGGACTTTGCCATGGCAGAAGACCCAGAAACAGGCGAGATGATGGTTGTGAGCATCGAAGACACTGGAATGGATCCAGATGCTTCGCCAGAACAACTCGCATATGGTGGAATGAATCGAATGGAAGAGGTTGATGATATGGAAGATCTGTTCCCTGATCCCGTTAACAGCAACCCCTCCAAGCAACTGTTCAACTGGAAGAACCTGAGATTGCAGTCGGCTATTGACGGTGAAAAAGCGGTCAAAGGGGCGCTTGTTAGAGCAGCGCAATCTGGTCTTGGTATCGCTACCGCAGGTTCTGCTCTGAAGCGAGCACTCTCTCGCCAGATCTCAGCCAACACTTCTATCCGATCTTCCCCGACTCTTCTGAAGATGGTGGACGCTAACGACTGGTATACTTACATTTCTCGTATGTCTGAGAACCCAGTCGATATGGGTGCAGAACTATCTGTTACTGTCTCCGGCTCTCAGAAGATTGCAGTCGCTCACTTCTGCCGTGAGTGGGAAATGGATCCTGGTCACTCCAGCGTGATGAACAAGGCTGAGCCTGGCGCTGACCCTCAGCAAATCCTCGCTATTGGTAACATGATCTATGATCTTATGACTGGTAGAGGACCTAACATCTCCAGAGCCAGAGGATATGGTAGCCTAGTCTACGATAAGATGTATAGACTCTGTTATGATATGCTAATGTCTCTCCCTATCAAGATCTACAACTCCTATACTCTCTATCAACTAGAGGCTGATGAAGGAGGGCAAGTGTTCAGTGAGGTTACGCGTAACTACGTTCCACTTGAGATGGCTGAGGTTGGTCTCATCCTTGAACTGAGAGAGCGACTCGCTATGTATGGCCCAGGTTATGCTAACATGGCGATTTCAGACCCTCAGGTTGCCGCAGAAGCCGCTGCTCTGATGCAGAAGGCAGTTTCTGCTTACAACAGTGGCGACACCGTGAATGTGCGTTCTATCCTGAACTATCTCCAGCAACCACCATTCTACTATCGCTCTGTTGCAGAGGATGCGAAGAGCATCTTTAGCACAGGAGATGCCTCAGATGTTGTCGGCGTGAACCTCAACCCGAAGGACCCCACAATGAAGGCACTCGCTTACAACGGTCTATACTTCCTCAAGGGATTCAAGTCAGATTGGATAAAGAAGGAGACTGGCCAGATTTCTGCGGACGACAAAGTGAAAGAGAAGTCATTCGAGATGGTTAGATCTCCCTTCGATAATACTGTTGTCGGTGTTGTGAAGTTCGGGAACAGCAAGAACAACATTACGTTCACTCCTGGAGCCACTCTTTCCAAGAGATCTAGTGGTGCAGGCAAGAAGACGTCTGATATTGCTCAGATTCTAGAAGATGGAAACTCTCTGGATAACCCCAGAGCAAAGGGGCGAGGTAAGAACTTCAACCTTCAACTCCACCCAAAGACGCAACTGAAGATGAAGATGCAGTCTACCACGTCTAGCGGACAAGGTGACATTCGCCACGGCCGACCGCCTAAAGGTAAAGAAGGCAGTCAAAACACCTGGAGTAAGGGCCTATACAACCTTCTGAAGGAAGACATCGAGCGCAAGAACGCAATTCACAGAAAGGACAAGAAGACTAGAAGGGATAAGTTCCCTCAGATCAGTGTGATGGTTCAAGGAGGAATTCACAAGAAGACTGGAAAGTGGGCTCCTTACCTCATCAAACTCCCCAAGTCTCACTTCAAAACGAAGCGTCTGCCAACGGGTGAAATGACTATCGATCTACGCACCAAAGATGCTTCCCCTCAGATCAAGAAGGCCTGGACCGAATTCCAAAAGGAATACGGCATCTTTGAGAAGAAGAGCACTAAGGCTGAGCACTATAGATTCATTCCGTCCAAGAAGGCTGAGCATCGCGGGGCTTATCAAGAAAGAGTTCGTCGCCAGATCGGGGCCGCTAAGCGTTCCCGGTGATGGCCCGTGATGGCGAAGATTCCTGCGGACCTTTCTGGTGCCTCCCTACTCGGTGTTCACAACTGGGTTAAGAGTCAGATCACTCTGTCGAATCCTGGGTCGGCAGACTACACTCTGACTGACTCACAGGGCAATGCAATGACCCTCAGTGACGTTGCAAGGAACCCTGGAAGAGATGTTTTCATCGAAGTCACTACTCTGGATGGAGTCAGGAAAAATCCGACGTCTATCCACTTCGTCCCTGAACTAGAAGCAGTCTCCGAACTGAGCGCACCAAGGCTCGGTAACGACATGAGTTCGCTTCTACCTAGCCAAATCGACCCAACTATGGCGTCTAGGATCATTGCAGAGCAGGGACTCAGAAGAGGCCTGCACACACTCAACCGTTTGATCCTAACCAAAGAAGACGTGAGAATTAGAGGTCCGACGACTGCTGCTCTCATGCAAATGGGTGAGATCATCAAGTCGAACCCGACGAGCAGAACGCCATTTACTCAGATGACGCCAATCAATTACTCGTCTGAGATGGGCCTTGCTAATTTCCTAAAGGAGCACGCTGGCATCGAAGGCATTGATGTAGAAGATGAAGCAGCATACAGTTATGTTGCAGATGCTAAAATGGCCTCCAAGTATGGTCTGAACACTGATGACATCTACAAGTTCGCTAAGGGTCCTCTCTCAGACTTCCTTCTAGCAGCCTCGGCTAACCGTGGATTGCTTAGAACGATCTTGAAGAAGTTCCCAGAAATGAAGGCTGACAAGGGAGCAATTAAGAGGATTACGCAAGCATTCCCTCAGCAACCTCAGCAATTCTACGAGGGCTCTCAAGAGTGCTTCATGGCTCATCCCCTGTTCGCATACCCGGCTTATGCAGATACTCAACTCACCGATAAAGAGTTGAAGGCCGTCGCTAAGATGGCTGCTAACTATCCTGAGTCTATCAGAAGAGGGTTCGCTCCGAACTCCACTGTCGGGAAACTCGTCTTCATGCCAGGAAATATCTGGGAAAGAACCAGAAGGGCCATTGATCCAGTCCAATCTGCTGCACAAGAAAGAAACATCGGGCTTGCTCTAACTCTCGGTGGCCCCGGTAGACTGTATCCTTCTGATGAGCACTTTGATGAACTGAAAGCAAAGCACACCGATTTCGGAGTCATTCTGAAGCATCTCGGAAAGACACCATCCTACAAAGATGACAAGTTCTGGAGTAGTCTTGGCAAGGCCTTGCTTCTACCCGTTACAGCAGGTCTATCAGCGTTCACAGACTACCGCCCCACTATCCCTGGAACCAAGAGATACCCCACTTATGCATTCTTCTACATGAGAGATCTAGGTGGATATTATCCTGCTCCTCCACCCAAGTGGCCCAAGGCAGTGGTCTACTCTGTCATGGATGCATTCCTTGAGAACCTGCCTTACATTGCTAACATGGCGACCACTGGTTCCTCGAATCTAACCCCAGTTCAGATGGCTTACCTTGCTTCTCCCAAGACTGCCATCACCGTATCTTTCGGAGGTGACAAACCACGAAGTATCAGTGCTAAAGAGGCAGAAGAGTATATCAGAGATCTCAAGAGTGCAACAGAAGGAAATCAAAGTGCCTCAGATAAGAGGCTGATTAATAAAATCGCTGATGAACTAAACTACAATGTTGATGCAGAAAGTGATCAAATTAGAGGCCAGGATATGCTTAAAGCAGTTCAAGCAGCAGTTGCTAATGCAGTCGCAGAGGGAGTTCAAGGAGTTCAAAGTCTAACCTTTGATCCGGCTAAAGGCAAGTCCATGCTAGAGTTCGCTTACGATGTGGCTGAGATTTCTACCTCTAAGTATGGATACAACATGCGCGGCGACGACTTCAAGTTCGCTATGGGATTGATCTACTATTCCTTTGAAGCCATGAAGACACTAACGCCAGGAAATCAGTATAGCATTACAAATGACATCGAGAGAACCGGAGATGCATTCCTTGGCCCAAATAGAAAGATGGCAGAGTTGCAAGAAAGAATTGCCGACGACACCCGAGTTGATGATGATCTTAAATCAACCTACATTCAATCCATCTTCGCTGCAAGAGTCATTAGAGCCTGTGATTCTATCAATCAAAGTCTAAGAGATGGAGGAGATAAGGACGAAGCGAGAACTCAGTATCAGAAACTAAATGAAATTGTGAATTCTACTCCACTATCACCTACACTACAAGCAGTATGTAGCGAGAGGCTAAACAAACTACGCTCGTATGTAACCACAGGAGGCAACTCCAGTCGTCGCTGAAGTCTAAACTAATAGGTGATTATATGGTTTCCAAATACGATCCTACTAGAATCACTACAGATCAGATGATCGAAGATATCAAGCAGATGACCAAGAGGAAGACTGGTAAGTATCTGAGAGATCTCAGTGCTTCAAAGGAAGAACTGCAGGCTCTCAGTCAAGATTACATTAGCGGTAGTCAGTTTGTATACGGTGAAGTCAAGCCATCAACGATTGAAGAAGACATCAAAGCGATTTCTGATACAGCAAGGGAGACGTATGAGTCTTCATTGAGCACCTTGCTGAGTGCAGCAATTAAGGTGCTAGAAGAAGTAAAGGAAACTGCAATGGATATGAAAGAGATGCCTATGGTTGCATTTGTAGACGCCACTCAAGTGAAGAGGCATACTATGGATGCTATGTCTAATGCAATGGCGCTTGCTAAAATGCAGAGCGCAATGGACGTGGCAGCAAGAGACATGAAGAACGCAGCGAAAGGCATTAAATACACTGGAGAACAACTAGTATTCAGAGTATCAAGAATCGGGCCGATGGCTATCACAAAGGATGAAAGGCTAAAGAAAGCGATGGATCTGATTGAGATCTACGAAAAACTTGGACAGGAATTTCTTAATAATTTCACAGATTACGAGAAGCACAAGGAATTCGAGCAAATAGCACAGCGTATCAGTTCTACTGCTGAATCATTTCCTGATGAAAGCGACCACGGCTCTTGGAGGACCTTGAGCAATGAACATGGAGAGGCGCTGGCTGCACTATGTGAGGCTATCATTACCGCAGTCGATAGTGTCAGTAAGTATGATGGACTCTCTATGCAGTATAATGAACGTAGTCGTAGGAGAGCCCTAAATCGATTTAGAAGAACGGCATACGACGCTGCGAATGCAGTTAAAATTCAGGGCGAGAGGATCAGAGCAAATCATTTTACTCCAACAACAGTGTATGTTGCACGGAAAATCCGAGAGGTAGACATTCCTGAAATCAGGTCTGGATACGACAATACGAGATTCCTCAAACAAGTCAAAGACCTAGCAAAGGCATGCAAACTGGCTATCTGACCAAGAAGTTCATTACTACCAGGCTCGTGCGTCAAGCGATGTCGCATTGCTACTGTGCAACGTGTGGGCATAAAAACCCAGAAGACGTGGCTAAATGCACCACCTGCGGGTGTGAGATTTCGTCTGTTAGGAATAACCCAATCAATGCAGATGCGTTCAGAGCCAAGCCTCTAGCGATCTTTGACATTGATATGACCATCCTAGATAGCACTCAACGATTCAGAGATGCAAGAAGGGCTGGCATCGTCGATAAAGATGGCAAGGCCCAAAGAAAATCGAAACTCGAAACACCAGGAAAGGCATACAGAAGGCGCAACGAGTTCTTGTATAGTTCTGAAAATCTGATGAAGGATAGAGTTATTCCAGGAGCACTTGCCCTAGTGGAAAGTCTCGTTGCTAGAGGATACACCATCGCATATGTAACGGCTAGACCTGCTCAGTATAGAGATAACACTCTGAAGCAACTGGAGGACAAAGGATTCCCAGTCTTCGAAAACATGGATCCGTCTGCTACTGCAGAGAGGCATCTTCTATTCCTGAAGGGTGGAGCCAAGACCGCTGCAGATTTCAAGTTTGAGGTCTACACGAAACTAGGAGCAACGTATGATCTACGAATGGTCTTCGATGATGACAAGGACAATCTGATGATGGCTCACAAGGCAGATATCCCAGGTATCTATTCCTCTGTTAGTGAATATACTAAGTTCCAGAGTAGATCTAATCCCTCCTATACATCCTATAGTGTAGAAGATAGTTCTGTTGAGCCAGTGGTCTCCCTACCGAATCCTCCCGTGAAGCCTCGACGCAAGAAGATGAGCAACGGGAAGTATCGCAAGGAGCCGGCCAAGTCCTATGTCAAGAGATTCATGGCTGACAGCAAGATGAATAATGAGTTCCCTGAAAATGGTCAGCGCTACGCTGTCGCACTCTCGTATGTAGACAAGTTCTATGGAAAGAGCGGACTGAAGTCCGTTGGAGCAAGACAGAATCCGGGAAAATCTACTGAAGTGAAACTAGTCCCGATTCACTCCAGTAATATCACAGGGACCAAGAAAGGAAGTGTTTTCTCAACGGTTCAGATCGGCAGAAACATCTTCAAAGATATCGGAGAGGGTATCCAAGATATCTACAGAGGTATCGTCGGAGGTAGGCAGTCATTGACTGAGAAGCGAATGGCAATGGCCATCGCTGCAATGGAGGCAGATCTATCTGCACAAGCAAGAAAACTCGGCGCCAACGCAGTTTCCAATCTTCAAATCGATTACGAGTTCCCATCATATCAAGGAGGGTCCTCTGAGATCACAGTCATTGCTCATGGAGAAGCAGTGAAGACCGCCAGAAAGAATCCGGAAAGATATCCTGAGAACTACATGGTCGCTCCTGATATCCATAAACTACACATGGCTGGAGCGAGACTCGATGATCAGTATGACGAAGGAGACGAAGCCCCTGAGTGGTGGAAATCCAAACTCTCCGTGACCGCTGACTCTGCTGACAATCTTGCTGACTCTTTCGAAGCCCTCAAAGATGGAAAAATCAGGACGAACCCTGCTAACCCGTCTAAAATCAAGAAAGCAGAGAAACTCTACAAGCACATGAATGGAGCCGATCCCGAGAAGATCGAGAAGAAGAAAATTGACATCGGTGATGTGTGGTATCAAGTGGGCGAAGGTGGTTGCTGGCAAATTGGCTACATGTCCGGTAAAGAGACCGGATCTTCTGCTCAGAAATATACCCACACATTCAATGAGGAAACCCAAGACGGTAACTTCCCTAAACTGTATGCCACCATGCCAGAGAATGGTAAGCCTATGCTAATCATTATGGGTGGCACCTGGAAGATTAAGACTGACGACCAAGGGGTTGCATGGATTTACGACTGAGGTGATTCAATGACTGAAACAACCTTTGGAATTAAGAACACCACCTGGGATACTCTAGAAGTTGTTTCTGCTATTGCACTAGCAGCACTCAATACAAGAACGGTCTATAAGGGGATCAAGAAAGCGCGTGGAATTAGAAACTACATCAAGCCCAAGGGAGACTTCTGGAACTCAGCAGAGATGTATTCTGGACTGCTAATTTCGTTCCTAGTTCTAAAGGGTGCAGCCGATGCTGCTAAAAGTCATGGATGGATCAGCGGTATGAAGCAGCCGGCTATTGGCTCCATTCACAACGGCTACGGCACGATGAATTACTTCTGAGGTGAATAATATGGGCGACATTTGGAATCCCTTCGACACAAACAATCCAGTATACGTTGAAGTCGCCAAGCAGACTAGATCTACTCGCCGTAGAGTTAGAGCGGTCTTCCTTGTTAGCGGAGTTCTTGGACTCGCCTACACCTATAGAAACCGCAACCGGCTACCCGGAATGATGGGCGTAAAAGTCAATCAGTTCGGGGTGATTCGCCGGAAGTGATGGCGTGGCTGAAAAGAAGAAGGGAAAGGGCAAGGATGCGAAAGCAGCCTCAGCCGCAGAACTTCTGAAGGGTCTACTTCCTAAAGATCCGAAGAAGAACATCACCCTCATTCCAAAAGAGGATAAGGACAAAGGCTCAGGAATGGTGGACACCTACGATAAGAAGTCCACAGAGCACATGATCCGTCACTATGAGATGTTCATTGAATCCATGAGAGGTGGACAACCAGTATCCAACCTTACCCCAATCGATCTTCTCTACTACCATGTATACGGAGACTATCGTCTAGTCTCTAAAGAGAAGAGAATCCATCTAGAGTATAGAACGCTAGATCAGAGTGGTAGAGAAAATGGTCCTGGCGACCAGTCTATTCTGAACAGACCTAACAGTCCAGGTATCTATGGGATCTGGGATGCATCTCCTGAGTTCATCGGTAAACTCAGTAAAGGGCAGGTTCCTTGGTTTGATCAAGAACTGATGAGCGGAGGAGCAGGAACAAAACTCATGCTACCTAGTATCGGAACTGCTATCGTTCAGACATACGGTTACTCTAATATCAACTTCGAGTTGCAGAAGTTCGTCAAAGAAATGCTGTCGATGATGGTCAGTGAATGTAAAAGAGCATACGATGACTATGATTTGCTAGACAAACTA
>Ga0181570_10000323_pt1 | contig 45971 bp, 46 predicted proteins | sample 101ome_18_FD_148667 | JGI IMG/M metagenome (GOLD analysis project Ga0181570, IMG submission 148667) | Coastal salt marsh microbial communities from the Groves Creek Marsh, Skidaway Island, Georgia - 101406AT metaG (spades assembly) | ecosystem: Environmental > Aquatic > Marine > Intertidal zone...
ATTGAGACGCTATTTACCGAGGCGGTTAAGCGCATGGTGCGGGCATTTGAGACCCGCGCCGATTCACTGTACGGCAAAAGATTGATCAATAAATAATAAATTATTTCAATTCATTATAAATCATTGTTAATGAATTAAGTAATGACTTATTGCGAACTGTATCGCGGTCGCCAGTAAAGATGTGATGATCATGAACCGCCGGTTTGCCGCGCCATTGACAGCTAAAATGCACCAGCCCAACAGGTTTATCTTGGCTGCCGCCACCCGGCCCGGCAATGCCGGTAACCGATGCTGCCAATTGGGCGGCAGGCGTTTTCAATAGCGCGCCAGTGGTCATGGCAATGGCCGTCTCGGCCGAAACTGCGCCATAGCTGGCCAAGATATCGTCACTGACGCCAAGAAGGTCTTGTTTTGCCTGATTACTGTAGGTCACAAGGCCACGATCAAGAACCGCCGATGAACCAGCAATATCGGTCAATGCAGCGGCAATCATGCCGCCGGTGCAGGATTCGGCAAGAACAAGCATCACGTTTTTTTCACTGGCAAGCGTGATAATGGCCTTGGCCAGCTCAGATATTGTCATGGTTGCGTTATCAGTCATTGCGCCTCGCCACCGAAGTTAAATCTAAAAGCCGAAAAATATTTGTCCTGCGCCCCACAGGCAAAGTGCGGCCAATAGGCCGGCGACAATATCATCGGCCATAACGCCAACACCGCCCGAAAGCTGCTCGGCCATGCCAACAGGGCCAATCTTGGTAATGTCAAAAAACCGGAACAAAACAAAGGCAGCGGTAAACCACCAAAGATCAAGCGGCAGAATGATCAGGGCGATCCATTGCCCTGCCACTTCATCAATGATGACCTCTGGTGCGTCCTTGCGGCCGGTGGTTTGGCTATAAGCATCAGCCGCAAAAACGCCGATAATCGTAACAAGCAAAGTTGCCACGGCCAATATTCCGGCGCCATAGCCGGCAATCATATAGCCGCTGACGACCCCAACAACCGATCCGATTGTGCCCGGGGCAGGGCGTAAATGCCCAATCGGGCCAAGCGTGGCAAGATAGGCAAGCGATGATCGAAGTGAGCCGAGAATAACCATCACTTTGCCGTGTCATCTGGCAAGTTTTGGTCAGATGGGGCTGGCAAGGTGATGCTGGCGCTTGCTTGTGCGGCGATCCCTTCGCCCCGACCGGTAAAGCCAAGCCCTTCGGATGTTGTGGCCTTGACGCTAACACGGTCGATTGAAATGCCGCATATTTCGGCAATGCGGCTGCGAATGGCATCGCGATGCGGGCCAATTTTTGGCGTCTCGCAAATAAAGGTAAGATCAAGATTCATAATCCGGCCGCCGCGTGCCAAAACACGTTTGGTGGCAAAATCCAGAAATATCGTGCTATTGGCATTTTGCCATTGTGGGTCGGATGGCGGGAAATGAGCGCCGATATCGCCGTCGGCAAGCGCGCCAAAAATCGCGTCACATAGGGCGTGTAATCCAACATCACCATCCGAATGTGCCAGCATACGGCGGTCACTATCCAGTTTGATGCCGCCAAGCCAGATGTGGCCAGCTTTATCACTGAATTTATGAACATCAAAGCCGGTGCCAAAGCGTGTTTCTGTCATGCTGCTATCATCCGTTTGCTGCTGGTAATTTGGCATCGCGCTGTCGGCCGCGACACGATGCGATAACATAGCAAAGTCATCAGCATCGGTCAGCTTCATAAGCTGTTTGGCACCATCGATCATGGTAATTTTGAAACCGGCTGCTTCGGCAAGGCTGCAATCATCGGTAAAGCCGCCTTTGCCGGCAAAATCATCATGCAGCTTGGTGATGATGTCGCGGCGGAATAATTGCGGTGTTTGCGCCGCGGCAAGCTGGCTTCGGTCGATGCCGCCAGTGATAAGGCCACCACTAATAAGGCCGCGGCGGCTTGTCGGGTTGTCGTGGCTATTGTCCTTGTCGATGGTTTTGATGCTGTCGGAAAGCGGCAAAACCGGAACGGCGCCAATGATTTCGTTTATCTGCTTGCCGTCATTGCTATTGCCTATTGCGGCGATTAAACCGCCCAAAAGATCGCCTGGTATCAAGGGACGGGCAGCATCATGAATGGCAACATAGTCGATATTTAGGCAATTTTTTAGGCGAGCAAGGGCGGTCAAACCGGCGTGAACCGAATCCTGGCGTGTGGCCCCGCCAGCGACAAGATGAACGGGTTTCTGCGTTTCGGGTAAAATATCGGCCATATGGGGGATAAAAGGCTCGGCCACGACCAGAATGATGGCAGCAATCGCCGGATGGTGATGAAAATAATCAAACGCATGGGCGATAACCGGTTTGTCACCTAATCGCCAGAATTGCTTTGGCAGGTCATTCCCGAAATTATTTATCGCAAAATTATCATGCCCAAAGTCATCATGCCCAAAGGGGCTAGCTTGGCGCGAGGCGAATTTGCTTGTGCTGGCCGCGCGCACGCCTGATCCGGCGGCGACAATAATCGCCGCGCATGAATTGCTGCCGGATTGATCTGGGCGTGAGATAATTTTTTCGTGCATGACAGTCCTTCTTATCCCCAATGTCTGGCGCTTTGTCCAATGGATATTCAGCTTGGCAAGCGCGTACCATCAGGGCGGTTCGCCAATTTGATCATATTGTCGATGCTTTGGCGGCAATTGACGTTAAGTGATGGATTTTTGTGCATTAATTGCCTATTATGTGGGCGTTTTACCGATATTCATTATCGGCGCTTGTCTTTTCGGGTCTGTTTCGGGGTCTTTTATGTCTCTTGCTATTGATGGAAACATCTTGCCCCACGCGGCCATTTTGGCGCCGATGTCAGGGATAACCGACTGGCCGTTTCGCCGCGCTGTACGCCGCTGTGGCGGCGGTTTGGTGGTGACCGAAATGATTGCCAGCGCCGCCGTCCTTCGCGATGTGAAAAGCGAAATGCGGAAATTGCGAACCGAAGCGATTGCCGAAGCACCGCTATCAATCCAGCTTGCGGGCTGGGAACCGCCGGTTATGGCCGAAGCGGCGAAAATCTGTGCTGATCTTGGTGCAAGCTTTATCGATATCAATATGGGCTGCCCTGCCAAAAAGGTTACTGGCAAATTGTCAGGCTCGGCCTTGATGCGAGATCCGCATCTTGCCGGTGCGATTATGGCGGCTGTGGTTGATGCTGTTGATGTGCCGGTTACGTTGAAAATGCGGCTTGGTTGGGATGATGACAGCCTGAATGCGCCGCAACTTGCCAAGATGGCTGAAAATGCCGGAATCAAGATGCTGGCCATCCACGGCAGAACACGCTGTCAGATGTATAATGGTGCGGCCGATTGGGCAAGAATTGCGGATGTAGTGGCGGCGGTTGATATTCCGGCGGTGGCGAATGGGGATATTACCTGTCTTGACACAGTGCAAAAGGCGATTGAACAAAGCGGGGCAGCTGGTGTGATGATCGGGCGCGGGGCGCAGGGGCGTCCGTGGCTTTTGGCGCAGGCTGGTGATTTTCTGGCGGGACAGGCGGTTCGCCCAACCCCGTCAATCGGTATGCGGCATCATCTGATGCGGGCGCATCTTGACGATATGCTTAGCCATTATGGAACCGCGGCGATGCGGTTGGCACGCAAACATATCGCGTGGTATGCGCATGGTCTTCCCGGTGCTGCCGAATTGCGTGATATTGCCAATAACAATACCGATGCCGCAATGGTGTTCGCGGCGGTCGATGAATTTTTTGAAGCGCTTGACCCAAGCGATGTGGCGGCGTGATGCGTTCACCGTCAAAATCAATACCGTCAGACAGGTCAGATGCGACCGATCAAACCGCATATCTGCACCATGACCATGATCTCGATCACCATTCGGGCGTTAGCATGGCGCAGATTCTGGCCAGCCTGCCTAACCCGATCTTTGTTTTGGATGCGGATAATTGCTTTATCTATCTCAATCAAGCGGCTGAGATGTTTTTTCAATCAAGCCAGATGATCCTGTCTGGCATGCCGCTAGATGGATTTATTCCGGCTGATGGTAGCTTGTTTTCGATGTTGCAGCGCGCCCGCGATCAGCATGTGTCGGTTGGTGATCAAGGGCTGGAACTGGCAGGGCCAAAGCTGGGGCTAAAGCTTGTCAATGTGCAGATCACGCCGTTTGGTGACACGCCGCGCCTGCTGGTGTCAATCCAAGAGCGCGCGCTTGCTGAACGGCTCCGCGGCCAGTCACTATTTCGCGGTGCGGCAAGGTCTATCTCGGCAATGGCGGCTCTGCTGGCGCATGAGGTCAAAAACCCGCTTGCCGGCATTAAAGGCGCTGCCCAGCTATTAGAGTCCGGGCTTGGCGATGAAGACCGCGTCTTGACCCGCATGATTGTCGAGGAAAGTGACCGGGTTGCCGCGCTTCTTGATCGTATGGAAGGCTTTGCCGGTGGTGCGCGCCTTGTTCTTAGTCCGGTGAATATTCACGAGGTTTTAGATCATTGTCTTGGGCTGGCAGCGGCATCTTATGGTGCGCATCTGGTGATCCGCCGGCAATATGATCCGTCCTTGCCATTGGTGAATGGGCATCGTGACCTGTTGATTCAATCCTTTATTAATATTATCAAAAACGCATCAGAAGCAACTGATAAAAATGCAGAACTTGTGATAAAAACATCCTATTCACGCGGTCGCCGCCTGTCATTGGCGGCAAGCGATGGCGGATCGCATGTGCCGGTTCAGGTTGATATTATCGATAATGGGCGCGGCATTCCCGAAGATATCCGCAACCATATTTTTGACCCGTTTGTATCGGGGCGCAATGGTGGCAGTGGGCTTGGCCTGACGATGGTTGCCAGCGTTGTTGCTGATCATGGCGGTATGATTGAGGTGGATTCAACGGCGGGTCGAACCGCCTTTCGGATGAATTTTCCGGTTGCCGAGCCGGGTAAACCGGCGTCTTCGCCACCCAAACCGGCAAAAGGATCAGCCGAATGAACGTAAAGCCACCGCTTATTCTTGTTGCTGAAGATGATAAGTCGGTCAGGCTTGTTGTGCAGCAGGCGCTTGCCCGTCAGGGCTATGCTGTGCAATCAAGTGGCACAGCGGCGGGTTTGTGGAAATTGATCGAATCCGGCAAAGGCGATGTTTTGATTACCGATATTGCCTTGCCGGATGGTGATGCACTTGATCTGCTGCCCCGCATTCAAGAACGCCGCCCCGATTTACCGGTCATTGTGATGAGCGCGCGTTCAACATTGCTGACCGCCGTAAAAGCCCAGCAGGTTGGCGTTTTTGAATATCTGCCAAAACCATTTGAACTGCGTAGTTTGATCGAGGTGACGCAGCGCGCGGTTGAAACCATCGGCACGCCAAGCCGGTCAAGTACCAAGACAGCCTCAATCGAAGAGGGCGGCCCGTTAATTGGCCGGTCGCGCCCAATGCAGGATATTTTCAAAGCGATGGCGCGAGTTGTTAGCACCGATTTAACCGTCCTTGTGACGGGTGAAAGCGGCACGGGCAAGGAATTGGTTGCGCGTGCGCTGCATGATCTTGGAAGCCGCCGCGCTGGCCCTTTTGTCGCGATCAATCTTGCCGCTATACCGCGTGACCTTGTCGAAGCCGAATTATTCGGGCGGGCCAAGGATGATGGGTCTAGTCCGGCAAAGCATCATCAAGGCCGGTTTGAACAGGCTGAGGGCGGAACGCTATTTCTTGATGAGGTCGGCGATATGCCGCCCGAGGCTCAAACAAGGCTTTTGCGGGTGTTGCAGGATGGTGAATATCTGCCCGTTGGTGCGCAGCGATCGGTCAAAACAAATATCAGGGTCATTGCCGCAACAAACCAGAATTTGCATCACCTCATGCATCAAGGCCTGTTTCGTGAAGATTTGTTTTACCGGTTGAATGTGGTGCCATTGCGCTTGCCGCCATTGCGTGAACGCGTTGAAGATATCGGCCCTCTCGTTGCGCATTTCCAGCTTCATGCGGTCAAGGAGGGGCTGCCGTCAAAAACCTTTACCCCAGAAGCGTTACGTGCGCTGAAATCTTGGCATTGGCCGGGCAATGTGCGCGAATTGGAAAATCTGGTCAGGCGCATGCTGGTGCTTCACGCCGATAACAGCATTGATGCTGCGGCGGTTGAACATGAATTTCCAGCCAGCCAAGCCGATTTGAATGAAGATGCCGAAAGCCTGTCCGAGTCAGTTGACGCGCATATACGGCGTTATTTTGAGGCGTTAAAAGGCGGCATGCCCGCCCCGGGTCTTTATGGCCGTATTTTGCGCGAAGTCGAACATCCGCTTATTCTCGCCACGTTAGAAGTCACCCGTGGTAATCAGGTTCGCGCCGCCGATATTTTGGGGCTAAACCGGAATACCTTGCGCAAAAAGATCAAGGATCTGAACATAAAGGCAGGTCGCTAAAATGTTGAAATCTAATGATCAAAACACATCCGTGACCGACAAGAAAAGCTGGTTTAGCGAAGATCGGCTAGCCTATATTTCAATTCTGTTCACCCTTGGTATGGGGGCGGCTACGGCCTATGCCTTGACCCGCGTTGACTATCTGTCAAACGATACTGATTTCGTGATGTGGCTGATCATGATTGATGCGCTGGCATTGCTTGTGCTTGGCACGCTTGTGGGGCGGCAGATCTGGCGCTTATGGTCGGAACGCCGCCAGCGGCTTGCCGGTCATCAGTTGCATTGGCGGATGGCGGTTTTGTTTGGTGGGGTGACCACTTTTCCGGCGATTATTGTGACGCTATTTGCGCTTTTTGTGGTCGATTATTCGCTGCGGGGTTGGTTTGCCGAGCGCATCTCAACCGCGGTGAATGAATCTGTTCGTGTTGCCGAATCCTATTTTGACGAACATGCACGTTCAATTTCGGGTGAAGTGCTAGCAATGGCCAATGATATCAACCGCGAGGCCTATCGGCTGGTTGGCAAGGGCAATCTGATGGGGCGCTATCTTAGCGATCAGGCGGCGCTTCGCAATTTGTCGGATGCGATTATTTTTGATGGTACCGGGCAGGTTTTGGCAAAATCGCAATTTGCCTTTGCGATCACATTTACCAATCTTGAATCAAGCTGGGTCGAAAAAGCCCGAAAAGGCGAGGTGGTTGTGCTTCGCGCCGATGAAACCAATAAATTGCGCGCCGTGGTGAAATTGAACAGCTATGTCGATGCGTATCTTCTTGTTGGCCGGTTTATCGATTCAAATGTTCTGCTAGCGATGGATCAGACGCGCCTTGCCGCATCAGATTATCAACAGCTAGGGTTCCAGCAGCTTGACCTTCAAATCAGCTTTGCGGTGTTGTTTGGAATTATACTTCTGCTGATTCTGATCGCGTCTTTATGGATTGGTTTGAATCTGGCAACGGCAATTGTTGGGCCACTTGGCTCGGTTATCCATGTTGCCGAACAGGTGCGTGCCGGTAATTTGTCGCAGCGCGTGCCCGAAGATTTGCAGCTTGAGGAAATTTCGCGTCTTGGGTCGGCCTTTAACCGAATGCTTGACGAGTTGGCGCGAAGCCGCGAACAGCTTGTGCAGGCCAATACCCAAATTGATCAGCGCCGTGAATTTACCGAGGCGGTTCTTGGCGGCGTATCATCAGGTGTTGTTGGTCTTGATCGGGACGGCAAGGTCACTTTGCCAAATGCAACAGCGCGCGAATTGCTTGGCAAAAAAGATACCGACCTGATTGGCCGAAAGCTGGCTGATGTTATCCCTGAATTCAAAGGCTTGCTGGCGATCACCAATCAGAAAAAACGCCGTTTTGGCGAAGAACAGATTATTCTTCAGCAGCAAAATAGCCATTTGATCTTGCGGGCGCGTATCGTCAGCGAGGTGATTGAGGGGCGGGTCATTGGGTATGTTGTGACCTTTGACGATGTTACCAGCCTGCTAAGCGCGCAGCGCAAGGCGGCTTGGTCTGACATCGCGCGGCGAATTGCGCATGAAATCAAGAATCCATTAACGCCAATCCAGCTTGCATCTGACCGTTTGCTGAAAAAATACCGTCCTGATGATCAAAAGGCGGCTGATCAATTCGAGGAATATGTTCGTATCATCATGCGTCAGGTCGATGATATTGGCCGCATGGTTGATGAATTTTCGGCCTTTGCCCGCATGCCGCAGCCTGAAATGGATCGGCATTCTTTGCTGGAAATTGTCAATGGGCAGATTTCACTGTTTGCCAGCAAGGATTTGTCACTTGATGTTGAAATTGATGATGCCAAACAGGATTATACAACTATTTGTGATGCGGGGCTGGTTCGCCAAGCGCTCACCAATCTGCTGCAAAATGCCAAAGATAGTTTGCAAGAGCATCATGTCGCCGCGCCAGCCATTCGCATTTCAATGGCAAGCGAAGACGATATGATCGCCATCACCCTAGCCGATAATGGCCCGGGATTCCCCGAAATGGATCTTGGCAAGCTGCTTGAACCCTATGTAACAACGCGGCAAAAAGGCACCGGACTTGGTCTTGCCATTGTCAGTAAAATTATGGAGGATCACGGCGGTAACATGCAGCTTGGCAAGGCTGATGGCGGCGGCGCATTGGTTTGTTTGAAATTTCCAATCCACACAACAACGCGTAATGGAAAAATCATATAATGGCTGATGATATTCTGATTGTTGATGATGAAAAAGACATTCGCTCGTTGTTAAGCATGACGCTTGAGGATGAGGGGTATACTACCCTGCAAGCGGCTAATGCTGATGAGGCCAGAACGGCATTGCTGGCGCAGCCGCCGAAACTGGCCATTCTTGATATATGGATGCGCGATTCCGATATGGACGGCATCGAATTGTTGGAATGGGTGAAATTAATCTATCCGTCACTGCCAGTGCTGATGATTTCAGGGCATGGAACAATTGAAACCGCGGTTCAGGCCATTCGGCTTGGGGCTTATGATTTTATCGAAAAACCGTTCAAAGAAGCCCGCCTGTTGATGATGGTTGAGCGGGCGCTTGATAATGCGCGGCTGGCACGCGAAAACATCGAATTACGGGCGCGGATTGATGATGGTGAAACCCCCGAATTGATTGGTAATTCGGCGGTGATGCGAACAATCCGCCAATCAATCGAAAAAATCGCCCCAACCGCAAGCCGCGTTTTGATCAATGGGCCAAGCGGAAGCGGTAAAGAATTGGCCGCGCGCACGATTCACAGCCAGTCAGACCGCCGTCAAGAACGGTTTGTTGTCGCCAATTGTGCCAGATTATCAACCGAACGTGTTGATGCTGAATTATTTGGCGCAGAAAGCCTGCAAAGCCATCGCCGCGTTGTTGGCTTGTTTGAACAGGCGCATCGCGGAACATTGTATTTTGACGAAATTTGCGATTTACCACTGGAAACGCAAGGCAAGATTGTGCGCGCCGTCAATGAACAGCGGTTTCGGCGTGTTGGCGGCAATAGCGAGGTTGTGGTTGATGTGCGGGTTATTTCGGCATCAAGCCGTGATCTGTCGTCGGAGATTAGCGCTGGTCGTCTTCGCGAAGATTTGTATTACCGGCTTGGCGTGGTGCCGTTATCAATGCCATCACTTGCCCATCGGCGCGAGGATATTCCGGTTCTGGCGAAATATTTCACCAATCGCATTGCCAAACATGTTGGGGTAAAGCCCATTCGTCTTAGTGACGAGATTTTTGCTGCGATGCAGGGCTATGACTGGCCGGGCAATGTGCGGCAAATGCATAATGTGATCGAAACCTTGCTGATCATGGCACCTGATGATCGCAATCAGCCTGTGGGGCTTGATTTGCTTCCGGCTGAAATTCAGAATATATCGCGTCAGGGTACCAATTCTGATATGGAACAATTAATGGCTTTGCCGTTGCGCGGCGCGCGTGAGGAATTTGAACGCGAATATTTGGAAACACAATTGCATAGATTCAATGGAAATATCTCGCGTATGGCGGCGTTTATCGGCATGGAACGGTCTGCCTTGCATCGCAAAATGAAATCGCTTGATATCGCAACGGATCTTCAAGAAGAGGGTAAAAAGACATGAAAATTGTCATCTGCGGCGCCGGACTTGTTGGCAGTGCCATCGCAAGCCACCTTTGCGAGGAACAAAATGACGTAACAGTGATTGATGCTTCGGCCGAGAATATTCAGCGTATTACTGATCAATATGACGTGCATGGTGTTGTTGGGGTTGCATCGCATCCTGACCGGCTTGCCGAAGCTGGCGTTCGTGATGCCGAATTATTGATTGCTGTCACCGAGTCTGACGAGGTGAATATGGTTGCCTGTCAGGTCAGCCATACGATTTTCAATACACCGGTAAAAATTGCCCGTATTCGCAGCACTGCCTATCTTGATCCAGCCTTTGCTAGCCTTTACAGCCCGGAAAACCTGCCCATTGATCATATCATTTCGCCTGAGGCAGAAGTGTCGGCGGCGATTAGCAACCAGCTTCGTGTGCCAGGGGCATTTGATGTGCAGAATTTGTGTGACGGCAAAATGAATCTTGTTGGCGTCCAATGTACGGAAAACAGCCCTATTTTGGGAACCTCACTTCGCCATCTAACAAGCTTGTTCCCTGATCTCAGCCTCACTGTTTTGGCGATTATCCGCGATGGCAAGGTAATTTTGCCGCGGTCAGGCGTTGAATCAATGGAGACTGGCGACCGCGTTTACTTTGTCTGTGACAGCACGCATCTCGATCGTGCCATGGCCAGTTTTGGCCATGAAGAAGGCGAGGCGCGCTCGGTGGTCATTGCTGGAGGTGGCAGTATCGGGCTGATGTTGTCACGGGAAATCGAAGCCAATTTCCATAATACGAATAATCAGATCATCGAGCTTCACGCTGGTCGGGCAAAATCGCTTGCCGAGGAATTACAGGGAACCGGTATTATCAATGGTGATGCGCTGGATAGTGCCATTCTTCGCGAGGCCGGTGTTCACAAGACCGAAACTTTTGTTGCGGTAACCGAAGATGACGAGGTGAATATCCTATCAGCCTTGCTTGCCAAACGAACTGGCGCAAAACATGCTGTGGCCTTGGTGAATATCCCGGGCTTTATCCCGCTTGTCAGCACGCTTGGTGTTGATGCGGTGATTAACCCGTCGCAGATTACCGTTTCATCGATTCTGGAACATGTGCGCCGTGGCCGTATTCGTGATGTTCATCCCATTGTTGAAGATCTTGGCGAGGTTCTTGAAGCCGAAGCCTTGCCATCATCCTTGCTTGTTGGCAAACCGCTACGCGCAGCCAAAATTCCGAAAGGCTTGGCGATTGGCGGCGTTTACCGCGATGGCAAGGCAATTGCGGTTCGTGGGGATACCGTGATCGAAGCTGGTGACACAGTTATCATTTTTGTTGTGCGCGGCAAGATTGCGCAGGTGGAAAAGCTGTTATCGGTTCGGCTGGATTTTTTCTAGGCACAAACCTGTCCAACAAGGCTCACACCGAAAATTCACATTCAAAAACCGCGCTCATTTGATTTCAAATGGCCAGCCGTGACGGCGGCAGAAAAAGCCGGTGACGAGGCATTGTTAATTTTCATTTTTACCGTTAAACTTTGTCTCTCTTTAAGGGGGATAATAAGATGGCCAGTGAAAAGAGCCGCAATTTGCAAGAGACTTTCCTAAATAATGTTCGTAAGTCCCATGCCGCTGTTACGGTGTTTCTCGTAAACGGTGTCAAGCTGCAGGGCATTATCACATGGTTTGATAATTTTTCGATTCTCTTGAAGCGCGATCAGCATGTGCAGCTTGTCTATAAACATGCAATTTCGACAATCATGCCTGTGGCACCAGTTCAGCTGCAGGATTTTGATGACAAGGACATGGATATCGAAGGTGAATGACGCTGCGATTGAGCCGGTGCTTGCGAGACCATCCGCCAATCCAACGCTAAAAGCCGCCATTACCGATCTGTTGCGCGAGGCGGCCGATCGGTTCATCGTGCCGCGCTTTCAAAATTTACAATCGCAAGATATCGCCACCAAAACCAGCGATACCGATTTCGTTACCATCGCCGACCAACAGGCCGAAGCATGGCTTGCGCCCAAATTATCGGTTTTACAGCCCGGTTTTGTGATTGGCGAAGAAGCCGCATCGCTGACCCCGGCCATTCGTGATCACATTCCGCATGGTTATGGCTGGACGATTGACCCGCTTGACGGCACCAAGAATTTTGTCAAAGGCAAACCGGCCTTTTGCAGCATGGTGGCATTGCTGTGGAATGGCCAGCCGGTGCAAAGCTGGATCTGGCAGCCGCTAACCCAAACGCTGTTTTACGCCGCCGAAGGGCAGGGCGCGGTTCGCATTGATAAAAACGGTACGGCGGATCTTCGTCTTGAAAACCGTTCAGATGATGTCGATCTGATGTTTGGTTCGGGCAATAGTCTCGGGCTGATCGAGCCGCAAAAAAGCGCTTTTCAGGCGCGATTGCGGTTGCTGGCGGGGCGTCGTTTTACTGGCAGTGCCGGCATTCAGGCCTGTTTGATCGCCAGCGGTGATGAAGATTTCCTTATTCACGGAAATTCAACGCCATGGGATCATGCGCCAGTTGATCTGCTATGCCGAGAGGCGGGCGGCTATGCGGCGATGCTTCGCGATGAAAGCCGGTTCCATGTCGCTATGAAATCACCCTTTATGGCCGTATCGAGTCAGGCCGGCTGGAACCGTTTGCGTGACGCGGTCTGGCGCGATTAGTCAGATGTCTGTTTGCGATCATAGGCCTTGGCATCCTGCCAATAGCCTTCCATCACATCAAGCGATACATCAGTAAAGTTTTTATGTTTAGAAACAACTTGTTCTTCAATATAATTAAATCGGTTTTCAAACTTTAGATTGCAGTTCTGAAGGGCAGTTTCCGGATCAACACCAGCCTTTCTTGCCAGATTAACAGCAACAAAAAGCAGATCGCCAACTTCATCTTGAATGCGGGTTTGGTCTTTATTTTTACTGGCAAGTTCAACCGCCAATTCTTCGGCTTCTTCTTTCATTTTATCCAGAACCTGATCAATTTCGGGCCAGTCAAACCCAACCCGTGCGGCTCTTTTTTGCAATTTCAGCGCGCGCAGCATTGGCGGCAGGCCGCGGGCAATGCCGTCAAGAAGTTTGGTTTCGCCTTTTTGGGCGCGTTCGCGCGCCTTGATATCTTCCCAAAGCCCGTTTTGCGATTCAACCGATGGCCGATCATCATCGCCAAACACATGCGGATGGCGTGCCACCATTTTGTCGGAAATGCTTTTGGCCACATCTTCAAGCGCAAAACTGCCTTCCTCTTCGGCAATGCGTGCGTGAAAGACAACTTGCAGCAAAAGATCGCCAAGCTCATCACGAATGGCGGTGCGGTCGCCAATTTGAATGGCATCAGCCACCTCATAGGCTTCTTCGATCGTATAGGGGGCGATGCTGGCAAAATCTTGCGCGACATCCCACGGACAGCCGGTTTCTGGATCACGAAGCCGGATCATAATCTGATATAGCCGGTCAAGTTCACTTAGATGATTTGTCATGCGCGCCAGCCTATCAAAGTGATGATGTCTTGAACAATGAAAAGCAGCATCCATATGATATATTGTCTGGGCTTTGGGTAAATCACCGATCATGCAGGGGGAATTGAAACCATTTGCTAAATCGGTGTAAATAGCGCAAATAATGGAGGCGCGGCTTCGGGTCGGCCAAAGCATGCGCCTTTTGACATGTTTTGATGTTTGATAACGGGAATTGGAATGAATATCAGCGATAATGAACCAGAAATTGTAAAGCCCGGTATTTTCGCGCGGGTGCGTGGGTGGTTCTTTACGGGCCTTCTGGTCACAGCACCGGTTTTATTGACCGTCTATATCACTTGGGCAGCGATTGAATTGATCGATGGTCAGGTGAATAAGCTTATTCCGGCTTTTTCAACCTGGAGCATTGGCGATATTCCGGGGGCAGGGCTTGTTGTTGGCGGCGTGATGATCACGCTGATTGGCGCGGTTGCTGCCGGTTTCTTGGGGCGCTGGATTATCCGGCTTGGCGAATCTTTGCTAAACCGCATGCCGGTGGTTCGCACCATCTATGGCGCCACAAAGCAGATTTTGGAAACTGTGATTTCCGCCCAGTCCGATGCATTTCGCGAGGTGGTTCTTGTTGAATATCCGCGCCGTGGCCTGTGGGTTATCGGCTTTGTAACCGGCTCGACAAAGGGCGAGGTTGCCCGGTTAGTCCCGGGGTCAAATGTGAATGTGTTTATCCCGACAACGCCAAACCCAACATCAGGCTTTTTACTGTTTTGTCCTGTAAAAGATATCATTAAACTTGATATGACGAATGAAGAAGCGGTCAAGTTGGTCGTGTCGGGCGGTATCGTGTCGCCGCCGGATAGAGCGATCAATGCAGGTAAAGCCGCGACAAAGCCCGCTACGAAAAAGGCCGCTGCAAAAAAACCGGCTGCAAAAAAGGCCGCTAAAAAAGCGGGTTAAGCGCACGTCTAGCCGGATGCTAGGAATTTGACCGCGCTATCGCGTTCAAACAGGCTGAGCAGCAAATTCATGTGCTTTTGGTCATTCTGCTCTAATATCCGGCCAGCCTCGCTTCGGGCAAGGCTGATCAGGTCGCGATGCGCCGCAAGGTCAGCAAGCACAAATTCGGGCATGCCGGATTGGCGTTGTCCCAGAAATTCACCCGGCCCGCGCAATTCCAAATCTTCTTCGGCAATCACAAAACCGTCATTTGTGTCGCGCATGACGCTAAGTCGTTTTGCCGCGGTTTCGCTTAACGCGCCATGATAGACCAACAGACAGCTGCTTTGCTGGTCACTTCGGCCAACACGGCCGCGTAGCTGGTGCAATTGTGCAAGGCCAAACCGTTCAGCATGTTCGATAATGATAATGCTGGCTTCAGGCACATCAACGCCAACTTCGACTACTGTCGTTGCGACCAGCAACTGCGCCATACCATCGCGGAACGCCTGCATTGCGCTATCACGCTCGCCAGCTTTCATTTTACCATGTGCAAGCGCAACCGTGATATCGGGAAGCGCGCGGGCCAAAGCGGCAAACCGGTCTTCGGCGGCGGCAATGTCCAGCTTGTTAGATTCTTCAACAAGCGGGCAAATCCAATAGGCGCGTTTTCCCTCGCCAAGCGCACGCCCAAGGCTGGATATCACATCGCCTAAACGATCACTTGGCAGAACGCGCGTGTCGATTGGCAACCGGCCAGGCGGTTTTTCGTCAAGGCGGGAATGATCAAGATCACCATAGGCGGTCATGGCAAGGCTTCGCGGAATTGGCGTTGCGGTCATCACCATAACATCGACATGCGCCCCTTTTTCGCCAAGCAGAATCCGCTGTCGCACGCCAAACCGGTGCTGTTCGTCAACAACCGCCAAGCCAAGATCGTGAAACGCAACAGTTTCCGATAATAGCGCATGCGTTCCAACCACGAGTGACAGGCTGCCATCGGCCAGTTTTTCAAGCGTGTCTTTCCGGCTTAGAACAGGCATGGTTGTGGTTCCGGTTTTTGCATTTGCCGTGCCGCGCCCTTGGCCAAGCAAAAGGCCAATTTCGATATCAAGCGGGGCAAGCATGGCTTGAATGCTGGCATGATGCTGGCGCGCCAAAACCTCGGTTGGTGCCAAAAGTGCGGCTTGTGCTCCGGCTTCCATCGCATTTAGCATCGCCCATAATGCGACAAGCGTTTTCCCTGAGCCAACATCGCCTTGCAGCATACGAAGCATGCGTTTTGGTTTGGCCTGATCGCTGGTAATTTCGTCAATGGCGCGTTTTTGGGCACCGGTCATTTTATAGGGAAGGCTGGCGCGAAGCTTGCTGGTGATATGGCCATCGCTGCAATAGGCGCGGCCCGGTGTCGCCTCGGCGGCACTGTGGCGCACCATGCGCATCGCTAGCTGATTTGCCAGTAATTCGTCAAAGGCAAGACGCGCCCGCACCGGACTGCTCGGCAGCAGGTCAGCCGCATTTTGTGGGGCATGAACAGCGCGCATCGCCGTGGCAAAATCGGGCCAGCCATGCTGTTGTATGATGGCAGCGGGAATCCATTCTGGTAAATCAGGGATGCGGGTTACGGCATCGGCAATGGTGCGGCGTAGAATTTTTGGCGTTAAGCCGGCAGTTAATGGATAGATTGGTTCAAAAACTGGCATTTTACTGGCTTGTGACGGCGGTAAAATATGATCGGGATGCGCCATTTGCACCCGGCCCTGAAACAGCTCGACGCGGCCGCTGATCAGCCGGCGCTCGCCAATGGGCAATTGTTTGGCAACATAATCATCATGCGCATGGAAAAAAACCAGCTCCAGCGCGCCGGTTTCATTTTCGCAAAACACCCGATAGGGACGGCGAACACCCCGCGGCGGGCGGTCGTGTTTAATCACAAGACAATCGAAAGTGGCAATCGTGCCATCATCAACATTGGCAAGCGATGGGCGCTGGCTGCGGTCAATCAGGCCAATCGGTAAATGCCGCAAAACATCAATCACATGCTGTCCGACACGCTTTTCCAGCACCGATGCCAGCTTGGCACCAACACCGGCAAGGCTGGTGGTTGACGCAAAAAGCTGAAATATCTCGGCGGGGCGCTTTGGATGCACGATGCTTGTCTCCTTATCAGGCGGCGGCCGCTCACTGCCTGTCACCGACGAAATGATCGGACACAGGCACGCTTGTGTCTAGGCATTATCGCCCATATCTGTTATCTCATGCCAGCCATTTGTTGCTGTCATTTAACAGCAAGCCAGTTTTTGAAAAAGGCTAAGCCATATATTTTCAAAAACCGGATCGAAAAAGGAAGTTGTTTATGTCATCGCCAGCTGCACCGCCTGTTATGCCTGAATTGTCAAACCGCGTTCGCCGTTTGATTTATCAAGCCAGCTATACCGGCATGAAGGAAACTGATCTTTTGCTTGGGCATTTTGCCAAAATGCATTTGCCGCATCTCAATGAGTCCGATCTGACCGATTTTGAGAATTTGCTTGAGGCGGGTGATCCTGCGATCTATGCATGGGTGATGGGCAATGCGCCGCTGCCCGAGGCTTATGACACGCCTGTTTTTCATTTAATTAAAGAGTTTAAAAAACAACATTAATTACATGAAAAATATAAATGAAGTAAATTTAGAAAATGATATTTGGGGCGCGCCTGACGGGGTGGCCTCCTTGGCGCTGTTGCAGATCGCTTTGGGCGGTAAATCATTTATTTATGTGGCACGCGATGATGTTCGCATGACGGCAATGGGTGACAGTCTGCGGCGGTTATCGCCCGATCTTCGCCTTCTTGAATTTCCGGCATGGGATTGTTTGCCATTTGACCGGCTGTCACCGCAAGGCGGATTGGTTGGACGCCGGATTGAAACGCTTGCCCAGCTTGCCAGTGATGCGGGAACACGACCACGCATTTTGCTGACAACGATTAATGCGATTTTGCAGCGCGTGCCGCCAAAAACCTATTTTACCGACAGCAGTCTGGCGATTACCGCGGGTCAGGCAACCAAGGATCTGACAAATGGGCAAACGCTTGGGCCTGCTGCCTTGGCTGATTATCTGGCTGGTCAGGCTTATTTGCGAACTGATACGGTGCGGGAAACCGGTGAATTTGCGGTTCGGGGCGGTATTTTGGATGTGTTTCCACCCGGGCAAACAACACCGGCGCGGCTTGATTTTTTTGGTGATGATGTTGAAACGATCCGCAGTTTTGATCCGGCTACCCAGCGCAGCATTGGCAAGCTCGAAAATTTGATTTTGCGGCCCGTCGCCGAATTTATGATGAATGAGGCGACGATCGCGCAATTCCGCACCAGCTATCTGTCACTATTTGGCGCAAAGGCCAGCCGTGATGCGCTGTATGAGTCAGTGTCGGCAGGGCGAAGCCATCCGGGGATTGAGCATTGGTTACCGCTATTTCATGACAATCTGGCCTGTTTGACCGATTATTGCTCGGGGTGGCCACTTGTGCTGGATCACGAAAGCGACGCTGCCATTACCGCACGTTATGCGCAAATTCATGATTTCCATGAGGCGCGTCTGGCGCATGGAAGTGATGATACGGCAAGCCCGTACCGGCCATTGGCGCCAGAAAAGCTGTATCTATCGCAAACCGAAACCGATCACTTATTCGAACAGGGCAGGGCTTGTCGCCTGTTTGCCTTTGCCCCGATGCAGGTTGCTGGGCAAGATAGTGGGCAAGATGGCGGGCAAGATGGCGCAAAAGATTTAGCCAAACCCGATCAGCCGCAGATGCAAGATGCTGGCGGGCGGGCGGCCATCCGGCTGATCAAAGTCGAAGGCAATAGTGCGGTTCCGGAATTGGCTGGCTTTGTCACGGCCGAGCGAAGCGCCGCCAAACGTCCGATTATTGTTGCTTGTAGTTCCCCCGGGGCGGCAAGCCGGTTAGCCGATTTGTTGGATGGGCATCTTGGTGCGGGTGCGCTGCAACCGCTTACCGCGATTGAAGATGCGGCTTCTGGCGGTTTTTATGTGATGCAATGGCCGCTTGAAACGGGGTTTCAAACCGATCATTTGGTGGTGGTCTCCGAGCCGGATATCTTTGGCCAGCGTCTATCACGGCCGCAATCAAAACGTGCCAAGGGTGATGATTTTCTGCGCGAGGTCAGCGTTCTTGAAACCGGTGATCTGGTGGTTCATGCCGAACATGGTATTGGCCGCTATGAAGGGCTGATCATTATTAACAGCGCTGGCGGCGATCATGATTGCCTTCATCTTATTTATTCCGGCGGCGATAAATTATATCTGCCGGTGGAAAATATTGAGCTGTTGTCGCGCTATGGCAGCGCCGGTGGCGAAGCCCAGCTTGACAAGCTAGGTGGTGTTGCATGGCAGGCGCGTGTTGCCCGCATCAAAGGCCGCGTTCGAATTATGGCCGAACAGCTTATCAAGATTGCGGCGGCGCGTTATCGGGCGCGTGCCGAACCTTTGATTGCCGAAGATGGCAGTTTTGGTGAATTTTGCGCGCGTTTCGCTTTTACCGAAACTGAAGACCAGTTAAATGCAATCAATGATGTTGTTGATGATCTGGCGTCGGGCAAAGCCAGTGACCGCCTGATTTGCGGTGATGTTGGTTTTGGAAAAACCGAAGTGGCGTTGCGCGCGGCCTTTATTGCGGCGATGGCGGGTTATCAGGTGGCTTTGGTGGCGCCGACAACTTTGCTGGCACGTCAGCATGGCAAGGTCTTTGTCGAACGATTTGCCGGTTTTCCGATCAAAATTGGTGTGTTGTCACGCATGACATCAACAGCCGATGCGAAAATCATTCGTGAAAATATTGCCACTGGTGAAGTTCAAATTGCCATTGGCACGCATGCGCTTTTGGCAAAATCAATCACGTTTAATCACCTTGGTCTTTTGGTTATTGATGAAGAACAGCATTTTGGCGTTGGCCAAAAGGAACGGCTAAAAGAGCTTCGTGGTGATATCCATGTGTTAACCCTGTCTGCAACGCCGATCCCGCGCACGCTGCAAATGGCGCTGTCAGGTGTTCGCGAAATGTCATTGATTGCAACGCCGCCGGTAGACCGGTTGGCGGTTCGTACCTTTGTTGGTCCATGGGATGGTGTTGTTCTTCGCGAGGCGATCCAGCGGGAAATGTTCCGTGGCGGGCAGGTGTTTGTGGTTTGTCCACGCATTGATGATATGCAGCGGGTTTATGACCGGATTACCAAACTGGCACCCGAAGCACGGGTGATTTCAGCGCATGGGCGCATGCCAGCCAATGAACTTGATCAGGTCATGACAAGATTTGCCGATGGTGAAGCCGATATTCTGCTATCGACCAATATTGTTGAATCGGGAATTGACATCCCGTCGGCCAATACGATGATTATTCACCGCGCCGATATGTTTGGCCTGTCGCAGCTTTACCAGCTTCGTGGCCGTGTTGGGCGGGGTCGCCAGCGCGCCTATGCCTATTTAACATCTGATCCGCAACGGCTGTTAAGCCCGCAGGCGCGCCGCCGTCTTGAGGTTATGCAAACGCTTGATACGCTTGGTGCCGGATTCACGCTTGCATCTTATGATATGGATATTCGTGGTGCGGGAAATCTGCTTGGTGATGAACAATCCGGCCATGTTCGTGAAGTTGGGGTCGAGCTTTATCAAGAGATGTTGCGACAAGCTGTTGATGCTGCCAAATCGGGGCGTGGCGGTGAAAGTGAAGAAGATGCAAAACCGGCATGGACACCGCAAATCAATCTTGGGCTGGAAATCCGTTTGCCTGAATCCTATGTGCCCGATCTAACCGTGCGGCTGTCACTTTATCGCCGGATTGCCGATCTTACTGATCCACAGGCAACCGATATATTGATTGCCGAACTTGTTGACCGTTTTGGCGGTTTGCCCGATCCGGTTAAAAACCTGTTTTCGGTGATCGAATTAAAACAATTATGCCGTTTGGCAAATATCGAAAAAATTGATGCAGGGCCAAAAGGATTGTCATTGGCATTCCGTGACAATCATTTTGCTCGTCCGGATGCGTTGATTGGCTGGATTGCCGGACAGGGCGGGCGGGTGCAGCTTCGTGCCGACCATCGTCTGGTGGTGGCAACGCCAATTCCAAAGCCTGAGATGCAACCAGCGGCCTGCAAAACCGTCTTGCAAGACCTTGTCGCGCTGCTGTAGCGGCAGGCGAGCCAAAAATTCAGCCATTTACCGCCGGAACGGGCTTATTCTGCCGGTTTGACAAGACAGCCATCAATGGCGGGGATCAGATGTTCGGGCAAATGCGCGCCGGCAATGGCATATTGCCCCGCAAAAATCATAAACGGAACGCCATCGACCCGAAGCTGGCGCGACATTTCGATATCATTGGCAATCTGCCGGTCAAGGGCTGGATCGGCAAGGCTGGCCGGATCAATGGTAAAGCCGTTTTCATGGGCGATTTTGGCAAGTTCATCATCATCGCCAATATCGCGGCCATCAATGAAATAGGCTTTGAAAAATGCGTCGCTTAAATCATGGCCTTTGGCAGCAGCGGCAAGCAGATAGCGATGGGTTTTGCGACTATCGGGGGTGCGTTGGATTCCGTCAAAATTAAAGGCAATTCCGCTTTCAAGACCGGCGTCGGCAATGCGGCCATAAACGGCCTTGGCAGCATTGCCGAATTTGCCAATCAGATAGGCCTGACGATCCATGCCAGTTGAGGGCATTGTGGGATTAAGCAAAAAACACCGCCAGATATAGCGCGGCGTTACATGGGGGCGGGCGGCAAAGGCTGCATCAAGACGCTTTTTGCCAATATAGCACCAAGGGCAAATGATATCGGCGTAGATTTCAACATCAACAGATTGCGTCATGTGCCCTTATCCTTGTTGGTGGCGTGATCTTATCGAAACCCATTGTGATTGGCTTGGCAAGGCATGATTGTTGCGCTATGCCAGCGCAGTTGATTTTCCCAGCTTTCACAACCATGTTAGAGATGGTCATGTTAAATATGGCGCTTTGGTCTGGAATGCCATTTGGTTTTGATGATTTAGGATAGTGCAGATGCAGGAAAACGCCGCCTTTGAAGATTCGTCGGGAATGTCGCACGAAAAGATTGAGCAAGCGCGTGATGCGCTTATGCAGCTTCGTACCCTCTATATATCGGTAAACAGCCAGCAAGACAGTCCTGAAATGGGCGTTTCGCCCTTTATCCGGCGTGATGACGGATTATATATTTTTACCAGCCATCTATCGCAGCATGTTCGCGATTTGATGGCGCAAGGCGCGGCAACCTGTATGCTTTGTGCTGATGAGGCTAAAAGCCAGAATATTTGGGCGCGTAACCGATTGAAATTTGCCGTTGATGCGATTGAAATTGCGCGTGACGATGCCAAATTCGGCGGGCTTTGTGATGATTTTTCCGCAGCGCATGGGCCAACCATGGATTTGATCCGCAATTTTGGCGATTTTCATATGTTCCAGCTAGTGCCGCGTGATGGTGTTTTGGTGCTGGGTTTTGCCAAGGCCTTTACCGTTACCGGCTCTGATTTTGCGATTGCTGCCCATATCAGCAAAGCCTAACAACATGGCACATGTCGACCAAGCCCCGATTTTCTGGAGTTTTCGGCGTTGCCCCTATGCCATGCGGGCGCGGCTTGCGATTGCGGCAAGTGGTCAAAAAGTTGAATTGCGCGAAATTCTGCTTCGTGACAAACCGGCCGATTTTCTGGCCACATCACCAAAAGGCACGGTGCCAGTCCTAAAGCTTGAAGATGGGCAGGTGATTGACGAAAGCCGCGATATCATGTTCTGGGCGCTTGGACAGAATGATCCGGAAAATTGGCTTGCTGTTTGGCGGCGCAATACGGATTCGGCCACGGCCTTTCTGAATCGGCTGGATGGTGCGTTTAAACATGATCTTGACCGCTATAAATATGCCAGCCGTTATGATCGTGACGCCGGTTCGACTCATCGCGATAACGGCGGCGCTTTTCTGGCCGAGATTGACCAAGATTTACAGCAAACAGGCACGCTGTCGGGGGCGCAGCTTGGTCTGTTGGATTTTGCCAGCCTGCCTTTTGTGCGCCAATTCCGTATTGCCGACCCTGACTGGTTTGACAATCAATCTTGGCCGCATCTTCATGCATGGCTTGGCGGTTTTCTTGACTCGGCCAGTTTCCAGCGGGTGATGCAGAAATATCCACAATGGAGTCCTGATGGACAATCAATCGCCTTTCCGCCACAGCCCTAGCCGGATTTGCCAGTTTGGTGCCAAATTTTGGACAGATTTATCAATTGTCATGAAACCGTAACATCAATTGGCGATTATGCCGTTTAAACCAGCGAGGCCATGATGTTAGATATGCCTGACACAACGACAAAATTGATTGATGTTGGCGCGGTTTTACGAGCCCGTATGCCATCCCTAAAGCATTATCCGGCGGTGCTTGTCCGGTTTTTGATCTGGTGCCTTCGCACCCTTGTGAATGAAGACCGCATCAATCAGTTTTTGCAAAAACATGGCTATCTCAATGGATTTGATTTTATTGATCAGGTTTTTGACGAATTGCAGCTTGATTATCTGGTTCGCCATGACGAGATCAAAAATATCCCCGTTACCGGGCGGGTGCTGATTGTTGCCAATCATCCGCTTGGCGGGCTGGATGGGTTGGCATTGCTTCGCCTTATTGGGAAAACACGCCGTGACGTGTCGATTATTGTAAATGAATTATTAGGTAATATCAATTCGTTAAACAGCATGTTTCTACCGGTTGATACATTTGGTGGGGAAACGCATAAAGCCGATTTAGAGCGGATCATCACGGCGTTAAATCAGGATCGTGCGGTTATCATTTTCCCCGCTGGTGCGGTGTCGCGGGCAGGGCCAAAAGGCATTCGTGATGGCAAATGGCTATCGGGGTTTTTACGCATTGCCGAAAAGACATCAGCGCCCATTTTGCCAATCCATATCCGAGCGCGAAATTCGGTTCTTTTCTATCTTGTTGCGAGGTTAAGCGCGACATTATCCATGCTGATGCTGCCGCGTGAAATGACCGGATTTAAGGGCAAGATCAGCCTGACCATCGGCCAGCCGATTCCCATTGGTGATTTTGAGTCACTGCCAATGGGGCGGCGTGAAAAGGCGCAGCTTGTGAACCGGCATTTGCGGCGTCTTGGGCGCGGAAAACCCCCGGTCTTTAAAACGCCAAAAGGCATTATTCACCCCGTGTCACGAAAAACCCTTCGCGACGAGTTGAAATCGGCTGAAAAGCTTGGCGTTACGGCGGATAACAAACATATTCTGTTAATTGATTATGCCGAAAACACCGCTGTTATGGATGAAATTGGCCGGTTGCGCGAATTGACCTTTCGTTCGGTTGGCGAGGGTACGGGGCAAAGCAAGGATATTGATCAATTCGATCATTATTACCGCCATCTGTTATTGTGGGATGATGATCGGCTGGAAATTGCTGGTGCCTATCGCCTTGGCGAGATATGGCGCTGGCAGGGACAGCCAAAAACAAAGCTTTATTCACAATCGCTTTTTGACTATCAGCCGTCAATTCAGCCCTTGTTCGCGGAAGGTTTGGAACTTGGGCGAAGCTTTGTCCAGCCGCAATATTGGGGGCGTCGCAGTCTTGATTATCTATGGCAGGGGATTGGTGCCTATCTCGCATCGCATCCGCAAGTAAAATATCTGTTTGGCCCGGTCAGCTTGTCAAATAATATGCCAAAACCGGCACGTGATATGTTGGTGCATTTCTATGAAACCCATTTTGCCGATCCGGATCATTTTGCGCTTCCTGCCATCCCCTATGTGATTGATGCGGATAGCGCGGCAGATTTGCGTCAGCATATGCCTGGTCTGGATTTTGACATGGATCATAAATGGCTTCGCAGCCAACTTGGGTTTATGGGGCTGAAAATACCAACATTATTCAAACAATATGCCGATGTTTGCACCCCGGGTGGAGTGCGGTTTTGCGGCTTTAGCATTGATCCGGCCTTTAATCACTGTGTTGATGGGCTGGTACTGGTCGATATTCACCAGCTAAAGCCAAAAAAACGCGCCCGTTATATTGGTGAGGCACTGACCATCGCCGATCAAAGCTGACTCTGGCATGAATTTTGCGTTCATCTTGGATGACAACGGGCTAAGGAGGACTGCATTATGGCACCAAAATTGAATTCGGATATAATTGTCGATGTGATCGAGGCAACCATTCGGGTACTGGTTGATACCGGACTAACCCGCGATGAGGCATTGCAAGTTATGCTAAGTCAGGTTGCGGCACAGGTTTCACCGGATGTGATGAAAATCGCAACCAAGCTGAATGAAAAATATCATCATGATTTCGATCAGGCAAAATGGCATGCTGATAATCGTAAGCAGGACACGCCCGTTGGCTCAGCCGAATTTGCCTTTGGCCCGCTTTAGCCGCCGGATCTGTCACATCACTTTATCTGCCTGATTTAATCGTGAATTATGACCTCGCCTGCAGCAGGGTCAATTTCAATGATCTGTCCTGATTTGATAAGGCTGGTCACATCGCCATCTTCAAATCGGTCACACATGGCCATATTGGCCAATGCCGCCCCTTGCACCAGAATGGTGTTTGCCTCATTAAACAAAATCCCCTTTGGTGTAATGCCTCTAGCTGTCATTTCATGCAGCATCCACGCCGTTGCAACACCGCCTTTTGCCGTGTTGAACACAAGAATTTTCTGATCATATGATTGTCCGGCAAGCTTATGCTGTGGGCGTGAAAAAACCCCCTTTATCCGGTCAAGATCATAGCGTGCGGAAAAATTATCATCGGCAACAAGCGCCTCGCCAGTAACCTTTGGACCAACGCCTTTGTGACATTTCAATCGTTTCATCAGATCATGTCTCCGTGAATGGCCGCTGCAACACAATCCTGCATGCTGGCAAGCGCTGGCTTATAGCCGTAACCACCTAAAATATTGACAATTTTTGCCGAATTGCTGAGAAGGCGAACCCAGCCATTTGCCTCACCAATTTCGCGGGCATATTGATTATAGAAACAAGTGCCTTCAAGCACGGTGCCACCCGCTTTTTCGATCTTATCGATAAAGCCCATTCGCCCAGCATCGCCATAGGTTTGTGGCGACGTACATACAATCAGCGGCAATTGCAATTTATGACCATCAACAAGGCCGGCAACCTGTTCCATTTCGACAATCGATAATTGTGGGGCTGCAAATACGACCACATCCGGCCGTTCACCTTGGCTGGCAAAATTGCTTCGCAAAGACGCAAGGTCGGAGTCGGTTATTTGCGTGACGGGCAGGCTGGTGCCACCAACCGCTGCCAGATTTGGCGCTTCGGGGGTAATGCCAATCATGTGAAAAAGCGGAATTGATCCATAGCTGGCCATCGCTGCGCCAAAATGCTTGATCTCATCTGATGTTGGCACGCGCTCAATGCCTTCGATCACTGGCACTTCCCAATATGATCCGGCCATTCGGCCAATCACCGCGCCAAGAACTCCCCAATCGGTCAATTCGGCAGGTTGAACCGTCACCTGAAAGCGGCGTGTTGCTTTGCGATTCTGGTCAAGATGCAAACCATAGCGCGGAGTGCGTCCGGTAAGTCCGGCCGCCAATGCAGATGGGCCGCCTTCAAAATTAGACCGTGCGCCACAAACGCTGTTTGAATAGATCACAACGCCAGTATCGCCATAGGCAACATGATCGCCAAGCAATGGCGGCATGATGGTTTGATAATTGACACAAGTATTGGTCATCATAATGCCAACCGCCTCGCAAGCGGCGATAAAACGACGTTCGATCGTGGCCATTTCTTCGGTTTGGCCAAGCGGGCGATAATGATTGAGATCAACCCCGCGCGGGTCAGTGATCATCGGGATCACAACGCAGCCCCCATCATTGGCGATTGACTCCATGAAATTCACGCCAGCCTCGCCAACCGATTCAGGGTCGGCCATCATATGTGCCTGACTAACCGCTACCATATCCGGTGCATCAAAAAATGCGCCAACCTTGATCTGATGATCAATTGCCCACTGTTTTGCCTTACCAAAATCGCCATTCAGCATGGCCTTTTCTTCGTCATTTAACAGCATTTTCGAAACCTTGTCCTGTGCGGATTCTTCTACGGTAATGCTACGCATCTTGTGCATTGATCGCCAAGCCTAAATAGTCGCAAATTGCATTTTTCTAATCGAAGGTGCGCCATGGCCTGCATGTGATGGCTGCAATTTACCGGCAAAACGTCTGTCGGGCTTGCCAAAGGCGCTGTTCATGCCCATTTACCCTAAGGGGCAGGACGGCCAGCGATTGGGTGATTTTGATGATTGAAGTTTTTTTTGACGGTAAATGCGGGCTTTGCAGTAAAGAGATTGCCTATTACCAGAATATTGCGCCATCAGGCATTTTTACATGGATGGATATTGCGACTGATGCATCACCGCTGGCGGCTTATCAAATCTCGCAAGCCGATGCTTTGCGCCATCTTCATGTGCGCGATGCGGCAGGTGATTGGCATATTGGTGCCGCGGCCTTTTTGGTGATTTGGCAACAGCTTCGCTACTGGCGGTTTCTGGCAGTTCTGGTTGGGTTGCCCATCATTTGCCCGATTGCCGCGATGGTTTATAACCGTTTTGCCGATTACCGTTTCGCTAGGCTTGCCCATTGTCAGATTGCCCAAAAGACGCTGGCAAAAGTATCGACAAGCTAGGCATCGACAAGCTAAACGCCCTCAAGAACCAGCAATGTTGCCTCGGAATTTGCCAGCCGGATTGATTTGACCGGCGCATATTCGGGGCTGTCTAAAAAGGCATGTGCTGCCGTCATTGATGGGAATTTCACCAATACTATGCGGGTAGGATCCCATAATTCAGTCTGCATAAGATCCATTTTGCCGCCGCGGGTCAGATAGACGCCACCATATTGTTCGGCAATCGGTTTGGCTGCAGCTTTATAATCTTCATAGGCAACAGGGTCGGTGATTTTTGTATCGACCAGAATATAGGCAGGTTTATCTGCGGTCATTTGAACCATCCTTGGCACGCGTCAAATTTTGGGACAGTCCAGCCCATCAGCAACGCCCTCAACCGAGTCAGCAATAATATCCCAGTCACTGGTGGCTTCAAAATCGACTTTTTGGTCAATACCATATTCGGTTGGCCGATTGATATAGGCGGTGCGCATGCCTTCTTTGCGCGCGGCTTCTAGATCATCATTATGCGCTGCCGTCATCATGATTTCATCAGGTGCCATGCCCAAAAGACGGATGGCGTTTTGATAAACAGCCGGATTGCGTTTGAAGGCACGATGCATATCGCTTGAGAAAATAAAATCCCACGGAATCCCAGCGCGTTTTGCTATGGTTGATAACAGAACGACCGATCCGTTCGATAGAGGTGAGATTAGGAATTTTGACTTGATCCGCTTTAAACCGGGGACACTGTCAGGCCATGGGGTTAGGCGGTGCCATGCGCGGTTCAGATGGTCGCGTTCATCCTCATCGAGCATCGGCAAGCCAAATTGAGGTAAGATTTCTTCCAGCCGTTCACGATGAATGACGTCAATAGAAACCCATGGCCGCTCGCCAGCTGTTACGCGCGCCATACCCGGCCGATATCCGGCGCGCCACGCGCGAGCAAACCCATCACCATCAAAATCGGCAACGCCCTTTTGGGCGGCAACAGCCGCGCCCTCGCGAGCAATTGACGAGCGCCAGTCAACAATGGTGCCAAATGTATCGAATAAAACTGCTTTAATCATAATCAGTCTCAAACATCAGGTTGCTGTGGGCAGGCACTTGCACCGATCAAACTGATAATGAGCCAAGATCGGATTAAACGCTACTGGTTACCGTTTCCTTGTCAAGAAAGCCATTAATAAAGGGCAAACGCAATGACAAATTGCCAAGGCCGAAACCCGCGAAGGCGATCAATACGCCGCCATTCAAAACGCTGCCGCCGGTCAAAAGCCACCCAATAGTGCAACCGCCAGCAATCACCCCGCCAAAAGACATGAAAAATGCACCAAGGATATAGCGGAGCGGGTGGGGTGCATTGTTAAATCCTTCAATAACAATACGGCCAGATAATTTTGCCGATAGAATCGTGCCGATAAAGGCACCGCCAACCAGCCCTAGACCAAATTTCGGGGTGAGGGCGGTCGAATAGACGAAATAGCCAAGACTATCAGCAACAGGCAGGATAAACCGCAAGCCTTCGACCGGAACCGGATCAAATTCATCGGCACCGATGACGGCAGTTACAAAGAAACAAGCTGGCACCAGCAGGCCAATAGAGGCTGCCATGAGGGCGCGTTTTACCGGCTGGTCGGCACCACCGCGCCGCATGACCAACATAATAGCCACAAGCAATAACAAAACCCAGATTGCAAGCAGGCTGTGGGATAAAGCCGCGCTATATTCAATCTGCCCAAGGCTGGCAAGGGTAATCCGCGGCACAGCCAAAACGCCGCTAATTGCCGACCATGCGAAAAGCGATAAAAATACCAATGTGATCAAGGCACGGATATTGCCGCGACCCGATAAGATGATCAGCCGCGACACGCAACCACGGCTAAGCCCCATACCAATGCCGAAAAGTAATGTTCCCAAAAACAAACCAACCAGATTTAGTGGTGCTTTGAATTGCCGCGCCGATTCAATATCGATCAGACCCAGCTGGCGAGCAAGCAAAATGGCAATAATCGCCGATATGCCAGCAATAGCAACTTGCCAAAGCTGGTTGAGCTGGCCGCGTCCTGTGCGGCTAGTCAATGAAAAAATCTCGTCATAGGCTGAGCGGGCGCAATAATCGCTTCGTTCGGCGAGCCAGCCAAACAAACCGCCAACAAGCAGACTTGCTGCAAGAACAAGCGTCGTGACACCATAAATGTCGCGCCATTCGATAATCGTTTCCACACCGTACCTCAGTCAAAAGCTGTAATGCGCTTGAAATAGCATTTTTTATTTTTTTGGAAAGGTATAATTCACTCATACAGAAAATAAATGCTCATTGATTGAAAATTTAGGCAAGATTTTTTGAAAATGCGGGGTTTGAGGCAATGCCCAATCGAGCCGTCTTCGCAGCGGTGATCTTCGCGCTTGAAATTGCCACTGTGGCTGGCTAGTGTAATGGATCTGTTGGGGTGCATTGGTTTGACCAGTTGGTTGATGCCAAGGCTGAGAAGCGAAAGCTAACTCATAGAACCTGATCCAGTTAAAACTGGCGTAGGGAACGGAGATCATACCAGATCGTAGCGGCTATCTCTCCTGTTCCCACGCAAGGCATTTGTTTTTGGGGCGCGTCGCATGTTGAAATCAGACAATCAAAAGCCAGTTGCAACCGCATTGACCATTGCCGGTTCGGACAGTGGCGGCGGCGCGGGGATCCAGGCTGATCTGAAAAGCTTTTCCGCGCGTGGCGTTTATGGCGCAAGCGTCATTACTGCCGTAACGGCGCAAAACACCCGATTGGTCACAAAGGTCGAAGAGATTTCACCAGCGATGATCAGGGCGCAGATTGACGCGGTGCTGTCTGATATTCGGATTGACGCTATTAAAATTGGGATGTTGGCAACACCTGCGATAATTGACGCTGTTGCTGATGGTCTTGCCGATTTTCGTGGGCCGATTGTCCTTGATCCGGTCATGGTGGCAAAATCAGGTGATGCATTGTTGCAAGCTGATGCCGTATCTTGCCTGATTGAGAGATTGTTGCCGCTTGCCAGACTGCTAACCCCCAATATTCCTGAAGCCGAACGGCTTTTGTCGGGCAAGGGTGATTTAACACCACAAGAACAGGGCAAAGCGCTTTTGACGCTTGGGCCAGCGGCGATTTTAATGAAAGGCGGCCATGCCGATGGCGCTGTTTGCCATGATTATTTGGTGACTGAGTCGCAAATTATCTGTTTCGACGCGCCGCGCATTGATACCGGCAATACGCATGGCACAGGATGTTCGCTGTCATCGGCGATTGCCGCGGGTCTTGCCAAAAATTTAGCACTCGATGACGCCATTGGCACAGCGCATCAATGGCTTCATGGCGCAATTAAGGCAGCCGACCAGCTTGGCATTGGACAAGGTCATGGGCCAGTGCATCATTTTCACCAATTCTGGAGTTAGCGCGTGACCGAACCACAGATCACCATTGTTGGCGGCGGGGTTGCCGGACTTTGCCTTGCTGCTGAATTGGCGGAACGCGGTGTTTCCTTGCGGATCTTTGACCGCTATGGCCGCCCTGCCGAACATGGCTGTTCGTGGTGGGCTGGTGGCATGCTGGCGCCTTTTTGTGAAAGCGAGGCGGCTGAAGAGCCGGTTGTCAGGCTTGGTCAAGAAGCTGCTGGATGGTGGCAGCGGCATAATGTGAATGTTGAGCGCAATGGCTCGCTGGTGCTGGCGCTAAGCCGTGATGGCGGCGAATTGGATCGCTTTGCCCGCCGAACTGACCAGCATGAATGGGTTGATGCTGATGGTGTGGCGGCCTTAGAGGCTGACTTGGCCGGTCAGGCGCGGCGCGGCCTGTTCTTTCCAACCGAAGCGCATTTATCGCCGCGTGATGCTTTGGCCTGTCTTGTTGGTGAATTGGAAAGCCGCAATATCACGATTGAAACCGCCGATGGTCTGAATTTCCCAGATAATGATAATCAAGCGGCACTGCCAACCAAGGTTCGTAAAATTGATTGTCGCGGCTTGTCAGCATCGGATGCCATGCAGGATTTGCGTGGGGTCAAAGGTGAAATGCTGGTAATCCGGTCAGCTGATATTCGTTTATCACGGCCGGTGCGGTTGCTGCATCCGCGGATTCCGATCTATCTTGTGCCTCGCGGCGATGGTGTTTTCATGCTTGGCGCAACGCAGATTGAATCGGGAAACCGGCAAGCGGCAAGCGTGCGTTCGGTTCTTGAATTGCTAAGCGCTGCCTATGCGCTTCATCCGGCTTTTGGCGAAGCAGAGATATTGGAAATTGGCGTCGATGCGCGGCCTGCCTTTCCCGATAATTTACCGCGGATCAGACGCCGTGGAGACCGGCTTTATGTCAATGGCCTGTTTCGGCATGGGTTTTTGCTGGCACCAGCGATGGCGCGGATGACAGCCGATTATCTTCTTTCAGGACAGATCCCAGAGGTGATGGATGAAAATCTCAATTAACGGCGTGGCAAAAGACGTCACCAGCACCAATCTAGCCGCCGTGTTGCACGAGGCTGGCTATGGTGATGCGCGTGTGGCAACCGCGGTGAATGGCGATTTTGTTCCGGTTGGCCAGCGTGAATCATGCCCGATCGAAGCTGGCGATCAGGTGGAAATTGTCGCGCCGCGGCAAGGAGGGTGATGTGACAGCATTTTACGGAGTTGAATTGCCAACCGCCTTCATGCTTGGAACGGCGCAATATCCATCGCCAGCAATTCTTGGCGCGGCTTTTCGCGAATCTGCGGCGTCAGTTGCGACGGTTTCGGTTCGGCGCGAGGCCGCTGGCGCACAGGCAGGCGAGGGGTTCTGGCGGCTTATTCGTGATCTTGGTGTGCATGTCTTGCCCAATACCGCTGGTTGTCATTCACCAAGCGAGGCGATCACCACGGCAAAAATGGCGCGCGAATTATTTGAAACTGACTGGATCAAGCTTGAAGTCATCGGCCATAGCGATAGTTTGCAACCCGATCCGTTTGGCCTTGTCGAAGCAGCGGCCAGCCTTTGCCGTGACGGGTTTAAGGTGTTTCCCTATACGACTGAAGATCTGGTTCTTGCTGACCGGCTTCTTGACGCTGGCTGCGAGGTGCTGATGCCGTGGGGTGCGCCAATTGGCACTGGATTGGGGCTGGTGAATCCTTATGGGTTACGAAGCTTGCGCGCGCAATATCCTGATGTGCCGATGGTTATTGATGCGGGGCTTGGCCTGCCGTCACAAGCGGCGCAGGCAATGGAAATGGGGTTTGATGCGGTGCTGCTGAATACCGCAGTCGCCAAGGCTGGTGATCCGGTGGCGATGGCCATTGCGTTTGCCAAGGCGATTGAGGCTGGCAAGCTTGCCAGAAACGCCGACCCGATGGATCCGCGCGATATGGCCGCGCCATCTACCCCGCTAATCGGAAAGGCGTTTTTACAATGAAGCTTGATCGGTTTTACCCTATTTTTGATCATCCTGACTGGCTGGCGCGCATGTTGCCATTGGGGGTCAAGCTTGTGCAAATGCGAATCAAGGATTTGCCAGCGGATGAAACCCGCGCGGCGTTGCAACGATCAAAGCAATTATGCGATGCGGCGGGTGCCATCATGGTGGTGAATGACTTTTGGGAAATGGCGATTGATCTTGATTGTGATTGGATTCACCTTGGTCAAGAAGACCTTGACGATGCTGATATGGTGGCGATTCGGCGCGCTGGTTTGAAAATAGGCATTAGCACGCATGATGAGGATGAACTTGACCGTGCCTTGGCCGAACAGCCTGATTATGTTGCGCTTGGGCCGGTTTACCCAACAATTCTGAAAAAAATGAAATGGGTTGAACAGGGGCTGGATCGGGTTCAGCAATGGAAAAACCATATTGGGGATTTGCCACTTGTCGGCATTGGCGGCATGACAATTGATCGCGCCGCAGGGGTTTATGCGGTTGGTGCCGATATCGTGTCGGTTGTGACCGATATTACATTGAATGAAAATCCCGAAGACCGCCTAAAAGGCTGGATAAAGGCAACAAGATGAACCGGTATGACCGACAGATCAGCGTTGCTGAATTTGGGGTTGATGGTCAGAAAAAGCTGGCTGCGGCCAAAATTCTTGTTGTCGGTGCTGGGGGGTTGGCAAGCCCTGTTCTGCAATATCTGGCAGGTGCCGGCCTTGGTCACATAAAGGTGATGGATTACGATATTGTCAGCGTGAACAACATGCATCGGCAAACGATTTTCCGTTCAGATGATCTTGGGCTGGCCAAGGCTGGCGCGGCGGCAACAAATATGCGTGGCTTGAATCCTGATTGCCAGATGACGCCGATCATCGAGCCGCTAACGCCTGATAATATTGAAACATATGCCAGTGATGTCGATCTGGTGCTGGATTGTGCCGACAGTTTTGCGGTTAGCTATAGCCTATCCGATTACTGTTTGAACCGGTTGCCATTGATCCATGCGTCGGTTGTTGGAACGGCAGGCTATGTTGGTGGGTTTTGTTATAATGCGCCAAGCCTTCGTGCGGTTTTTCCTGATCTGCCACAACGGTTTGGAAGCTGTGCAGAAGATGGTGTTTTGGGGCCAATTGTTGGCATTATCGGATCGCTTCAGGCGCAAATGACGCTTGCTGTCATCACGAAACAACTCTCATCACCACTTGGCCAGCTTGTGACCTATGACGCCATTGGAAACCGGTTTGGTGGGTTTCGCTTTGATGGGGTCGAAGAACCTGATGCATCACTGGCATTTATCAGCCCGGTGCAAATAAAAAGCGATGATCTTGTGATTGATTTGCGCGCCGCCGACGAAGCTGATTTGATCACGGCTGATGCGCAGCGGCTTGGCCTTGAACAGATCACACCCGATTTACCCCTCAAGGACGTTGGACATGTTGTCTTTTGCTGTCGGTCTGGCCAACGTGCGTGGGCAGCGGCAGAAAAACTTTCCGGATTCTGGTCTGGATCCATTTCACTAATCGCAGCTGGCGATCCAAATTTCATGCGAAAAAGAGGTTGAAGATGAAAAAGTATCTTATTGTTTTATTTTGCTTATTGCTAAGCACACCGTTGCAGGCGCAAGACCGGATAACGCTTTTGCTGGATTGGTTTATCAACCCTGATCATGGGCCAATTATCATTGCTCAAGAAAAGGGTTATTTTGCCGATGCCGGTCTTGAGGTTGAGGTGATCGCTCCGGCTGACCCTGCTGATCCGCCAAAAATGGTGGCAGCGGGAAAGGCCGATCTAGCTGTTTCCTATCAGCCGCAATTGCATCTTCAAGTTGCCGAGGGCATGCCTCTTATTCGGGTTGGAACCTTGGTGGCGACACCGCTAAATTGTCTGTTGGTGCTAAAGGACGGCAAGATCAAATCCATTGCCGATCTAAAAGGCAAAAAGGTTGGATTTTCCGTTGCTGGTGTTGAAGAAGCCCTGCTGACAACGATTTTGGCACGAAATGGCCTGTCGATGACGGATATCGAACTGGTGAATGTGAACTGGTCCTTGTCGCCATCATTAATGTCGGGACAGGTTGATGCGGTGATTGGCGCGTTTCGCAATTTTGAATTAAATCAGATGGATATCGAAGGGGTTCCGGGGCGTTGTTTCTATCTTGAAGAAGAAGGTCTGCCGGCTTACGACGAATTGATCTATGTCGCCAATCCCGATCGCATGAATAAAGATGTCGTTCGCCGGTTTTTGCAAGCAACCGAGCTTGCAACGCAATTCATCGTTAATCATCCGCAGGAAAGTTGGGAAATTTTCAAAGGCACCGCCAAGGAATTGGATGATGAATTGAACGCCCGCGCATGGAAAGACACGCTACCGCGCTTTGCTTTGCGTCCCGAGGCATTGGATGAAGGCCGTTACAGCCGCTTTGAGAGCTTTTTGAAAGAGGCGGGTTTGTTAAAAGATCTTCGTCCTGTATCGAAACTGGCGATTGATTTGGGGGCAAAATGACGGAATATGGTCATAGCTTTGCCGCTTGGCGTAAGGCAACAGGGACAGCATGGCATGATTATGTCTGTCATGAATTTGTAACCGAATTGGGCAGTGGCACGCTGCCCAAATCGGCCTTTTTGCATTATCTGGTTCAAGATTATCTGTTTTTGATCCATTTTTCGCGGGCATGGGCGCTTGCTGTTACCAAGGCCGATGATGTTGCTGAAATGCGCGCCTGTGCGGCGACGGTGAATGCGCTTGTCAATGACGAGATCAGTTTGCATATCCGCATTTGCGCCGCGGCAGGTATTGATGAGGCCACATTATTTTCCGCCACCGAAGAAACCGCCAATCTGGCCTATACGCGCTATGTTCTTGATGCTGGCCATTCAGGTGATTTTCTGGATCTGATGGCTGCCTTGGCACCTTGCGTTCTTGGCTATGGTGAAATTGGCGCAAGGCTGCTGGCCGAATGTCATGACGCCGCCTATGCCGATTGGATCGAAACCTATGGTGGTGAGGATTATCAGCAGGTTTGCCGCGATGTCGGAACTTTGATCGATGATGCGGTGTTACGCCGGCTTGGTGACCAACCGACAAAAAGTCCGCGTTGGGCTGGGCTTTGCCAGCGTTTTGCCACAGCCACAAGGCTTGAGGCCGGCTTTTGGCAAATGGGGCTTAACAGGTGACAGGCAGCAGGGCAAAATCGGCCAAGACGCAAAAAATGGGGCAGGGGGCATTCATGTCCAACAGTCCGGCGTTGCATTTTCATGGCAGTGCCGCAATTGCCGGAACATCTATTTTTGATCCGCTTGATCTTGATATTGCCGCGGGGAAATGGACCTGCCTTCTTGGCGCGTCTGGCGTGGGCAAAACAACGGTTTTGCGCCTGCTGGCAGGGCTGGGCGATCATATTGATCATGTTGGATCCATCAAAACAAGCGATGGTCAATCGCTTGCTGGCCGCATTAGCCTGATGGCGCAAACCGATAATCTGATGCCGTGGCTTGATGTTTTTGACAATATCGTGATCGGCAGTCGGCTTCGCGGGGATTCGATTGATGGTGATCGGGCTGAAAGGCTGATCGCGCAGGTTGGCCTTGCCGCGCACCGACATAAAAAGCCAAATGCGTTATCGGGTGGCCAGCGTCAAAGGGTGGCCTTGGCACGCACCTTAATGGAAGGCAGGCCCATTGTCTTGCTTGACGAGCCTTTCTCGGCGCTTGACGCCAAAATTCGGGCGGAAATGCAGGAATTGGCCGCAGGTTTGTTTGCTGGTAAAACCGTATGTCTGATTACGCATGACCCCGGTGAGGCGGCACGGCTTGGCGATGTGATTTTCGTGATGAATGCAACCGGATTACACAGCGTTACCCCGCCGTCATCGCCGGTGATACGCCCCTATGATGCGCCAGATGTTCTAGCCTGTCAGGGACAGCTTTTGCGGCTGCTTCGTGAGACACCATGATGCGCGTGCTTCGCATCATCGGGGTGACCATGTTCATTCTGTCTTTATGGCATCTTCTTGTTGTTTTGACGGGCTTGCCTGCCTTTATCCTGCCATCACCGGCACGCGTTGGCATGGCTTTGGTTGGCAATCTTGAATTGATTGCACATCATGCCAGCGTCACCATGGCCGAAGTGATGATCGGCCTGCTTTTTGGTGCGGTTCTTGGGGTCATGACGGCGATCAGCCTGGCGCAGTCGCCGATCGCCCGCGTTGTTGTGCGGCCGATGATGGTTCTTAGTCAGGCTTTGCCGGTTTTTGCCTTGGCACCGGTTTTAACGCTGTGGCTTGGCTATGGCTTATGGCCCAAAATCATTATGGCCTTGCTAATCATCTATTTTCCGGTGACGTCGGCCTTTTTTGACGGTTTGATGCAAACGCCGCGCGGCATGCTTGATCAGGCAAAGGTCATGCAGGCGCGGCCATGGCAGATTATGCGTTATATCCGTATTCCGGCCGCTATTCCGGCATTGGCATCAGGATTGCGCTTAGCTGCGGTCTACGCCCCGATTGGCGCCATCATTGGCGAATGGGTTGGCGCGTCACAGGGGCTTGGCTATCTCATGCTATTGGCAAATGGCCGCGCCAAAATTGATTTAATGTTTGCCGCATTGATCGTCTTGGCGGTTTTAACCCTGTTGCTGCATGCGTCGGTTGACCGTTTATGCAGCTATGTGGTGCGGCGTCAACAGGCCTAGCCGCGTCCGCGGTAGCCAGCCACACCCTGATCGGGCACCCAAGTGCCTTCAGGAATGGTGCCATGCTGCCAAAACACATCAATCGGAATACCGCCACGCGGATACCAATAGCCGCCAATCCGAATCCATCTTGGTGACAAGAGCGCGATTAGTTCTTTGGCGATATCAACCGTGCAGGCTTCATGAAACGCCTGATGGTTGCGAAAGCTACCAAGATATAGTTTCAGCGACTTTGATTCGACCATCCATTGATCCGGAATGTAATCAATGACGAGATGCGCGAAATCTGGCTGCGCCGTTACCGGACAAAGCGAGGTGAATTCGGGCTGGGTAAAACGGGCAACAAAATTGCAGTCAGGATGTGGATTGGGAACGCGTTCGAGTTCGGCTTCTTCCGGGCTGTTTGGCTGTTTGGCAGCTTGACCAAGCGCTTTCAAATTTTCCATCTTATCCTCGTTCTACAATGTCGGGTCGCACCCATGAAAAGCGTGATAACCCAAGGCGAATACATCATTGGTCTCAGGCTTTTCCATATCCAGCCTTTGGGGTCAAGTCTCTTTTGCGAAACGCACGGTAATCAGGCGATCAAGACAGGTGAAAACGCACTGGTGAAATGATGGTATAAAAAATATTAATAATATTGCATTTCATGCTTGTGCTTTTGCGTTTAGACCGCTAACAGGAGCGCGTTGCGATGACCGATCCCAACTCGCATTTCGTGCGGGGGGTGCTAAGGCATTGCTGGTTCATCTACTGGTTCCGAAAGGGGTGCGTCATGGATAACGCCAACCTTTTCCAACTGGGGATAGGTCTGGCAACGGGCACCCAAGCGGAAGATTTCGACAGCGGCAATGATGCTGCGCGTCACAACGATTCTGATCAAGCATATCATGGGCTAAAACTCGTCAGCGATGAAGCGCGCGATGATCATTTTATCCGCCGTGATGGCAAAATCTTTGCCGGTACACATCTTATCATCGAGGTGGTTAATGGTACCGGTCTTGATAATGAAGATTTGATTCAATCAGCATTCCGGCGCTGTGTTGATGAATGCGGCGCGACCTTGCTGCATATTCATACGCATAAATTCAGCCCGCAAGGCGTTTCCGGAGTTGCTGTTTTGGCCGAAAGCCATATTTCGGTTCATACATGGCCGGAAATTGGCTATGCCGCCTTTGATGTGTTCATGTGTGGCGATGCACAGCCATGGAATGCAGTTGGCGTTTTGGCGGAAATGTTTGAAACAGCTGATGTTCGGGTTCGTGAATTGCTTCGCGGCGACGGCGTTGTTGAGGGTATGCTATGAGCGAGCGTTTTACCGAAACATTGCATGTTGACTATGCACAATCGCTTGGCGTGACCAAAGTCCTTTATGACAATAACAGCAGCTTGCAGCATATTCAGGTCTTTGAAAATGACCGCTTTGGAAGGGTGCTGACGCTTGATGGCGTTGTGCAAACAACCCAAGGTGATGAATTTATCTATCACGAAATGTTGACCCATGTTCCGATTTTGGCGCATGGCAATGCAACCCGTATTTTGATCATTGGTGGTGGTGACGGCGGCATGGCGCGTGAAGTATTACGCCATAAATCGGTTGAAAAAGTCACGATGGTTGAAATTGACGAAGGCGTGGTTGCCTTTTCCAAAACCTATCTACCAAGCTTGTCCAATGGCGCATTCGACGATCCGCGTCTTGATCTGGTGATCGCCGATGGTGCCGATTTCATGGCAACATCAACCGATGAGTTTGACGTCATTATCATTGATTCAACCGATCCTGTTGGGCCGGGCGAAGTGCTGTTTACCGATAGTTTTTATGGCCATGCCAAACGCCGGCTTGCGAAAGATGGGGTTCTGGTAACGCAAAATGGCGTTCCGTTCATGCAGCCAAGCGAATTGACCGGCACGATGCGCGCCTTTCAACAGCTTTTTGCCGATTGGGGATGCTATATTGCCAGCATACCAACCTATGCAGGTGGCCCAATGGCCTTTGGCTGGGGCAGTGACAGCAGCAAAGCAAGAGATGTCGATGTTGCCGTTCTGACCAAGCGGCTTGACGCGGCTGGTCTTGATCTTGGCTATTACACGCCATCGGTTCACAAGGCCGCCTTCAGCCTGCCGCGCTATATCGAAAAGCTATTGCCCTAACGCCGATTGCGCGGCTTAATGAGCCGCGTTAACGAGGTAACTGGGTCTTTTGATGGTATCTGCCAACATTAAGGGCGCCATTTTGATGACAATTGCGCGTTTTGCGTTTGTCACAAATGACGTTTTTATGAAATTTCTGTTTGTTGATATGTCGGTGTTTCAGGCGATGTTTCTGCGCGGCACAGTGGCAGTGCCGATCATTGCTGGCCTCGCATGGTACCGCAATTGCCTATTGGTTCGGCTAAGTATGGCTGATTTTGGCCTTTTGTCGATCCGCGCGGCGGCGCAAATTGGCATGGCCAGCTGTTTTTTGACGGCGCTTGCCCATATGCCAATTGCCAATGTTTCAGCCATTATGCAAATCGTGCCTTTATCGCTGATTGTGGTGGCGGCGATATTTCTGGGTGAAGTGGTCGGATGGCGGCGCTGGAGCGCGGTTGTGATTGGGTTTTGCGGGGTGTTGATGGTGATCCGCCCGGGAACCGATGATTTCAATAGCTATTCAACGCTTGCCGTTGGGGCGGTGGCCTTTGCCACGGTCAATGATGCGGTGACGCGCCATTTGCCGAACCGTGTGCCAGCGTTATTTGCAGCGTTGTTTACCGCAATCGGCGTCTGCCTGTTTAGCGGCGCGATGGCCGCGACCATACCGTGGCAGGCAATTTCTGCCTTTAACTGGCTGATCTTGTCATTTTGCGGGCTTAGCGTTGCTGCGGGCTATTTCTTTCAGGTGATGACCATGCGGTTTGGCGATCTAAGCTTTGTCGCGCCATTTCGATATATCGGGCTGGTTTGGGCGGTTTTATTGGGGGCTTTGTTATTTAACGAATGGCCCGATGGCTGGACCGGATTTGGCACAATCCTTGTTGTTCTAAGCGGTCTTTATTCATTTTATCGCGAGCATCAGCAGCGTAGTGCCAATTAGCCAATACCCATGGATAAAATATGCGCCGGATTTAGTGGTATTATGTTTTTGACGCCGCTACAATTGGGCTTGTGGTGATCTGTTATGACCGCCGATTTGACTATCTATTTGACTATCTATTTGACTATCTATTTGACTATCTATTTGACTATCTATCTGGCTGGCAATCTGCTTGGTCAATTCAAAGTAATCCTCGCACCAAAGCGCCGTTGCGTTTCATGCTAAACTGGCCTGATTATCTGTCTGGTTACTGTTATCTCTAGGAGCAAATTCATGTCTAGCAGCTTATTTACCCCGATTGAACTATCCGGTCTGGCGCTTGCCAACCGTGTTGTGGTGGCACCAATGTGCCAATATTCGGCCAATGAGGGAACGATGAATGACTGGCATCTTGCAAATCTTGGCCAGTTTGCGATGAGTGGCCCGGGGCTGATCATTATCGAGGCGACTGGTGTTGAGGCAGCAGGGCGTATTACGCATGGCTGTTCAGGGCTTTATTCAGATGAAAACGAAGCCGCGATGAAGCGGGTTGTTGATTTCTGCAAATCGGTTGGGCAAAGCAAAATCGGTATCCAGCTTGGGCATGCCGGCCGCAAAGCCTCTTCACAGCGGCCATGGGAAGGCGGCAATGCCTTGTCACAGGATGTTTGGCAAACCTATGCCCCATCAGCGATTCCTTTTGCCGATGGCTGGCATACGCCCGAGGCGCTTGATGATGCAGGTTTGGCACGGATCAAACAGGCCTTTGTTGATTCGGCAAAACGCGCTGTCAGGCTTGGCATTGATGCGATCGAGCTGCATGCCGCCCATGGTTATCTTCTTCATCAATTCCTGTCACCGATCAGCAATCAACGCGATGATGCCTATGGCGGTTCACTGGAAAACAGACTGCGTTATCCGCTGGAAATATTTGACGCTGTCAAAGCCGTTGTTCCTGCCGATATGCCGGTTCTGGTTCGTGTTTCGGCCTCGGATTGGGTTGATGGCGGCTGGGATGTTGAACAGACCATCGAATTTGCCAAGGCACTTGATGCGGTTGGCTGTGCTGCGCTTCATGTGTCGAGTGGTGGCAATTCATTGGCGCAGAAAATCAATATTGGCTATGGTTATCAGACCGATCTTGCCAAACAGATCCGTGATGAGGTGGCAATGCCGATCATCGCTGTTGGGATGATTACCGACCCAATTCAGGCTGAAACGATTATCCGCACTGGACAGGCCGATATGGTTGCTTTGGCGCGTGAGTTTTTGCGAGATCCGCATTGGACATGGCGCGCGGCAAAGGCGCTTCGCAGCACGTCATCAGTGCCAGATCAATATGCACGCGCCGTCACCTTTAGCTAGGGGATGGCTTGGCATTGGCCTTGTGATGGAGATTGACTCAAAAACGCCAGAATAGAAACTAACTCTGGCAAAAGGAGGAGTGCTGGCAACATGGCCGGTCTTCATGAAACCGAAGCCTATGCCATGCTGTGCCGCAATTGTGGAACAGCTGGGCATGTTGGCAGCGCGGTGCCGTTAACCGCCTGTCCGTCTTGCCAGTCAAACCATATTCGTACCCATCCTGATCTATTCAACCTGACCATTGCGCATATTGATTGTGATGCCTTTTTTGCGTCGGTTGAAAAGCTGGATAATCCGGCGCTTGCCGATCGGCCAGTGATTGTTGGTGGCGGTGATCGCGGGGTTGTTGCGGCGGCATGCTACATCGCCCGTCAATTTGGTGTGCGGTCGGCAATGCCAGCATGGCAAGCCTTGAAAAAATGCCCTGATGCGGTGGTGATCCGGCCAAGAATGAGCCGTTACGTTGATATTGGCCAGCAGGTTCGTGACAAAATGCTGTCTTTGACACCATTGGTGCAGCCATTGTCAATTGATGAGGCCTTTCTTGATCTTGCTGGTACGCAAAAGCTGCATCGTGCCAGTCCGGCCGAAGCGTTGCACCGGCTTCAACAGGAAATCAAACGTGATATTGGCATTTCGGTTTCGGTTGGGCTGAGTGGCACAAAATCGCTTGCCAAAATGGCATCTGACCGTGATAAGCCTGACGGGTTTTTTGTTATTGGCACGCGCGAAGCGGCGGCATGGCTTGCCCCGCAGCCAGTTTCGGTTTTGTATGGCGTTGGCAAATCGGCAATCGCACGACTGAATGTGATTGGTGTTTTTACCTGCCATGATCTGGCTGAGGGCGACCCAAAAGCGCTTTCAGCTGCGCTCGGCAGCCAAACAATAACGGTGATGAATCTTGCCAAGGGCATTGACCCGCGCCCTGTCCTAAGCGAACGCGAAACAAAATCAATTTCAAATGAAACCACCTTTGCCAAAGATCTGTCCGATCTTGCCGCGCTGGAAACCGAACTTGAATTTCTATGCCAGAAACTGTCGGCACGGTTGAAAGCAAAGCAGCTGGCAGGCAGTACAGTGACGCTTAAATTAAAGCGGTCAAACCACCAAATTATCAGCCGAAGCCGAACCGTGACAAGCCGGATCGACAAGGCCTATCATCTGTTTGATATTGGCCGTGAACTTTTGCGTCCAGAAGTTAAAAAAACGAATTCATACAGATTAATAGGAATTGGTGTTGATAATCTTGGCGAACCTTCTGAGGCGCGGCTTTTTGATCTTGAAGGCGGTGATGATGATAAGCGCAACCGGCTTGAAGCGGCGGTTGACCAGCTTCATGGCAAAATGGGGATTGATGCGCTTCGCACGGGCCGCCAATTTGCGCGTGCCCATAATAGATCGGTACAGCAAAAATCGGCCAAAAATAAGCCTGACGATTGATAAGACCGACCATTGATAATGTGATTTATGGCGCGGTGCAGATCATCCGAAATGCCTAAAACGGGTTTTTGGCGCTGCGGTCTGATGACAATGATTGCGCCTTGGCATGGGCAATTTGTTCAACTGCATCGGCAATATGATTTTGGTCAATCGTTGCAGCCCCAGCGGCAACGCGGATATGATGCGCTGCGGTCAAGACATCAGTATGGGTCGCACCTGCTGGCGGTTCAAACCGGTATGATGCCAATTCAATCAACAGGCCAAGCGGGTCGCGAAAATAGATCGAATCCATAAAGCCACGGTCTTTGGGTCCGGAATGTTTGACCTTGCGTTGGTCAAGCCGGTCAACCGCTTGCCAGAAGCTTGCCTGAGACACGGCAAAGGCAATATGATGCACCTGACCCGGGTTCTGGGGAAGGCGGGTCATTTTTGTGGTACGGGTCTCATCGGTGAAAACGGTGATTAATCGGCCATCGCCCGGGTCAAAATACAAATGGCCTTCATTCGGGTTATCCAGATTCGGCTGTTCAAACACAAAAGGCATACCAAGAACGCCATCCCAAAAATCAATGGATGTCTGGCGGTCTGCACCAACCAAAGTGATGTGATGAACCCCTTGGGATTGAATTTTACGCATCGAATTTGCCCGATCTATGATGTCTGTTCAATGCGGGTCATGATCCTACATGACCCGTTTTCAAACCGTGCTTGCCTGCCAGCCAGCGGCACCTGTTTTGATAAAGGTACCATTGTTTAACTCGCGCATAGCCGTTTGTAACTCGGCCTGTGTGTTCATCACAATTGGCCCATGCCATGCAACAGGCTCGCGGAGTGGCGCTCCCGAAATCAGCAGGAACCGAACGCCTTCATCGCCTGAGGTGACGGCAACTTCATCACCGGCACCAAAAACCACCAATGTGCGATTGCCCGACAAATCACGAATTTCCAGCTCTTCGCCCTGAAACTCTTTCTCGACTTTGACGCCAAACGGGTTTGATGCATCTTTGAAGCGCGCGCTGCCTTCAAAAATATAGGCAAATCCCTGTCGCCGCGTATCAAACGGAAATCGCTTGAAACAACGTGGGGGAAGGGTGATATCTAGATATTGCGGATCAGCGGCAATGCCGTCAACCGGCCCTTTATAGCCGCGGTAATTTCCAGCAATGATGCGAATTTTACTGCCATCATCATCAAGCATCTCGAAAATTTCCTGCGACTTGATATCTTGATAGCGCGGGGTTATCATTTTTTGTGACGATGGCAGATTGGCCCATAGTTGAAAGCCATGCATGGCACCATCTTTATCGCCTTTTGGCATTTCTTGATGAATAATGCCCGAGCCGGCTGTCATCCATTGAATATCGCCGCCGCCAAGCGTGCCGACATTGCCTAGGCTGTCGCCATGATCAACCGTGCCTTTTAAAACATAGGTGATGGTCTCGATGCCGCGATGCGGGTGCCACGGAAACCCGTTTTTGTAAAGCTGTGGATCATCATTGCGGAAATCATCCATCATCAAAAAAGGGTCAAATGGTTTGGTGTCGCCAAATCCGAAGATGCGGTGAAGATGGACGCCAGCCCCTTCGGTTGTTGGGCGTGCTTCGCTTGACATTTTAACAGGACGGATTGACATCAAAGAACTCCAGCTTTGCCAAAGCCAAAAGGCTTTTTCAGCGTTTTCAAAAATCTTGGTGTGAATGACGATCACCGGCGGAAAACCAACGATCCTTCAACGAAAATTATCTTAGGCTTTTTAAATTGTTTTTGCAGGGGGTAATTGGAAAAGAACTTTTGCATTATCGATAAGAATAGCGCGTGATTTTTGCAAATTTCGCGGTGAGTTCTGATATTGTTTCTTGTTGTTTTCGCGAAAATTCAAGCGCATAAGCAGATAGTCGATAAGATTTCGACATAGCAAACGGGCGGTCATGATCATCATGTTGCAATTGCAACCGCCATTGGGTGAAACCGATTATGAAATTAACGGATAATGTTTTTGGTGCCATTTTTATGGCGGTCAGCATGCTGTCATTCATTGGGAATGATGCCTTGATGAAATTTCTGTTTCAGACAATTTCGGTTGAGCAGGGCATTTCCATGCGCGGGCTTGTGTCGGTTCCGCTTCTTGCGGTGATCGCCTATTTTCGCAAAAGCCTGTTTATCCGCATCGATTGGCGAAATTGGCGGGTGATTCTCGTTCGTGCTTTTGCCGAGCTTGCCTCGACAATGTTGTTTCTAACCGCTTTGGCGCATATGCCGTTAGCCAATATTACCGCCATTTTGCAATCATTGCCGCTGACTGTGACGATGTTTGCCGCGGTATTTTTTGGTGAGGCGGTTGGCTGGCGTCGGTGGAGCGCCATTCTGGTTGGTTTTATCGGCGTTTTAATCATCATCCGCCCGGGAAGTGATGGTTTTAACGAATATGCTGTTCTGGCACTGGTTGCAGTTGGTTTTATCACGTTGCGCGATGCAATTACGCGGCGTCTTGACCGGTCGGTGCCATCGCTATTTGTTGCCTTTGTGTCGGCCATTCCGATTTTTCTGTTTGGCGGAGCCATGACCGTGACAACGGGCTGGACACCCATATCCTGTTCAATGGGCATGATTGTGATTGTGGCTGCGATCGCCATTACCTGCGGCTATTCATTTGCCGTCATGGCCATGCGCAATGGGGATATTAGCTTTGTTGCGCCATTTCGCTATACCGGCATGATTTGGGCGATTTTATTCGGGTTTCTACTTTTTGGAAATTTGCCTGATCAAATGACAATTTTGGGAAGCTGTATCGTGATTGGCATGGGCGGTTACGCCTTTCACCGTGAACGCGTTCGGTAAAAGGCCAGCGCAACCTGAAACAAGCCGGTTTCGCACTGGCCTTTCGCCCTAGCCTTTTTTGGAGGCCTTTTTTTGGGGGCTTTTTGGGG
>Ga0181570_10000330_pt1 | contig 45545 bp, 43 predicted proteins | sample 101ome_18_FD_148667 | JGI IMG/M metagenome (GOLD analysis project Ga0181570, IMG submission 148667) | Coastal salt marsh microbial communities from the Groves Creek Marsh, Skidaway Island, Georgia - 101406AT metaG (spades assembly) | ecosystem: Environmental > Aquatic > Marine > Intertidal zone...
TCATTGTTGATAATGTTGAGTTTTCTGAGTTATCATCAGATACTGTATTAAATGTTAATGTGCCAGATATTCCTTATAATGAAATTAAAGGCTTTAAAACCACTAGACTTGGAAAGCGCCACCAATCAGAAAATATTATTCAGGATCAAGAGGACACCTCTCTTTTTTGGATTGGTAAGAATGGAAAAGAAGCTGAGAATGGACCAGGGACTGATTTTTATGCAATTAGAAACAATTGTGTCTCAATAACCCCTTTGCAAGTTGATCTTACCAGTAAGGATGAGGTTCAAAAAGTAGACAACTGGATTAGCAAAATTAACTAATCATTCCATGTATCTCTAAGTGATACAGTTTTATTCATAACCAACATACCATCACTATCTTCATCTCTACAAAAATAACCATTTCTCTCGAATTGATATGGCTTGTAAAGTTCTGCTCCAATCATATTTTTTTCGCAGAAACCATAAGTTGTAACAAGAGATTTAGGATTAATTAGTGCTTCAAAGTTATCATGTTTACCCGGATTTTCTGTCAAGAATAATCTATCATAAATTCTAAATTCAGTCTGCATAGCTTGAGTTGCTTCAACAAAATGAATAACGCCTTTAACCTTTCTTCCATCAGATGGATTTTTTCCAAGAGTCTCTTTGTCATATTCTGCATATACTGTTGTAATATTTCCATCAAAATCAGTATCAAATGTTATTGCCTTGATAACATATGCATTTCTTAGTCTTACTTCTTTTCCAACAGATAGTCTTTTGTATTTGTTATTGGGAGCAACTTCACAAAAGTCTTCTCTTTCGATAAATATTTCTCTGGAAAAGAAAATCTCTCTTGTTCCCATAGTTTCATTTTGAGGGTGATTGGGCGCCAATATTGTTTCAATAGTTTCTTTGGGGTAGTTTTCAATTATGACTCTAATGGGATCAATAACCCCCATTGTTCTTGGAGCGTTCAAATTCAAATCATCTCTCATTGCATCTTCAAGAATCTTCATGTCTGTCATAGAATCTACTTTTGATATACCAATTCTGTCTGAAAATAATGCAATTGCTTGAGGAGAACAACCCCTTTTTCTCATTCCAGATATTGTCGGCATTCTTGGATCATCCCAACCACTTACATGACCATTCTCTACAAGTATGCCAAGCTTTCTTTTAGACATAACTGTATATTCAAGATTTAATCTTGAGAACTCATACTGATGAGGTCGATATGGCTTATTAAAATCATCTAGGTTTTCTAAGACCCAGTCATATAACCTTCTATTGTCTTGAAACTCAAGCGTACAAAGTGAATGTGTAACACCCTCAATAGCATCTGATATGCAGTGAGCAAAATCATACATAGGATAAATGCACCAACTATTTTCAGTCTGATGATGAGTTTCAAATCTGATTCTATAAAGTGCAGGATCTCTCATACACATAAATGAACTCTTCATATCGATTTTAGCTCTTAGCACACAATGATTTTCTTTAAAAAATCCATCTCTCATTTGACGAAAATTTTGAAGATTTTCTTCAATTGAATTTTCTCTATACGGACTATCTTTACCGGGCTTCTTAAGAGTTCCTCGACTTTCTCTAATTTCATCGGGTGATAAGAAACAAACATAGGCCAATCCTTTATTTATTAATTCAACAGCATATGAATAAAAACTTTCAAAGTAATTAGAGCTGTATTTTTCATCTCCACTCCATTCAAAACCAAGCCATCTAATATCATCTTTAATGGAATTGACAAATTTAATATCTTCTTTGGATGGGTTTGTGTCATCAAATCTCAAATTGCAAAAACCATTGAACTTTTTAGCAATTCCAAAATTAAGAAAAATGGATTTTGCATGACCAATATGTAAGAAGCCATTAGGCTCTGGAGGAAATCTAGTATTAATACTTTTGTATTTTTCAGTTTGAAGGTCTTCTATAATGATATTTTCTATAAAGTTTTTTGATTCTTCTTTATTAAGCATTAACTTGTAACAGAGTGATTTTTCGAAATTATATCAGCAATAATTGAGTATTGAAGAGTGCGCTGACATGAGATATTTAACTGGTAGTTTTAAAAATTTAGATTCAATAGTTAGATTGCTGGCGATAATTTTCCCAATCTTATTAATAAATATAAAGATTTTTGGAAATTTAATTCTTCTTATTTTGACGCTAATTGGAATTTATAAGATTATTTCTGAAAAAATCAATCCGTTAACAAACAAAGATCTTAGGTTATTTACATTTTTAACACTGGGCTATTTTTTTATTATGGCCATGTCGTTAATTTTAAATGTAGGATTTGATGAAGAACTAAGGCATTTGTTTAGAAAATTGCATTTTCTTTTAGCGCCATTAGTAGCCGTAGCTCTATATAAAAATAGTGCACTTAATATATCGCACTTGATATCATCAATTAAATTTGCATTAATTTTATGTTCAATTGTCATTTTCACGCAGTTATTTGTATTTAAAGAACAATATAATTCTGGCATGTTTAATTCAAATATATTGGGAGATCTATTAGTTATTTATTTATTTTTATCACTCATTAGAATTTTTAAAGAATCACCTAAAGAGCTAATCTTTACTTTTTTTACTTTTTTTGCTGGAATTATTGCTCTTCTACTAACCGGAAGTAGAGGCTCAATTCTAACATTTGGTGTATTACTTTTAATTTTTTTATTTACTAGTTTTAGAAAATTTTTTCTTCTAACAAAGAGAAGAAAATCAGCAATTATTTTTTTGCTCTTATTGGCTATGGTTCTTGGTAATTCTATTCCTTATTTGAAAGACACCTATTCCAAAACTATAAGTAATATTGCAACTTGGGAAACTGACCATGCCCATCTCAGCTCTTCTGGTTTAAGATTACAAATTTGGAATGCTAGTATAGAAGCTCATAAGAATGCACCTTGGTATGGTTATGGATATAGATTGGCAAATAAAGAAGTTGCGAACTATAGTAATAATCACAAAAGAGAAATAGCTAACTTTACTCATTTGCATAATGAGTACTTGACACATCTTTTATCTGCAGGATTTATAGGTCTCGCAGCTTTGTTTATTATATTATTTGTGCCGTTAAGTATTTTTTTAATGAAAAGAAAAAAAGAAAGTATAAATTTATATGCTATTGCTGGGATATTTCTCTGTCTGAGTTACTTTTTCTTTGGGTTTACCCATATTGCATTTGGCGAAGAGCACATAAATGCTTTTTTTATTTTTATGCTTGCATTTTTGCTTCCAAATATTGAATTACATAGTCAAAATAGTGAGACTGAAAGTGAATTTTAAAAATGTTCAGGAAGAAGATTTATCAAACGCTTAGTCGCTGAGAGACCAATCTTTATTCGAATGAGGCCCAATTTTAGTTGTGCCCAAATTCTTTTGAACTTAAATGATAGATTATTTTTGAGCCTTGTTTTGGAACTTACAGATGATTTGAATAATTTCTCATCAAACTTATAATCGATTCCGTAGTGTCGAGCCATATCTAGTTGAATTATGGGCGAAGGTTCAACCTGAAAAGATCTTAAAGATCTGCAATTGTAAATTTGCGCATCTGCCAGAGCTAATCCTTTATTTGCTTCACATTCGAGCAGTTTTTTAGCGCCAGATGGCCATAGTAGATAGCCTGCTGCGCCTGTTGTATCTAGGTAAAGTCTAAGTAGTTTTGAATTGCAGGCAATGTTTTCAGCAGACCTGGATACAAACTTTTCTCTACCTCGGTTTTCAAAGTTGATCAAATCAACCCCTTTCTTGTTCATTAAGTCTGCCAATAGCTCAGGCACACATTTGGATAGTAGCGCATCATCCTCTAAAATGAGCGCCGGTTTGTTAGATTGAATCACCTCGTTCCAGGCGTTCTGATGAGAATAGTAACAAGCGACTTCAGAGATTTTTAATGGGCGCTGCCAATCTTGATAATTTTTCTGGTAGACCATTCCCTCTATATCATCAACTGAGGTTGCATCTAAAAACTTGAATTCTAGGTTGAGCGCTGAGAGTTGTTGTATCTGAAACTCTCGTCGCTGTTTGGCTCCAGTCAAGCTAATAATTAGAGTTGTCATTACCACCACCCAGTTTTCCCTCGAGTATGTCGATCTTTGGTGCGTTTATAGACTGTGTCAAACTTTTGCAAACGCTTAAAGACTTCTAACAATATCTCACCAGCAACATTAAACTTGGCCACTTTATCAATGCGCCAACGCATATTTCTCAGTGTGTCATCGGTTCCAAACTTGAAGACGGATGTTCCATCAAACAAGGAAAAACGACGCTCATTATCTAGATGTTGAATTTTATCCAGGTCATCACTGCAGTTGTGAGCATTGGTGATAAAACGTTCTGATTCTTGGATTTTGACAGTATTGAGTAGGCAAGTGCAAGCCACGGAAAGGGCTATAACTGTGTTATCATTAGAGCAATCTGCCAAGGTGTCGGCTGCTGCAATGAGCCAGCGGGTATTTAAATGTTTAAGTAAATATTTTTTTTCCGAATGCCACAGTTGATCAAATTGTTTAAAGTTTTTTTCAACTTCAAATTCCCGTCTGATCAGCACAATAATTTTGGCATGTGTAAAGCAAAGCTCGCTTTGACCAACAAACTCTTGCTCTAAGGCATGAAAATGACGAGATAAATCATTGGAGCTGCCATGTGTATAGGTAATTTCTTCGCCTGAAATAATATGCGCTTTCTGAACTTTGAAGTTGGTTGAGATAAGAGCTGACAATTTATTAGCACCAGAGCGTCTTTGATGGCGTGATAGAGAAAACCATTTTTCAAATGGAGTTTTATTTCTTTTGACCATGGGTAAGTTGGGTCATCTCTAATAATATCAAATTTCGAAAAATTCTTTTGTTTAGTTTTAACTTTCTGCAAGAAGAGATATAGATTTTGGTACAGGTGGTTTTGAAAAATCTTGGTTGAAAAGCCTGTTGAAATTCTTCGATTAACGATTTTTCAACTGCGTAAACAGGCATTAGTTGTTTCAATATACATTTGGTGATTGGACAAAGTCCCGTGCCAGAGCTGCCTGAGAGAATAATTCTTTTCATTTATCTTGAATTTACTAGAGTAAGCTTCATTTTATATTAAACATGAATTTAATCAGTATCAAATCATTTCTATGAACATTTTCATATTTTTGCAAAAATTATCCACGATCATTCTTTTTATTCTTTAGAGATGGAAAGATATAGTTTTTTGTTTGTGATTAATTAAATCTTGTCTTATGTGAAATTTTATTCGTAATGTATATAATTACATTAGAGTTGATCTTGATTGGTAAAACAGTAGCAAAGTTATTTTTGGAGTAGGTGTCTTGTACAATGGGTAAAAGCAAAGCAATCGTGATTGGCGCAGGTCCATCTGGGTTGGTTTCTGCCAAGGAGTTGGCAAAACAAGGCTGGAATGTAGAAGTATATGAGGCATTGGATCGTGTGGGCGGTATGTGCAGATCTCTTTCATGGAATGGATATGATTTAGATATTGGCCCGCATATATTCCACACTGCCGATAATAGCCTATCTGAATACTGGCTTTCATTATTTGGTGACTTATTGGTCGAGGGCGAATACTGGAGTATGAACGTCAAAGGAGAGTCGTACAATGAGCTATACGACTATCCGTTATCTTGGGAGTCTATATCTACTTTCCCAGCGCAGCTAAAAAGAGATATTGTTAATGAGATTAGCGATATTGATAAATCTGATAAGGCAAAAGCAAAGAATTACAAAGACTATATTGACGCTCTCGCTGGACCAACGCTAAGAAAGATGTTCTTTGAAAGGTATCCAGAGAAAATCTGGGGAATATCTGTGAATGATATGACAGCAGATTGGGCACCAAAGAGAATTAATATACATGAAAAAAAATCTCCTTTTTTTTGTGATCAATGGACTGCTGTCGGAAAAAATGGTTCTGGGCCTATTTATCAAAGGATATCAGATGAAATTGAAAGCCTAGGCGGGAAAGTTTATCTGAATACCCTAGTCTCAAAGATAGAAACACAAGGGCCAGAGATTAAAGCTATTCACACCCGTTCCCAGGATCGGAAAATTAACATAAATCCTGGAGATGTGGTAATTTCCACTATGCCAGTTACCAATTTGCTAAACCTGCTTGGGGAAGAATGCGGACTAAATTACAGGGGTGTAATGATTTTCTATCTTGATTGTGCCTCCAGTGAAATCCTTCCTGGGAAGGCAAGTTGGTTTTATTACGATTCTCCTGATGTTTACTTCACTAGAATTACAGAGCCTAAAAAAATGAACGTAAAGATGCCTTCGGATAATCGAACATTGCTAACTGTTGAAGTACCTTATTCAGTCGGAGATCAGCTAGATAAGAAAAATGTTGATTGTTTATGCCAAGAGATTATTTCACAAGTTGAGAAAGTTGGTTTAATACGAAAAGATACCGTGCAAGATATTAAACTGATAAAAGAAAAGTATGTATATCCAGTACAGCAAAAGGGTTATCAAGAGGAGCTGGCAAAAATTAAAGGTTTCGTTAGCCAATATAGACAGCTGTACTCTCTCGGGGCGGGTGCCGAGTTTAATTATACTGATACTCAAGTTTTATTTCGAAAGGCATTTGATTTGGTGGAGTCACTCACAGGAGATGCGGTGCTGCGCAACATTAAGCAACTTTCAGTCAGGTTCAATAAATCCATAGAAGTTGGCGGGCTTGCTATAGGAGATGATTTTTCGCCATACATAATCGCTGAGGCGGGCATGAATCACAATGGAAGCTTGGCCATGGCCAAGAAGTTAGTTGAGGCCGCTGCAGGCACAGGTTGTAATGCTGTAAAGTTTCAAACATTTTTGCCCCATAGTCGTGTATCTACTAAAGTTAAAGCGGTTGATTTTTCTGAGGATGCAGACGGAATAGAAGAAAGCATGTCCGAGATGTTTTCTAGATTATCTATGCCTTTTTCCGAGCAGAGAGAATTGTTTGCCTTTGCAAGGGATAGGGGGGTAGATATTTTCTCTACTCCGTTCGATTTTGAAAGTGTAGATTTTTTGGAATCTATGGGGGTTGGGTTGTATAAAGTTGCATCTATGGACTTGGTCAACCTGCCACTTATTAGATATATAGCCAAAACCCAAAAGCCCATAATTTTGTCTACGGGAATGTCAAATTTGGGGGCAATAGAAGAAGCTTTGGATGAAATTCGCAAAACAGGCAATACAAATGTAGCACTTTTGCATTGTAATTCGACTTATCCTGCCAACCCTGAAGATATGAACGTTAATGCAATTAAAACATTAAAACAATGTTTTAATGTTCCAGTCGGCCTCTCTGATCACTCATTCGGGTTATTGGTATCTCAGGTAGCCTTATCAATTGGGGCTAATATTATCGAGAGACACTTTACTTTGGATTGCACCATGGAGGGTCCAGATCATATATTGTCATCCGAACCAAGTGAAATGAAAAGACTTGTCGAGTCGGCGCAGAAAATCAAACTTATTCTAGGCGATGGAGTAAAAAGAGTGCAGCCAACTGAGTATGAAACCATTAATTTTCAAAGGAAAGCTTTATATGCTAAATGCAGTATTCAAAAGGGACAAATCATCCGTCGAGAAATGGTTTCAATTAAAGGTCCTTCTGGAAGTATATTGCCTAAATATATTGATATAGTCATTGGGCGAACTGCCAGAAATGATATCAAAGAAGATTACCCTATAGAATGGAAAGATATATGAGCAGTGTTAACCATGCTCAGCTTAAAAAACACATTCTTGAATTAAAAGCTAGGGGTGTAAAAAATGGTAAAAAAATAGGGTTCCTAATTGGAAATACGGCAAAAGAGAACGAGAGGCAGGCATACTTCTGCACGCCAATTAGAGAGTTTTCTCAAATCATAATAGCTGGAGTTATTGTGTATAGTGAGCCTGAGGCAAGAGAAATATCTTGCATTGTAGATGGCATTGTTGACTATGTTTTCGTAGATTCAGAAAAAAAGATTCCTAAGCAACCTCTGGCTGAGGTGGATAGTGTTGCAAATATTGAAAGAGCGGTTAGAGAGGGTATTACTCGGTCTAGTTTTTTTACTTATAAAGGGAACGATCTCACAGTTGATAGTATTGATCTATTGCTTAGTTATTTGTTTAAGGAAAAAACAAGAGGACTAGGTGGTGTAAAGGTTTCAATCGTTGGATCTGGAAATTTAGGATCAAAATTAGCTCTAAAAATGGTAGAGAGGGGTGCAAATGTTTCTATTACAAGAAGAGATAAGTCTAAATTAAAGTTCATTGCCAAAGCGTTAAATGTGATTAAGCCTCATGATACTAAGGAAGAAGTCAAGTGTATATATAGCAATAAAGAGGTCGCTATAGGTGCAGAAGTTCTTATAGGGACGACAAACGGACAGCCATCAATAACAATAGAAATGGCTAAGCTGGTTGCTGATCACGCAATAATTTTAGACGCAGGAAAAGGAACTATTGAGGAATCTGCACTAAAGTACTTTAACGACCAAGGGATGTCAGTTTATCGAGTAGATGTTACAGCATCATTGGCTGGAATGGTTGAATCGCAAGTATTTTTAGATAATGCCTTTCAGTCAAAGTTTGGCAGAAGGAAATATCATGGAATTAATATTGTTTCGGGTGGAATTATTGGTAAATCAGGTGAATGTGTGGTGGACGATATTTCAAATCCGAGTGTGATCTATGGTGTAGCTCAGGGAGATGGATTATTTAAGGAAGAGCTATCTAGTCAGGATCAAAAGACTTTCAAAAGATTGCAAGAATATATCTTGAAGAATGATAAGAAAAAAATATCAAGTTGATATTATTATTGAGGCTAGAATGAGCTCTTCAAGGCTTCCTGGAAAGACCCTTCTTGAAGCAGTGGGGAAGCCAATGCTAGGTTTAATGATTGAAAGGCTAAAGGATGTAGATAATATCTCAAATATAATTGTTGCAACAACTGTCAACAAGTTGGATGACAAAATAGAGAGGCTAGCCGGTCGTGAAAATGTTTTATGTTATCGTGGAAGCGAAAGCGATGTTTTGGGTCGAGTCCTAGAGAGCGCGTCTACCTTTGGAACGGATATTATTGTGGAAATTACTGGAGATAACCCGTTGTCAGATCCAGTCCTCATATCTAATATGGTCGATAAGTTTTTAAAGTTAAGTAACGATATAGACTTTCTTTCGAATGATATTGGTTGTTACAATGACAATATACCAGTTAGTTTCCCTTTGGGGTTGAATGTAAAGATATTCAAAAAAAGTCTTCTGGAAGAAGTTGCCAGAAAAACAAACAACCCTGTGGACAGGGAGCATGTTGTAAATTATATTTTGAAAAATATGGAACAGTATAAAGTCTATAATTACACAGCTAATGGAATTTACTGTAGACCCGAGTTAAGGTTTACCATGGATTATGAGGAAGACTATATTCTCATTAAAAAGGTGTTTGAGGGTCTTTACAACAAAAATTCAAAATTTACAACAAGTGATATTATTCATTTCCTTGACTTAAATCCAAGCATCAAAGCTTTGAATAGTGATTGCATCCAAAATAAGTATGCATACAAATAAAATATCCCTCCATTTCTGTCGTTCAGAAAAAGTAGTACAAACTACTGAATCATTTCTATAGATTTAATATAACCTTGTGAGAAAGTTAAAAAAAATAAGCTCTAGTTATTCAGATGTTTTGATAATTGATGCAAATGGTAGCGATTTTATATTGCAGTGTTTGCCAAAAAAATATTCCTCAAGAGTTCTTACCATTAGAGGGGAGGCGCCAATTATATTTAGTCTTGGTTTCTTTTTGATACTGGTCAGAATGATAATAAGATTTGGTCCTACTCCTTTGGCCTTGATTTCATCGATAATTCAATATTTAGGCCCGTTAGCCGTAATTACTTTTATTGACAATATTAGTATTATGGGAAAGTTATCAAATTTGTTTCCTGATTGTTTAGTTATTTCTGTCCAGAACGGAGTACGGTTTAAAGGAGATTGGTATCAGGATTATAAGCTTCCCACTTATTTTGGTTTCGGAGAGTATGAGCGCGAGTTAATCAAAGACTCTGCCGTGCATGTTGATGAGTATCAAGCAGTGGGGTCTTTGAAAATGGGGTTGTTTCTGTCAGAATTAGGAAATTATGAAAGGCGACCAGATTCTAACGGAAGGGTGTGTTTTATATCGCAATATCGACATAATATGCTTGGTTCGGACGACCAGCCTTGGTATGAAAAGTTTTTTAGCTACAACAGAGAGGTGTTTGTCGATTTGGTTAATTGGTCAAAAGAGAATAATTTTCAACTTGATGTAGCTATGGTATCTAGCCGTATTAACAAGAACTTTGACAATGAAATAAATTATTTTAAAGGTAGTGTTGATTGTAGCAATGTTTGTTTTCACCCCAAGGTTCAAGAAAGCTTTTCATCTTATAATGTTTGCATTAACGCTGAAGTCTTGGTTGCTGTGGACTCAACGCTGGGTTTTGAAATGTTTGGATATGGAAAAAAAATTTTGTTTTGTGGGGCTATGAACGATAGTTTTATGAGTGTTAGAGGTTCGTTTGGGCTGTTTGAAAAGATGCCGAAATTTGTTTTATTGAAAGAAGAGGGGGGTGAGCAAGAGTCTCTGAATTGGAAACTGTCAAACTTATTGACTATGTCTGATAAGGAATATCTCGATGCCACTAAGAGTGCTAGATCATATTATATGAGCAATGGACAAAAGTACCCACATGAAATTATTTCGGATTGTATAAGTAGTTTTATAAGCGGCCAGTCAAAATGAATCTGTTTAAACATGTAAAACAGTCTCTATACATACTTGACAAAGAAAAAAATAAGCTATATTGGATGTTGGTACTTTTTGTTTCTTCATCTTTACTGGACGTTATAGGAATAGGGCTTATCGCTCCTTATGTTGCTTTAATTATTGACCCTGAAAGCTTTTTACAAAATGATTTCTACTTAGCTATAGCGTCGATTGGCCTGCCGGATGAAGAAATTAAGCTAATCTTAACATTAGGGTTTTTTTTAATTTTTGTATTTTTTTTAAAAATGCTAAGCTCTGTTTATATTAATAAAACTATCCTTACCTTTTGCTTAAGGAAGGGAAGTGGGCTAAGATCAGAGTTAATGAATATCTATCAAAATATGTCCTATTTGGATTATATTCAAAGAAATAGTGCAGACTATATTTATAACATCCAGCAATTAGCAGCTCAGTATTCTCATACATATTTACAGTCTGTTTTAAGGCTTGTTAGTGAGGGAGTGGTTGGTCTAGTGATTTTATTATTATTGGCATGGAGTAATGTTTATGCTTTAGGGCTATTGCTCGCATTATTGGCAGGTTTGGTTATTTTATATGATCGAATTTTTAGATTAAAGACTCAAGAATATGGACTTTTGTCAAATGTCCACTCTACTCGTATGGTTAAGGGAGTGTGCGAAGGTATTGAGGGTTTAAAAGAGCTGAGAATTCTAGGAAGAGAAGAGTATTTTTACAACATTGTGAATCATGAGGCTAGTGAGTTTGCAAATGCAAACATTAAGGTTGGGGTAATCTCTACAATACCGCGTTATCTTCTTGAGCTTGTATTAATAACTTTTGTAGTTTTATTAGTGTTTGGCTCTATTACTTTCGAATACAGTACAGAGTTGTTGCTTCCGGTGTTGAGCATGTTTGCTGTTGCCGCTATGCGACTAGCACCTTCGGCCAACCAAATAATTAGTGGAATGACCAAAATTCGCTACAGTTATCATAGTGTCTCTGTTCTTTACAAGGATATTAGGAGAGGCAGAGCTGAGAAAGATAACTTAAAAATAGCCAGAGATATGGTAACACCTGCGGAACCGTCAAAATTCCAGTATTTACAATTTAAGCAGGTTGTGTTTACTTATCCTAATATGAAGAAATCGGCGATAAACAATCTGAATTTTGATCTGCATGCTGGTGAGTCTATTGGCTTAATTGGTAAATCTGGCTCTGGAAAGACTACTACGGTTGATTTATTATTAGGGTTGCTAAAGCCAGATAGTGGAGAAATCACTTTTAACAAACTTCCATTAATGCAAAACCTTTCTCTTTGGAGGTCTAAAGTTGCATACATACCACAGAATATTTTTCTAATAGATGACACACTGAGAAGAAATATAGCATTAGAGTCAGATGGGGTTGTTGATAAGGAGAAGATGATGAAAGCAATAAGTCAAGCAAAGTTGATAGATCTGGTTGAGCAGTTGCCTATGGGATTAGATACAGTTCTTGGTGAGAAGGGTGTGCGCCTTTCAGGAGGCCAAAGGCAACGTATAGCGCTTGCACGTGCTTTTTATTATGATCGTGAGATTCTTGTAATGGATGAGGCTACTAGTGCCTTAGATAACGAAACAGAAAAAGAAATCATTGAGGAAATTGAACTATTAAAAGGAAAGAAAACTCTAATAGTGATTGCCCATAGACATTCCACAATAGAGCATTGTGATAAGATTCTTAGACTGGAAAATGGGAAAGTTATTGACCAGGGTGATTATAAGGAGCTTTTTAAAAAGTGATTTGCATAGAGGTGTAATGAAGTGTTGTGCAAGTTATAGACGGCTGCTATCCAAATTAGAGAATATTTTTTATGAAAATTAAGCGGATCTTTAAATGAAAACAGTTTGCATTCAAGGGCTTGGTTTCGTTGGATCAGCTATGGCAACGGCTGTTGCGATGGCTATTAACGACAAGAATCAGCCTATTTATAACGTAATAGGTGTTGATTTGCCAAATGATTCTGGAAGATCTCGAGTTGACAAAATAAATAAGGGAGAGTTTCCGTTTGAAACGAGCGACACAATGCTTTTGGAGTCGCTAAATTTAGCACATGAAAGAGGAAATATTAGTGCAACTATTGATGATAAAGTTTTCTCTGAGGCTGATATAGTGGTGGTAGACGTGCATTTAAATATCTCTTATCTTGACAAAAAACCACAACTTGATTTTAATGAATTTCGTTCTGCTATTAAAACTATAGGGCGAAGGGTGAAGAGAGGGGCGTTGGTATTGGTGGAAACTACAGTACCTCCAGGAACCTGCGAAAAAGTGGTGGTGCCAACTTTGCATTCTGAATTGAAAAAGCGCTCTATAGAGCCAGAAAGTGTTTATGTTGCCCATTCTTACGAGCGAGTGATGCCAGGAAAAGAATACCTCGCTTCTATTACAGATTACTGGCGAGTATTTTCTGGTCATACTAAAACAGCTGGTGATGTTTGTGAGGAGTTTTTAAGCAATGTTGTGAATATAAAAGAATTTCCTTTAAAGCGTTTATCTTCGACAGTAGCTTCAGAAACTGCTAAAGTCATGGAAAATACTTATAGAGCAGTTAATATTGCATTTATTGATGAGTGGACCAAGTATGCTGAAAGCATTGGTATTGATCTTTTCGAAGTAATAGACTCAATAAGGAGAAGGCCGACTCACTCCAATATTCGTTTCCCAGGTCTTGGAGTGGGCGGATATTGTTTAACCAAAGACCCTACATTTGCACCGGCAGCAGCAAGTCAGTTATTTGGCAAGTCTTTGAATTTCCCTTTCTCGGATTTGGCAGTACATGTAAATCACAATATGCCACTTCACACTGTTTCGCGCTTGACCGCGATATTAAACTCCTCATTTGTTGAGAAAAAATTTTTAGTTTGTGGTGTGAGTTATAGGCAAGATGTTGGGGATACTAGATATTCTCCAGTAGAGACATTGGTCCGTGAACTTTTAAAATGTGGGGCAGATGTAGCATGTCATGACCCCTATGTGACTCATTGGGATGAGATGAATATGGCTTTATTGTCAAGTTTGTCTCATATTGAAAAGTTTGATATCGTGATCTTTGCCGTTCCACATAAGCAATATTGCGAGATGGATCTTTCCATACTCTGTGGTAAAACTTCTTTGGTGCTAGATGCTAATTCAGTATTCAACAAAGAACAGAGGCAGTTGATAAGGAGCTATGGTATTAGACTGGAAAGCATTGGCAGAGGAGATGGTTTATGAGTAGAAAAATATTAATTACCGGAGGTGCTGGATTTATAGGGTTACATTTGGCCAACCGTCTACTTGATGAGGGATTTAGAGTGCATATTGTTGATAATTTTGCACGAGCAGTTGAAGATACCGAATTGCAAAATATCGTCCTTAGAAAAGGGGCTGTTTTTTCAAATATGAACTTGCTAGACGACAATGATACAAAGGAATTAGATTTGGATTATGATGTGATTTTTCACCTTGCGGCAATTATTGGAGTAACTCATGTCCTGAAGCGCCCATATAGTGTCCTTTATGATAATATTCTAATGCTGGGGAAAATGATTGATCTTGCGCGCCGACAGAATAATCTTACAAGGTTTTTCTTTGCATCTACGAGTGAAGTATATGCAGGCACTTTAAAGCATTTTGATTTACCTATCCCTACCCCTGAAAATACGCCATTGGCGATTACAGACCTTTCTTATCCTCGTACATCATACATGTTATCAAAAATTTACGGTGAAGCTTTATGTCGGCAAGCTGGCATACCATTTACTCTGTTCAGGCCGCATAATATCTATGGCCCGCGTATGGGGATGGCACACATTATCCCTGAGCAATTGTACAAAGCGCACTCCGCCAAAGAAGGAGATAGTATCAAGGTCTTTTCCGTCGAACATACACGTTGTTTTTGTTATATCGATGATGCTGTGGAGATGTTGATGCGCATGATGGAGCTTTCTAATTGTGAAGGAAAGACATTAAACCTTGGAACTCAAGCGCCAGAGGTCACAATGGAAGAGGTGGCAAGAACGTGTTTTTCTGTTGTAGGAAAGGATTTGTGTATCGATGTGATGCCTGAATCTCCAGGTTCTCCAGCTCGCAGAGGTCCAGATATGACCCAAACTACTGAATTAATTAATTTTGAGTCAAAAGTCGGCCTTTCAGAGGGTATCACTAAGACTTACAATTGGTATAAAGAAAATATTTTCGAAGGCGGTGGTATTACCGCAAAATAAATATGAAAAGTTTTTCCAAGGAATTAACAAATTTTGTACGAGATCAGTTCTCTAGCAATGACTTTATTCCACTACACTCTCCAACTTTTAAAGGAAAAGAGAAGGAGTACATACTTGATACAATAGACTCTACTTTTGTTTCAACTATAGGCTCTTATGTGGACATATTTGAAGCTAATATGGCTCAATATACCGGAGCTAAATACGCAATTGCCGTTGCGAATGGAACTGCTGCTTTGCATGTGTCTATGCTGGTGTCTGGGGTTGCCCATGGAGATGAGGTTATTACACAGTCTCTAACTTTTGTTGCTACTTGTAATGCAATTCGATACTGTGGAGCTGAGCCGGTATTTGTTGATGTTGAAAAAAACACTTTAGGAATGTCGCCAGATAGTTTGTCGGAATTTTTAGAGCTTTATGCCGAGGTAAGAGAGGATGGCCTCTGCTGGAATAAGGTTTCTGGACGTGTTATTAGGGCGTGTGTGCCGATGCATAACCTTGGTCATCCAGTCCGTATTTGCAAAATTAGAGATTTGTGTAAGGAGTACAATATCAAATTAGTGGAGGATGCAGCTGAATCACTGGGTAGTTTCTACAAAAATACACACAGCGGATTGTTTGGATCATTAGCAGCTATAAGTTTTAATGGTAACAAGATTATTACTACTGGTGGAGGGGGTATGGTGATTACAAATGATCATAATCTTGCTAAACGAGTGAAGCATATTACCACTACATCCAAAAAACAACATCCTTGGCTTTACATTCATGATGAAATTGGATTTAATTATAGGATGCCAAATTTGAATGCGGCTCTCGGATGTGGTCAACTAGAAATGCTGCCAGACTATGTAAAAAGAAAGCGTGAATTAGCACTTCGATATTACGAATGGTTTTCTGATAAAGAGTACGACTTTATTGTTGAGCCCGATAATGCGAGATCAAATTATTGGATTAATTCTTTTCTTGCCAAAGATCGAGCAGATCGGGATAGTATATTGGAATATACCAATAGTAGTCAGGTAATGACCAGACCTATTTGGACTCCAATGCACACATTAGAAATGTTTAAAAACTCTTTATCGGTTGACTTGTCTAACACTGAGTGGCTTGAGGAGAGAGTTGTCAGTATTCCAAGCGGTGCGGGGTTTAAATGAAAGAGTTGCTTCTAATTGGCGGGGGCGGACACTGCAAATCGGTTATTGATGTTATTGAAGAGGAAGGTGTTTTCACTATTGCTGGAATTATTGATAAGCCCAGCCTTGTTGGTCAAACAGTCTTGGAGTATCCAGTAATAGGAAGTGATGAAGATTTGAAGAGGCTTGTCAAAAGTTTTTCCTACGCTCTAATAACTGTGGGTCAGATTGAATCTCCAGATTTAAGAAGTGAATTGTTTAAGATGGTTAAGAATACGGGCTTTATTTTGCCAAGTATAATTTCTCCGAAGTCGTATGTCTCTAAATATTCTGAAATTGGTGCTGGGACAGTTATTATGCATCACGCTCTTGTAAACTCAAATGCCAGAGTTGGAGAAAATTGTATTGTAAACACCAAGACACTAGTAGAGCACGATGCTTTAATCGGAAATGATTGCCATTTATCCACTGGCGTAGTTGTTAATGGCGGAGCGGTTGTTGGTCGAGGAAGTTTTATTGGAAGTAATTCCGTTACCAGAGAAAATGTTAAAATTCCCGAAAATAGTTTTATAAAGGCTGGAAGTGTTGTTCGATGAGCGTATTTATTATAGCTGAGGCAGGAGTCAACCATAATGGATCAGTAAATTTAGCTCATAAGTTGATCGATGCAGCAGCTGAATCAGGCGCTGATGCTGTAAAATTTCAAACTTTTAAATCTGAAAAACTAATTTCTAAGCATGCACCCAAGGCTGAGTATCAAAAAGAGATAACAAGTGCTAACGAATCTCAGCTTGAGATGATTAAAAAACTTGAGCTGAGTGCTGACCATCACAAAGAGTTGATGATCCATTGCCAAGAGAGAAATATTCTATTTCTGTCGACTCCGTTTGATCATGATAGTATCGAAATGCTGAATAGCTTGGGGCTTGAGATATTCAAAATCCCAAGTGGTGAAATAACAAATCTTCCATATCTTAGACATATTGGCTCCTTGAGAAAGAGAATTATTCTTTCAACAGGAATGTCAAACATGAAGGAGGTAGGCGATGCTTTAAATATATTGGTTAAATCTGGAACCAGTAAAGAGAACATTACAGTACTTCATGCTAATACTATGTATCCAACCCCCATGGAGGATGTCAATCTAAGGGCAATGGTGGCAATTGCCGATACATTCGATGTTAAATATGGATACAGTGATCATACAATGGGAATTGAAGTTAGCACTGCAGCTGTTGTATTGGGAGCATCAGTCATTGAAAAACACTTTACCCTGGATAAAGAAATGAAAGGCCCCGACCATAAAGCTTCTTTAGATGTAGAGGAGTTAAGGGAAATGATACTTTCGATTAGAAATATTGAAATAGCGATGGGTGATGGAGTAAAAAAACCAAGCAAAAGTGAAGAGCCTAATATTTTAATTGCAAGAAAGTCGCTTGTTGCCAAATGCCCGATTAAAAAAGGCGAAATATTTTCTCAATACAATGTATCAGCCAAGAGGCCAGGTACTGGGATTAGTCCTATGTACTGGGACTCGGTGCTTGGGACCGTTGCCGAAAAAAATTATCAAGAGGACGATTTGATATGAACAGGAGAAAGGTGTGTGTAGTTACGGGGACTCGTGCAGACTATGGCCTACTATATCCAATTCTAAAACATATTGAAAGTTCAGATAAACTTCAGCTTCAAATAATTGTAACCACAATGCATTTATCTGCTGAATTTGGCTTAACTTGCGAAAGGATAAAAAAGGATGGGTTTAATTTGGATGAAAAGATTGAAAATCTTTTGTCTGCAAATACAAAGTCGTCCGTGGCAAAATCAACGGGTTTGGCAACAATTTTACTCTCTGATGCATTTCATAGACTACACCCTGATATAGTGCTAATTCTGGGTGACAGATTTGAGACACATGCAGCCGCGACCACGGCGATGTTAATGAGTATTCCTATTGCACACATTCATGGTGGCGAGATAACTGAGGGAGCTATTGATGAGCAAATAAGACATTCAATCACTAAGATGAGTAATTTGCATTTCTGCTCTACTGAAGATCATAGGCGGCGTGTCATACAAATGGGAGAGGATGCTTCGAAAGTATTTAATACTGGCGCTCCGGGGATTGACAACATTAAACGCCTTGAGCTACTATCAAAGAACAATCTTGAGAATCTTTTAGGTTGGCATTTTGGTGATAGGAGTGCACTTTTTACATATCATCCTGAAACCCTTAATGAAGCGGATTTAATGAGCGATTTGGGTAGGATGTTTCAAATATTAAAGATGCAAGATTTAAATATTTTGTTTACTTATGCCAATGCTGATGCAAAAGGGAAGTTAATAAATCAAAAGATTGAAGAATTTTGTCAGAACAAAGACCCTAGATACAAAGTTGTAAAAAACTTGGGTCAAATTAAGTATTTGAGCGCTATGAAGTATGTAAATTTGATGATCGGTAATACTTCAAGCGGGATTATTGAAGCTGCGAGTTTCAATAAGGCAGTGGTAAATATTGGACAACGACAGAAAGGTCGACAGAGGAGTGGAAATGTTATCGACTGTCAGATCGATACCTTGGATAGATCTATTTCATTAGCTTTGTCTGATGAGTTCCAAAATAAGGTTAAAGAGGTGCAAAATGTATACGGATCTGGTAATGCAGCCAGTAGTATTGTAAACCAGTTAGTTAAGCAGCCATTGTCCGTAGTTAAAGAGTTTGTCGATATTGAATTATGACAACTAAAGGAGCGAGGGGATTTCATTAGTTAAAAGATTTGACGATGAGTTTCCTGACAAGTATATTCAAGATTGTTGCGATTACATGGGAATTAACTTGCAGCAGTATCATGACACAATTGAGAAATTCAGATCTTTACATTTGTGGCATAAGAAAAACGGAAAGTGGGAATTAAAAAATCCAATATGGAAAAAAGGATAATTTAAATGTCTAGTTGGAATAGTTTGCTAATTGGGGTTAATGATTCATTAGAGAGTGCGATTAAAGTGTTAAACCAGAATGAGCTCAAAATTGTTCTTGTGGTGGATGATAATCAAAGGTTGTTAGGCACAGTTACAGATGGAGATATTAGGCGCGCTTTATTAAATGGTTCAGTAATGAGCGATAATATTAGCTTGATTATGAATGATCATCCAACAACAGCAGATGAATCATTAGCTTATAGCGAAATAGTTTCTCTAATGTTAAGCAAGGGTTTGGTCCATATGCCTATCGTGGACAAGAATGGAGCTTTATGCGGACTGGAGACTACAAAAGTTATTGGTGAAAGATCTTTGTATGATAATCCAGTCTTTCTCATGGCGGGAGGCATAGGGAAAAGACTGCAGCCACTTACAAATGAAGTGCCTAAGCCACTATTAAAGATAGGAGGCGTTCCAATACTTGAAACAATATTGAACCAGTTTATATCGGCAGGATTTCATAATTTCTATATTTCAGTCTATTATAAAGCTGAAATGATTGAAAATTATTTTGGCGATGGCAGTAAGTGGAATGTTTCAATTAGATACATCCGTGAAAAGGAACCGCTAGGGACTGCAGGATGCTTAGGGTTAGTGCCGCGAACAGGTCAGAAACTTCCAATGATTTTGATAAATGGAGATATACTGACCCAGGTGAATTTCGAACAGCTATTGAATTTTCATATTGATAGTGATAGCAATGCTACTATGTGTGTTAGAGAGTACGATTTCCAGGTTCCTTATGGCGTGGTTCAGGCGGACAACGGCTTTATTACAAATATTGTTGAAAAGCCTGTGCATAAATTTTTTGTCAATGCAGGTGTTTATGTATTGGATCCAATGATCCTTGATGCGATAGATGGTTCTAATTATCTTGATATGCCGAACTTGCTAGAGTCAGAAATAAGAAATGGTAATAAAGTTTCTATGTTTCCAATTCATGAATATTGGCTAGATATAGGTCAAATGGAGCAATTTGAAAAAGCACAGCAAGATTCTCAACGCTTATTTATATGATCGGTCATAAAAAAATATTGGCTGTAATACCTGCAAGAGGGGGTAGTAAGCGCTTACCCAGAAAAAATATTTTAAGCTTTTCTGGAAGACCGCTTATTTTTTGGACTATTCAAGCGGCAACATTGTCGAAGTATATTGATAAGGTTGTGGTGTCAACTGATGATAATGAAATTTCTGAAATCTCACGCTACTACGGGGCTGAAGTGCCATTTTTGAGGCCTAAAAGGTTAGCGACCGATCTATCTAGTACCGCAGATGTTGTGTTAGACTTATTGGGGAAGCTAGAATCGAAAGAGGAAGAGTACGATTACGTAGTTTTATTACAACCAACGTCGCCATTTAGGAATAGTTACCATATTGACGATGCTATTGAACAGCTCAATGATCAAGGTTCAGATGCGGTTATTAGCGTATGTCCAGTAAGGCACCACCCCTCCTGGTGTAATACTCTAGGAGATGATAAGTCGATGGATGATTTCTTGAGGAGTGATTTGCATAATGTTAGGAGTCAGGATCTTCCAAAAAATTACATTATTAATGGAGCTATTTACTTATGCAAGACAAGTGTATTTAAATTGCAAAAAACCTTTTTTCCCACACCTAGATCTCATGCCTATATAATGCGGACTGATGATTCAATCGATATCGATACTGAGCTTGACTTTAAGATTGCTGAGTGTTTGAGTCAGTTTCGAGATTTGAAAATAAAAGCACTTTAAAGTTCTTCATAGTCAAAGGTGAATTTTTACAGAAAAAACAATCTAAATAGTAACGTTGTCTTGGTCAACGGAACTGCTAGGTGTGGAAAATCACTTGTGTCGCCCATAATTGCAAGCTTTGAAAATGTAGAAATAGAGCGAATGGAGTGGGCGTTTGAACATATAGCAGTAGCGCATCACTTTGGGGAAATTACTACAACATGTGCGATAAATATGTTAAGAACTGCGGCAGATGAATACTTGTACGACAGCTATCTGTCAAGAAATATAAATTTCAGATGGAGTGATCATTCTAGTGTTTTCCAAAATCCTAACAAGTATAAATATTTACGCAGATTGTTCAGGAGAGAAGGTACGGACACGGTAAATCAGATTTTAACAGAGAACCCTATTTATCAAAACCAAAGCCATGATCAGATGAGATATGTCCGACTGCATCTTCAAGCTTGGCCAAATACATTTAAAATGATCGAAATTTTAAGAAATCCTATTGAGTTGGTAGATGCTTGGCAAAGGAGAGGATGGGGTAGTCGTTTTGGAAATGATCCTCTATCTTTTACTCCATGTCTAAATTTTAAAGGTGAGGCTATCCCTATCCATGCATATGGATGGGAAGAGGAATATATTGAAATGACACCCATTGATAGAGTTATTAAAATGCTATACAACCTCCAGGTTAACAATAAAAAGTCTTATGCTGATTTGTTAAGAGAAGACAAAGAGAGAATTGCCGTAATTCGATTCGAAGATTTTGTCAGTAACACCCACAAAGTGGTAAATAGTTTGGCGTCTTTTCTAGATACTAAAACATCAAAGCTTACAGAGAAATCTATCAAGAAACAAGGGTGTCCGCGCATTCAAAATGCTGATAAGGTGTTGCAGATACACAAAAATATTAAAAAGCAATCTTCCAGAGCTAGTTCTCAGCTTTTGGAAGAGATGATAGAAGATTATAAAGAAGAGTGGGTTTAACGTAGTTATACAAACTTTTCTAACGGATAGTTTTGCAATGGTTAAAAACCTTACAAAGGCGAGAATTTTAGAACACCTAGAGTGTAAATTGTCGCTATTTTTGGTTCCAAAACTCTTTTACTTCACATCTAAAGACTTTCTAGAGAGACCAAAGTCATTGGTCAGAAAGGCAGCTCTTTTTTTTGAAGGCGAGCATGTTGTCGTTCGGTCTTCTGCATCAGATGAGGATGGAATTTTGAGCACTCTGGCTGGTGAGTATGAATCTGTTTTAGATGTGCCTTCACTTGATTCAAATGCTGTTTCTAATGCTATCAATTCAGTAATACAGAGTTATGACAGAAAGGGTGTTCACGAAAGTGATAATGAAATCCTTTTACAAAAAATGGTTTTAGATGTAAGTATGAGTGGCGTAATATTCACACATGATCTAAATACTGGGGCACCATACTATGTAATTAATTATGACGACCAGTCAGGATCAACCGATACAGTAACTTCAGGAAATGGTGAATATGCTAACCGTACTTTGTATATTCACAGGAAGTCAATTTCTAGACTCAGGTCTGAAAGGTTTCAAGTACTGATGAAAGCAGTGCAGGAGCTGGAGGCTGTAATGGGGAGTGAATTCCTTGATATAGAATTCGCTCTAACCAAAGACTTAACCCCGTGTTTATTGCAAGTTCGAGCAATTACTACCTCTCCTAATTGGAGTCAGTCAGTTGCGAAACAGGTTGATGATATGCTACAAGAGGCACGAATAATTGTTCGCGGACATCTTATTAAGAGGTATCCAGGAGTTTATGGAGAAACTACGGTATTGGGGCAAATGCCAGATTGGAATCCAGTAGAGATGATTGGCAGAGCCCCCCGCGCCTTGGCTATGTCACTTTATCAATCATTAATAACAGACAAAGCATGGAAAGATGCAAGGTCAATTATGGGGTATGCGATACCTACTGAATTACCTTTAATGCTTTCCATTGCTGGACAACCTTTTATTGATACTCGCCTTAGCTTTCACTCTTATTTGCCAAGAGAAATCCATCCAAATACTGCTGAGAAACTGGTTACTCACTGGGTGGAGCAACTAAAATCAATGCCAGAGTTGCATGATAAGATAGAGTTCAAAGTTGCAATTACTGCTTATAGTTTTGATATTGATGAAAAGATAGAAGTTCTTATCGGCGATGTATTAAGCAATCTGGAAAAGCAAAAATTTAGACAGGCACATGTTCGACAATTTGAGAAGTTATTGACAACGAATAACAAAGGCTCTATTAATCGGGCGATTGAGAAAATCGAAATTCTCAGGGACAAACAGAAAGAAAAACTAACGCTTCATACAATGTTTGATGATTGCCTCCAATATGGCACAATACCTTTCGCTATCTTGGCAAGACATGGCTTTATTGCTCAGGGGTTGTTATTATCATTAGAGAAGTTGGGAATCTTAAGTGGCGAAGAAGTTAGACAAATACAACAAGGCACGCGAACTATAGCCAGTGACTTAGTGGACGATATGAACTCTCTAAAAAAAGGTGATTTATCTTATGTTGAATTTATGCAAGAATATGGACATCTTCGTCCAGGAACTTATGACATTAGATCACTTAGGTATGATCAAATGAAAGGATTTTCTAATAATGTAAATGTACCAAGACCAGAGTCTCAGATGGATACATTTGATTTTTCACTCCAACAGAGGAGAAAAATTAATTCAATGCTATCTCAAGAGGGCTTTAAAGGTAAAGCGCTTGATGCAGATAGCTTATTAAACTATATTCGCAATGCTATTGTGGGCAGGGAGTATGGCAAATTCGTCTTCACTAGGTCGGTTAGCGACATGTTAGAGCTTATGGCCAAATTTGCTAAGGATAATGGATTGAGCAGAGATGAGATATCACACGTTCCATTTTCTGAGATATTGAAAATAGAAAAAAACAGTACTAATAAAAATACTGAAAAGCACTTAAGGTCTATATCTATGGAGAATGCTAAAAGTCATGAGACAAGTGTGGCGATTCGTCTACCACAGTTGTTGATAGAGCAGTCTGGGGTTTATATTATCCCATTTCAGGTTAGTCATCCAAACTTTATCACGCATAAAAAAGTTTCAGCCCCGCTTATTGTCCTCCGCGCAGAAACGAATAAAACGTCTTTAAATGGAAAAATAGTGGTTATAGAAGGAGCAGATCCAGGTTTTGATTGGATCTTTTCACAAGATATTGTCGGATTGATTACTAAGTATGGTGGAGCTAACTCACACATGGCAATTCGTTGTGCAGAATTTGGGATTCCAGCTGCTATAGGTTGCGGGGATCAGCATTTTGATCGCATACTTAAATCTAGTCAGGTACATATTGACTGCTCGGTAGGGTTGATTAGCACTTTAAATTAGGGATTAGTTGTTATGGTGGTATGGTTAATTGGATTGTCTGGTGCTGGAAAGACGACGCTAGCTAAAAAAGTCGTTTTGGACGCAAACAAGCAAGGTTGTAAAACTATTTTGCTTGATGGAGATGTTATTCGTGAGGTGTTTGGCAATGACCTTGGGTATTCCCTAAAGGATCGGAGATTAAATGCGCAGAGGATCTGTCAATTAGGAAAGCTCTTAGATGATCAAGGGATAAATGTAGTTTGCGCTATCTTGTCCATTTTTCCGCATTCAAGAGAGTGGAACCGGGAAAATATTGAGAACTATTATGAAGTTTTCATTGATACTCCAATTCAAGATCTGGTCCAGAGGGATTCGAAAGGGATTTACACTAAATATCAAAAGGGGGAAATAAGTGAAGTTGCAGGAATGGATATCGAGTTTCAAATACCGGATCAAGCTGACTTAATCATAAAAAATAACAAATCTAAGCAGGATCTATTGGATTTTGCCAAAATTATTGTTGACAGGATTGTGCATGCATAACATCAAGATTGATTACGAGTACACAAAGTTTGATAGGTTGGACACACCACACAAATATATGTATACGACATACCTTGGTGTTGATTTTATCAATAGATACTTTGACGATAGGGTTGAAAACCTTAGAAGATTCAAGTTAATTGATAGTGATTCGTGTGATGATGAGTTATATTTGCACCTTTCTTCTGAGTCAAAAAACTTCTTAGAGAATTCGCCAAACAAGGAGATAATTCTAAGTAATGAAAGTCTATTCAATCGACTGCTGCTTTATCAGCCTTCTTGTAGTTCTGTATCTAATATTCCAACTAATCTTAATCGGAATAGGAAAAAGCTAAGTATTTTTTCTATAAAAAGTGAAGTAAATACAAAGGATTTATTAATTTCATTAATATTTAGCCAACTAAATAAAGACAACCCTACGTTAACAAAGAAGTGGATCGATCGATTAGTGCAAAGATTCGAAGTAACTAAAAAGCTTTATGAGCAATATCCTTTTAGATTTCGAAAGGGCTCAGGTTCCGCTAAAGTTATAGATCTATATTGGCTCATGTCATTATCCCTAATGCTTTACTATGCAGAAACAGGAGGTATAAAGTACCTAAGCACAATGCTAAAAGTATCTGATTTGTTATGCTCTCTCGATGAGGATTTTTTACTAAAGACACCATTATTTGGCTTGTCATTAGTTTTATCTGCTGAAGTATTATTTATCAAACATTTGTCAAGGGGAATTAAAGGAGTGGAATTTGTATTTGAATGATATTGCTATGATAGCGGCTGACACCACGCGTACTCAGTTCTACTTACAGAATTTGGTTAAGCATAATTTATATCCCAAGTGCGTGATTCTTCTCTTAAATAGTAGTGATCAGCCTCTACCTGGTCAAATATCAAGTCGAAGTGAAAACAGAATCGTTTCAATTCTTGAGGAGAAAAATATAGACTACGAAGTTCTATTTAATGATGATATTAATAGTAGCGAAGCGATTAAAAGTATAGAAAACAGACCAGAGTCAGTATTTATATTTTCTGGGTTTGGTGGAGTCTTGTTAAAAGAAAAAGTTTTAAATCTTGGAAAGCGTTTTCTTCATGTGCACGGAGGTTATTTGCCAAATTACAAGGGGAGTACCACCAACTACTATAGTATGCTTGAGGAAAATATAATAGGAGCTTCATCTATTTTTTTAACTAAAGATATTGATTGCGGTCCGATTTTATTAAGAAAAAAATTCAAGGCGCCATCAGATAGAGAAAAAATTGATCATTTCCATGATTCAAAAGTTCGTTCAGAAGTCTTGGTTGAAACTTTAAAAAAGTATGTGGAATATGGAGATTGGAGTTTTAAATTTCAGGATAATCAGAAAGGCGAAACGTACTATATTATCCACCCTGTTTTGAAACATTTGGCTATTCTTGGTAACTAGTGAATATAGGTATAACTCAACGTATAGATATAATTAAGACTCGCAAGGAAGTGCGAGATTCATTAGATCAACGTCTGGTTGAATGGGTGTTAAGTCTAGGATTTTGTCCAGTTCCCATCCCTAACACCTTGGTGAGTCTAGATAAATCCATAGATAACCAAAGCGTTATAAATCGCTGGGCATCCGAGGTTAAGATAGATGCTATCATCTTATCAGGCGGTAATAATATTGGAGATTTTCAACATAGAGATATTACTGAAAAATGTTTTCTTAAGTGGGCTGAAGAGAGAGGAATCCCTGTTCTGGGTATTTGTCGTGGAATGCAAGTCATTGGTAAATATTTTGGCGTTGACTTGATTGAGGTTGATGGACATGTTGGCTCGTATCATATGCTAGATAAGAATAATCCTAACAAGAATGAGTTTCCAGAGCTTGTAAATAGTTATCATAATTTTTCCTTGCAAAGGTGCCCCGATGTGTGTAGAGTTCTGGCTAGGTCTCAAGATGGTGAGATAGAAGCCATTGCGCACAAAGACTTGCCTTGGGAGGCATGGATGTGGCATCCGGAACGCGAGGTTACTTTTTCAGAGATAGAGTTAGGAAGATTTATGGAGCTGATGGACAATCATGAGTTCTAAAGAGGTTAAGGTTATTCTATTGGCAGCGGGAGAAGGAAAAAGACTTCGCCCTTTTACATTAGATCGACCAAAGTGTCTTGTGGAAATTGGTGGTCAAAGTCTTTTAGATCGACAGTTATCTGTATTAAGATCAAAAGGACTGAATGACGTAGTGGTGATCGGCGGATATAAAGCAGAAATGTTGTCAGACAAAGGCATTGATTTGAGAATTAATCGGAAATATGCAGAAACCAATATGGTGTTTACGCTTTTTTCTGCTGAAAGTGAGTTAAAAGGCGAAGTGTTAATTTGTTATGGCGATATTGTTTATTCGGATGAAATATTGCAAAAAATATTAGACTCTACAGCAGATATTGCTACAACTATTGATATGAATTGGGAAAGTTATTGGGGCGAAAGATTTGAAAATCCTTTGGATGATGCTGAAACATTGAAAATTGACCAGGAGTTTCATGTTATAGAAATTGGAAGGAAACCAAAGACTTTAAGAGAGATTGATGGTCAATATATGGGAATTATCAAGCTTTCAGAGAAAGGTGTGCAAATTTTCAAGAGTGTATACCATCAAGGGGTTATAGATAATGAAATAATGGGACAGCCTGTTGAGAGCGCATATATGACAGATTTGCTACAAGTTATTATTGATAGTGGTCATAGTATCAGTGCTGTACCAGTTTATGGAGATTGGGTGGAGGTGGACACAGTTAGTGATTTAAAGGCTTCAATAACCATGGAGCGGTTGTCAAATATCAGCAACTCTGTGATTCAAAATTAATGCAATAATTCATGTTAAAAATCGACACGAAAATCATTGTTTTAGCTGCTTATAGATTTAGAGAGTTTGACAGAAACAGGTTCGAAATAGAATGCTTAAGACAGAGCTCTAATGTTGTTATTCATGATTTGATAGATGTCTTGTATCCTCATTTTACTTCTGCGTATCATACTTTTGATGCTTCTGATGATGTGAAGCGTTTTACTTCTATTTTAGATTGGAAGGCGTCGTATGAAAAAGAGGTTTTGTCCTCGTGTCAAGAGGTATATGTGATAAACCATGTTCCAATAACAACAATAAAAGACTTGTTTGTAAATATAGTTGTTTCACGCTCTAATGTTAAGATTATTCAATATAAAAACCCTGGAATTGCTAATTATCTTTTAGAATTAGATTTGTTACCCTCTTTGGTTGAAAAACTAATATACGTAATTAGGAGATCAACATTTAGGTGGCTGGGTGCAGAGCTTGTTAAGAGATTGGTACAGTTAATTGGAAAATTTGTTTGTCGCAATAGTGACTTTTTACTTTTTGCGGGAGACAAGTATGAAACCGCAAGTAGTTCAAAGGTTCTTCCAGCCAATTCGTTTGACTACAATTCGTTTCTTAACTTTAAGGGAGGTTTTAGTGAGAATGATACTATTAAGGATAGTATAGTTTTTGTGGATACTGGTGCACCCTTGTTTGATACTGATAGTTTGTTGATGAGAAACACTCATCCACTAACTAAAGAAAGGTGGTATCCTGCGTTACGAGCCTTTTTTGATAACTTGGAGTCCTTAACTTCATTCAAGGTTGTTATTGCTGCACACCCAAAACACCAATATGACAAAAAAACAAAAAAAGTTTTTGGCAATAGAGATATTATTCATGGAAGAACTCAAGAAATGATTCGAAATTCGAAAGCAGTTATTGTTCGGAATAGCACAGCTATTAGTTATGCTATTTTATATAATAAGCCTATTGTGATAGTGCATTCGAATGAGTTGTTAAAAGACAACAATACCTTTTACAAAAGTATAAAATTTTGGTCGAAGGAACTTTCATGCCCTTTTATAAATATAGACTTGCCTTTTGATTCAAATAATATCAATTTTGAGAAGAATATCGACAAAAAATTGTATCAGAAATATATTTTAAATTACCTAACCTCTAGAGAAGATCAAAAAACCAATTGCCAAGTAATTAAAGAAGAAATTTTAAATCACGAAACCATCTCTTAGATGCAAGAGTTTTTCTTAGTTATTGTAAAATTAATTGAACAAAAGCCAAAGTCTTATGAAAATAACAGCATTAATTCCTTTTTGGTTTGACTATTATCCAAGTGATGATGCAATAGCTCAAAGGTCACTCGTTAATCTTGGTGGTCGGTCGTTGATTAGTAGAACCATTGAGATGCTTGACCGAATTAAGGCAATTGACGAAACCGTTGTTTTTGCATCGGATGATAGAGTTATGAATTATCTAGAAGATGGCGTCCCATGTAAATTCTTAAAGAGGGACCAGTCTCTAGACTCCAATGAAACTTCGATTGAGGATATTATTGAAAACTTCTTAAAAGACTCGGACGCAGATATCGTGATTTTAGTGCATCCAAAAAGTCCTTTTTTAAAGCATGAAACAATACAATCCTGCATTGATAAAGTTGTTAGTGGTGAGTTTGATTCGGCCTTTATAGCGCATTCTATAAGAAAGCATGCTTGGTTTAAAGGGGAGAGATTAAATTATTCGGCAAATACTGATACTCCAGCTTTGTCAGATATTGAGCCCATTCTTATAGAAGCATCTTCAGTGTATGTTTTTACAAGATTGTTGTTTAGTCAGCATAGGAGCAGAATTGGTAGTAATCCTTATGTTAAGGAGATTGGACATTTTGAGGGTCTCGAAGTCGACAGACTAGATGATTTTGAAATGGCTGAACTTATTATCAATGCAGGCCTAGACAAGGAGTAGAAGTAAGCATGGAAATTGTTGATATTGATATTCCAGGCCACGAGTATAAAGTTTTTATTGATAGTAATGTCGTGAGTCAGATTGCAAGCCTCCTAGATGAGTCTCATAAAGGACAGAAGGTTTTAATTGTAACTGATAGTTTTTTTAAAGATAAATATGCTCAATTAATTTCGGACTCTCTTCAAGAGAAAGGTCTACTGCCATACATTCACGTTATGAAGGGTGGAAAATCTAGCAAATCTTTCAGCGAAGTCTTGAGAATCTATGGAGAGCTAGAAGTCAAAGACTTTGCCCGAGATTCGGTGTTGATTGCCTTAGGTGGAGGTGTTGTTGGTGATTTGGCTGGTTTTGCCGCAAGTACCTGGTATAGAGGCATGTCATTTGTTCATGTTCCGACTTCGCTAATGGCCATGATTGACAGCAGTATCGGAGGCAAGGTTGCCATTAACTACCGAGAGACCATTAATGCTGTAGGAAATTATTACCATCCAATTGCCAATTTTATGGATTTGGACTTAATTGATTCATTAAGCGATAGAGATTACATATCAGGATTGGCCGAAGTAATTAAATGTGCCTTAATTGCTGATAGTGATTTTGTAAACTACTTAGAAAAGCATAGTAAAGAGGTTTTACAAAGAAACCCTGCATGCCTGGTTCATTGTATGAGGCGTACCATTGAAATTAAAGTAGAGCATGTTCGTGACGATGTCAGGGAGGGCGGTAAACGTCTACTTTTAAACTATGGACATACGCTGGGACATGCAATTGAGATGGCTACACAAACCGAGATTGGGGAGACTTTTAGACATGGAGAGGGAGTCTCGCTGGGTATGGCTGCAGTATTATCTGTTGCACAATCGTATTTAGAGATCGATGATAAGGTTCGCAATAGAGCTTTGATGTTGTTGCAGTTGTATAAACTTCCCGCTTCTTTTTCTGTGTCAGAGTTGGGTTTTAAAAGAAAAGATCTGATTAATTTGTGCATGAGGCTGATTTTGAAGGATAAAAAGCGAAAAGAAAACCAGCTGAGGTTTATCCTTATAGACAAGGTGGGAAGTGCTGAAGTTTATAAAGGCATTCCAAGTGAATTCATCTTGCAGGCATTTGAAGAGGTAATCAAAGATTAGTATGACATTATTACAGGGAAAGGTGTGTATTGTTACCGGGGCAGGAAAAGGTTTTGGCAAAGATATTGCTAGAGCTTATTACACACAGGGAGCCAGGGTAGTTATGATTACCAGAAGTCAGTGCGATATTGATGATTTGATGTCCGAGTATAAGTATGACGAGAATGTATTCATTGTTCATGGTGACGTCTCTGACATAGATACTGTGGATCAACTCGTGTCTCAAACTATTGAGAAATTCGGAAAAATTGACGTCCTCGTTAATAATGCCGGAATGAGATTTAGAAAGAAGTTCCTTGATATTAGTAGTGATGAGCTAGACCAAGTTTTAAATGTTAATTTTAAGAGTGCTTTTTTTCTATGTCAAAAGGTATTGCCACAAATGGTTAAACAACGAAATGGAAAAATTATCAATATGTCTTCTATTGCAGGAACTTTAGGGTTTCCTGATTTGTCTGGATATGTGGCATCAAAAGCAGCTATTGTAGGGTTGACAAAATCTCTAGCATTGGAGTTTTCGGATAAGAATATTCAGATTAATGCTCTAGCGCCAGGATTTTGCAAGACATCTTATTTTGAAAATTTTCAAAAAAATGAAAAGCTTTATGAATATACTTTGTCAAGAACTCCAATGAATAGATGGGGAGATAGCAAGGAGGTGGCAGATGTTTGTGTATTTTTGGCCTCTAAAATGTCAAACTATATGACTGGAGAGGTGCTAAATGTCGATGGTGGATGGAGTGCTGGATAAAAAGATTGTTGGGGTTATACCTGCGCGCTATTCATCCTCTAGGTTACCCGGAAAGCCTTTAAAAGATATTTGTGGAAAGCCCATGATTTATTGGGTCGCTAAACGAGTTAGCTCTTCGATTTTAACAGAGTACTACGTTGCTACAGATGACGATAGAATTTTTGACGTTTGTCAGAAGTATTCAATCCCTTGTGTGATGACGTCTAGTCAATGCATTAATGGTACTGAGCGTGTCGCAGAGCTCGCCACAAAGATTGCTGCAGATTATTATGTCAATATACAGGGAGATGAACCCTGTATTGAAGTTGAAGCCATCAATGAAATTGTATTAAGTATACAAAGATTTGTCCAAATTCAATTTATACAAGCAGTGTCAAAAATAACAGATACAAGAATGTTGTCAGATGATTCAATTGTTAAGGTTGCTGTTTCAGAAATTAATAACAGAGCTTTATATTATTCAAGGCTACCAATTCCATATTCAAGAGATAAGAAGGGTTTGGAAGATGTGACAAGCTATAGATGCCTAGGTTTGTATTTGTACAGTAGGAGTTTTCTGCGTAAATATTCATTGATGGATAGCACCAGATTAGAGCTCATTGAGCATATAGAGCAATTGCGAATTCTTGAGAATGATATCGCTATTAATGTAGTTGAGGTGACAGATGACGGCATAAGTGTAGATACGGTAGAAGATTTAGAAAAGGTACGACAAAAATACAGTCTTGGTCTATGCAGCTAGATTTTAGAAGCGGAGGCGAGTTATCCGTTGAAGATTCGATGTTGATAGACATTATTGCCCCAAGGGTTCAAGAAGAGTACAGTAAGTTCATTGGCCAATTAATTAGTGAGAATAAGCTAAGTGAATTGGAGTTGCTGTTATCTGTAATTTCTAGAAATCCTTTCCACTCTTCAGTATTGCCGGTTTTATGCAAAGCTCTCTTGCTCGAGAAAAAATTGGAAAGAGGTGATGAGGTGACATCAATTATTGTTGAAAACGCACCAATATCAGCAATAATTTATTCAATTTTAGATAGGTTTAACCGAAAAATTCCTGTTAAGATTGGAAATGGCTATTTGCACAATTCTCTATTTTTCACAAGACTCATAAAGGTTTTTAAATCTATTTACTGGATTATTATTAGTTGGCTTTGGCCTCGATTATCAGGCATTTACAAAGCTAAACCTAACACCTCCATTGTCTTTGTCGACAACTTCATTTTTCCAAATAGCTTTAATAAAAGTGGGCAATTTATTGAAAGATATTATTCGGGATATGATCAATATTTAAACAATGAGCAACGTCAAAAAATTTGGTATTCGCCAACTTTATACGGATTTAAGACATTAGGACAGTGTCTTAAGATGTCAGCCCAGTCTAAAGAAAGTCAGCAGAATTTTATCTTTCAAGAATCTTGGTTAACTCTTGGCAATTACCTGAAGGCTCTGCATACAACAATGAAACTGCCGAACAAAATACTAATAACACCTACATTTATGGGAATTGATATACGCCAGCTCTTAATCTATGAGGCAAGAAAAGATATTTTTTCTCCTTCATTAGTCATGGCTATTTGCAAGTATTATTTTATAAAAAAAATCAAAGAAGCAAATGTTGCGGTATGTCAGGTGGTAGATTGGAGCGAGAACCAGACAATTGATAAAGCGTTAAACCTTGGCTTTCACAAGTATTATCCAAATACCGTTGTGAAAGGGTACCAAGGGTATGTATCCCCGCTTTATGAAACGCACAAAATACCACAGCCTTTTGAGTTAGATAGTTTAATATTGCCAGATCAATTATATGTAATTTCAGAAAGATACAAAGGAGTTGTGTTGGACAGCTGTCCTAGTTTAGACGTTAGGTTGGCGTCAGCATTCAGATTCTCATATCTTTATAATGTTAATCGGGATAAGTTTGCAGAGCAGGATTTATCCATACTTATTGCCCTTCCAATGGATATTAACGAATCGATCGGCATTTTGCAATTATGTACTCAATTACCGAACATATTAGATGGTAAAGTCCGTATTTTAGTAAAACATCATCCTGCCCATAATAGTCAAGAGTTTGCTAAGAAGGTCCCAGCATTTCTTGATGAAGCGTTCACACAAACACAAGATAGTATGTTTCATTTACTAGAGACCATATCCTTGCTTATTTCTTCAGCCTCTAGTGCTTGTGCAGAAGCAAAAGCAGTTGGCATTCCTGTCGCCATATATGGTAACCGTTGTGGGGTGACTATGAATCCAATACCTAATGAAGGTGAAGGTCCTTTGGGAAATATTTTCTATTCCTGGGAGCAATTAGTCGATCTTGTTGAATGCTCTTTGCGGCAGGGCGATGTTAAAATGTCTGTAGAGCAATATTTTTTTATGGATAAAGGTCAATCAGCTAGGCGACTGTTTGTCTGTGAATAGAGATTAATCTTGTAATAACAAATAATGTCAGATTATTTATTTTTAACAAATGTTGGTGATGGAATTGTTAATTCCATCAATCTAACCAATCTTGTTCCAAATAGGAGAAGTTCCTCAGCTGATAAGATTGATTATAAATTGGGTGTATTCACGCAAAAATTGGATTCTCTAGAATGGATAAAAATTGATGAGACTGAGTTTCGTGGTGAAAATAATATCACTCTTAGCTCTTTAGAATATGATTTAGATGTTGGACAGCTTGCTGTTGTCATCCCAGTATCAGTCGATGAGGAGTTACTAGATAGTTACAGTATTTTGCCTGAACCTATAAGTAGAAAAGTTGATAAGTCGCCTGTCAATGAACGTGCCACAATACACTTTTCAAAAGACAAGGCTTTTTCAAGTTATCAAGGGGAATTCCCATATCAGATGAGCCGTCTAAAAGGAACTTTTTTGGCGTTTGATCCTCTTGTGGCAAAGCATTCAAGAGATTTTGGAGTTAAGACTAAACTTGTTCTGATTAACATTCATTCAACCGAACTAAATAGTAAACCAGATTGCTTCCTAAAGATTGCGGATGCAAATACCAAAGAACTAATAAAAGTTCAAAGATATGTACAAAATTCGGCCGTTATTATGGAAATTGATGAAGTTAATGATATAGAGTTATGTTTCTATTCAAAAGATACATTAGGAATCCCCTTGTTTATTTCTTATGATGATTCTGGATTTTTGTCAATAGAGCACACGCATCCGCCTTCTGAGTTCTTTTGGAAGGAAAAAATAAAGGGTCAAAGGCTGTTGAAACAGAGCTGGCTTACAAAACTGCCATGAATAAATTAATAAGTAAATTAGTCAATTTTCGGGAGTATCTAAACGCCAATCCATTGAGCATCTTCCACTCCAAATTTGGTCGCCTTGAGTCAGATGTTTCAGATTTATTTGCCTTTCGACTTGATGGCTATGAGACTGTTTTTATTGCAGAGAATAGTCTTGCGTTGTTGTTGTCAGAACATCTAGAATGTGAACATATATTTCACTTTTTTGACGCCAATGGAAGGGGGTGCGGCATACATAAAGTTATCAGTGATAAATTTCACTATAGTTTAAATATTGACGAAGTAATGACTGGTGGTGTTAGATTGGGTGGTTTTGTTCATCATGTCCGATATCCACATGATCTAACCAAAAAACACTCAGCCTTATTCTTAGACATTTTATTTCAACATAGAGGGTATACGGGATTTCGAAGAAATAGTAAAAGTAATTTTTCATTTTTCCATGGTAACTTCGGTTTGATATACATTGATGGTACCAAGATTAAATCTCTAGCCAGAGCTAGAGACAAGCATGTTTATACTCCGCAATTTACTATCAAGCCAGAATATGGCTATGATTTGATCTTTTCAAATCCTGTCGATAGGCAAATTTGTATTAAATTTTTCTTGCAGAGTAATGACTCTTCAAAAGTAGTGGATGAATGCTGCATCCTTTCGCATGCTACACACATGTTGACAATAAAGACAGGAAGTGTTTTGCAAGAAAGCAATATTTCTTGGGAGACAAGTCTACCCGTTGGAAGATGTGTAGTTTTTGAATACAAGGACGAGTATTTTGATGTTTTTCACAGTTGATGGATTAGAAAATCATAAATGCACAAGCTAGTTAGCAGAATTATTAGAAACTTATCTAAGCCTTATCTATTGCCAAGCAAAATTGTGGGCAAGTTACAATGGTTTTATGCTGGCCTAAATTATAACGAGAGTAAGTATATTGACGAGCAAGTAGAAAGGTTTTCTAAGCTTGGACTTAATTATTCTGATACCCAAAGTGAGCTAGATTCTTTTTATCTATCTAATGAAGACTGCAAGGCGGAGATATCGTCATGTCACCACAATCTATTTGTTGCTTTAAGTAAAAAGTATAAATTTAAGCGTATCTTGGAAATTGGCACACATAGTGGTGTTAGTGCTATCTTGCTTTCTTCTTTATTTCCAGAGGCAACAATAACCACAATCGATTTACCTGATAACCACCCTATCTTCTTAAATACTTACAATAGAGACCCCATTCAAAGTGTTGAGTTTATTAAAAAAAGAGACGAGCTTTTAAAGGGTGTGAAAAATGTAAAGTTTGTGAAAATGAATTCTTTGAATTTAACCTTCATTGATGAAAAGTTTGACTTAATCTGGGTAGATGGTGCACATGGCTATCCGGTAGTTGGTATTGATATAATTAATAGTTTGAGATTAGTTAATAATAGTGGTTTTGTAGTATGTGATGATGTGTATAAGCATGTCCGAAAAAGCGATAAAATGTACTGCTCAACCGCTAGCTATGAAACCATTAGCGAGTTATCTGATGCAAAAATTGTTGATTATTCTCTAATCTTAAAAAGAACGGTTGCGCCATGGGGGCATCCAATTATGAGAAAGTATATTGCCATCTTGCGAAAAAATAGCAACAACTCATAATATATAATGACCGTTTGTTAGTATTATTTGTTTTAAATGAATTCCTTTAAAGGAAAAGTTGTTTTAATTACTGGCCACACAGGTTTCAAAGGTAGCTGGTTATCTATATGGCTAAAGTATCTCGGTGCTCATGTTATTGGCGTGTCTAAGGATGAGGTTGGCAGGCAATCAAATTATAGAGCTTCAAGGGTGTCAGATGTCGTTGATGACCATAGGCTAGATATTAGAGATTCAGATGCCGTTAGAGATTTAATTGTTAAAGCTCAGCCTGATTTTGTGTTTCATTTGGCAGCTCAGGCGCTAGTCAGACCCTCATATAAGAACCCAATTGAAACAATTGTGACTAATGCAATTGGTACAGTTAATATACTTAACGCTCTAAGAGCGCTTGACAAGAAGGTGGTTGCAGTGATGATTACTAGTGACAAAGCATACGACAATGTTGAGTGGGTTTGGGGCTACAGGGAAACAGATAGGCTGGGTGGAAAAGATCCTTACAGTGCCTCTAAAGGTATGGCTGAATTGGCAATATACAGCTATGTAGAGTCATTTTTTAATCAACCAGATTCGAATGTCAAAATTGGAATTACTCGAGCCGGAAATGTGATTGGCGGTGGTGATTGGGCAGTTGATCGGATTGTGCCAGATTGCATGGAGGCATGGGGTCATGGAGAGACGGTTGAGATAAGAAGTCCAAATGCCACTAGGCCTTGGCAACATGTATTAGAACCTTTGAGTGGATATTTAGCACTGGCAGATAATCTGAACAAAAGTGGAAAAAATCATGGAAATGCCTACAATTTTGGACCATCATCTGATCAAAATTACTCTGTTAGAGGTTTAATAGATGAAATGGCTAAATATTGGGATCGGATTAAATGGAATGATGTGTCCGAAGGCGAAGAACACGTCTATGAAGCAGGCCTTTTGAAGTTAAATTGTGATAAAGCCTTGTTCGATTTAGAGTGGCACTCTGCTTTGCAATTCGAAAAAACGGTTGAGATGACTGTTGAATGGTATCGACATTATTATCAAAATAAGGGTGAGTCTATGTACAGCTATACTATAGGTCAAATTAAGCAATATACAAAGATTGCCAAACTAAGAAAAATCCCATGGGCATGCAATGATTGAGGATGTATTAATTACCCCGTTGGATATAATTAAAACTAGTGGCGGTAAGGTTATGCACGCTATGAAGAAGAGTCATAGCGGTTATATGGGTTTTGGAGAAGCGTACTTTTCTCAAGTTGCAGAGGGTACAGTAAGGGCATGGAAGAGACATAAAAACATGACTCTTAATTTGGTGGTACCATTGGGGAAAATAAAATTTGTACTATTTGATAATAGAGGAGAGGCAAAGGCTCAATTTCAAGAGATTGTATTGTCCGAGAGTAACTATGTCAGATTGACTATACCTCCTGGAATCTGGTTTGGGTTCCAGGGCTTAGCAATTGGGAAGTCCATGTTGTTAAACATTGCAAACGTAGAACATGACCCTCATGAAGTTGAAAATAAAGGTATTGAGTATATTGAATTTAACTGGGGTGACTAAATGAAAGTGGTAATTTTAGCGGGTGGATTTGGCACTCGGTTGAGCGAAGAAACGGATATTAAGCCTAAGCCTATGGTGGAAATTGGCGAAAAGCCAATATTATGGCATATTATGAAAACCTATTCTAGCCATGGATTTAATGAATTTATTATATTGCTAGGCTATAAGGGATATGTCATCAAAGAATTCTTTTCTAATTATTTTTTGCACCAAAGTGATGTCACCATCGATTTAGCCAACAATAGCATGGAGGTCCATCAAAACGAGAGTGAGCCGTGGAAGGTAACTCTATTGGAAACAGGATTAAACACTTTGACCGGTGGACGCATTAAACGTGTTAAAGACTTCATCGGCGGAGAAGATTTTTTGCTAACTTACGGCGACGGCTTATCAGATGTTGATATTGCAAAAACAGTCGATTTTCACAAAAGCCATGGAAAGCATATCACTATGACAGCTGTTCAGCCTGCAGGGCGATATGGGGCGTTAGACATCAAGAATGATAATTCTATTGCATCATTCAAAGAGAAACCAAAAGGTGATGGAGCTTGGATTAATGGCGGATTTTTTGTGTGTAAGCCAGAAGTGATTGACTATATTGCTGGAGACGCTACTGTCTTCGAGCAGGAGCCATTAACAAATCTAGCGGCAGAAGGACAGCTAATGTCATTTAAACATAGCGGATTTTGGGAGTGCATGGACACTCTGAGAGATAAAACTCATCTTTGCCAGTTATGGGATAGTGGCAAAGCACCCTGGAAGCAGTGGCAGTAGAAACTGTTTTAATAACAGGTGGGTTAGGCTGCCTAGGCGGTGGACTCGCTCGATATCTTGTTGATAAAGGTTACCGAGTAATTATTGGTAGTAGTAGAACCAAAGCTCAATTGCCAGATGACCTTAAACAATGTTCATTAGTCTATACGAATTTCGATAATTTAGAAACACTTAATAAAGCTTGTTCTGAAGTTAGCTGTATCATACATTTAGCGACTGTCAATGCACAGCAAAGCGCGTTAGATCCGGAACTTGCCAAAAGAGTAAATAGCATCGGAACTGCCAATCTAATTCAAGCCGGCATTAAAAATAAGATTAGTTATTTTTTATATTTTTCCACCGCTCATGTTTATGGCTCCCCCTTGATAGGCCAAATTGATGAGAGTACCAAGTCCAGACCATCAAATCCCTATGCATTGACTCACAAGTTTGCAGAGGACTTTATAGTGAATGCGATTAGCGATGGTGCAATTAATGGCAACATAATAAGGTTGTCAAACTCTATTGGATTGCCGCTAGTGACAAAGGCCAATTGTTGGACGTTGTTCGTAAACGATGTCTGTAAGCAGGCCATAACTGACCGACGTATTAGGATTCATTCTAACCCTAACAATGAGCGGGATTTTATACCAATGAATTCTGTTTATGAAATCGCCGAGTATTTTCTATCTAATCGTATAACCGCAAGTCAACCGGTATTTAATGTGGGAAGCGGAACTTCATATACTTTATTACAGGTGGCAGAAATCATTGCTAGTCGATGTAAAGTATTGTTTGGCTATAGTCCTCAGATTGTTTGCACGGAAAAGAGTCTTGCTAAAAGTTTAAAGCTGAAATATAAGGTCGATAAACTTACTGCAGAAATGAAATATATTACTAATAATGATCTAAAGCCTGCTATTGATGAAATACTCAAATTCTGCCAGGCTGAGTTGCACTAGAATGAACACACCTTTTTTTTCTGTCGTGGTTCCTACTTACAATAGGTCACACATATTATCCAGATCGATAGGTAGCGTAATAGGTCAAACATTTGAAGATTTTGAGCTCATTATTGTTGACAACGGGTCTACTGATGATACTCGAGCCTGGCTTCACGAAAATTATCAAGATGATAGAATTGTATATTACTATCAAGAGGGCACTGGAACGCCTGCCAGCCCAAGAAATACAGGCATTTCTTTAGCAAAGGGTGAGTGGGTGTGCTTTTTAGATTCGGATGATAAGTGGAATGAAGATAAGTTGCACTCTCTGTTTTCAGCCATAGAAATAGACGATACCATTGATGTTATTTGCCACAATGAATTCACCTACAATGAAATGGATGACAGCACAGGGAGAATGCTTAAATATGGTCCAGCCACCAGTAATATGTATAAAGATATGTTGTGCTTTGGTAACCGGCTTTCAACTTCAGCCACCTCAATTAAAGTTAAATTTCTGAGAGATAAGCAGTTGAAATTTAATGAATCTACTGACCTATCAATGGTGGAAGATTACGACTTGTGGCTTAATCTAGCAAGGAAGGGTGCACATTTTAATTTTCTATCTTCACCGCTTGGCTTTTATACCGTTGGCGAATCTAATATGATTTCAAACTCTGCATTATTTTGCCTTAATTTAAGAAATTTACTTAAATTACATGTATTTGAAATTCAACAATTCTCCAGCAATAAGCCTAAGTTATGGCGTTTGTTAAAGCTACGCTTTGATTTGTGTGGAGTTCGCTATATTGAATCCCATCCTTTGAAAAAGGTAGTACAGCTAGCAAAAATCTTTGTAAAGCATCCTATTAATTTTTCTATTATGGTTGGCGGGTTCTTTAAAAGAAAATTATTCGAGTAGCTACTTTACAATGATTATATCTGCCAGACCCTATCCCAGCATTCAGACTTTGTTTACCAAGGGTGATGCCAGACCTCCCAAGTTTGAGTTTTACTCTCTGGGTAGAGAGGCGCTATTATCTGCACTTTTAGGCTTGGGGTTAATAAAAGGAGACAGTATTGCTGTGCCAGCATATATGTGCAGCTCTACCATTCAGCCCCTGGAAGACTATGGGTTTCGACTTATATTTATTGATGTTGATGATCAATTAAATTTGCCAGTTGACAATATTCAAACAGTTTCTGCTAAAACAAAGATTAACGCCTTGCTGCTGGTGCATTATTTTGGCTTTTTGCAAAATTCAGCAGAAATAATTTCAGTATGTAGGTTTCTAAACATTAAGTTGGTTGAGGATTTTTCACATAGTTTCTTTTCCCAATTTTTGGCGGATGACATTCCGTTTGATGCTGACGCCAAAATTTTCAGCATAAGAAAAAGTCTGCCTATTGTGGATGGCGGTGCGCTGCGCTCGCGCCATGCCGAATATAGTGTTCATACAAATAATATCCCATGCGTCTCATTGCTTCATGATTTGATATATTTGTTTAAAAGATTGGTAGAGAAATTGGTAACAATGTTAAATATTAATATCTATTCAGAGAGAATTTCACGACGCAAACAATGGCTTTCTAAAGGTGTTGAAGGGACGCTGAATAAGCATGCGTGCCAACCCTCTCTACAATTAAAAAAATATTTATGTAATGCGTCGTATTTGCAAACAGCGCAACAGCGTATTCTCAATAACTTCAATCAACTTAGTACTCCGTTGGAAGCGCTTGGGTTTGACTTATTACATAAGACAGTAAAACCTAGTGACGTGCCTCAGGCACTGGTAGTCTATGATCACCGTGGAGGATTGGCTGATTTTCTTAGAGCACGTGGGGTAGGGGCTTGGCGTTGGCCTGCGGAAGAGATGCCTGAAGTAGTTGCTAGTCAATTGGACAAATATCCGAATGCTAATTACTATAATAAGACATTGGTATTATTGCCCATTCATCAAAGTATTAGTAATCAACAAATTAATTATATGATCCAAGTTTTATCCCAATGGCAGAAACGATGACGTGGACTCAATATAGCGGCGCAGATGATGATTGGAATCAGGTGATATCTCAAATTGACAACAGTACCTATTTGCAAAGTGGCCAATGGTCACGACATTTAAGCAATATGGGCTGGGAATACCATCGATGGCAGTATCAATCTGATGAGCAATCTGCCTTTATACAGGGTTTTTTGAAACGCTACCCATTAGGTATTGGTGTACTTTGGTTTCCGGATTGGATTGCGGGAGATTATGCAGCTAGTAGTGGTGTCGTTGATGCGTTGCGTGAATCTCTTTCATTGCGATGGTTGTATGTTCGGGTGCGATCACATCGTGTGTTCAATCAGCAGGATTTGCTTGATTTGCAACAGGATTTTATTAAGGTTAAGAAACCATTTGATACCGCACTGACAATGCATTTGGATTTGACGCTCAGCGCTGAGACACTACACCAAGGATTGAGTAAAAATTGGAGGCGCAATTTGAACCGCTCTAATAAACTCGACTATGAAATCGTCGAGGTAACAGAGATAGATACAATTGCATCTTTGTATGCTGAGCTAAGTGCTATCAAAGATGTTAGTGGTTTTTTTTCTAAAGAGGAAATTGCTAGTTTAATTCACACTTATCAAAATCAAATCATGGTGATTGGCGCCCAAACCAGTGATGGAAAAATACATGCTATACGAGGTGCTATTATTTTTAAGCACCAAGCTATTGATATTTTTGCAGCCACCAATGCACTTGCCAGAAAGCATTATTTATCCTATGCATTGTGCTGGGATTTGTTGATGCGCTGTAAACATCGTGATTGTCAGCATTTCGATTTTAATGGAGTTGATCCGGATAATATGGGTGTGTATAACTTTAAAAAAGGCACAGGTGCTGAGCTGGTAAAGACGTTGGGTGAGTTTGAGTATGCTAATAGTGCTGCGGTTAAACACATAGTAAACTTTGCCTCTAGATGGCGTCATTCGCAATAGGTGGTGTGGTTATGACTAAGTTAAATATCCTAGTACTTCATAGCATTGTGCAAGATCAGTCCAGAGAATGGGCTGATGTTAAGTTAGATAGATTGACTGAGCTATTGACCTCTATTCAACAAAATCATCAATCAATTACGCGAATCGACCATTGGCAGGAGACAGGTCTGGGTCAAGTGGCTTTGAGTTTTGACGATGGACACGTGAGTGATTATGACATTGTGTTACCACTACTGCAGGCACATGATGCAACCGCTACGTTTTTTATTACGCCGGATTTTGTGGGCCGAGAGGGCTATTTGTCTTGGCTTCAAGTTAAGCGATTGCATGAGGCAGGCATGGAAATTGGCTCGCATTCGTTAAGTCATCCCTATTTAACTACCATTACCCCAGAAGAACTAATGGTCGAGATGCAACAATCCAAGCTTCAAATCGAACAACAGATTGGCGCTGAAGTTAAGTCGTTTGCGTATCCTTATGGCGATTATTCTCAGCGCACACATCAGACAGCAATTGCTGCAGGCTATAAGTATATTTGTACCTCAAAGCCAGGTTTATGCAAAACTAACTCAGTAATTATGGGACGCAATTCGATTCATTCCAACACCATTACTCAAGACATAGAGAAATTGCTTAACCCAAGTAGACTTTATTTATTGAAACAAAAGTTCAATTATGCTATTCGTTACTTCTTAAAACGCGCTCTAGGTGTCAATAACTATATAAAATTAAAGCACCTTATCTATTCTTAAAGTCATGCAAACAGTTATTATCGGCAAAAGAAGTAATTTATCTCGCCACTTGCTAGGTGTCATAGATGATGCGGTAAGCGTGCCAGTATCTGAGGCTGTTGATTATCTAACGCAGCTTGACTGGAAACAACACCAATCGATTAACTTGGTTTTAAACCAGTTTCAACCAGCCACCAAGCTGAATGATCTAAGCAGTCCTACTGACTATGTTGATAATGCCATCGCTTCAACTGCCCGCATATTGCAAAGCATTCAATCACAGGCGGAAAAGATTAATCGAATTGTTTATACGAGTAGCAGTTCGGTATATGGCAATAATCCTGATTGCAAAGAGAGTGATGTACCTGCACCGATAAGCTTGCATGCAACACTCAAGCTAGCCAATGAAAAACTGTTATCGCATTTTTGCGATCATCATACTATTGACTATACTATTGCTAGGGTGTTTAATATGTATGCCGGAGAAGATGAATTCTCTATCATCTCCAAGATTATTCGAGCAGTCAAGCACCAACATACAATCAACTTGATTAACCAAGGTGGTGCGGTTCGAGATTTTATTCATATTGATGATGTGGTCTCCGCTTATCAGCAACTATTGTTAACCAAACCAGCGGACAAAATCGTAAATATCGCCTCAGGGCAAGGGATGTCGGTAAAGATGATTCTTGATTATTTGCAACAGCAGAATATTACCGTTTCAACTCTTAATATTGAGCAAGATGAAATTAAAACCTCAATTGCCAACAATGATAGATTATTGAGCTTATTGGACACACACTCCTTTCAATCGGTAAAAGATTATGTGTTTGACGAATTAACAACATGAGTCGAATTGTTGCTTTACTCACGGTATATCAAAACGACAATCTGACTGCATTTCAAGCTGCATTAGAAAGTCTATATGGTCAGTCTTTAAAGGGTTTTGATATCTTTGTGCAAGAAGACGGTCCAATAGATGAGAGAATTCATACATATCTGACAAACGAGGTAGCATGTCAACGCATTGCCTTTTTAGGTGTCAGAGACAAGAATAAGGGTTTTGACTATTCGCTTAATGAGTTGATTGAGCGAGCTATGCTGTTTAAATATGATTATATGGCGCGCATGGATGCTGATGATATTGCCATGCCTAATCGTCTAGAGAAGCAATTAGATTTTATGGCGTCTCATCCGAAAGTTGATGTTTGTGGCACTTTTATCAAGGAGTTTGGAGAAGATATTGACTATTCCAAAGTGGTTAGATATCCACTTGAACATTCAGCCATGTTGCATTTTTTTCAAAAGCGTGTCCCTATTGCACATGTTAGTGCATTTTTCAGGCGTGATTATTTTGACAAAGCTGGTTTGTATGAGACTCAAGGGCATTGGAATAATGGCGATACATTGATGTGGATGAAGGGCTTTGCATCTAACTGTCAGTTTGCCAATATTGATTATGTGGGCGTTAAGGTTAGAGTAAATCGAGGATTTTTTGGTCGCAGGGGTGGGTTTAAGAAGGCCTGGGCTGACTTTAAAAATAGACTTACTGTGAATCGAACGCTGAGATTTGGCCCAATGGCTTATGGTTATGCTTGTGCTTCATTTGCAGTTAACCTTCTTCCGTCGGCCCTAAAGAAATATGCATACAAATATCTCCGATAATGACATCAAAAGACCAAATAATTAAGGCAACTTTTGATTTTGTATTGGCTTTAATAGGATTGATATTCTCACTGCCAATTATTCTGCTGGCTTGGATAGTGGCCTCGATTGAAACCCGCTCGAATGGATTTTTTTTACAAGCACGTGTCGGCAAAAAAGGTGAAATTTTTACTTTGATTAAAATTAAAACTATGAAGCCAGTATCAGGTATTCATACCCATGTAACTCAGGCTGACGATCCCAGGATTACCCGTAGCGGTAATTTTTTCCGTAAGACAAAGATTGATGAGCTGCCTCAGCTATTTAATGTATTAATAGGTCAAATGAGTTTTGTGGGACCAAGGCCTGATGTGGAAGGATATGCAGATCAGTTGCAAGGAGATCAGCGTATGATTTTATCAATACGTCCAGGCATTACTGGTCCAGCATCTATTAAGTATCGTGATGAGGAAGTCTTATTATCTCAACAAGAGAATCCTGAGCAGTATAATCAACAAGTGATTTGGCCCGATAAGGTTAAGATTAATATGCAATACGTGAAAAATTGGTCACTACTATCTGATATTCGCTATATTTACCAAACAATTGTAGG
>Ga0181570_10000339_pt1 | contig 44802 bp, 45 predicted proteins | sample 101ome_18_FD_148667 | JGI IMG/M metagenome (GOLD analysis project Ga0181570, IMG submission 148667) | Coastal salt marsh microbial communities from the Groves Creek Marsh, Skidaway Island, Georgia - 101406AT metaG (spades assembly) | ecosystem: Environmental > Aquatic > Marine > Intertidal zone...
AGGTTTAAAAATATATCTACAAGCACCTGCAAGTCTTTCTTTTTCTTTTAGTGACCAGTCTTTTGTCCAAACACCATACTGGCTTGAATGCTCTTGATATCCTATAAAATCTTTGTTTGAATTTTCTAATAGATCAAAATATTGATTAAAATCTTCTCTTAAATATTTTATGTCCATGTAACATCCACCGTGATGTTTCATAAAATATGGTCTTAGATATGCTGATTTATGAGTTGAACTTAATAATTTAAATCCTTTGTAAAGTAAATCAGACTTAACAATATAATTGCTTATATTTTCCTCAGTTATTAATTCAACATCAACGCCAGAATTTTTAACAATAGATTTAAAGCATTTTCTTCTATCAAACGACATTTTTGGACCAAACCAAAAACAATATATTTTTCTGTTGATCATTATTTTTAAATCATTGTTAAGATAACATCACTATCTTTTTTACTTATTGATTTGCTATATCCTAAGGATATAATGTCTGATGTGATTAGATTTAAATCACTGTTAATACTAAAAGTATCTTTTTTATCTCTTTCGAATTGAATTTCTCTAACTGCTAAATTATTTGATTTTAATTGTTCATAAACTTGTTTTAAAATCTTTGGTTCGTGTCCTTCGCAGTCGATTCTCAAATATTCTATTTCACTGATATTATACTTTTCAATCAATGAAGTTAACGTAATATAATTAATAGGATATTCATAGCAAGGCGGCGGATTTATTTGAAATTCTGGATTGATCCATTTATCTCTTGTTTTTAAAGATGAGATTCCTGCCGAAGGTAACATATCGGCTAGAAAAGAAGCAAATGTTTTGTCTTTTATCATTTGTCTACGTTGTTCTTCTGTGAAGTATTCTAACTTAGTCTGTGCTAATTGCTCAGGACTAAAATATGTATATATTAATCCAAGTCCGTTGTTATCAGATATAGCCGAGCATTCCTTTTTAATAGTAGGTGAATTAGGAATAGTGTCTAAGAATTTTTTAATTGGCTCTACTAATATACCGTCAACGTGTAATCCAAAATCGTCAATACTAGTAGCATAAAAACAAGTGCCAATATCTACAAATTTATATTTCATTACTTAACCCATTTATACGGAGTAGCATCAATAACATTCGCATTAATATTATTTTTGAATTGTTCTGCAATAAATAATACGTCATTAACCAATGAATCCTCTAATAACGTAGGATGAAAACCCAAACTTTTTAAACCATGATTTTCAACCTCAAGACTATTTTCAGCTCTTTCTTTACGTGGATTTTGTTGATAGTTTATATCTACGCCAGTTTTTTCAGATATCATTTTTGCTAGATCAATAACTGTTTTTGTTTCTGCTACTTGATTAAATATTCTTACTCGATTACTTTCTGGTGGATTCTCAACACTTCGTCTAATGCAATCTGCACTGTCTTGGATATGAATAAATGCTCTAGTTTGTCCGCCTGTTCCATGAACAGTTAAAGGATAATTAATAGCGGCTTCTACAATAAATCTATTAAGCACTGTACCCCAAATAGCATCGTAATCAAATCTATTTACAAGAGAATCGTGTTTTGTTGTATTTCTAGTTTGTGTGCCCCAAACTATTCCTTGATGAAGATCAGTTACTTTTATTCCCCAATTTTTATTATAGAATTGAAATAATATTTGATCTAAAGATTTAGTCACGTGGTAGATAGACCCTGGATCAGTTGGCCAAAGGATTTGTGTATCTGCACCTGTTGACTTGACTTGAATATCTAAATATCCTTCTGGTATTTTCCCATAGTCATCTTTATAACCATATACTCCCATAGTACCTAGATGTACTAAATGAATATTAGGATTAGTATGTACAATAGCAGTTAGGATATTAGTAGTTCCATTGATATTGTTGTCTACCGTATGTCTTCCTCTTGCAGCTGACATCATTGAGTATGGTGCTGATTTAATTTCAGCAAAATGTACAATAGTATCTATGTCATAGTCTTTTATAATTCTAACAATATCATCATAGTCTTTTGAAAAATCTAAGTATTCGAAATATAGTTCAGAATTATTAAAAACTTCTTTAGCTATTTTTATTCTATTTTCTATAGTTTCAATAGGAGTTATAGAAGTTGACCTTAATTCTGCATCAATTCTTCTTCTGGTTAAATTTTCTCCTATTACTACTTTATGTCCTCTGGATAGTGTTTCTAAAACAGTAGGCCATCCACAAAAACCATCACCGCCAGCGATTAATATATTCTTCATTTTTTTAGTCTTTCTTCTAACCAATCCTCAATATTAACTTGCGGATTATAACCTAATATAGTTTTTGCCTTATCTATATTTGCAAGTGTTGCTCTTGCTTCACCTTTTCTAGGCGGTATGTATGTAGTAGTATGATTATACATTTTTGCTAATTCGTTAATAGAATAATTTTGTCCTCTACCAATATTAAATACTGTGCCAAAATATTTTTTGTCAATTTCTTTCGTTGCAGCCAATATGTTTGCTTGAACAGCGTCTTCTACGTTTGTAAAATCTCTAGTTTGTTCTCCATCACCTACGATCGTAAGAGGTTCATTATTTCTCATTTGTCTTTCAAATATACCCACAACGGTACTATATTGCCCTTTCATAGGTTGTCTATTACCGTAAATATTAAAATATCTAAACACAATTGTTTCTAATCCAAATAAATCACTATACATCTTACAAAGTTTTTCACCAGTAACTTTTCCTACAGCATATGGATTTAATAAATCATCTGGTTGATCTTCTATATTTGGTATTGAATTTAATCCATATCCTGAAGAGGTTGAAGAATAAACAACTCGTTTAACACCCATTTCTCTTGCGGCCTGTAAAACAGAACAAGTGCCCATAACATTTGCATATATTGATTTTAATGGATTAATAATAGATGGTTGTATTCTAGCTTCAGCAGCTAGATGAAATACTACATCTACATCTTTAAAATATGGTTTGATTTGTTCAAAATTCGTTACGTCTAAATTTAAATTTTCAGCATCATCATTATAATAAAATTGTTCTGCTGATTCTGAACTCTCATTATCTATTACAGTGACTTGATGATTATTATGAATTAACTTATCTACTAAGTTTGATCCTATAAATCCTGCACCACCTGTTACTAATACTTTTTTCATATTCTATATACTATATATATACTATGCCCAAATCAGTTTTTTATAAACTTCTTTTGTTGTTTTTTTTTCAAACACATTTAAGTCTTTACGAATAAAAAATGCATTTACTCCATTTTCTGTACAATAAACTAAATCATATCCCATTCTCTCAGCTTGTAAAGTATAAGATAATAAACTTGCACCAAAATCTCTCATTTCATATCCTTTCCAAATATAATTTTCATTATAGGGCATAACATACTCTGTCTTATGATCAAAACAACCATTGTACTCCATAATTACAACTCTAGGATTATATACTGATAGTTTTTCTCTTATATGATAATCGTTACTGTCGATATCTATTGATAATAAATCAAATTCTTTTGGTATTTTAAGTTTTTTAAACACATCTATAATATTGTCTTTATTTAACTTAATTTTAGCAAAAGTACAATTTTTAGGTTTATTTTGAATTTTAATCATATCAAACCAATAACATTTCCATTTTTTATTAATGCATAAGTTTGATGTATTATCTTCAAAATCATCCCCAGCTGTAACTCCTATTTCTACAGCTACTTTGTTTGTGGTGCCAATATTGTCAAAGATATATTCAATTATTCCATCTTCACCACTTTGTGAAAAATATTTCTTTTCATTTTCAGTAGTTATATGCATACTATTTTTATTTATTATACTTTTTTTATTTTTGGAATAATTTTATCGTGGTAATAATGTTTCCAAATTATTTTATCATTATAATCCACATAAGGATTATCTAAATTGTGATTTTTTTTTTCGTTAAAAAATTTAATATTATATTTATTCTTATGTTTTTCAGTAAACTTATATAGAGCTTGAACGACACGAAGATATTTTTGTTTATTAACTTTAATTGGCGCTAATTTATTAACATTTATTTTGTATAAATCATCAAGAGCTTCTTTTATAATAATATTATTTGAATTGACACCCACAAATGCATTTATTATTTCTGGAAATTTATTATAATTAGATTTTACAAAAAAACAATCACACCCCTCTATCAATTCGTCTAATGATATATTGTAAATCATAGCATCATCATCTAAAAAAATTCCACCATTATTATAAAGATAATAATATCTAAATAAATCTGATTTATGAGCACCAGTTAACTGATCATATTTTTTTACAATATTTGTATAATTTAATGAGGGATTTTCTAAAAGATATGATCGTTGTTGAGTATCATTAAAAATATAATATTTCCATTCATCAGACATTCTTTCTTTAATCATATCTTGTACATATTTTGGAATTGATGTAATGCAAGTTTGAATTATGATTTTAGATATCATTATAATTTTGTTAAGATTATATCTTCATCCCATTTAACATTATGGACGTATTCATATTTAAAATCAAACTCACTACAAATATCATAAGCAATATTTTTTAATTTTTTTTGATCAGATAGTTGATTACACTCAAAACGAATCTGTTTATTTATTTTTACTTTATTTTTACGCATTAACTGTATTAGTTGCAACATAATAGTTTCTTCTAAACCTTCAACGTCAACTTTAAAATAATCAATCTCAGTAACACTATTTCTCTTAAATAATTCATCCAAGGTAATCATATCAACTTCAATATTTTTTTGTTCAATAAATTCATTGTCAACAATAGTTTTATCATTTCGTGTGTAAATAGCACTACCACCTGCACCAAGAATGGCACCTAATATAGGATGCTTGTGAATATAGTGGATAGGATCTTCTTTTATATACTTGTTCATCATTCTTGTTAATTCTTTTGTATTATAATATCTGATTTTTGTATTTTTTGGAATAAATACATTAAATTTTACAGTATCTATTTTAGATCCTATAGCCACATTTTCTTTTACAATTGTATCGGAGGACGGCAACACATCTAAATATTCTTTAATAGGTTCTACAAAAATGCCATTAACATTTATTCCTAATTCATCAGTTGATACCATAAAAAATGAACATCCAATATCTATAAATTTATATTTCATAAATTTTTAAACTCATTTCTTAATATGTTAATTATACTTCTATCTTTAACAAAAATAGAGTCTGTTTCTTCATCATTTAAAAAAATATTTTTAATACATACGTTTTTTGATAAATTTATTTTTCTAATAACTTGTGTAAATTCATTATTAATATGAAAAACATAATTATTGGAATCAAAATCTATACAATATCCTTGTTGATATATTCTATAACTTAACTCGTGGTCTTCAGCTAGTTTCCAATTTTTTAAATCTAAGTTTTTATCTTTTACGCCTCCATAATATTTTAAGGTTTCATCAAATTTAAATTTATTAAAAAAATTTCGCTTAGTAACAAAAAATGTAGAACAAAAATATAATCTCTTATCATACTTATCGTGATCATAATCAACCATTGTATGAATATTGTCATCTATAATTGATCTGTCCCAATACCTTCCGCCATTTGGTAAAAAAATTTTATTAGTTAAAAAATTCCAATCATTATTATTATTGTATTCTAAAAAGTTATTTAACCAATTTTTTGGTATCAAAACATCATCATCACAATAAACTACTATTTCAGTATTACATTTTTCAATTATTCTATTTCTTAATTTGCCAATAAATCCGTTATTTGATTCTTCTACAAAGTTATGTAAAAAAATATTCTTGTCTTTATTAATTAAAAATTTTGAAACATTTCCCCCTATATGAATATCACATTTAAAATTTGTTGCATTTTGGATAGATTTGATCGTTTTTTTTGTTAAATCATATCGTTTACCATTAGTAGCTATTACAAAAGAAATTTTGTTACATATATTTTTCATTTTAAATAGTTTTTAGCATATATTGATTTTATCTGTTTGATTTTAATCTTCTTAACTTTTCTAATTTGTTAAAAAGTCTTTTCTTTTTTTTTTGTTTTTCTTTTTTATTGCCAAAAAGTACGCTTTCAAGTTTAGTTAAAATATCATCTCTACCCTTAATTATTTCAAAACCATCATATTGATTTTTACCTGTCCAACCTATGTTATGAACAAACTTGTCTTTAATTTGAGGGTGTAAAAAAGTTAAATTGGGATCAGATTGTATACCACCTTTTCCATAACTTTCATTTAAATTAACATAACTTAATTTAGATGAAACTAACGATTTAGATACAATAAAACCATCGTAAGGTTCTCCCATTTTTATAACATTGTTCACCTTATAATTTTCTTTAAAATGTTGATTAAACACTTTAGTGTCAGGATGTTGACCTGTAAAAATAAGTATTCCACTTTCTACGTGATTTAAATCTTGTGCGTGTTCTAATTGACAAGCTAAAAATTTATCTTTAAGTATGTTTTTAGGAAATTCTGTGTAATTTGAATCTTTAAAAACACAATCACCATCTAACCATATCAAATATTCATTGTTATGTTTATCTAATACATCTTGTATAACAAAGGCCTTATGACTAAAACGAACACACATAGTCTTTATGTAATCAACGTGTTTATTTTTTTCTAAGTATTCTTTTTTCCAAGACTCGTGTTGAGGTATTTCTTGTTTAAAATCTACCCACTGTATATTTGAATGTGTTTGTTTAGGTTTAAAACCTTCGTAATAGATTTTAGCTTTAAATTTATTGTAATAGTTTGCAACTTTAATAAAACTATCTACCCAAGATTTACCATAAAGGTCATAACCATTTTTATTAAATGTTGTAAAAAATAAAATGTCTTTTGATTGTTGTCTTTCTTTAATCATTAACTTCTCTCTTTTTCTCCATGATTCATAATCTTTTTGATCATCTAAACTAACCATAGTATGTATAAGATATTTATTTTGCCTAACTTTACTATCTAATATAAAATCAACCTCGTTATTAGAAATATAATTTGTACCTATAACTTTATAATAATCTCGTACAGATTGATGTAGGCCGTGCATTCCCCACGATTGTGATTCTTTTTTATTAATATTATCTGTTTCTGATAACATACGATCAATTGCCATTTTGATAGCAGGATGCTTAGGTACGGCACCAAAAAAATAATTACCTATGTTATTAATTTCTCTTATGAATACAGCCTTAGCTTTAGGATTGGTAAAATAATTTAAATTCATTTTACAAGTAATGTCTAAATCTGAATAATAACCACCGTGAATATAAACAACAGCCAATCTCCAAAAATCAGCACGATTAATGGGTTGAGGTAATTGTAAATATTTTAAATGAGTTTCTTTGCCAAAATGTTTTAAAATAAAATCAGAACATTGCTGATCATCCATAAACTCTTTTTTAAGTTGAGAATTACTGTAGTTCCAAGACTCTGATTGTTTTTTAAGTAAATTTGGTAAAGTTTTAGTTTTCCAAGTTTGCCATAATATATTGGGTATCATATCTCATACTATTTAGTCAACAATTGAAAAGATGTCTTTTATATTTGGCGTTTCGTAGATGTAGACATATCCAGCGCCGTTACCACTACCAGAATCTCCATCACGTGATATTAATATTTTACCGCCGCCTATAAAAACTTTTTTACTAAAACTACTACCATTTGTTGATGTGGGTATTATCTTTTCTAATTCGTTACCGTCTAGATCAAAAACATATGCAGATTGATTAGTGCCTGCATAATGTCCTACCACTATTCTACCGTTACCTACAGCAACTGACTCGCCAAAGTAGTTTGTTGCACCATCTGAAGGTGTAATTTTTGCTAGTTGGCTGCCATCAAGGTCAAAGATGTAGGCTGAGCCTGAACTAGAACCAATAGGAGCAGCCCCTACCACTATTCTGCCTGAGCCTACAGCAACTGATCGGCCAAAGCGATCATTAAGAGTACCATCTGAAGGTGTAATTTTTGCTAGTTGGTTACCATCAAGGTCAAAGATGTATGAGCTTCTATTTCCCCCAACCCCTACCACTATTCTACCGTTACCTACAGCAACAGAATGGCCAAATTCATCATCAGCAGCCCCATCTGAAGCTGTGATCTTGGCCAATTGGGTACCATCTAGGTCAAAGATGTAGGCCGAGCCTGATCTATTACCATTGTCGTCATCTTTAGAAGCCCCTACCACTATTCTACCACAACCTACAGCAACAGAATAGCCAAATATATCATTAGCAGCCCCATCGGAAGCCGTGATCTTGGTTTCATTGGTTCCATCTAGGTTATAGATGTAGGCTGAGCCTGAATTAGTACCATTGTCGTCATCTTGGTGAGCCCCTACCACTATTCTACCACACCCTACAGCAACTGAATTGCCAAAGCGATCATCCGCAGCACCATCGGAAGCCGTGATCTTGGCTAATTGGGTACCATTAAGGTCAAAGATGTAGGCTGAGCCTGATTCAGAACCATTGTCGTCATCTCCCTCAGACCCAACCACTATTCTATCGTCACCCACAGCAATAGAAGTGCCAAATCCATCATTATATGCAGCGTCTGAGGATTGTATTACAGTTTCATTTGAAGGGATTGTCGTTAAATCTAAATCGCCTTCCGTTGAAAATAGGCCTATTTTATTGTCGTATTGTGAATATGTTGTTTTAAATGCCATAGTTTTATCCTGTTAATCTTGTGTATTGGCCGATTCTATTATCGGCAATTTTTTCTACATAATCGTCATAGTATTCGTTGGTGTTGTAGATATAAGCTGAGCCTGATTCAGAACCATTGTCGTCATCCCCATAAGCCCCTAACACTATTCTGCCTGAACCTATAGCAACAGAATAGCCAAAGGAATCACTAGCAGCACCATCTGAAGCTGTGATTTTGGTTTCATTGGTTCCATCTAGGTTAAAGATGTAGGCTGAGCCTGAAAAAGAACCATTGTCGCCATCTCCATTAGCACCCACCACTATTCTACCGCATCCTACAGCAACTGATTTACCAAATTGATCATCTTCTCTAGCACCATCTGAATTTGTGATCTTGGCCAATTGGGTTCCATCTAGGTCAAAGATGTAGGCTGAGCCTGATCTATTACCATTGTCGTCATCTAGGGGAGCCCCTACCACTATTCTACCACCACCTACAGCAACTGAATTGCCAAACCAATCACCAGTAGCACCATCGGAAGCAGTGATCTTGGCCAATTGGTTTCCATCTAAGTCAAAGATGTAGGCTGAACCTGATTGAGAACCATTATCGGTATCCCATTGAGCCCCTACCACTATTCTTCCAGAGCCTACAGCAACAGAATAGCCAAATCTATCACCAGCAACACCATCTGAAGCTGTTATTTTAGCTAATTGGGTTCCATCAAGGTCAAAGATATAGGCAGCGCCTTGATTGCTGTTCTTTCCATCAGCCCCTACCACTATTCTACCTGAACCTGCAGCAACTGAAAAGCCAAAATCATCACTAGCAGCACCATCGGAAGCCGTGATCTTGGTTTCATTGGTTCCATCTAGGTCAAAGATGTAGGCTGAGCCTGAAGAAGAACCATTGTCGTCATCCCGGTAAGCCCCCACCACTATTTTACCACACCCTACAGCAACAGAATAGCCAAATTTATCACCAGTAGCCCCATCGGAAACCGTGATATTGGTTTCATTGGTTCCATCTAGGTTATAGATATAGGCAGCGCCTTGATCGCTGTTCCCGTCTTCAGCCCCCACCACTATTCTACCGTCACCTACAGCAACTGACCAGCCAAAATGATCACTACTAGTACCATCGGAAGCAGTGATTTTGTTTTCCGTACTTGCAACTGTAGCGGCCTCACTATAAGCAAATGAACTATTGCCTATCTCACCTTTATCTCCAAAGACTAAATTTTGATTTGTTTTTGATCCTGAATAAAATGCCATGTGTTAAACCTCGTTGTATATTAAATCGTATGGTGTATAAACTCTTGGTGTTTCGTAGATGTAAGCTGAGCCTGAATCAGTACCATTGTCGTCATTTCCATCAGCCCCTACCACTATTCTACCGTTACCTACAGCAACTGAATGTCCAAATGAATCATCAACAGCACCATCTGAAGCTGTAATCTTGGCTAATTGGGTTCCATCAAGGTCAAAGATGTAGGCTGAACCTGAAGAATTACCATTGTCGTCATCTCCATAAGCCCCTACCACTATTCTACCAGAGCCTACAGCAACTGATATGCCAAAGTAATCACCAGAAGCTCCATCCGAAGCAGTAATCTTAGCTATTTGGGTTCCATCAAGGTCAAAGATGTAGGCTGAGCCTGATTGACTACCATTGTCGTCATCATAATAAGCCCCTACCACTATTCTGCCTGAGCCTATAGCAACTGAATAGCCAAACAAATCAGCCTCAGCAGCATCTGAAGCTGTAATCTTGGCTAATTGGGTACCATTAAGGTCAAAGATGTAGGCTGAACCTGAATTGGAACCATTGTCGTCATCAGAGTAAGCCCCAACCACTATTCTACCGTTACCTACAGCAACTGAATGTCCAAATCTATCATTAGAAGCACCATCTGAAGCTGTAATCTTGGCTAATTGGGTACCAGATAGATTGTAGATGTAGGCTGAGCCTGAAGAAGAACCATTATCGTCATCAAATGGAGTCCCTACCACTATTCTACCGTTGCCTATAGCAACTGAATAACCAAATTGATCATCAGCAGCCCCATCGGAAGCGGTGATCTTGGCTATTTGGGTTCCATCTAGGTCAAAGATGTAGGCTGAGCCTGAAGAAGAACCATTGTCGTCATCTCTAAAAGCCCCTACCACTATTCTACCGCTACCTACAGCAACTGATTTACCAAATTCATCATCAGCAGCCCCATCTGAAGCCGTGATCTTGGCCAATTGGGTACCATCTAGGTCAAAGATGTAGGCCGAGCCTGATCTATTACCATTGTCGTCATCTTGGTAAGCCCCTACCACTATTCTACCGTTACCCACAGCAACTGATTTACCAAAGTAATCAAAAGAAGCAGCATCCGAAGCAGTAATCTTTACTTCATTTGAAGGGATTGTAGTAACGTCTCCAGAACCCCATAGATAAGGTTCACCGTACTTAGTGGTTGTTAATTTTCCTGTACTATTTTTAAAGGCCATCTGCCTGACCTCCTATTTTTTTAAGTCTTCAATTTTTTGATTTAACTCTTTGATAGCCTCAACTAATAACGCAGCCACATTACCATAAGATACTGATTTGATGCCGTTAGGATCTGTTGACACAACTTGAGGTAAATGTTGTTCAATTTCTTGTGCAATAAAACCAACTTTTTCTTTTTGAGTTTCATCGGATTTCATTGTAAACATTTTACCAGAAAGTTTTGTTACGATATCTAACGCACCTTCGATTGATTTAATATTATCTTTTAGTGTTTCATCTGAAGTAGATGTGATGTCGCCTGATACGACTAAATTTCCTGTAATGATACTATCACCGTCTGCGTTTGTTTCTAAACCACCAAGTGAAGCCCAACCTTCTGCATTGTATCCTTCAAATCGGCCTTCGTCTTTGTTGTAACGTATAATACCTTCAGAACCTGTTGTGAGTGGTGGAACTGAAGAAACTGTTTCAACAACTGGAACACCAATCCAATCACCTTCTCTTACATCTAAGTTACTACTATTGATTTCAACAACACCTTTATCTCCAAGATATTGAATAGCCGTTGAAGCGTCGGCCGTGATTGTGTTTTCTGATAATAATAAACTATCTACTAAAAGTGAGCCTAAAGTAGCATCACCTGTAACTGATAAATCTGAATTAATGGCAAGTGTACCAGATGAATTTGTAAGAGCAATTGTATCTAAATTAATACTGTTTGTAAAGAAACCATCGTACCATTTGTATGTTGAAGAACCAATATCGTAAACTTCATCAAACGCAGGTAGTATATCTTCAGAAACAGCAGAAAGATCGGCAGATCCACCGCCACTTGCTGCTGTTCCCCACTCAACACCTGTACCTGTAGATTTTAAAACTTGTCCCGCAGTACCAACACCGCCGCCAGCAGTTAAAGTACCTGTTAAAGTAGCGTCATCTAAAGTTTTATTTGTTAATGTTTGAGATCCAGATAAAGTTACAACACTACTTGTATTAGATAAATCTGTATAAGAACCACTTGTTGCAACAGTAGATAATCCTAAATTTGTAATCGCATTTGATTTTTGAGTAGATGTTAATCCTTGAGCATTTGTATCAATTCTTAATCTGTTAGATAATGCAGTTGTAGTTGTTGAAGCATAATTAGCATCATCACCTAAAGCTGCTGCTAGTTCGTTTAAAGTATCTAAAGCACCTGGTGCTGAGTCAATTACATTTGCAACTGCCGTATCAACATAGTTTTCTGTAGCTAAATTTCCTGTACCACCTGAAATTGTTGATCCCGCTGGAAGAACAATTGAACTACCTGAAGCAGTAATCGTAGCATTTCCTAAATTGATTGAAGTACCACTTAAATAGATATCTCTAAATTTAAATGATGAACTACCTAGATCGTAAGTTACATCTGTATCTGGCAATATATGGCCAGAAACAGTTGTTGTTCCTGAAATATTTAAATTATCATCAATGGTAACTGTACCACCTGCTGAATCTATTGTAAGATTTCCTGAAGACGTATCAATTTCATTGTCTCCTGTTATACCTAATTGAATATTTTTTTGTAGATTACCAACTAACGAACCACCTGCAGTACTTCCATCATGTAATCTTACGGTGCTAAGAGTTGTATCTACAGTTATCTCACCAACCAAACCTGTATAGGCATCATTTTCAGCGGTGGAACCTCTTCTTAATTGTAATATTGTTGGCATTTATCTAACCTCTCTAAACTTTTTTTTAACAAATAACTCTATCATTATTTATAATTGTTTTTATGATATACTCCCAAAATTTAATCTATAATATTGATAATCATTAGCATCAGATGTTACTGTTGATAAAGACACTCCAAAAGCATCGCTAGGAGTTGAAGACACCGCAGTTTCTCCTCCACCTAAATCTAAGTAGTAGTTACTTGAAACACTTGTAGATAGATTTTCAAAATTTGATAATGTATCTTGTCCAGAAAATTTATTACCTATGTATGCCATAAATTATTATGATGAAATATCATCTACAGTACTTACAATTACATCAACTGAGGATGCAGTATCGGAAATAACTTTTAAAGCATCTCCACTTTTTACTACATATTTAGCTCCTCCATCAATTAACTGTAAAGTACCACCTTTCTGTATTGGTGCGTTTTTTATTAAGTAAACATCATTTGAAGTATCAGCATCCGTTAAGTAAACATCAACAATAATCTGTCCATTAGTTGTATTTGATAAACCTATACCAATTATAGTATCGTATGTATCTGCTGTAAAAAGTGTACTCGCTGAGGTTCCAACGTTTCGTGCTGTATATCTTCTAAAATTTTGTGCCATATTACTATTTATTCATTTCTAAAGCGCAATCGCCATTGCAATAGCAAATCCCGTTGACGCTTTGTTGTCTAATTGTGTTTGTAAATTACTTGTTACTCCATTTAAATACTGAAATTCTGTATTTGAAACTGATCCATCTGCTATTTGAGTTGCATCTAGTGCTGAAATACCCGATTGTACATAAGAGGTAATTTGACTTGCTTCTATGTATTTTTCAACACCGCCATCTGAAATAGCAAACTTATCTGTATCAGCAATTGTGATACTAGAACCATCGGTCATACCATCAATGTTTAAAATGGCCTCTACTTCACCCCACTCTAACGCTGTAGCACCAGAGTTTACTTTTAATACTTGTCCAGAAGTACCAAGTGTACTAAGACCTGTACCACCATCAGCATAACCAATTGTATCTGAAGTTGTAAATTCAGCAAGACCTGTAGGATCTCCACTTCCATTAAATATGCCTTTTATAGGTACTTGATCTGCCATATTATGCTAACACCAAAGTTGTTTTTGATGTTCCTCCTCTTGTTGTAAATGGTATATAAAGACTTGTAACAGCTGTACCTAATGTGGATCCTGTTGTACTAGGATCTATATAGGTAGATGTTCCATTTCTTTTTACAAATGTTATACCACTTGATGTGCCAACAGTTAATGTGTCAGTTGATGCATCAGTTGTAACAACATTTAATCCACCACCAACAACTGTTAATGTGTCTGTACTTGAATCTGCTAAAATATCAGATTGACCAGATACAGATATAGTTGTAAAAGAATTACCACTACTACCACCACCACCACCAATTTCTTTTATGGTGCCACTATCATTAATATAAAATTTTTGTGCCGAGGTATCAACTGCAACCTCACCACTTACAATATCACTTGTAGTTGGTGTGGTTGTACCTCGTTTTAATTTTATAACAGTCGCCATATTTTTTTTTCTAATAACAACTATTAATAAGTTCCGCCGTCTAAATCTCCATACTCAACATTTGTACCATTTGACTGAAGGATTTTACCATCAACACCAAGTGATAACTTAGCAAGAGTATTTGAACCACTTGCATATAAAATATCACCAGTAGTGTATGATGTTTGACCAGTACCTCCATATACTTCACCAATCTCAGTCGCATTCCAAGTACCAGTTGCGATAGTACCTAATGTTGTAATTGATGTTTGACCAACATATGTAGCAGCAATATCAATACTGTTAGCATTTGCAGTAATTCTATTTGTTGTTCCTACAACATTTAGAGTATTACCAGATTTAGTCATACCATCACCAGCAGTGATTTGGCCAAGACCAGAGAACTGTACAAAAGTTACATCATTTGTACCAACTGTTCCAACAGCCTCACCTAATACCCAACCAGTGTCAGCATATGTAGAACCATGTGTTACCCATACAAAGTCACCACCAGCCATTTCTGTAGGTGTATCAAAGTCTGTTGCTCTAGTTAATACTGTTGTTGAAGTCAGTACATAGATACCATTGTGAGCAGCAGTTGATTCACCAGCAATGATAATTCTATCACCTGTAGTAATATCTGTATCACCATCTAAATCGCCACCTGCAATATCTAAAGCAGTTGATAATGTTAATGTTGCACCAACTCCAGAACTACCGTTACTATAAGTTACAGTATTTCCTGTGATTGTAGCAAGAGGAGTATCAATGTAAGCATGTACTTGTTCATGGACATGTAATCCTTCTGCAACAGCATCAACATATGATTTAGTAGCAGCGTCTGAGTCTGCTGTCGGTTCAGCAAGATTTGTTATTCTTGCACTTGATACATCTACTGTACCAGTACCGTCAGGATTAATAGTAATGTTGCCATTTGTATCTGTAGAAGCGATTGTATTACCATTGATATTTAAATTATCAATTTGAGCTTCAGTAACAGCAGAGCCTGTACCAATTGTTCCACCATCAAATGAACCACCATTAATGTCTGGACTTGTTAATACTTTATTTGTTAAAGTTTGTGTATCTGATAATGTTGCAACAACTGTATTATCAATTCCTACAGTTAATGTGTTACCAGAACCAGATGTATCAATACCAGTTCCTCCAGCGATTGTAAGTGTTTCACTGTCTAAATCAATAGATAATGCACCACCTGAATCACCTTGGAAGTCTAAGTCTTGTGCTGTAACTGTATTATCAACATAATCTTTAACAGCAGCAGAAGTAGGAATAGTTGTATCGTTATCGTTTGAACCAATTCCTTCAGACTCTATTACAATAGCTGAACCAGCAAAATCAGCAACTTCTACATTTGATAGAGAGTTACCTGTACCGTTTGCATCAAAAGTTTTATTTGTTAAAGTATGTGTTGATGAATCTGTTACAACTGAACTGTCAATAGCAACTGTTACAGCATTGCCTGTTGCTGAAGTATCTATTCCAGTACCACCTGAAACAGTTAATGTTTCAGTGTCTAAATCTATAGCGATTGTACCACTATCAGTTGTTAAATCTAAATCTTGTGCTGTAACTTGTGAGTCAACATAAGTTTTAATTGATTTCGCAGAAGCAAGAGTATCATCACTTGCAGATACAGCAGCTAAATCTGTATCAACAACACCTGAAGCGAAATCGGCAACTTCAAGGTTTGTAATACTGTTACCAGTGCCGTTAGCATCAAATGTTTTGTTTGTTAAAGTATGAGTTGATGATGCTGTTAGTACGTCAGCGTGTGTACTAATTGTGATTGTATCACCCGAAACTGAAGTATCAATGTTTGTACCACCAGTAAATGTTAATGTATCTGTTCCTAATGCAACACCATCGTCTGTACCACTATCAGCAGCAATATCTAAAGTTGTTGATATTGTAGCCGTACCAGCCGCTGTTAAACGACCTTGTTGGTCAACAGTAAATGTTGGTATTGCAGTTGAAGAACCATAACTACCTGGAGTTACAGCAGTATCATCTAAATCAAATGTAACTTCGTTGTTAGAAACTGTTGCAGTTAAACCTGTATCACCTGTAAACGTTAAAGTTTCACCAGTAGTAAATGTGTCTGTGTTTGATCCATCAGATAAAGTAAATGAACCAGATGGTACAGCAGCAAAACTTAAATTACCTGAACCGTCAACTGTTAAAAATTGACCGTTTGAGTATGTACTTGGAAGAGTATAAGTAACGTCTGAAGCTAATGAGTTGGGAGATTTAAGAGCTACATAATTAGAACCATTACTGGTACCTTCGTTTAATTTTATTGTACCACCTGTGGTAGCATTATTACCAATAAGCAATTCATCAATTGCTTTATTAGAGTCTACTATTAAACCAGAAGACGCAGTTAACGTTCCTGGTGTGTGATTTAGTAAATCTACAAAATATTGACCACCAATTAGTTTTGGTGTATTTGATGTTGAGGTTGGATCACCTATATAAAGTCTATGACCATTACCACCTGCACCTGTACTTGTTGCGCCAGTATCATATACATAGGCCAATTCCCCTTGGTTTAGTCCACTTGGTGCTGTAGCGCCTGTGGTTCTTTTAATTTTTATTATTGTTGCCATTTATCTCTCCCTTTAAAATGTGCCACCGTTTAGAATTAAGTTTCCACTTTCAGTTAGTATATCATTTCGACTTGTCCATTTTTTAGAACTGTTATCATATTGTAATAATGCACCATCATTTAATGTTGATACATTTACATCAGCCAAACTATTTAATCTAGTTGAAGCTGATGGTACCGTAACAGATACCTGTTTAGGACCTGCTGAGGTAGTTGTGTTAATTTTAGCGGTTATATTAGCCATTATTGCCTTTAAAAATTATAATTTTCTAATATTTATAATAGTTGGGCAATATACAATGACTAAATTAGTTATTTTTCCTCATTTTTTTCAAGTTTAATTTCTTCTGCTATAACATTGTCATAATGTTTTTGTAAAACATTTACTTTTTCTAATTCTAATGAAAGTCTTAGTCTGTTAGACTCTAAGTCTTGTCTTATTAAAATAGAATTTAAACATTTTGTTGATAAATCACTTCTTTTATATTCTTTTCCGTCAATTATGAACGTTTGTTCTTTAGTTTGTGTATTCAATTCACTACTCATTTTTTCTCCTTATTATTAATTATTATTAAACATTTGGCCTTATAGTCATTATTCCTTCAATAACTCTAGTAACCGTACTATCTGACGCAGTTATATCAACGTCATAAACATATCGTGCTGGTGCATCTAAAGCTGCTGTTTGATCAGCAGTTAAAGATAATGCAACAACACCTGTTGTTGGTTCATTGATTGTAGTTGTAATAGTGGTTCTTGTTCTTGTTGAACTGTAGCCAAGTGCCATCTTTGCAGACGCAGTATATCCAGTTAAGTCTAATGCGTTACCATCCGAGTCTTTAACTGTTATTGATGAGCTAAAAGTTGCACCTTGTTCTACTATTAAGTTTGCTATCGCTGCCATAGTACTATTTATACGACTAAATATCTCATATGAATTTAAAAATTGTTGATATAATTAATAATTATGATGAGATGATTAAAATTACAAATAATGCTTCTAAGTATCATCCTAGAAACTTTTTAAATTTTGAAAAAAGAATTTATGGATACAGTAATTTTTTTTCAGTATATTTAAATGATGAATTAATAGCAATTTCTGGTATTTGGCAATCAAAGACTTGGCCAAAAAATTACTATAGAGTTGCTGATAGAACTTTTTATTTTCCATCTTTTAGACAAAACAGCTTAAGTAACTCATTGAATACACCTTATAAGGATATAAGTAGCAGTTATTTAATTCCTATGCAAACCGAAATTGTCGTTAAAAAAAATGGTTTTCCATTTTATAGTATGTTTGCACATCCTAATGCTCTACAAAGATCAATCAACTTACAAAATAAAAATAGTAAATACAAATATAAGTTTATCAATGAATTATATTGGACATGCCATGCTAAACCTAATAAACTTCATAAATATTGTTGGCAAAATGTTGCAATTTTAGAAAAATATAAAAATATTAATTTACCAAAATATGAATAATTACATTACAGAAATTAATATTGATTGTGATAGACAAAAACTACTTAATGAATTTAATTCAGTAGAGTTAGTTCCATACACACCAAGTAGACCGATCAAAGCTGACACATGGTTTTCGTATCAACCTGACTGGTTGACTTTAACAATAAAAGATTATTCTAATTTTCCAGAAATAAAAAAAATCAAAGACTTAATTATGAACACATTTAAATTAGAACCAATAGGTAAATTATTTCAGTTATCTAAAGGAGTAGAAATTCCACCACATAAAGATATGGGTCATAGATCATGTATTAATATTGTTTTAAGTAACGATCCTGCACCTGTGACATATAAAAACTATGGAGATGTTGTTTATAAAACAGCTATATTAAATGTTTCAAAACGACATAGTGTAAACGCTGGCCCACAAAGAAAAGTAATAAAGTTTCAGTTAGGTAGATTATTTTATAGTGACGCAGTAAAGATATGGAATTCAAAACAGTTAATTATGTAAACTTACTTTAATTAATATAACAATGGTGATAGTCAAAAGCAAGTCTCCATAAAAATCGTTTACCTTTTACTTCATTTCTCTTATGTAAACTATGCCATTGGTCCATAAATATAAAATCTCCTGAACGCCAATCTGAATGATGGTAAATATACTTATTCTGAAAAACATGAAGTTTTAATTCCTCTATTAAAAATGTATAATCTTTCATTGTTTGACGATGCCAAAGTTTTTGAATATAATGGTATGTAAGATGTAATCCCTTTTCTTTGTCATATGGATGAGTGTAGATAAGTGGTTTTGTAACTGCATTTTTAAACGCTGGATGTTCCGTATACATTTTCAACTCTTTATCACCTTCTTTTAGATGATAAAATGTATTATTTACAAACTTAAACGAACCATCAATTTGAAGTAATAACTCTTTATCTGTTTCAGGCAAATCTCTATATGCTTGTCTTACATCACAAAAACTTGTAACACTATCAATGCCAGGTTTTATACAATAGAGTGCAACACATGACTCAAAACCAGAGTCTCTTGCATTACCATTGCTATGCCAACCAAGTTCACCGTCTGCAAAAATACCAATTTTTTCACCATTACTATCTCTTTCGTTAGTAACACGACAAAGATCAGGATATCTATCATCATTCATAAACTGTTTTGGCTGAACAGTTCTTCCAATTGTTCTTGCTACTCTAACTATTTCCTCATTATTTAAATTTTGGTTTCTTACAATTATTACATTATCTGTTGCAATTGCTCTACCCATTTTCAAAATATTCTCTTTGCTGGCAGTTTTCAAGTCAATATCATAATGTGTTACTTTCATTGTAAATCTTTCTGACCATTAATAGATAAGATCATTCTAACATCATCAGTTTCACCAAAATTCCATGCACTATGTAAAGACCCTGGATTTACAAACCAAGCACTACCATCAGCTGGTAAATGTTTAACTTCAGGAAATTTATCTTTCTTACTTTTTACAGCAGTCATTGCCCAAGGATTTGTTTTTAATGAAATATAAACACGAATACTATAAGTGGTATCATAATCAATATGTGGTAAAATTGTAGCACCAGGTTCTTTAACAACAAGTCTACAACGAGTCACTGGCGACTTAAACATATTGATTACTTCCTCAACATAAGTATCTTTATATTCTGATAATATTTTACCATAACATCTCTCATCTTCTTTATTATTTCGATAATACTTTAAATCTTCTTTTAGTTGAGTTATTGGTGTTTGTTTATACTTATCACTTAAATATGGACTACCGCAAGTTTCACTAATATTATCTTGCAGGTGACTAAAATTTTCAAAACATTTTAATAACCTATCAACATCAACTTTTATATGACTTATTTTTTTAAAATTTGGTAATTCTGTTCTTTTTTTAAGAATTGTGGTGGTCATAGTGATTTCCTTCAAAAGGTGCAAAAATATTTATCCATAAAACGTTTGTCGGGCCCCTTTCATTGTGACCAAATAAATTTAAAATACCATATGATATAAATGACATAGGTAATAGTAATATAGTATATAATAAAAGTTGTGTACTAATCAAACCTAAACTCACATAAGTAGCAATAAGTATAATCCATTTATATTTGTGCATAAAAATAACTCTTGGATTTTTGTATAAGTCTAATACAAATTTTCTAGGTATTTGTTTAACACGATACAATGAGAATAAAACTTCATGCCATTTTTTATAATTTGGACTATGTGGATCTTTGTTAGTATCTGAGTAAGCATGATGCATCCGATGTAAGCCACTCCAACTTAATGGTGAGCATGCACTTGAAATAACTCCCAAGTAAATAACAATAGTTTCTAAAAAAGAAGATAATTTTACTTGCCTATGAGATAGGCACCTATGGTATCCTATGGTAATTCCAAAAAGTACCATTACCCAATAAAAAAGGTAAAAATATAAAATATGCACCATAACGAAAAAAGTTTTTAAGGAGTTTCCATACTCCACGAAACTAAGTTGTCATTACAAAAATTAAGTCTATTTTCTACATGTGAACTAGTAGCTGTTTCATTTTTAAACTCGAAATAACTAGTTTCATCTTTAAAAACAGTTGTATAAGTTTCTGTTAAACCAGAAACAGTTTTGACGGGTTTTTGTAAAATTTTACCTTGATCAAAATAACTATCAATTAAAGCAGTCATATCGCTTTGTTGAAAGTTAAAAACGACGCCATCATTTGGTTTTGAATATATCATTTTTATTGTATAAGACATATTACTATTTATATAACTCCAACTATGTGTATTCTATCTTTTTTTGAGGCATTTAAAGCTGTATGATATTGTGTAGTATCTACAACATAATAGTTACCATCTGCTGGATAATTTTTTATCTGCCTGTCTATAATCATAAAACAACTCTCATTGGTTTCAATAGGTATATGTATCCTTTTTGATAAGTCCTTGTGATAAGTGTAACATGTTTTTGATTTTAAATTCATTACTCTGGTTCTGTACATTTTTAGTTCATCTATAATACTATTTGTGTATGGTAAATCAAAAATAAATTTATTGAAGTCTGTTTCCTTATATCCCATTTCATATTTTTCATTCCATTTACCCACACCCCAAAATGGATCTAAATTATCTTCAGTACCTTGAAGACAAATCTGCTCATCAAACTTAGGTAAAAGTTTTAACTCTTGTTTAATTTTTTCTAAATCTATGGACATATCGTAATATCCTTTATTCTATGTGGTTGATTTAATATCCACTCAATAATAGAAACGCAATAATCAATTGACATTTTTTTATCTTCTATATGAGCCACTCTAGGAGAGTCAAAGTAACCAAATTTTACAATTGTAGTATCTATGTTTTGATAAAATAGTTGTTCATTTGCCTTTTCTAATGCTGTCTTTTCAATGGCATAAAGATGACTATATTTTTTTATTCCATCTGATGAATTAGAACCTATATTAATAATCTTTTTATTTAACTTTGATGCTTCATATAATAAGTTAACCTGTGAAAAACCATCATGTTTACAATTAATAAAAACATCACAGTCTTTTAAGTCGTCAACTGTGTTATATTTTTCACTTAATGCTTTACCAAGGCCTCTTCTAATTCCTGTTATGTAAAACTTCATTATGATCCTATTATCATATATCTATCAAATTTATTTAATGGCATTACATACTCATCTAAAATATTTAAGTTTATAGACTCTTTAAATTCTTCAATAGATTTTTTACAATTTATATGTTCTTTAATATCAAAATAGTTATTACTTTGTAATACCATTAAAGAAGCTGTTTTCTTTTTTTTAATAAAATTATTTAATACTTTATCGGATATATGTTCACAAGATGTACAAACAACAATATCAAATTCAGAAATATCATATTCTGATATATCGGCAGTTTCAAACTTAACATTTGAAAACATTTTTTTACCAATATCTTTACACATTGGATCAATATCAAAAGATATTACCCTTTCTGTAGTATACGTTGACAATAACTGTGCTGATAGGCCATACCAACCTGCTGCCACACAGATTTTAGGGTTATCAAACATCTCTAAATGTGGCTTTAATTTGTCTATTAACCAAGTCTTACTTTTAATTTGATTTTCATTAACACTATTGATTATACTTTTTGTCAATTCATCTTTAGTAAACCTATCAATAGTATTTAAAACATCACTATAATTTATCATACTAAATATATATACAAGATGAAAAGAGTGATTTACAGTTTATATATTGATATACCAGATGATGAGTTAGATTATCAACCACCATTTATGTGGGATAACATCTCTAAAACAAATCGAACAAAAGAATTATTTAAAAAACATTATCACAAACTTTTAGAGGTAAAAAAACAATACTCTAAAAATATCAATGTAGATTTTAAAATGTATGAGTGGGATGATCAGTATAAAAAGTATTACAAATTTTTTAAAGAGAAATATCCAGAAATAACAACCTATAACATAGTAAATTTTTATAAAATTCATTTACTGTATGAATTGGCTAAAGAGTATGACGAGATATTATACCTAGACTTTGATGTTGTGCCAGTTACAAAAGAGTCCTTTTTTGATGTTTGGGATTTAACAAAAGGAATATGTGTTTTAAATAATAATAATTCAGTAAACAAAAAAAACAAAAAAGTACACGAAATAAAAAATCATAGTGTAAGAAGTCCAACGGCAAAATACTTTAACACTCAGGCTATGTTAATAGAAACAGGTCACAGTCCTGTAAATGATGTTATCAATACAGGCATAATTGGAATTAACAAAGAGCACTTAAATCAATTAAATTATTTTAAAAATTTTAGAGAAGTTTTAGATTTAATGAGTAAATTAAGAGATGATAAAAGTTACGACTTATTTCCAAAAAATATTGTTGATATATTTGGTTACGACAACGAAACCTTGTTTAGTTATAAATTAAAAACAAACAACGTAAACGTGCAATGGTTAGATAATAAGTGGCATAATTTTTATGATTTAGAATATTATATACCTAAAGATACTAAACTACTACACGTTATTAATAAACGTTTTGAATATGTATGGAGATTTTATGAAAAATGTGATTTATAGTTTTTATATTGACATTGAGCCTAATAATTCAAAACATACAAACACTAAAAATAAACTAAAAACCTATTATACTGAATTAGTAAATATCAAAAAAGATTATGCTAAAAAGTGCAATGCTGACTTTGTTATGTTTGGCCAAGATGAGGTTTATGATAAGTTTAAAGGTAGATATGATTTGTATGAGTTTGATACATTAAACTTTTACAAACACTTTTTATATGAAAATCTTTTTGACAAATATGACAATATTTTATATTTAGATTTTGATGTTATACCAAATACTAATCAATCTTTTTTTGAACAATTTAATATGAATAAAATAAATGTTCGCTCGGTAAATTCAACAGTTCAAAATACGTGGTCTGAAGACGCTTTAACTAAAAGACTTGAAAAAGAAAACCACGATGATATAATCAACGTTCATTTTGATAAGTATAGTATGTACATAAAAGCTTTAGCAAAACAATCTATGTTTTTTACAAATGAAAATTACAATGTAACCTATGATGTTATTAACACAGGTATAATATGTGCAAGTAGTAAAATATTAAAACAAGTGCAACTTATGAAGAATTTAGATAATTTAATTAATCTTTTAAACAAAGCAAAATCTGAAGAATATTTTGGAAATACTATTAGTTCTATGTATGAACCTAATAACGAAACATTTTTTACATATCTTTTGGAAAAAAATAATATAGATTGGTTTGATCTACCTAAAACCTGGCACGATATGTTATTAAAAAATGATGATATATCTGATGCTAATATGTTACATTTTATAAACAAAAAATTTGAAAGTTATTTTAATGCAACTTGATCCGTATAATTTAGATATATTTGTTGATATAACGACTAACTGTAACGCTGGTTGTCCTATGTGTCATAGAACAAACCCTAAAAATAAGTGTAAAACAGCTGAGTGGTTACCAACAATAGATTGGTCTTTAGAACAATTTAAAAAAGCATATCCTGAAAATGTTATCAAAGTTGCTAGAAAATTAACAATTTGTGGTACGTGGGGTGATCCTATTATTAATAAAGATTTTTTAGATATTATAAAATATGTGAGGGAAACAAACAAAAATGTTATACTAAGTATTCACACTAATGGCTCTTTAAGAAATGAAGATTTTTGGTGGGAACTTGGAGTGATTGGTGGTAAAAAATTAAATGTTAATTTTGCAGTTGAAGGCATATCTCAACAAATGCACGAACTTTATAGGCAAAAAACTTTTTTAAATAAAATACTTAATAATATGCAAGTTTTATCTAATACACAGGCTAAAGTTGCCACACAAACAATTATCTTTAAACATAATGAGCAACATTTAAAAGAAATAGAAGAATTGTGTTACAAACATGGTTCTAAATATCATCAACACATTTACACAGATAGAACATTTATTAATAATACTTACTCATTTATTGATAGTAATGGTTTTAGTAAAAAACTTGAGCGATCAATACCTAAAATACCTGAAAACACTTCAATTAAGTTAAATAAAAATCTTGGAATAAAAAAAGAAAATTCAAAAATAAATGTATGGTACACACGAAGACAAGAAACAAAATCTACAAATTCAAATAATATTTCATGTAAGTGGTTAAGAGATAATAAAATTTTAGTTAATCCAGATGGTCAAGTATTACCATGTTGTTATTTTGCAAACACTCATTTTTTCAATTCAATAACAAAAATTGAAAATACTTTGGTAACACATCCTTTAATCAAGCATTACAATCAGTATAAAAAAAGTCATAATGTTTTTCACAATAATTTATTAGATATTATAAAGAATGACTGGTTTAGAAAGAAGTTGCCTGATAGTTGGAAAAGTAATAATCCTGTGTCCCAATGTTCAAAATTTTGCGGATCTTAAAATGAAAAAGTCTTTTATTAAAGAATTTTACAAAAAAAATAAGTCATATTGTGCTATGCCTTTTAAAGAAATATATGCAGATAATGCTGGTAGATATAAATTATGTTGTCACGCTAAACCTACAAACGAATTGAAAAAATATACAACTGAAAATACAACTCCTTTTGATTTTTTTAACTCACCCGAAATGGAAGAAATAAGAAATAAAATAATTATTGGTAACAAAATTGATGCATGTAAAACTTGTTACAAATTAGAAGAAACGGGTGAGTCATATAGGAATGGCAAATATCTTAACAAATATGGTATAGATATGGAAGTAAAAAACGTAGGCCTAAAATTAAGAATACATGGATCGTATTGTAACTTAGGATGTTATATGTGCCATCCATACAACTCATCTACAAGAAGAAATGAATTAAAACAAATCTATGGTGAAAAAGGTATATGGGGAGATCCGTTTAAGTCTGTAAAACACAAACAATGGAATGATATAACAAAAGATATACTAGACAACATACATTTAGTTTCTTATATGAATATTACTGGTGGTGAACCATTACAACTTCCCAAACATTGGCAATTTTTAGATTTAATACCTAATGAACACGCAAAACATATAAAATTATCTTATGACACAAATTTAACTGAATTAAGATATAAAGATAAATCTATATTTGATTATGTAGAAAAATTTGAAAATATAAAATTGGGTGTTTCATGCGATCACTATGGTAAAAAGTTAGATTGGATAAGATATCCAATAGATAGATTAAAATTTGAGTCAAACATAAAAGAAGCACACAGCTTAATACATCAGTTGAATTGCACAGTTTCATTATTAAATATATTTGATTTAAATGAAATATATGACTACTATATGAAAAAATTTAATGTTCACACAACGTTTGTTAATATAGTTAGAGGACCTCAATTTCTTTCAATAAGAAATTTAAATGAAAAACAAAAAAATTATATATTAAAAAAATATGAACACAAAGATTACTTTGATTATATAAAGGCAGAGTTGATTTTAGATCCTATAGATGTTAATAATACTAAAATGAAACAGTATTGTGATAACTTGTCAAAACATAGAAAATTTAACTGGAGAGAAATGTGGAATGAATTTGGAAATTAGCAAAACAAGATTTTTTAAAAGAAGAAGTATAAACCTTGATATAACTCATCGTTGCACTTTACAATGTCCTAAATGTAATAGACAAATATTTTCTGAAAGAAAACTAAAAGTGCCTGGACAAGATATGACTATTTCTCAGTTTACAAAGATTATTAACTTTTATAATACAATTACTTTTTGTGGCCAAATATCTGATCCCATATTCAATCCATATTTTATTGATTTTTTAAAAATAGCTTACAAAAATAATATTAAGATTGATGTTAAAACAGCAGCATCACATAAGTCAATAGATTGGTATAAAAGGGCATTTGAAGCAAATCCTAATGCACAATGGACATTTGGTATAGACGGTCTGCCAAAAGATAGTCATTTACACCGCATAAATCAAAATGGTAAATATCTTTTTGAAGTAATGCTTATGTCTAAAAAATACATTAAAAATGTTGTATGGCAGTGTATAGTATTTTCATATAACGAAAATAATATAGAAGAAATAAAAAATATTGCAAAAAATAATAATATTACTTTAATGTTTTATTACTCATCAAGGTTTTATGAAAATGACCCTCTTAAACCTAAAAATAAAAACTACTATATTAAAAGAGATTGGTTAGATAGGAGTAAACTGAAATGAAAATAAAACCCAAATGTATGATAAAACCAGCTTCAAAAAATGATAATAACTACATAGACCATCAATACCTAGGACACTCAGCAAAAGGATTTATATTGCCATGTTGTTGGTGTGATATACCAAATCCTAAAAGTGATGATGAAATAAACAAATTGTTTAAAGAAAAATTACATATAGATAACAATGATTCTATTGAAGAAATTGTTTTATCGGACGAATGGATAAGTTTTTTATCAACACTGATAGATAATCCATCTAAAGCATCTAAAGTTTGTAAAAAATATTGTTCGGTAGAAAATAAAATGAATGTGATTAAAAAAGTTACTATTCATTCAAAAGATAAAGTAAAAGATTTTAAAAAATAATGATAAAAATTTGTACAGTATATTTTGAAGGCAAATACACACCAGACTATGTTAAAAAACTATACAATAGTTTAAAAAGAAACAGCACCATACCATTTGAGTTTATATGTTATAGTGATAATCCAAATGTAAAAGCAGACACAATAATACCTCTACCAAAACATTCAGATATTAAATTACATTGGCACAAACTTGCGTTTTTTTCACCACTATTTGCTTATCAAAAACCAGAAGATGAAATAATCATTATGGATATAGATCAAGTTATAGTTGATAATATTGATGATATGATTAGTTGGCCTGTTGCTGATAATGAACTAGTGTCATATAATAAATGGTGGAATGACACAAAACTCACACTTAATGGTGGTTGGTATAAGTTTAAGTCTGGAACATTTAGATATGTTTGGGATGAATTTATAAAAAATATAGAATATTATCAACTTAAATATTATAACAACGGTGTTGTTCACCACAAATATTATGGGGAACAAAATTATGTTGAAGATATGATAAGGCATAATCGTGGAGAAATAACCTTAATGCCTAGAGAGTGGGTGGGTAAATATACCAATGATGAAAAAACTAATTTACAATACAATGTAAAATATTCAGAATTGTTTAATACAGACTATATGATTTTAGATGAACCAAATCCTAAATTAAAAATAGTTCACTTTGCTAATCCAAATAGTAACATACACAGTTCTAAAGAAGAATGGATAAAGAGGTATTGGAAATGAGAATAATTTGTGTAAGAACTGGTAAAAAATATACTAACTGGCACGCTAGAAATCTAAAACATATGATAGATGAACATTCTGGCCTAAAGTATGATAGTTTTGAAGTTATTGAAGATGATCTATATGGTAATTGGTATAACAAGTTTCAAATGTATGATAGATTTAGAGATGGTGAAAATCTATACTTTGATTTAGATATTGTAATATACAATAAAATTCCCAACCTAATAAGAAAAGATTTTACTTTATTAAATGCTTGGTGGAGAGATGAATATCACACACCTCTAAACTCATCTATTGTATCGTGGACTGGTGACGTGTCATTTATATGGGACAAATTTAAAAGTGCTGAAGACTATTACTTAACAAAATATTGGAGAGGTAGTGATGAATTTTATTACAAAGAAATAAAATATAATACCTATGATAAAGTTTGTTACTCAATACAAGAAAATGAACAACAAGATAAAAACTATAGTATCTGTCTTTTAAACCAAAACAAACATCTTATGGATGAAGGTTGGTCTGGTTGGTGGAAAAACTATTTTGTTAGTTCAAACGCTACAGATAATGTATCGTAGATAGTTTGAGCTTTTCTTAACTTTGTTTTTAATTCAGTACTTTTAGAGTTTTTAATTTTATCTAATTCAAATAACGCAATCTTTAAGGTAAACAATTCTTCTTTGTCTTCAGACCTTTCTTCAAAAATAGTTTTTACAAGTAGATTAAAAAACTTTGTATCAATTTTATTATTTTCTAAAATCAATCCTTCATCTTTAGCAATTCTAAGCATGTTTTCTTCATACTCTTTTCTTTCATCTACCTTTTTTTTATAAGTTAATTCATGTAACTCGTCTAAAGAAATAAATTTTGTAAGAACTTTATATTGTTCACTATTTTCATCAAAGGGTGTAATTTCTGTAAATACACTTTTCTTATCTTCAGACCTTACAACCATTTCTATATTTTGTCTATTTGCATCTACAAAATATGCGGTAATTAAATTATCTTTTAAATATTCTTCACTTAACATTTTTGTTCTCCTCTATATAATTATATACCAGTTAATAATATATTCATAATATAATCTTATTTATCTAAGATTTATTTATTCTTAAATAATATGTATTTGCAGTTACAGCTGTACCATTTGGAAACTCTTGTGCTCTATAATCGTCAGCATTTACAAATCTTGTTTGGTAATTACCAGAACCATTTAAAATAGTATCACCCATTCCCGAACCTCTTGTATTACCAGAACCAGATGTACCTAAATTATAACTAATAGAATAACCATCAGATGATGAAGCTGCTGTATATCTAATCCATTCTTGCAATAAGGAATTAAATGTAGCAGATGTAAACTGTTGAATGTTATTTGATGCATTAACATAATATGGCAACGTAAAAGATGGTGCTGAACCGTTAACTCTATGCAAATAATAATTTGTAATTGTTGTTGGTTGATCAAGTGTTTCTGGAATACTTCCTGCAGTATAAAGTGATGTATCTGCTCTAGTATCTGTAAATACTGGAGTGGCTGAAACTAAAGTTGATCCTGTAACACTTGAACTTGATGATATATGATAAGTTCCTGCCTGATCTGTTGTTGTTGTTGCAGCTGTTAATAAATCTATTGCTGGATGTAAAAAAGTATCTTTTACATCTTGTAAATTCATTGCTTGTAACTGTCCACTTGCATTATAATAGACTGGCCAAGTTTTACCTGTATCAGTTGTTGGCGATACAGATGCTGTTGATGAGTTTATTTTTGAGTAATTTACTGTCACTGTGCCTGGTTCCGCTGTTGTGGCTTCACTTGGATAATTTGTTGCACTTGATGAATAAGCTCCAGCTTGTTTTCTTGTATCTGTAATTGTTCCTAAATTTCCACCTGAACTAACTACTGATAATGCAACACTAGGATTTAATGAGTATTGATAAACAACTTGATCTACTATCGAGTCAACCATTGCAGTTGACATCTCTCTTAAATTTCCACTTACTTCATATAACGGATTTCTGACTGCCATAATATCTCCACTAATTTATTTATGCACCTGCTCCATATATTGTTTTTACAACTGTACCTGATGAGTTTAGTATTTGTAAAGTTACAAGATTTTTTAGTTGATCTTGCCCAATTGCGTCATTGGCCATGTTTGCTTCCCCAACCGTATCTGCAGCAATCATTGTTCCTGTAACAACACCAGAACTGGCTGTAGTTATAACTGTACCAGTTTCATTTGGTAAAGTTATTGTTCGGTCTGCTGTTGGATCTTGTGCAACTATAAGTGTTTCAAATCCGTCAGAAGTTGAGCCCTCTAAAACAAAACCTGAAGGATTAGATGTGTAAATATAACCTGTAGTTTCTATATTTGATGAACCAAAATCTACAGTTGATCCCGAACTACTTATATTATCTACTGTTAGTGATGAAATAGTCATAGTACCATTTACATCTAAGTCATTATTTACAGTTAAACTATCATTAATAGTTATCAATGACGAATTTGTTGAGTTAATTGTATTACCAGAAACTTGAATAGTTCCTAATGAATGTGCGCCTGTGCCACTTGCATTAAAATTTCCTGCAATTGTTACATCATTCGGTAAAGAAAATGTGACTGTATCTGTAGCAGAAACTATAGCATTAATTTGATTAGCTGTACTTGCAAAAGTAATTGTTTGAGTATTTGTAACAGTCTGTGTATTAGAACCGTCAGTAATATCAAATGCTAAACTTCCTGCAATTGATGTATATAATTCATTAACAGCACCTACAACGCTTGTTGCTGTAATACCAGAGTCAAGTGTTGCTAAATCACCAAAATCGTTTTCAGATAGAGCATTAAACTCCGTTCTAAACGTTTCAAGTGTATCTGTTGTTGCTATTGTTCTTGCGGCCATTATTTTTTAATTACCTCTTTTAATAATTTTTTAATTTCAAATAATTCACTCTTTAAAGTATTTATTTCTTTTACTGTATCTCTTAATACATCACTTTGTTTTTCTCTTGCTTTACGTCTATTCATATAAAGTTGATATTCAGACTTATTTACATTTACAATTGCGTTAGAGTTTGTATCTCTTACTAAACTTGCAAAACCTTCAACTTGTAATTTACTCATATTAGACAGCCAATGCAATTCCTCTCATATCTCTTAATACTGGTGGATATGATGAATTAGTTCCTTTCATAACAATTTTTAGTTGATATGATGTAAAGTCATGTATGTCACTTGCCGAATATTTGTATTCTTTAAATGTAGTATCATCTTCAGCAGGAGTAATAGATGTGTCGGGACTGCCGTCTGTGTTAAATGGTGTCCAACTTATATCATCAAGTTGTCTTTCTTCATCTGGTCCTGAAACTCTATAATACATTTCTACTTCAGATGTTGATCTGATATTTGCAGTTAATCTTATATCTAATGCCTTAGAGTTATTTTCTAAAATAACTGGTTTAGTGCAATATACAGCAGCTGATGATGTTCCTGTGTTTGTAATATCATCAACAAAATCTGGTGTGTTACTTGATGTAGCACTATTTAATCTGTTTGAAATTGTGAAGGCACTCATTCTTTGAGTATCTAATACTGGAGAAAGATTAGTATTTGTTGTTGACATTTCTAATATTGTATAGAATGATTTACCGACACCGTTTGCAGCTGTTCCAGTAGGTGTGTCACCTGATTCATTTACTTCACTTGCAACCATTTGAGGTGCTGTAAAGGCAATGTTATCGTTATTAATAACAGCAACTTTATTTGTATTTGTTGTTAATGTAAATTGTGTTTCTGATCCATGTATTGATTTACCCGTAGATGTTCTAACGTAATAATCTATAGTTGTACCTGGTACATTTACTGTTTGAATACCACCTAAGTTAAGTACATCAAACAATCTATTTTGAGTTGCAGTAACAGCTGTACCACCAATATCTCCTGTTGCACTTGCTGTACCAGCAGTTGTAATGTCGTAACTATCTAAAGTTATATTTGATATACTTGTATATACTCCATTAATGTCGGAGTGTGCTATGCCATTATAGTTACCACTTGGAACACCTGAAATAATAACATTGTTATTAGTTCCGTGCATACCGTGATTTGGATGAAATACTCTAATAACTGACGAGCCATTTGTTGTTCTTAAAGGATTATTTTTAAGTGTTCTTGTTGATAAAGTATCGTTTGTTAACGTAACTGTACCTGTAATTTGTTCAAACTCTGCTCTTCTTAGTTTAAACTTCATATCTTCATTTTGTTCGGCAGACCAAGTCATACCGTTTTGAGATTTAAACATAACACCAGCGTATGGTTGACCAGATATTGTTCTATTTGAGTCTAATGATGTTTCACCTATTCTTGCTACGTAAGCATTATAATCTTGTGAATTAGCCATTACAACAAAACAATACTCTACATTATTTTGTATATAAACTGGACTAGAAAATGTAAATTTAGTTGCAGTAGTACCATCTGTACTTGTATTTACTGAACCAGGATTTAAAGTAACTTCAGAAAATGGTAATATCTTTTGTCCAGGATAACCATTTACTACATTTCGTATTTGTACTGTAACTGGAACATTACTGTCTTTTGTTTGAAAAAATAAATCTATTGAAGTTAAGAACACACCACCTTCATCATCAATTAAGAATGTTTGTGCTAATGGATCGTGGTATGCAATTTGTCTTTCTGCGGTTCTAGTAGATGTTCTTGCAATAGATTGATTTTCTGTTACACTTCTCATCTCAACACGAGCTTCTCTACTTGATAAAATAGTTTCTCTCACAGTTTCTATTAATCCTCTTGCAATGTATTCAGCATTTGCAGCTGTTTCTACGTTAGCATTAGTTTGACTGTTTGTTGATGAACTTGTTAATCTGAATAATCTTTGACCCGTTCTCCATCTAGGATTTGCATCCACTTTTGGATCAGGTATTGCAAATGTACCTGTTACGGAACCGTTTGCATCCGCAACTAAATTACCTCCCAATGAGCCACCATCAGGTGTTACATATGAAGTAATATCTATGTTATCAAAGAATGGGTAGACTCTTGTATTTGGTTTTAATCTTGTTGCATTAAATGTAATTGTTCTACTTCTTATAAAAGGAACAAAGGCAACTGAAACAACTCTATCACCGATTGATGTTCTTACTGTTTCTGGTACAGCAACTGCTCTAATTCCTGTTCTTGTTTGTGATACTTGTTGAACAGTAGTTACTTCTTCTCTTGCCATGACTCTCCATCCATGACCACCTTTTTTCTTATACGTATCACCAACACGTCTTCTTTCTGTTTCAACAGGTCTTCCTGTCCATGTATCTTGCCATGAATTCCAAACTGTTGACATAGGAAACTCAGATAATTGTCCACTATTACCAGTTTGTTTTGTTAAGTTATCCCAACTACCATTAGGATTATTAATAACTAATTCTGGCGCTCTTTCTGTTTCTTTCCATTCATCACCTGGAGGTGTTAATTCTATTGAACCTATCCATGTAAATATTCCAAAAGGATTTACATTAACTGCTTTACTTGCATAAGGTTGATCTATTAAAGTTTTTTCTGTGTAAGGTAATGTTATAAGATCGCCTGTTTTTTGATAATTAGCTGATGTTCTAGCACTATCAGTAATTTCTGTACCATCATCATCTCTTTCAATAAGTTTTATAGCATCTTCATGGAATGTAGGTCTCATCTCACCGTTTGCATAATCAATTGAAACTTTATAATCTCTATTACCAACATCACCTATATTGTGACCTGTAAAATTATCAACAACAAATCCATTTTTAAATCTGTCAAAACCATCAGCGTCTTGTATCTGTAAATTTTGTGCAGCTGTTTCTAATAAAGATAATTGAGTATAGTATTCAACGGTTTCAATTCTACTTTCTATTCTTCCAATATCTCTCATTGTATATCGTTTGTTATCTACATGTTCAATACCAACTTCAGACGTATCTAAAGTATATGCAGGTAAAAATAATGTATAAAGATGCATTGCATTATCTAATTCTCCAGGCACTCTTGGCTCTATTGAACTTGCACCTTTTAAAACTTTAAAGTTACCATCTTTGTCTAAAAATATTTTATCAACTCTTCCTAAATAGTATTCAAAATCTGATCTTACGTCTGAATTAAATTTAATTGGTTGTACTACTGAAGCACCTGAACCATCAAATGATCTGTCTTGTACACCTGAATCTATTGTTGACGCATCATCAACTCTTGGTCTAAAATCTAAACTATCTCTTAATTCATATCTAACACCTGTTGTTGATGAAGTGTAAGATGGAATATTTTCATAATCAATAACACCTGAATATGAATCAACATCAAAGTAATCACCTGAACTGTGAGAAAAGTAATCAAAATCAATTAATAATTGTCCTGTTGGTGTTACTTCACCTGATTTTAATTTAATTCTACCAATGTCATAGAAGTTATCTCTTTGACCGTTATCTAAATCAAATCTACTTGTTATATCTGTATCACTTGAAGTTGCGGCTGTACTGAAATCAGCGGCCATGTAAATGTTATTGATTTTGTAAACATCAGCCTTTGCTAATCCAATAGTTCCACTTTCAATTGTTGCCTGTGTTGATACAGCAAGTGTTTCATTTGAATTTAATGTTTTATCTTTTGAAGTTCCTACAGATTTGTTTATAGTTAATAATGCTTTAACGTCATGTGAAGCGTAGTTAGCGCCAAAGTCAATAGTTAATTGTGTTTTAGCAAGATTTAAAGAAAAGATTGCAGTTCCTTCATGGTTATTTCCTGTTAAACTTAATACATCACCTACAGCACCAGAACCACCAGAACCTAAACCTACAATTGAAACAGTAAAATCTTTTTCTGACAAATCAGCAAACGTTTCACCCACACCTGCATTAAATGTTCCAACACCATCTCCAGTTAACGTTTTAATTTCATGTTTTCTAAATGTATAAGATGTATCTGATGCATTACCGTTTGCAGTTGTTCTTAGTGTTTTAATATTTTCATAAGGAAGTTTAAATATTGCTACATTTTTTTCAGGTGATTGTGATTTCGCTCTTCTTCTTGTTACAATTGTTTTTGTAGAAGCAGCTGCAGTTGCACTTGATAAAGTTAAACTTGAATTAGATATGATAGCCTCTACTAATTTTGTTTCTGTATTACCGCTATCGTTTGTAAATGAAATTGAGTCACCTACTTTTAATTCTTCATTAAATCTTGTATTAATACCAGTAACAGAAGCACTACCTGAACCTACGTCAATTGATCCAGTTAAAACAAAGTTATCTCCATATGTAGCATCTAATGATGTATCAGCAGTAAATGTTGGAGATCCTGCCATTGCAACTTGTTTAACTGATGGTAAATCAAATGATGTGACACCTTTTAAACCAACAGCATCTGATTGAATAACTGCTGTATTACTTGATGTTCCACCTGTAATTGTTTCACCTGTAGTAAACTCACCTTGTACATTTGATATTACTACAATACCATGTGAAGCAGTACCACCTGATGTATAAGCAGTAAATGCTGATGAGTCTATTGCAGTTGTTCCGTCTGTGTCATATAATTCAAATGTTGTACCTGATGGATTTCTAACTGTATAAACATTACCATTTACCTCAGTCATTCCACCAACACTTGCAATTGAAACTTGTTGTCCTTCTTTAAAACTGTTATTTGCAGTCACTACAGCAGGATCAGCTTGACTAATACCTGTAATTGTAGCACTTTCTGTTGAAGAATATTCTTGTACAACACCTGTTGCACCTGATGTGCCACCTGTTACAATTTCTCCATCAGTAAATGATTGTGCAGTGATTATATTTAAATGTTTAAACAAAACAATATCAAAAAGATAATGTCTGTAAATTGCACTGGTTAAAGATGAACTTGAAAATATGTTTGCTGATGCAGTACCAGCTGCATATTCAAAACCTCTACTTTTTGCTCTACCAATTGTAGTAATAGATGAGTCTGATCCTGAGTTTGCACTACCACGTGAACTCGTTGCTTCATTGTGTAATGTTAAACCTTTAAATGCCTCAACACCTGACGCAGAAGCGATATCTGGAGAACCATATACATTTGTAACGTTGATATAATTACCAACATCAAACCTTGTACTAAAATTATTTTGTGTATCGAAATCTCTTGCCTTATCTACATCAACAAATGTTGTAGCAATTGTATCTATCTCATATCCTTTTACGTAAGCTTTTCCAGGAGAAAAACCAACAGCAAGTTTTGTTGCATCTCCACCATTAGCAGCTGTATAGATACCTCTATTATTACCTGATGCTAAATGTTCTCTTACATCTATGTCAAATGGTTTTACAACATAATCACCAGACTCATCAAAAGTTCTTCTTGCCAAAGTGTCCTCTAAAACAGCGTACTCAGTTGATCTTACTTGATTTTGTAAAGTACCATTTGATAATCTAAGTAATTCATAAAAATTACTATCATCAGTACCTGAAAGTGCCTTTTTAGCTAATGTTAATTCTATTTTAAATCTATGAGCGCCAGGTGCATTTGTATTTGAAACACCTTGAGCATTATCGTTTAAAGTTGTATCATCACCAGAAGTTACAAAAGATTCTGTGACTGTTAAACCTACTCTATAACTTGGTGTATTTGTATATTTGTCTAATATTAATGTCTGTGCAGAAACTTGAACATGAAAACCATTAATATAGTAAACACCTTGTTGAATTTGAGCAGCTGAACCTGTTGCAGTTGTATCAACAACAGCAGTGTCTCCTGATGAAGCAGATATTGTTTCACCATCTGAAAATGCAATTGTTGTATTATCTGTACTATTTGTATTAAAATATTTTACAAATAAAGTATCTGGATCTGTTCCATCGGTTGCAACAGCATTTATTACTTTTGCAGTAACACTTGATGTACCACCAGTTAAAGTTGTACCAATATAGTCAGCGATTGTTGAATTAGATTTTGATGTTAACTTTACAGCGTAGTAATTTAAATCATATCCAATTTCACCTGGAATGACCATTGCACCCTTTTCAAAAAGGTGATCGGATACTTTTTCTACTTGATTTTGTAATTGTGTTTGTGATTGAGTTAATTCCCTAGCCTGTACAGCAAATGCAGGTCTAAAAAGAATACGGTGAAACTTTTTTGACTCTGTAAAATCGTCATAATAAGGACTGACATTAAAATCAGTTGGACTTGGCATATGTTTCCTCTATATTAAAACTCAATGATTAATTTTATATTTTCTGTCTGATCAGTTGCTCTTGTAATTTTAGTTCTATTTTCAACATATAAAATATCACCTGAGTCATGTTGTAATTCTGGAGCAGCATATCCTGATGAAAAAGTTACACTATTAACTGTTCCACTTTGAGATGTTTCTGGTGTTCCAGTTGCACCTGAAGTTTGTCCACTTATCACATTTGCACCCGAAAACACAGGAATATTACCATCAGTATTTGCACCTGCATTATTGTGTCTTGTTTGTATGTAATACAAAATATTATTTACTGAATCCCATTCTACAACTTTACCAACAGCACCTGTAGTTGCTTGATTTATTTCTTCATCAACAGTAAATGTTCCTGGTGTTGGAGAACTGTTAATTTTAACAGCATATGTTCCTCTTAAAGTAGTTGCAGAGGCAGCTGTACCACTTGCATTGTTAGGATTTTTTATTAAAGTAATTTTTCTAAAATCGTTTGCAGCTGTAAAGTCGCCTGAATTTGTACTTTCAGTTCCTTCTAAAGAAGTATTTAACATTACAAAGAATCCACCTAATTCTTTTACAGCGTTTTTACCATGTCCACCTTTTGGTGGAATAATAACATCTAATTCAGCACCTGATCCTGTACCACCAGCATTTGTTGCTGAAAGTATGTCAGCGTTTCTAATGTAAGCAGATGAGTAATCAGTTCCTCTTGTTGTAACTGTAACTGATGTAATAACACCAGAAGTTAAAGTAACAGATGCAACAGCATTTTCACCGTCACCTTTGATAGGTACATTTGAAATTGTTCCTGATGTTGCACCACCTGAGATTGTATATCCTGTACCACCAGTTTTAATTTTTACAACATCTAAAGAACCGTTAATAGCATTTGATTGAACAGACGAGTTTGTTGAAACACCCATAAAATCAGTAGATAAAAAGTTTGATTGTTCAGCCGCTGAAAGTGTGTACATATATTTCCACTTATAACTATCTGTAGTGTTTATAACTGTTGTACCAGTTCCTGTAGGTTTATCAGTTGAGGTTCCATTATTATTATTGTCTAAGCATTTATATACATTAAATTCGTCTGTCACTACGTAAAATGTTGAGTCAAATAATGTTGTTGCACCACTATTAGATGTAACCCTTGTAGTTGAACTACCTGTTACATATTCTTCATAGTCGTGTCTGTAAATGTCGTAAACTGTTCCTGATGTCCAATTTCTTCTTGGAATAACAAATGAAACATCAGCGCCTGTAATTTTCTTTGCAGCTAATAGGTCATCATAGTTTTTATATTCATTTAATACACTATCTGCTGGAGTGATTGGTGCTGTTTCAGTACCTTCGTAATCTGTTCTTGCATCTGGTCTTGTTAAAGTACCATATTCTTGCGCTCTACCTATTCCTAAGTAATATACAGTTGGGGATGACTCAGAAAAAGACTCTTCAAACTGTTCAGCGTTGTTTATTCTAAATTTATTTGTTATAATTGCTGGCATTTTTTATTCCTCATTTATATTTATAACGATTTTTTATTATGTTCCTGACCCAAATAATGTTTTAACTATTGTGCCTGATGAGTTTAAAATATCAAGTCTTACAGCACTATTAAGTTGTGTTGAAGTTATTCCACCACTAGCAACATTTAACGTTACAGAACCAGAAGCACCTCCTCCAGATAATCCTGTACCTGCTGTAACATTTGTTATATCACCTACATTTGTAGTAAATCCACTGTCATTGTTAAATATTGACAATCCTATTTCACTAGCAGCCTTTCTTCTATCAAGTCCACCATCTAAAACGATAAATTCGTCTGAACTTGTCATAGTCGCAGTCATATCTGTTAATTCAGCTAAATCAATGTTAAGCGATATATCACCTGAAGTACCACCTCCATTTAATCCTGTTCCTGCTGTTACTGAAGTTATATCTCCAGTATTAGTAGTATAACCTTTACTTAAAATACGATCTTCAATTGCAGCCGATGTCATTAGTGATGTATCATTATCTACAAAAGATTCTGAAGATAACTGTATTGAAGAGGCTGCAAATTCTGAAACAGTTAATCCTGATACATTAAGAGTTGCTGATCCTGAAGTTGCACCACCAGATAAACCTGTACCAGCAACAACTGCTGTTATGTCTCCAGTGTTTGTAGTAAATCCAGAGTCATTGTTAAATTCTGATATGTTAATATTTGCCTTTGTAAGTTTGTGTTGACCATTTGAACTATCTACAACAACAAAAAAATCACCATCACCATTAGTAGTTGATGTTGCAAGTTCAGATAAGTCAACATCTATTTGATCAGCTTGAACGTCAATTAAGTTTCCAGCACCAACATTTAATGTAACATCATTGGCATTACCACCACCAGTTAATCCTGATCCTGCAATTACGGCTGTTATATCACCTATTGTTGCAATTGAATCAACATAAGTTTTAATTGCTTTTGCTGATGCTAATGTATCGTCATTTGAAGATACTGTGGTTAAATTTGTATCTAATACTCCAGATTTTAAATTATCTACTTCAATATTAGACAATGTATTATTATCTACATCAATAATTTTATTGGTTAGTGTTTGTGAACCTGTTAATGTTGCAACTGTAGAGGTATCAATATCTAATGTTGCTGAACCTGAAGTTGCACCACCTGTTAAACCTGTGCCAGCAACAACGGCCGTTATGTCTCCAACAGCTGAACTGTCAATATAATCTTTTATTGCTTTAGCTGATGCTAAAGTATCATCTGATCCTGAAACACTTGTAAGGTCTGTGTCTAACACACCACTTGCTAACATTGATACTGTCAAGTTAGAAACGGTATTATTTGATGCATTGAAAATTTTATTTGTAAGAGTTTCTGAACCTGTTGTTGAAACTAATGTGGCATCTGTAACTGCTGTGTTTAATTGTGCTAGAGATGTTGACAATGTGTTGTCTGATAAATTTATTGTTTTACCTTCTATAGTTTGACTTCCTGTAAGTGTAACTAGAGTCGATGTATCAACTGAAATGGTTAAAGTATTAGTTGTAATAGATGTATCAACACCTGTACCACCAGCAATAGTTAATGTTTCACCTAAAGCAACTGTATCGCTTGTGGCATCACCACTAATAGTAATTGTAGAATTGCTTAAACTTGAGTTGCCTATGTTTGATAACGTGTTACTTGAACCACTAATTGTTTTATTTGTTAAAATTTGATTATCAGTTAAAGTTGCAGCTGTGCTTGTATCTAAATCTATAGTTACTGTGTCTGAGCCAAATGATGTAGTTATGCCTGTTCCACCAGCAAATGTTATTGTTGTTCCTAGAGATGCAACGCCAGTAGATCCGTCTGATGCAATACCAAAAGTTGAATTTACTAAAGCACTATTACCTATATTAGATAATGTATTATTACCAGCATCAATTGTTTTATTGGTTAAAATTGTACTTGATGTGCCAGTAACAATAGATGATACACCAGAAAGTAAATTTAATTCTGCTGGTGAAGCTGTAAGTGTAATACTTGTACCGTCACCTAAAGCTGAGTAAATTTCACTAAAATTACTATTAACAAATGTAGCACCCGCCCTTAAACTAGAGCCTGTGCCATCGTTTGCTACTGTTCCTATATCTATTACTTGTTTTGCCATGTTTCTCTCTTACTATTTATATGTTATGGTTGAGTATCCATTGTAATATTATCATTATCAAAAGTTGTTAATGTTTCATCAAAAGAATTTTGTCCATATACTTGTGTTATACTTCTAATATCAGCAGGTATTGTAAAATTTGTCTTTAATTTTTTACCTTGTTCATTTGATGTCATTAAAAATATTGCATTAGAACCATCTAAAGTAGTTTTTGTATGTTTTACTATTATATCATTTAATATTTGTAAAGTTATACCACTACTGCCGCCAGTTGCTGAAGTATTTGCAGTAGTACCAAAGGCCGTATTTGCAAATCTATCTATTGTTCCTAATCTAGGTCCTGCATATGCAAATCCTTGTCTTACATTTATCAAATCTCCAGATGAGTTAGATAAATTTCTTCTTGTTCTACTTAAATATTTTATATTGATAGGTTTTGTTAAAGTAACATCTCTTGTAGTTTTATCAAACTGAGTTATGGTTGCATCATCTAAGTCAGCAGACACACCAAGTTTTGCATTTGCTCTTAGTGTTGTACCATCGGTTTCAGTTCCTAATCTACGTCCTACAATAGTAGAGAAAAGTTTGTTTAGAACTGATTTAAATATTTGAGTAACACCAGAATTTATACCAGTAATAGTTTTTATTTGTGCATCTAATTTTGTTGTAATAGCAATCTCACCTTGAAAATAAAAACCAGCAGAGTGTAAAGTTTTTACGTAACTATCTCTCCATTCATTGATTGATCTTCCAATTCTAATAATATATGAATAATCTTGGTACAACAAACTATCTTGTATTCTCATTGTATTCTCAGATATCCATCCATCTTCATTTAAAAAAACACCATCAGTTGTAACTACAGCCGATGTGTCAACTGTAGCAGTTGCTTGTTCTAATCTTGTTACGGTCGCCGTTGCACCACCTGATGATGTAATTGTTATGTCTGTACCATATGTACCTGTTGCATCTGAAAGTTTTAAAACATTGGTATTAGTATTAAATGAAACAATGGTAGAAGTAATCGTTGAAGAACCATCTGAACCAAGTCCTGTTACAGTATCACCTTCTGTAAACGTACCTACAATATTGGTTGCTAAAATATAAGTAGGTAATACTATTGTTGGAGCTGGTGATAAATGATAATCATATCCTGCTTCAGTAACGTTGACTGTTAATGCACGACCTATTTCTGTTCCATATGCTAAAACTTTTGCACCACTACCAAAAGATGAAGTTATAGATAAAATAGGTAATGATGAATAGCGGCTTGTAGTGTTGATTAATCTTACATCAGTAATATCACCTACACCTGTACCACTTTCTTGTACGACCTTATCGCCAAAGTAAGAGTCACTTGCCATCGTTTCAGTTTCTAAAACTAATTGTCCTGAATCATCCTCTAAAGTTACACCACCATTTACAACTGAAACTTTTCCTGTTGTACCACCTGAACTAAAGTTAACAACATCACCCACTTCATATCCACTACCACCATCATCAACTATAACTTCTTGTATTGTTCCAGAACCTATTGGGCCAACTTTTAATGTTGCACCTGTTCCACCACCATTAATAGATATATTATCTCCCTCATTATATAAAGCTCCATCATTTGTTATATTCCTATTATTAATAATTCCAGATTGTGTAAGTGTTACGGTTACATCACTATTAGTATTATCTACTCCTGTTACGTTTTCTCCTGCAACAAAACTGCCATCTATAGAGTCATCACCTAAAACTAATTCAACAATTTCTTGTCCACCAATAACATATTTAAATACATCCTCTACTACCGCTGTAGTTTTATTAATAGTTGAGTCAGTTGGATCGTCTGCTTGTGTAATAATTTGTCCTACAAGATTTGCAGCATCTGAACTTCCTAATTCTACACAACGCAATATTTTTTTTGTGTTCCATTTACCATCTGATACTCTTAAAATATTGTCTTTTGGATATCTTATCTCAGCATCCTCATTAAATAATAGTTTAAAAAATATTTCACTTGCACGTTTTGTACCTTTTGCTTGATAAAGTGATTTAATATTTTTAATTAGATTTCTTTTGTTAACATCACCATCTAATGTATCAGGTATAGAAGTTAAAAATGAATTTCTAAACTTAGTTAAAAAACCTGATATAGTTTTGTCCACATCAGCGTAATCTAAAAGTTGTTGTATGTTTTGAACTGGATTGGCTCTGTACTTACCAATGTTTGCCTGAGCACCTGAAGATGAACCTGTAATCAATTCACCTTCTATAAATTTATTTTGATGTGTAACAAATAAACGAGAACCTGCATCTACATCTTCTACTAATATTGTAGCAGTAGCACCTGAAGTAGCACCCGTAATTAATTCACCATTTAAAAAATCACCAAATGATGTATCTTCTAAAAGTATTCTATCTGTAGAATCATCTTTGTTTACATTTGTACCATCTAACAATATAAAGTTTGTTGCACCAGTGGCACTATCTAATTGAAGATGATCTGGATCGCCAATGTTTGTTAATGTGATCTCAGCTGATTCCATCAACTGATAATATGCTTTTACAAAGTCTAAAAATAATGGATGATCTTCAAGTACAAAATCAGGTACTTGTGAATTTAGAAGATTTGATATTTTATCTTTAAAGTCGGCCATTTCATTTAATAACTACTAGTCGTGGTATAACCAATACCAGCGTTTGCTGAGCCTCCAACTAATGTATCAGCCTCTACTGTGACCGAACTATTTGCAACATCTATTTCCAATATTTGATTTCGTATTGGAATTAAATCATTTGAATTTGGTTTTACCGTTACTTCAATAACTGTTGAAGCTGCACCTCTTATGTTTTCTATATTTGAAACATTTAAAGAATTTACTTCAACTAAACCTGATGTGTAGTTAATTGTACCTTGTGTACTATTAGCATATGATCTTACAGAGCCGTCAAGTTTGTATCTTCTAACATTACCTTGTCCATCATCATCTAAGTACCAGACGGTTGTGGTATCACCTTCTATTTTAAATCCTGTTGATGATAATATACCACCTTCAACAGAAGCGTGACCACTATGAGGATTATATAATGCATTTGCAAAGTTAATTGTATATTTTGTAGAACTACCAATTGTTGGTACAAAAGATTTTCTTAAACGTACTGTAGTTATATTTGATAAAATACTTTCATCTGTATCATCAATTAGACCTGTAAGTTTTGAATGCCTAAACATTGTATCAAACTTTTGTAATGTGTTTAAATTGTAATTTGTAATAGTATCAATAACGTTTGATTTTAAAGTATCAGCTGTTTTTGTTGTTGTTTTTTCATCAAACTTAACTGTTGAAGTTAATAGTACATTTGTAATTTCAGGATCAACGATAACTGGTGTAACTGAAGCAACAGAATATTTTTTTAAGTCTGTTACTATTCTTGCCTTTGTTGACTCAGTAAGATTAGACCCACTTGTTGGTAAAATAGAAATATAAACTCGACCATAAAAAG
>Ga0181570_10000343_pt1 | contig 44547 bp, 30 predicted proteins | sample 101ome_18_FD_148667 | JGI IMG/M metagenome (GOLD analysis project Ga0181570, IMG submission 148667) | Coastal salt marsh microbial communities from the Groves Creek Marsh, Skidaway Island, Georgia - 101406AT metaG (spades assembly) | ecosystem: Environmental > Aquatic > Marine > Intertidal zone...
TAAGCGTTGAGTCTCTGCGAGGAAACATCACCATGTCGTACACTGTTTATGTTCAAGCCTATGTCTATGATGCTCAAGATCAAAAAATCGTGACAGATGAAGATTTCTTTGAAATCGTGGTTCCATACCTTGACTCGGACGGTGACGGCATTGCGGATGATTTCGATGATTTCCCAACCGATGCAACCGAGACAGTTGACTCGGACGGGGATGGCGTCGGAGATAATTCAGACGTATATCCCAACGACCCATCTTTTTGGGAGGAAGTGAGTGATGAAGACAGTGAATCGAATACATCCTTACCAGGATTCGAATTCTGGATGCTAATTTTCGCACTCATCTTGGCAACAAGATTTCAACGTAAGTTGATATTGTAAAGATAAGTTGTTTCATGGGTCCCCTTGCGGGCGACCACAACCGTAGGGACGAATAGGGCGGACTGCAACCTGTTGTGAATACTTAATTTGTTTACAAGGGTGTTTAGCATAACCCCTCGTGAACATATGTAAACCACTTATTCATGTTACAACATGTGCCTCACTGCCTTCTATCCTGTAATTGGGTAGACCTCGGAGTGTCTCTCAACATCACACGTTCAATTGAGCACAGGATTGACTAAAAGTCCAATGAGGTAACGAATGAATTCCGTACAGGGCAAATGAATATATTAGTCAGCCGATTAAGGAGAATTTGTGGACGCTGAAGTGAAAAACAAACGGTCATTTGATCGCAGGCACATCGGAGTTGGCGTCGTGCTCTTGAGTTTAATGATTCCTTCCTCCTATGGAATTTCCGGGTTTAGTATTATCTTCGGGGGTGGCCTATTCTCTTTCCCCATCCCCATCGGCGAAATAGTTCAATACATAACGACTGATTTGGGTTTTGCTGTTGTTTTATTGTCTGATTATTTGCTATGGTTATCCCCTCTTGTGTTCTTGGGCACCAGTATTTTTTCTGCGGTGTCCTTGTATAATCATCGTTCGACAAGAGGAGCTGGAATCATCCACGCCGTCTATTTTGGATTGGTCATCCTGTTTTCCGTGGTGTCTTGGATTTTTACTGGATACCTAGAGGTGCAGGGTGTTGTCTTTTTCCTTGGAGGGTTCGCAGGGCTAAGTTTCCTCTATCCAAGCACGACGTTGTATGATCAACAAATTACAAACGATCAACCAAAAGAACCCATGAACCCAAGCACCGTTATTTTGACTATTGGAACGGTTTGCCTCGCCATTTGGGGATTTGGGATTATTGGAGAGGGACTGGATTCCAATATATCTCCAATCTACCTCATGCCGTACCTTTGCATGGTGGGTGGGCCAATTTTCATCGCATTGGCGGGTATTTCAATCGTATTGGATAAAATAAAAAAACCAAAAGATTAGGTTTCATAATGACCCACACCGTTCGACCAAAAGCGAAAATGAACATCGTCATTCCCTCTTTTTGGCCAAATCAGTAGACACGAAGTCATCCATATACAACGGGCTCCCTTGTGTATATATGCGATTACAGGGGTACCGTTGGAGTCGCCAGTATGCTCAAGGGGGCCCCTTGTGAACGAATGGACGACTTGCAATCCATCGAACACCCATCATGTGGACCCACCCAAGAGGCTATGAAACGCAACACGCTGGAAGGGACATGGACCTCTTGGGCCACGAATTCCCCTTCGCTCGCCACGCCCTCCACGGCAAGCACGCACTGGTTTGCGGTGCCAGTCAAGGCATCGGAGAAGCCACCGCCAAGGTGCTCGCCAAAGCCGGGGCCAACGTGACCGTGTGCGCTCGCAACGAAGCCGTGCTGAACGCATTGGTGACGACGCTCGGTGAACTGGGCGACGGTGAGCACGAAGCGTTGGTGTTGGACCTTGAGTTGACCAGCGAGGTCGAGGCAGCAGCGAAAGCGCTGGTTGACCGGCGCGGTCCCGTTCACGTGCTCATCAACAACGCCGGCGGACCGCCAGGTGGCCCGTTGATGAGCAACGAGGTGGCAGATTTTGACGCGCCGTTTCGCCGTCACCTCCACGCCGCCCACACCCTCGTGAAGGCGCTAGCACCCGGGATGGAGACCGAAGGGTACGGGCGCATCGTGCAGATCATCTCCACCTCGGTGAAGGAGCCCATCCCCAACATCGGGTTGTCCAACACGCTGCGCGGGGCCATGGCCTCGTGGGCCAAGAGCCTCTCCCGAGAACTCGCCCCCTGCATCACCATCAACAACGTGCTGCCCGGGTTCACGGACACCGACCGCTTGGGCTCCCTGTCCAACTCGATTCAAGCACGCACCGGAAAATCAGCGGATGAAGTCCGAGCGGGCTGGATGAGCCAAGTGCCCATTGGCCGGCTCATCGACCCGCTGGAAACGGCCTGCGCCATCGCTTACCTCGCCTTGCCCGCAGCAGGCGGCATCCGAGGCGTGAGTTTGGCAGTGGACGGTGGCCGCCTGCGCTCGATTTGAGGTGACGAAGTTGGACGCCAACATCAGCCCCGACCAGGCCCGTCAGGTGCTGAGCATGCTCACCGACGGTGGCTCCATGGACGCCATCAACACACCGTTGGCCCTCCGACTGATCGGTTTGGCGCAGGAGTTGGGCGAAGAGGCCCTCGCACAACGCTTGCTCGACCACGCGCTCGAAGCGGCGGCCGACGACAGCGAGCGCATGTGGACCCGTTTTGAAGGGCTCAAAATGGCCAACGCCAGCACCTCAGCGTTTGAACAGCTGGCGGAAACCCTCAGCGAGGCCGAAGGTGTGGCCGACTTGAACGCCGCAGTCCACCACCATCTGGCCCTGATGTTCCTCGCCGAAGACGCCCTCACCGAAGCACGTGCGATGGTCCAGCGTTCGCTGGCGGTGCGTGAGACCAACAACGACCGGGAGGGCATCACCTACGGCTTGGCGCTCCTCGTCGCCGTTGCCAAGCGCCAGCACGACATGGACACGGCCATCGCAGCGGGCACCCAGCGTGTGGAGCTGTTGGGGAGCATGAACAAGCACACGGCGAAGATGGAAGCACTGGCCGACCTGGCACACGCCCAAGCCACCATTGGGGCGTTTGAGGTGGCGAACGAACTGTTCAGCGAATCGCTCGAACTGGCGACCGAGCTGGAAGACCTCTCGGGTCAACTTGTTGCGCGGTGGGGCTTGGCCGACTTGGCCGAGATCGGCGAGGATTACGAAACCGCAATGCTGGTGCTTTCCGACTGCCTTCACGCCTTCATGGCCGAGAACATCCCCACGCCAGCGGCCGTTCGGCAACGCATTCAGGCCTTGACAGCGCTGCGCGACGGTGGAGCGGCGGGCGACGGACAAGGTCCGGACGAATTATGAGCGAGCAGGGCATCGTAGGCACGGTGATGGCATGGACCACGACATCTTCTTCTCCATCTCCCAGACCCCCGACCACAACGGTCACATTCCCAGCGAACGGGACATGTACCGAAATTTCTTCCAGCAACTCGAGTGCGCCGACCGCCTCGGGTTTGGCGTCGGCTGGATTGCTCAAGCGCACCTGTCCACCGAGACCCAGAAGTCCAACTCGCGTCCTGTGGTGCCCCACTGGCAAGGGGAAGTGGGCCTGTGCACCGATTTTCCACAGTTGGCCATGGAGGCGTTTCGCCGTACCGAACGCATTGACATCGGGTCCGCCGTCGTGTCCATCCTGGCTTCCGGTGGCCCCATTGCTCAAGCTGAGCGCATCGCCAACGTGCTTCACCTGCTCGGCATGACCGAGGGTGAGCGCAGGAGGCTGCACGTCGGGTTCTCTGCTGGTCGATTTGAGTTCATGGCGCGCCCCTACGGCATCGTTCCTCGCAACGCTGTGGAGGAAGCCGCCTGGCCGGCTCTGAGGGGGCAAATTTTCCTCGAAGCCGCTGAAATTTTCCTTCGCCTCTTGCGTGGCGATGTGGTCAACAGCGACAACGTTCGCACCACCACCTTGACCCGCACCAACTTCCGCTCCGATGAAGATTGGGCGGCGGTCCAAGCCGCTGCGGTGGAATTTGAAGCGCTTGAGGAAGCGCCCGACTTCATCGAGGTGCCCAACCGCTATGTGTTCGAAGATCTCAAGATCGTCCCGCAATCCTTTGACCGGAGTTTGCTCAACTTGGTGGCGGGCACCCACGACCCCAACGCGCAATCCTTCGTCAACACCATCCTGCCCGTGAGCGTGTTCAACCTCTCCATCACGTCCCCAGAGGTCATCGATGCCACCCACGAACGCATGAAAACGGCCTACCACCCGGACGGTGGAGCGTGGACCCGCGGCCACATGCCCCGGACGAGTTTTGTTTTCATCAACGCCGAAGCGGGGCTGACGCCCGACGAGCAGAGCCAAGCTGCACACGCAGAGGCTGAGCGCGCCCTGAGCGCCTACTGGAACGCCTTGGAGGGCACCATTGACCCGGATAAGGTGAACAAAGCGGCGAACAATGCGCTCATCGGCAACCCCGATGAAATCGCCGCTCAGATGGTGGAGCGGTTCCATCCCGAGGACCGCATCATGGCGTGGTTTGACTTCTTCAACCACGATAGCGACCGGGTGTGCCGCAACATGACGGCCTACATGGAGCAGGTGGTGCCTGCGGTGGAAGCCTTGCTGCGAGGTGACTGAGATGGGCCAACCCAACCCCGTCCCCTCAGCCATCAAGCCCGGAAAACCGGGTTCGGGTGTTTTCCCCTCCTCACCGCTCGGCGAACAGATCGAAGGCATCCCCACCGGACGAGAAGTAGCCTGGGAACCGTTGGTCGACTACCGCCGCAACGGCGTGTCGGAAACCACGATTCACGGCGCTGTGGCGTGGGCGCACGGCGACGAAGTCATCCATTCCTTCGGCGGCAACGTGCTCTGTTACGGACGTTCGATGATGAAACCGTTCATGCTGAAAGCGTTCACGGAAGAGTTGGCCGATTGTTCGTGGGAACAGAAGGCCATCGCCGTCGCTTCACACAACGGCGACACCGAGCACGTCGCTGCGGCCCAATCCCTGTTGAGCGAATCCGAGTGGCCGCTCATGCTGACGCCGTTGGACGTGCCGTTGATTCAGTTTGGACGGCAAGTGCGCCGACCCCGCCGCTGGTACCACACCTGTTCGGGTGAGCACGCTGCGATTCTGCGCGGATGCCGGTTGAAAGGATGGCAGCGAGCGGGCTACACCTTGCCGACCCACGAGGTGTTCGAGGCCTACATGGAGCAGTTGCGGACCTACCTCGGTCCTTCCTGGACGCCACTTCGCATCGCCAAGGACGGGTGCGGCCTGCCCACCGTGTCGAACACCGTGTCTGAGCTGGCGCAAATCTACGCCGGCCTTGTTCGCGACAAGGACGACGATTGGATCTGGGAGGCGATGGTGCGTCACCCCGACCTCGTCGGTGGCTTCAACCGCCTCGACTCAACCATCCTCAAGGCCGGCGAAGGCCGCGTCATCGCCAAGGAAGGCGCCGACGGGTTGCTCGGGATGGCCATTGAACACCCCGACTATCCCAGAGGGCTCGGTATTGTGGTCAAAATCGCCCACGGTTGGAACGCTCAAGCCACCTGGTACGTCGCTCGGGCCTTGCTCGGCGTGCTGGGCATCAACCTGCGCAACCCCTATCCGCTTCACCGCCAGAAGGCCTTCATCGTCCCCGGCATCGTGCCCGAGGATTACGTGGAGCGACTGGAAACGGTCCCGACGTGGGACGAATGGGACCCCGACCGTGACCGATGGCACTTCGACGTGGAGGTGTGATGCGTGGAGCCGCTCCTGAACTACATCAACGGCGCCTTTGTGCCGCCCCGAACAGGTGAAACACTCGATGACCTCAACCCCGCCACCGGTGAGACCGTCACCACGGTACCGAAGTCAGGGGCGCTCGACGTGGAGCACGCTGTGCGTGCAGCGAACGGCGCACGCGCTTCTTGGGCGGCCACGACACTTGAAGAGCGCATCGAATGGTTGCATCGCATCGCCGATGCCCTTGAAGCACGCAGTGAAGACATCGCTCGGCTGGAATCCATGGACACCGGTAAGCCCGTGAGTTTGGCACGGCGAGTGGACGCCGCTCGTTCGGTCAGCAACTTCCGCTTTTTTGCCGAACACGCCGCCACGCTGGAAACCAAGGTGTTTGAGTCCAACGGCGCTACCAATCACGTGCACCGCAAACCCGTGGGTTGCGTCGGGCTCATCACACCCTGGAACCTACCTCTCTACTTGCTCTCCTGGAAGGTCGCCCCTGCGCTGGTGATGGGCAACACCATCGTGGCCAAACCCTCGGAGATGACCCCTCTGACCGCCAACCTGCTGGCCGAAGTGCTTCACGAACTGAAGCTGCCACGGGGTGTGTTCAACCTCGTCCACGGCCTGGGACCCGACGTGGGCCAGGCGATGGTCGCCCACCCATCGGTTCACGCCATCTCGTTCACGGGTGGTACCGACACGGGAGCCATCGTGGCGAAAACCGCCGCACCCATGTTCAAGAAACTCTCGTTGGAGCTGGGGGGCAAAAACGCCACGGTGGTGCTGGAGGACGCCCCGCTGGACACCGTTCTCGACGGGCTCGTGCGGGCCTCGTTTACCAACGCCGGTCAGGTGTGTTTGTGCGGCTCGAGGATCTTGGTGCACGAGGCCATCAAAGACGCCTTTGTGACCGGATTCGTTGAACGGGTTGCTTCCCTGAAGGTCGGCGATCCCAGTGACGAGACGACCGACATGGGCTCGGTCATTTCCCACGCCCACAGGGACAAGGTCGAGGGCTACATTCGTCTTGCCATCGAGGAAGGCGGCACCGTGCTCACCGGTGGCACCAGCGATGCGGCGCCGGTGGACGGCGCCCACCCAGACGGCGCCTTCCTGCGCCCGACGGTCATCGACGGCTTGCCCATCGACGCGCGGTGCGCCACCGAGGAGATCTTCGGACCGGTTGTGACGCTTCACACGTTTTGTGACGAGGACGAAGCCGTGGCGATGGCCAACGCCACCGATTACGGTCTGGCCGGCTCGGTGTGGACCGGTGATGCTGACCGAGGCCACCGTTTTGCACAGCGCATTGACTCCGGCATCGTGTGGGTGAACACGTGGCTGAACCGTGACCTGAGAACGCCCTTCGGCGGTGTGAAACAGTCGGGTGTCGGCCGGGAAGGCGGTGATTGGTCGCTGAATTTCTTCTCGGAGCTCAGCAACATCTGTGTTCAACATTGACACATGTTCAAATGGGCGCCGTCGGTTTTGGCAACATGGAGCCCGACCTGCCGCTGTTCGTGCTGCCCATGGTTCTCTTCCCCGGCGAGGTGCAGGAACTCCGGGTGTTTGAACCACGCTACCGTCAAATGCTCGACACCTGTGTGCTCGATGAGCGGCCGTTTGGCCTGGTCAACAGCGACCCATTCAACCCGGTGAATGGATGGGACGGGCCCCGGGCCCACGGCTGCGAAGCCATCATCACCCATCACGAAACACGGGGCATGAACCACTTCATCACCATTCGTGGGGGCCGAAAGTTCCGGGTGGACCGGGTCATCGAACCGGCGTTGCCACCGTTTTCGGACCCGAGCATGACGGAATTTGTCAACGAAGACGGGGCCTTGGCGGACGTGGAGCAACTGGTCGACCACGTGGGTCCAGACCACGACCACCACCGTCTCTACATCTCCGCCGAGGTGACCTACTTGCCCGAAGACACGACACCGCTCAACGGGGCACAGCAAGCGCTGCTCCGGGACACGGTGAGTGGAGTCCTGCATCACGTTGGTGCCGGGATGAACATTCAGGAAGCGGTCCTGACGGGATGGGTCGAGGATTTCTGCAACGAGCACCTCGATGGCACCTCCCAATCGGTGTACCACGTGGCGTCGCTGTTGCTCAACAGCACCGAGGCCCGGCAACAGGTCCTCGCCGCCGGCTCCGTGGCTGAAGCCATGGAGGAGTTGCACCTCCACGTCAATCCCGGTGGTTTTGAGGAAGAATAAGGGCCAGCGAGGATTCAAAACCGCCGCCGCTGTGGATGGTTCCATGTCGGTCTACGGTGAGGCCAAGAAGGTCACAACCCACACGCTCCAGGAAATGAAGCGAGCGGGTGAGAAGATCACGATGCTCACGGCTTACGACTATTCGCTGGCCCGGCTGGTTGACCAAGCCGGCGTGGACGTCATCTTGGTCGGCGATTCCGCCTCCAACGTCATGGCGGGGCAGGTCACCACCGTTCCCATGACCCTCGATCACATGATCTACCACGCTCAGTGCGTTGAACGGGCTGTGGACCGCGCCCTGCTCGTGGTCGACATGCCCTTCGGCACCTACCAAGGGAACTCTCGCCAAGCCCTTGATTCAGCCATCCGCATCATGAAGGAATCCAGCGGCCACGCCGTGAAGTTGGAGGGCGGTGCCGAAATCGTTGAGTCCGTTCAGCGCATTTTGACCGCAGGCATCCCCGTCATGGGGCACCTTGGACTGACGCCGCAGTCCATCTACAAGTTCGGCACCTACTCGGTGCGCGCCAAGGAAGACGAAGAAGCGGACAAGCTCATCGCCGATGCGAAACTCCTTGAGGAAGCTGGATGCTTCGCCATCGTGCTCGAAAAAATCCCCCGCGAATTGGCCAAACGAGTTTCACAGGCCGTCGCCATCCCCACCATCGGCATCGGTGCTGGACCGGATGTGGACGGACAGGTGCTCGTGTTGCACGACCTGTTGGGCATCACCATGGATTTCTCACCGAGGTTTTTGCGCCGCTACATGAACCTCGCCGAGGGCATTGACAACGCCATCAAAGCGTACTGCGAGGACGTGCGTTCGGGCGACTTCCCCAACGACGACGAGTCCTACACGTCCTGATCAGGCCAACAGGTTGTAGGTCAGGATGGAGCCCCCGAGGGCCCCGATGTTCACGCCCAGCGTGTGCCACAGCGCCAACCGAAACGGAGGGAGGCGGAACCGCCACCACGAGGTGCTGATCCACACCCACACCACGCTGGCCAAATAGCCACCACAAACCAAGCCGCCGTACCCCATGGTCCAGATGATGACCAGCGGCATCACCAAGCTGCTGCATCCCAAGGCGTATTCCTTCCAACGCGAGGGCTCGGCTTTGGTCAACACCCGATGAACCAGCGGCGTCAGCAACAGATAAGCCAGCAACGCAGCTTGCACGGGGTTGGGAAACCCGTACGGCAGCGCAGGCAACGCGGGCATGGCGACTTCCTGCCAAACGACACCGACCGCAACGCCGAACAAGGCTGGAAAACCAACGTGCCGCCACGTTTGGTCCCAGGTGGCGGAGGTGGGTTCCGGCGGGGGTGCAACCTCGATGGCCACCTGGTCCTCCATGACATCACCGGCCGGTCGGTCCGTTTGAGGCTTGGCGTCGGTTCGTGATGCGGAGGCGATGAAGCATTAAACCACGAACGCCTCCCGAAATCATGGCCAAAGGGACCATTGTCGCCGGCTGCCTCGCACCGCACCCGCCCCACTTGGTGTACGCCGAAAACCCGCCGCAAAACGAACCGGTGGCCGAGGGTGGCTGGGAGCAGTTGCGCTGGGGCTATGAGCGCCTACGCGCCTCCATGGCGGACCTCGACTACGACGCCATCGTGGTCCTCTCGCCCCACTGGCAGACCTACGTGGGCACCCACTTCCTCGGTTTGCCCCATTTTGAAGGGCTCTCGGTGGACCCCATCTTCCCCAACCTGTTCCGTTACCACTACGACATGAAGGTCGACGTCGACTTGGCCAAGGCCATCCACGACGAAGCCGAAGCCGCTGGCATGCCGGTGAAGATGATGGAAAACCCCGACTTCCGGGTCGACTACGGGACCATCACCACCGGCCATTTGTTCAACCCCGAATGGGACAAGCCGCTTGTGGTCATCTCGAGCAACCGATCGACCGCCTACTATTCGGTGGAAGTGATGCAGGAGATGATGATGGAACTCGGGCGTGTCACGCGACGCGCCATCGAGGCTTCGGGCAAGCGCGTGGTGGTGTTGGCGAGCAACTCGTTGTCGCACCGTCACTTCACGACCGAATCCGACATGCCCGAAGACATGAGCAAGGAGCACATCACCAGCCACGCCATGCATTTGTGGGACATGCGGATGATTGAGTACATGCGCAGCGGCCAAGCGCAACGCATCCTCGACGAGATGCCGGAATTCACCGAACAAGCCATCGCCGAGAGCGACGGCGGCGGGCTCTCTTGGTTGCTTTCGACCCTGGATGTGCCGTCCTATCCAGCCATCCTCCACGGCTACGGGACCATCATTGGCACCGGTAACGCCGTTGTGGAGTGGCCGTGCTACGCCCATGAGGGGGCCAGCGCATGAGCGACGGCGAGGTCGTCGCCTCTTTCGTGGTGCCCGTTCATCCCCACACCGTTCTGGCACCGGACCAAAACCCCGGTTGGCAGCGCCTCCGCAACGCCTACGACCAGGCGGCAAAGACCATTCAGGACGTGGACGCCGACCTCATCATCGTCTATTCGACCACCTGGCCGAGCATCATTGGCCATCAAATCCAGGCCGACCCCAACCCCGAATGGGTGATGGTGGACCACGATTTCCACGATTTAGGCTCCATTCACTACTCCCTCAACATCGATGCCGACTTCGCCCACGCATGGAACGAAGCCAACCACCAGCGCGGCCTTCAAAGCCGGTGCGTGAACTACAAGGGGTTTCCCATCGATGTCGGGTCGGTTGTGGCCCTGACGCTGCTCAATCCTGACCAACGCATTCCTGCTGTCATCGTGTCCTCCAACATGTACGCCAACCGCAGCGAAACCACGGTGCTGGCCAAAGCCTGCCTCGACGTGGTGAAAGCCCAGGGACGCCGTGCCGTGGCCGTCACGGCGATGTCACTCTCCAACCGCATGTTCACGGATTTCATCGAACCCGAAGCGGACGCCATTCACTCCCTCAAGGACGACGAATGGAACCAGAAGATCCTCGAATTCCTCGAAGAGGGCCGGCTCGAGGACGTCGGGCAACTTTCACGCACCATCCACCAGCAAATTCGCGTGCAAAAAGTGGTGGCGTTCAAGCCGATGTGGTGGTTGTCGGCCATGAACGGCAACCGCAACGACCTCACCGGTTCGGTGCTGGCCTATGAGCCGATTCATGGCGCAGGTGGCGCCGTGGTAGCGCTGGACCCTACACCCTCGGGAGCTGGCGACAAGGAGTACGACGAGGACGATGTGGAACACTACCAAGGGGACCGCGGTGTGCTCGACCAAGCGACGGACAACGACGAAACCACAGACGCATCAATCCCGGCACCCGAAGCAGCATCCACGTCGGGAAAGGGGCTTGACCCTGCGTTGTGGGACCCGACCAACGCCGAAGGCTCGGTGAACACCGACGCTGCTCCAAAGCCTGTGGGCGCTTACCCGCACGCACGAAGGGTCGGCGACATGCTCTACCTTTCGGGCGTCGGCCCCCGCCAGCCGGGCACCAACGCCATTCCGGGTGGACCCATCCACGACGCTGAAGGGACGCCGCTTGACTACGACGTCAAGGCACAAACCCACGCTGTGGTGGCCAACATCCAGCGCATCGTGGAAGAAGCGGGCGCTCGCATGGACCAAATCGTTGACGTCACGACCTTCCTCATCGACATGAAACGGGATTTCTCGGGTTACAACGAGGTTTGGGCCGAAACCCTGGGTCGATACGGACCAACCCGAACCACGCTGGCCATCGATGCCCTGCCCACGCCCATCGCCGTTGAAATGAAGGTCATCGTCCATTTGGGGGAATAGATTTCTCCGGAATTCGGGGAATAACTTGCGCCTCAATACAAATCCCATATAGGACTCCACGGTTTCGCAATCAATAACTGCCCTTATCCGGTCGGTATTCGGGAGCGAATGAGCCATGGCATCCACCCAACCAGCCGCGAACGCCGAGAGCGGAAAAAAGGAACTCGCCCGCAGCATTGGCTTGTCGGGCGTGGTCATCATCTCCCTGTCCGCCATGCTCCCGGGCATTTTTGTCACCCCAACGTTCGCCGCTGAAATCATGGGACCTGGCATCTGGTTGGCCTTCTTGCTCGCTGCCTCCGTGGTGCTCCCTGCAGCGGTTTCAAAATCCGAACTGGCTTCCGGGATGCCATCGAGCGGTGGCTCCTACGTGTACCTGGAGCGAACATACGGGCCGCTCATCGGCACGGTTAGCGGTCTCGGACTCTGGGCGTCGTTTCTGCTCAAGGCGGCGTTTGCACTCATTGGGTTCTCCGCCTACTTGCTCGCCGTCACGACCTATTTTGACATCGAGTTTGACATGATCACTATCTCGCTTTCCGCCCTCGTCCTCATCACCGTGGTGAACATCATGGGTGTCGCGAAGGTCAAAGCCGTTCAAACCCCCATCGTCTACATGTCCGTCACCTTGCTGCTGGCCACCGTTGTAGCAGCGTTCTTGTCACCCGATTTCGACCCCAGCGTACCGTGGGAAGGGGCGTTTGACACCTCTGTGTGGACGCTGGCAGAAACGGCCGGTTACGTGTTCGTCGCTTACGCGGGTGTCACGAAGGTCGCAGCCATCGGTGGCGAAGTGAAAAATCCGGAAAAGAATCTCCCGCAGGGCATCATGCTCTCCTTGCTCATCGCCACCGTCCTCTACACCCTGCTGGCCTTCATGATGATGGCGGTCATGCCGGACCAATGGTGGATGAAGGATGGAAAACCGCTCGAAGACCCCATTTACGCCTTCGCGACCCACGTGATGGGGACCCGCCTTGGTCTTCTCGCCGCCGCAATCTCGGTGTTGACCATGATCTCGATGGCGCTGGCCGGTGTGCTCGCTTCCTCGCGATTCCTCTTTGCCATGTCACGTGACAACCTCCTGCCGCAAGCGCTGGAGGACGTGAACGTCAAATTCGAAACGCCCCACGTGCCCATCATTTTGACGGGTGTGGCCATGGGCCTTGCCATTCTGTTCGTCCCGCTCAAGGACGTCGTGAAACTCGCCTCCGGGTTCAAAATCATGATTTTCATGATCATCAATTCGTGCGTTATCGTGCTGCGGCAAACCAGCCATGCTCACGAATGGGACCCTGCCTACAGAGGTCCGTTGTACCCCTACCTCCAAATCTGGGGCATTGTCGCCGGTGCGTTCCTGATCTACCTGTTGGGCGAAAAAGCGTTCATCGGCGGCGGCGCTGCCGTGTTCGCCGGTGTGGCCACCTACTACCTGTACGGTCGCAAACACTACAACAAAACGGGCAAAACGCCCTTTGCCACGCTCCGTGCGTCCTTTGCTCAGTCCAGCCCGACGCAGCGCGAGGTCCGTCATGCCGCCTTCCACGCCGCCGACATCGGTCAGAAAAACCACCTCACGTTGCGTGAATTCCAAAGTGCCCTCAAGGCGTTGGGGTACACCTATTCCAGCGATGAGTCTCGGACCATTTTCCATGAAGCCGACATGAACGAGGACGGCGTCATCGACATCGATGAGTTCTTTGCCATGGTGGAAGACATCGCCGATGAGTGAACTCAGGCCATCAGCATCCGAATGCTGTCAACGCTGCGCAACTCAGCGAGGTAGATTTGCTCAATGGCGTCGTACAGGTCTTTGTCGTCAATGGGCTCGACCAAGTCAAGGATGGACCGGTAGACCGATGCGGCCTGTTCTTCGGTGGCCAGGGCTTGCCCAAGCATCGCATCGTAGGCGGTGGTGTGAACGATGGGTTCCGTGGCGCGGTCCGTGACCGGCACACCACCGAGCTTGACCACGGCCCGGCGGACCACATCACCGTGCTCCATCGATTCCGTGGCTTCGGTGGAGAACATCGGCGCCAACTGAAGACGATGAATGCCACGGACGTTGGCGGCGTAGTGGGCGTACATCGTCATGGCCCGCAGTTCCCAAGCAAGGGCGACGTTGAGTTGCCGGATGAGCGCATCGTTGGCCATGTTCATCGAAACGCCACTGAACAGAGCCCTACTTCAACCCATTCGTTTCAGTCGAGACGGTGGCGAACCCATTCGCCGGCGTCGGTGACTTCCCAGTACTGGAGTTCCTCGGAGGCATCCACGTACCAACCGCTGGCGCCTTGCTCCGTGGCAGGGGTGGCTTGCATCACGCCGATGCGCTTCGCTTCGGCGGCTAGGGCTTGCACGTCTTCAAGGGTCAAGCCGTGGCGCTCGTGAAGCGGGGTCGTGTCCCGTGGTGCCTCAGGGGCCGTTGAGGGAGGTGGTCCGTCGGCGGGCGAATGGGGAACTTCGTCGGATGAATCGAGTTCGGGCAACGCCTTCTCATCGCCATCAAAGGCGTCCTCAATCCATGCCTCGTCGTTGGCTTGGGATGCTTTGCGCAGGAGGACCACCAGAACACCGAGGATCAGACAAAGCAAGATCGAGGCCAGCGCCATGGCGTTGTTGGTGGAACCGACCGCCCCACCCAGCAACACCTCGTCCACATCAAAGAAGGATTGAGCCAGCAAGCCGTTCCATCGCACCGTGCAGGAGCGGTCGGTGCCTCCGGTGTCGATGTCGATGCGCCAGGTTCCGTTGGTCACGAAGGCATCCTCGCCGGCATTGCAATCCACGGAAGCGTTGGTGCGAGGAACCTCCACCACGTTGCCAAACGCATCGACACCCTGAACGTTCAACAGTACGACATCCCCTTCGGCGATCGCACCGCCACCCACGGAGGCAAGGAGGCGAATCGGTGGACCGGGTTCCACCACCACGGGGATGGTCGTGGTCGCTCCACCCTCTTCAAGCACCAAGGTGTACGAGCCCTCCACCTTGCCCGTCACGTGCCAATAGCCCAGTCCGGTGGGGGAGGCGGTCACCTCAACAAGGGAGGCGTTGAGGGCCGATGCCACAGCCGTTGCTTCACCGGAATTCCCGTGAATGTCAACCACGGACACGCTCACATCAACCGGAACTCCCGCCTTCACCACCAGCACCTCCGGTGCATCGGTCATCAAGAGGTGGGCATCACCGGGCACAACGGTGAGACGGACCGTGGCGAACACACCAGCGGCATTGACGCGCAATTCATGGCCACCAAGGGAAGGTGCAATCCAACGACCGGCGTTGAGCAACATCTCCAACGTGATGTCCTCGCCGTTCAGTGACCAATTCAAGGGCATGGGTGCCAGCGCGTTCCCGTACGCATCGAAAAACTGGGGGTCCAAATCAAGGTCCCCGTCAGCAGGCACGAGGGCCCCCTCGCCTGTCAATTGGATGAATGCAAGCGGCCCGGGCGACACGTCAAACGCCACGGCACCATCGAACAGGTGACCCGTGCCGTTGTCAAACCAACGGCCAGAGAGCCGCCAGGAGCGAACATCTGTGGCTTCGACGCTGACGCCCAACGCCTCAACGGTGGTCTGTGCCTCATCGCCGACCTCAACCGTGATGTTGGCGGGAACGATCCAGCGGTTGCCCGTCACATCAACCGCTTCAAGGGCGACCGTCACGGTGTCCCCCGCATGCGGGTGCACCGGATCCACCGTCATGATGACGTCAATGGGCCGTCCGTGAACCACGTCCACCGACAAGGTGGAGACCACCGTTCCATCGGTGCCCGTTAAGATGGACGGACCGGTGGAGGTGGGGTTCCAAAACACACGCCCAGAGTCGTCGACCGAAAGCCCACCCGTGGTGGCTTCCACATCGTCGATGGAGGGGGGTACAAAACCGATGAAACCGTTGATGTCGCGGCGTTCAAACACCAATTCGTACGATTCGCCGGCCATGTACGCATCGTCCTCGCCAACCAACACCAACGAGGAAGCCACGGCATCACCCGGCACGACCAACACCTCGCCGCTGCCGGTGAGGTTTTGGTAACTGGCGGTGACCGTCCACCGCCCGGTTCGGGTGGCGAAGTATTCACCGTCGGAAGAAACGGTTCCGTTCTCCACCGTCCATGCAATGGAAGGCACGGTGGACAAGGGCATGCTGTAGCCAAACCGATCCACAAGGGTTGGCGACAGGAGCATGGATGTTCCAGCTCTCAGGCGCATGTTATCGGGAAACACGAACGCATGGGGCGCACCGGCCGTCACGCTGATGTTGACCGTCACCTCGAGCTGATGGTGGCGTGCGCGAAGCGAGTGGTTGCCAATGTCGGCAGGAATCCAGATCGGTTGATCTTCACCAAGCGGTTCGCCGTCCAAATCCCACAGGACATTGGAGGTCGCTGTCGTGGGGTTGCCCCGAGCATCGAGCAGGGTGGCCTGCAACGTTTGCGCCAATCGGACGTCGTATTGACGCTGCATCACGTCCATGCTGACCGGCACACCGGGCGTAACGGTGAGGTTGTGATGCACCTGCAAGCCGTTGTGTTCAGCGATCAGTTCAACCGTACCTGCTGACCATGGGTAAAACACGCCGTTGTCATCCACCGTACCGTTGGACACCGTCCAGTTCACTTGACCGTCCAACGGGTTGTTCACGGCGTCGTACACGATGGCTGTGAACTGAACCACTTCGTCAGCGCTCACACTCATGCCGGGATTGTCCAACACGATTCGGTCGGCCGTACCGGAAAACCGAGGCGGGGGGGCTTCGCTCAGGACGGCCACCGGAGCGAGCGAGGTGAGGGACACCAAGACGGCGAGGAACAATGCTGCTGTCCACGCCTTGCCCATGCCCTCACCTCAATCGGTCCACTCGTGCCATTCCTCTTCGCCAGCCACGCGGTACCACCAGACGCCGTGCTCGTCTTCCCACCATTCGGTGCCGTCTTCGTCGATGCGGGTTTCGGGTTCTGCCGATGGTGCGGTGTCCTCCGCTGCGGCCTCGGTAGCGGGCGCCTCCGTTGGGCCGGGGGCTGGACCGCTGGGGCCAGTAGCAGGGCCGCTGGGGCCAGGAGCAGGGCCGCTTGGACCCGGTGCTGGACCGCTCGGACCGGGTGCTGGACCGCTTGGACCCGGTGCTGGACCGCTTGGACCGGGGGCGGGTTCGTCTTCGTCTTCGTCCTCATCGTCAAAGTCGCCCCAATCGTTCCCGCTCGAGCGCATGAACATCACCACCACACCCAGCAGCACGACCGCTGCCAGGGCGAGCAAGCCGGCACCAACGTAGTAGAGGGTACCGCCAGCCTCGAAGAACCCGGCAAGGTTGCCCTCAACCGAGAGGTCAAGGGAGACCAAAACGGAACCCACAGCCACAGTGATGGTTTGTTCTCCATCGTCCAAGGTGGTGACGGTCCATCGACTGGGGTCGATCTGGGCCACGTTCGCCCGACCGGTGGCATCGACATCCACGCTGGCGGGCACATCGATTTCGTTGTCGTAAGCGTCAAAGGCCCGAATGGTGACATCCACCGATTCGAGTTGAATGACGGAATCCGATGAGAGGTTGACCTCAAGGCGGGCCACCACGTTCTGGGGAGCAACGTTGATTTCAACCAAGGATGTTGCTGAACCAACCGAGTAGGTCAGGTTGTGCAGACCTGCAACTTGGGCTTCGTACCGGTACACGCCGATTTCGCCTTCGACATCCGTCAAGGTGGCGATAGGGTTCATGTTCTCAGCCCACTGGACGTTCTGCGGGAAGGTGTTGCCGTCGCTGTCCGTACCGGTCACCGTGAGGCTCACGATGTCACCGGCTACGGGTGTCGTTGTGGATGCGTCCACAGCAACCGTCACCGCCGTTCCGCTGAGAACGGTGATCGCCACGGTGTCCGAGACGTTGAAGCCCGAGCCGCTGATGCTGTACGCCGTGATGGTGTAGTTGCCAACCGCGCTCGCCTCCCACATCATGTTGTTCAACAGGAGCGCCGTGGTGATGTCGGTGGTTTCACCGGACGATTCATCCGTGATGAGCCACGTCAATTCACCGGCATCGATGGGGTTCTCATCCTCGTCCTGAAGCACGGTGGTGAACCCAACGGCATAGTCAGCGGTCAATTGGATCGTATCGCCTGAGGCACCGACCGGATTGTTGGCCAAAGCATCGACCAGGACGGTGTAGAGAACACCGTGCCCCACGGTGATGTTCATGGACACGGCGTGCAGGGTCGTGCCGTCGTCATAGGCAGCCGTCAGCACGTACGGTTCAGCGTACGCATAGTAAGGGGAGAAGGTGGTCGCCTCGCCTTGCGCATTCTCAAGGAAGTTGCTGGCATCGCTCAAGGCGGGGTGGGACAAGGACCAATTGGCGGTGATGACCCATTGGTTGCCCTTGGCGTCCCTTGCGAACACCTCGGCCTCCAGCGTATCGTCCGCCGTGATCTCCTGGTTGCTCCACGTGGCCGTTTCAGCGTCCACCTCGAGGAGCAAGGTCTGAATCTCGCCCTCAACCACGTTCACCGTGATGGAAGCAAACTCCGTTTCGTACCGGGCTTGCAGGTCCTTGGCACCTCGGGACACAGGGTCCCAAATCGCTGGTGCACCGGCCGTCAGCTGACCGTCGGCGATCATCGTCCAGTTGTCACTTGGCAGCACAACGGTCAGCCGGTTGCCTCGGACGTCAACACGGGTGGTGTTGATGTAGACCCGTTCATCGGCGGTGATCGAGGTGGAGGAAGCGTCCAATTCCAACATCGCCATCTCGCCGTGGCCAACGACAATGGACATTTGGGCCGCAGCACCCGACGTGGAGGTGAGGTTCAGCCACCACGTACCCACATGGTCGGGGAAGTATTGCTGATTCAATTCTGAGTAGTTGCCGTTGGTGGTGGTCCACGTGAGGTCACCGGCGTCCTCCACCGGCAATTCGTTGCCGAACTGGTCGAAGAGGCGAGCCTCGATGTCGCACCATTGTCCAGCCGGACGGGTGCCTTCGCAGCCAGAGAGCGTGAAATAGTCGGGTGTACCGCTGGTGACGGTCACGTCCACGGTCACCTGTTCACCGCTCGCAGGATGGGTCACGGTCACGGTGTGGTTGCCCACAGCGTACGGTTCGAACACGTGGGGCATGACCGCCGACATGCTCCCGTTGGAGGCGGTGTACGTCAGCACTTCGCCGGGGACGAGGTTGCCGTGCTGGTCGAACATGTTGGCCTGAAGGGTCAACGTCTCGTCGGCGGTGATGGATGCCGTCATCGGCGTCACCATGAGTTGAACCGGTGCACCGGGTGTCACGGTCACGTTTTGCGTGCCGCACACCAAGCCGAAGCAAGCCGCCACCGTGTGCGTCCCTGCCAGTGAAGGCGTGTAGAGCCCGTTTGAACCGATGGCCCCCGCACTGGCCGACCAGGTGATGGGTGGGCTTTGCACCATGCTGAGGTGGTCATAAACGGCGTACTGGAACAACTGTGTCGAGTCGGCATCGATGGACACCGAACCGGTTGGCGTGATGTCGATGGTCGTGATGTTGGTCGTGTTGAACAATACCTGCGGGCGGAAACTCAGCGTTCCTGCCTCACCGGAGTAGAAACTGGCATGGGCATCGCCCGTGTTGGGCACACCGATGATGATCCAAGCCTGTGAACTGGAGATGGTCATGCCCGGTGTGCTCAAGTCGAACCACACCCAGCCGTTGGAACCAACGTTCACCGTTGTGCTGGAGACAGCATCGCCGTAATCCACACCGGCCTGCATACCGGGGGCGCCCCAGGTGGAACCGGAGGTCGTGCCGTTCCACGTAGCGCTCAGTTGACTCCACGGGCCCAAGAGCGGGTGAACACTGAACGTCATGGACGTGGCACCGTTGGCGGACGTCCACGTGTCGAGGTACATCCCGATGGAAGCCGAGTGGACGTGCTGGTACGGAGCAAACGGTACTTGGGCTGCATCAAACCCAAGCGTCAAGCGGCATTCGTCGGTGAACAAGGCACCGCAATAGGTGCCCACATCGACGGTCGAATCCTCGCCCATGTTGACGTCGGGGTTGGCACTGGCCAGCGTGGTGTCTTGCACGTTCGTGTGACCGAACGCAGCCACTTCGTTGCCGGTTTGGAAGGTGTAGGTGAACGTCCCGTCGCCGTTGTTCTGATGGTGGGGATCGCCCACGGCGAACGACCATCGCGAAGAGGACGGGCCAGGGATGGATTGGTTCACGGCCTGCACCCACCACGTGAATTGGCTGCCTTCAATGAGGTCGTCCTCGAAGCGGAAGGTGGTGTTGGTGATTTCGCTGTCCTCCCACGACTTGTACTTCACCGGGCCGGTTTCGTTCTCGATGGTGACGATGTAACCGGTGGCCCCTGACACGGCGTTCCACGCGAGGATGGGTTGCGTGTCCGGGTGCAACAGGCCGCCGATCAACTCGTACAGCACCTCGCCGTCGTTGGGCGAAGCAAGGGTGGGTTGACTGGGTGGGTTGATCCCCGCCGTGTTGTCCACGTAATCCAGGACGATGTGGGGCCGGTAGTCGGGGTTCGAATAATCGGAGGAGTAGAAGGTGTGCGAGGAACTGGTGGTGCCCACGCGTGCCAACATGATCGTCATCGTCGTGTTGCCGTTGGCGATGTTGCTCTGTGCCAGACCGGTCAGGTCCCAATCCATCCAGCCCGTCGGCGAGGTGAGGGTCAGCGTGGAACGGGTGATCTCGGTGGTGGAACACGATGGGGCGTTCGACCACACCGTGGTGCTCTCGCTGAACCCGCCGCAGGCGTAGGCTGCGATGGTGGACGACGAGGTACCTGCCAGATTCGTTTGGTACAGACGGAGGATCATCTCGGTCGGCGTCATGGCCGCTGGCCACGGCATGGCGGACAGATCGAATTCCATCAGCACCCGGCTCTCACCGCTCCCCGAGCTGGAGGTGCCCAGCGTGAAGGTGGTCTGTGAACCGACGTTGACGGTGGAGGCGGAGCGAATCTCGACATCCGGAACCGATGGGACCACACCGGTTTGGGAGAACACACTGCCTCGCGAGATGTCGAGGGTGTGGTTGCCGGCACCGTCGTCCGAGCCCAAATCGCTCGGGTTGCGGAACCGATGCACATCGGACCATTCGCCGATGCGGTCATCCTGGTCGGCACGGATGCGCCAGTAACTCCAGAAATCACCCTTGTCCATGTCGTCGTTGTTGATGGTGAGGTTGGCGGCGTCGAAGTTGAGGTTGGCATGGTCGCCATCGACAATGCTGTTGGAGTCCACACAGGTCGTCGACACCATCCTCATCGTGGGTGAGACGCACATCACCCACTGGGTTTGGTTGGTGACCGACGAGGACCACGAGAAATCCGTGCTGGTTTGACCGCTGGGGCGGGGTTGGTCGAGGTCCCACAGCGTGGCGCCATCCGCGGGCACCAAGTTGTTGGCGCCTGCAGCGTGCCAAGGGGCGGTGTCAACCCGATAGGTCAAGTTGAGGCTGGGGCGGTACGCGATGGTGCTGTGCTCGCTGCTGGCAAATTGGGTGCGACCGTTCACGCCGTTGATGTGGTCCTCGGCCTGCAGGATCACGTTCAGTTCAGTGCGGCCTGCGGCCAAGGCATGTTGAATCAGAGCCGTCACGTTGAACGATGCTTGACCGCTGTTGTTGACCCATGTGGGGGCGTTGAACGGCACAGCGGCGTCCGAAGACTTGTAGGCGCCGACCGAAGCCCACGAGGAGGTGTTGCCTGCCGGGTAGGCCCATGTCGAGGCTTCCGACCAGGGGGTGATCATCTCGGACACGGAAACGAGGACCGACCCTTGGTGGGTGATGGCGGTCAAATCCAACGATGCCTCCACCACTTCGTAGTTCGATGGCATGGGCAGGCTGCTGAAGTTCATCGAGATCAAAGAAGAAGTGCGCAGGTTGGCGTTGTTGTAACTCACTTGACTGCGACCGACGAAGAGCAGGTTGTCGTTGCCTTGGCCGACCAGTGCGTTGCCGCTGTCGAGGAACGTGTCCTCCGTGACGGCGGGGTAGAGGTTGCCAGGCAGGGCGTTGTGCTGCTGAATGGCCACCGTGGCGTGCGTGCTGTTGAGTTCCTGACCGATGTCGTCAGGAAGGTGGAACAGCGTGGCGTTGCCTCGGGGTCCAAGCATGCCGTTGTTGACCGGTTGAACCATCCACAGGATGTCCCTTGAGAAATCAAGGTCGCTGCCGGGCGTGAACATGCGGTTGGTCACGTCAAACATCGATGCGTTGAACCTTGAGTCGTAGACGTACAACCCGGCCATGTCATCGGCGGCGTCCTGTTGAATGAGGACGCGCCAGTCGGTGACGGTGCTGCTTCCTGCGTAGGTCCAACTGAACGTTGGCTGACGGTCGGCTCGAAGGGCGTGGGAGGTGGTGTCCCACACGATGGTGTTGGGCGCAGGTGCGCTGTTCACACCGGCCGTGGTGGGGCTGGCAACTTGCCCGTCTTCCCAGGTCACGTTGACGTAAGGGCGTTGGGCCGTCGCGCCCTCGAGGGAGGTGAAGGTCACGCTGTCGGAGGTGCCTGACGACGCATAGATCATCAGCGACACGTGGTTGTCGCCGTTGGCGAGCGCCACCTGAACGGCTTCCGAGATGTCGAACGACATCCATGCATCGCTTTCACTGGACACCAGATCCATGTACGGACCGATGTCGACGCCGATGTCCCGACCGCCGCGCTCGGACCAGTTGTTGGTGCCGTCGTACGTGGTGGCGTTAGCGGACCCGGTCCAGTTTTGGTAGACGGGGCGGACGGCGAGCGGCACATCGTCGTCGGACTGGTACTGCGCGAACATCTTGAGGGTCGCCACGGTGATGCGGGCGTTGCTGGGCTGAGGGATGTCGTCGAGCGGCACCAGCATCAAGGCTGCTGCGTCGTAACCGTTCACCTCACCCACGCGGAGCGTGGATGACGTTCCGTACGACTGGTCGGCACCCGACCCGTTCTCGATGACGTACGTGTCCACGAAGTGCGGCACGTTGAGGCTGGGCAGCGCCTCGTGGTGCACCCACTCAACGGTGGCCGCCGTGCTGCTGATGACCGACGTGGTCAACTCGGGGAGATGGAAGTGGAAGGTGCTGGACCAACCACCGATTTGGTTGGTGGCCGAAACGGCGCGAACCCGCCAGTACCACGTTTCACCTGTGTCGAGGGCGCTGGTGGGTTGGTAGGTGAGGTTCGTGACATCAAAGCCAACATCGTTCCACGAAGAAGCGGACATTCGGTCGGGCGAGTTGAAGTCGTCCGCTTTGTCCAGTTCAACGATGTAACCGCCGATGGCCATCCCGCCGCTGAAGTTCCAAACCAACTCGGGTTGGGTGATCGGGGTCTGGTCCACGCCCGCCCCCATCGACCACGAGCCGTTGAGTGGCGTTTGAAGAACCGGGTTCGTGGGGACGGCATCGGAGCCGGGCACGTAGACAAAGCGCAATTCTGGGCGGTCGGCAGCCGATGCTTCGGCCGTGGCGAAGTAGGCCGTTCGGGACACCCCGCTACCCGCACCGACCATGCCGATGAAGAAGTCCACACGACGTTCATCGCGCATGGCGTTTTGGACGGCCAGGGTGATGTTCCAGTCCACCTGGTCGTCCTCATCGAAGGTGCCGTCCAAGGTGATGGATTGCAACAGCGAGCCGCGCTCAGCACCCTTCGCACCTGCAGTGTCCCATGAGTTGTCGCCGTCGTAACTGTTCCACGTGGCGTCATCCACCGACCAGTTGTTTTGCTGGCTTTCCCACACGCCGATGACGGGGCTGTTGAACGTCGGCGATGTGAGGGTCAGCCGAAGGTGGGCCGACTCGACAGCATAACCGTCCGGCAGCAGGTTGGACAGAAGGTTGCAGCCCAACAGGGCGGTCGCCTCGGTCCCGATGGTGTTGTAGTCGACGGTCATTTCACCGTCGCCGTTGAAGTTGTCCGAGGTGGCACCGCTGTCGATGAAGGTGTCGTCGCATTCAGGGTACTGCCCGTCGGTTGAGCCGTTGCCGTGGCGCAATCGGAATTCGTAGCGATCGCCACCCAAATGCACGCTTTCAGCGCTCGAGACAAAGAAACTTGATGCGACCCAAGCTCCGTAGTGACCGTCGCTGTCCACGGTGGCCATCCGCCAGAAGTACATGTTTCCGACGTCAAGGGTCTTGTCGCCGGTCAGGTTGAGCACGCCGTCCGTGGGTTCGAAATCGCTGTCGGTGCGGGTGTCAACCGTCATCTCCTTGAGGCGGAAATCCTCGTCGCGTGCGAGCTCGAAGAGAACATCGCCCACGCCGGAGGGGGCTGTCCAGTTGAGGGTGGGTTGGGTGTTGCCGCTGAAGTTGTGACCGGTCTGGTTCCAGATGGCCACTCCACCGAGCGGTGCATTCAACGTCACGGGCGAGGGTGCACCATCGCCCCATTTGTAGGTCAACGTGGTGTAGGGGTGCTGACTGGTGAGGCCCGCTTCGCTGGAATGGAATTCAATCCCGTCGCCGTTGGTGTAGCCCTCGTATTTTCCACGGACGGCCATCATCAAATCCAGCGGCGCAGCGTCGGAATCGTCGAGGTAGTTCTGGACCGCATGCGTGAGGTTAAAACTGAAGGCATCCGATGACTGATTGACGTCGGCTGTGTCGATGGTCGCCGTACCGTTGCCTCGACCGCCGTCGCCCCACTGGGCTTCGGTGGACCCCATGGAGTTCCAGGTCACCTCATCGGTGACGTACACCCCCGATTCGTCCATGCCGTGCAGCGAAACCACCGCATCGCCGGTCGATGCGGAGCGGGTCAAGTTGAGCGCTGCATCCACGATGGTCAAGTTGTCGTGCAAACCGAGTTGATTGAGGCTCAGGCGAAGGTGGATCAGGCGCTCTTTGGAGGTCGTCATAGAGCTGTCCAACAGTGCTACGCCTGCGTAGTTGATGGTCACCGCGGTTTGAGAGACATACGTGTCTTGGAGGAAGGCATCGAGCATGCCGACGTCGGCAGCGCTCAGGTTCAGCGAAGCCGTACCGTCACCGTTGTCCGTGACGTCCAGTTCCGGCAGCAGGAAGTAAGCACCCGACCAGTTCCCCCACTGGCCGTTGCTGTCGATGGAACGGATGCGCATGAACATCTCCGTTCCGTTGGCGAAGGCATCGGTGGAGGGGACGTCGAAGGCACCGCTGGTCCCCGTCGACACGAAGGTGTCCCACAACGTGGAGTAGTGCCAATCGCCGTCGAACCTCGACTTCCAATCACTGGAGGTGCTGAGGTGCATCTCAACGTCTTGACCGGTGTTCAAGGTGTAGGACAAGCGGGGGGTGGAGACCGCCGTGAGCAGGAAATCTTCCGTCATCCACGGTGCACCGTTGTCAACAGGCAAGTCAGGCTGGACATCACCGCCGGCCGAGGCCGGGGTGGCGGCTGCATTGACGGTGAACACCGGTGCGTTGGAAGGCGTGTTGGTTTCGCTCATGTCGCAGGTGTACCCGGCACCGATGGAAGCGACGACCACGGACATGTAGGCATTGCTCGCCTTGGCCGCATGCTGCGCCATCGCCGTGACGTTCAACGACAAGGTGCCGTTCCCGGTGATCTTGACCGGCGGCTCCCATTCGCCGCGGTCATCGGAACCGTCACCACCGGGGGCGTCCCAAAGGTAGGACGAGGCAGCGTAATTCCACGAAGCAAAAGACCCGTTCCAGCCGAACTTCATGGCCGCTGTGTAGGCCCACATGTCGGCGTTGGTTTCCGTGGTGGTGCACTGAAGGTCGATGCTGGCATCGAGGATGGTGTCCTGTGCCGTGTAATTCATGGGGAAGCGAAGCAACAGGCGGGATTCGTTGTTCGAATCGTCGTTGAGGTAGCCCTCAGCGGAGGTGTTGTAGGCGGAGTTGGGCGAAGCCGCCATGATGTGCGTGTCAGCATGAATGGCGTGGTTGAGGGTCGCAAATCGAGGGGATGGCGTGCGGTCGTCCTCAAGCGTGGACCAACCTTCCATCGTGTGAGGCAGCGCCATGTCGGCGAGCAAAAACATCACAACGAGGAGCATGGCGGTGCGGCGACCTTGGGGGGCAGGAACTTCACGCATGGGGCTCATCCCATACACCGCAACCCGATATAGGGACTTTTCCCCTCAGTGCATTGAATCAACCGGTGCGGGTGTCCCCGAGAACACGCCCAAACATGCCCTTCGGAGGAGGCGTGAAAGGTCATGCGAACCTTGAAGGAGGCTCGTCAAACACCCACCAAAGCATGAGCGAGCTCTGGGTGGAAAAGCACCGACCTCAATCGGTGGGTGAGATTCGGGGGCAGGCCGCCGTCGTTCAACGGCTTGGAACCTACGCCGGCCAGAAGAACTTCCCACACCTCCTCTTCGCAGGCCCACCCGGTACCGGGAAAACGACCGCAGCGATGGCCTTGACCAAAGACATCTTTGGCGAAGCCTTCCGCCAAAACCTCCTCGAAATGAACGCCTCGGACGAGCGCAAACTGGAAAGCATTCGAACCAAGGTCAAGCAGTTTGCACGAACGCAACCCTACGGCGGGGCGGCGTTCAAGATCATCTTTCTCGACGAGGCCGACGCCCTCACCAACGACGCACAGGGCGCCCTTCGACGGATCATGGAACAATACGCCGAAACCTGCAGGTTCATTCTCTCGTGCAATTACTCGTCAAAAATCATTGAACCGATCCAATCGCGGTGCGCTGTCTTCCGGTTCCGCCCCCTTGCGGATGCCGATGTGTGCAGCCAAGTCAGCCACGTCGCCGGCGTTGAAGGGCTGACCATGGGCGATGGAGCCGTGGAGGCCCTGACGCGAATCTCGCAAGGCGACCTGCGAAAAGCCCTCACGGCACTTCAGGTGGCGGCCGCTTTGAACACCACCGTGTCGAGGGAATTGGTGTACGAAACCTCGGCGACAGCACCGCCGGAGGCCCTTCACGGCTACCTCATGGCGTGCAAGGACGATGGATTCCATGCTGCACGCCGACGGCTGCGCGAGTTGCTTGACCGCTTCGGTTTGGCAGGAACCGATTTCGTGAATCAACTCCATCGGGAGTTGTATTCAGCCGACTTCCTTGCCGAACCATCCAAACTCACGCTCACGGAATGGATGGCCGAAACCGATTATCGGTTGGTGGAAGGAGGTGGCGAACAAATTCAACTCGATGCTTTGACCGCCCAAATCGTGGCCCATTTCCAATCCTCTGGCGCCGTCTGAGTTGCTGGAGGGGCACGCCTCAATGAGGCTCCGTATGGCATGTGCTGGCGACCGAATGCCGGAGCACGGCATCAATTTCACTTTCAGTTTTCACCTCACCCCTCCCAGAAAACGAGGTAGCACCTGGCCGTCGCCTCATGGTTATGACCGCCCTCATCAACACCCTTGAAACAGCCCTTTGTTGGACCGTGTTTGCCCCATTGGCACGCATGAACCGACATCGGAGAGCTGCTCGGTTGGAGCGCGACGCCCACGACCGTGAGCGCGTGAGCGCCCTGCTCACGGCCATTGTCACCACGCACGCAGACTTGCTGGCTTGAGCAAGCTCAGGGCGGGCTGATGATGAACGTCCAAACGTATTCACGGGTGTTGGTCCAAGGGTTTCCATCTTCGGTGATGGACACGCGAACGGTGTGTTCGCCTGCGGGGAGATCGTTGCCGAGGAAGACCGCCATGGCTTGGTCCTGATCGCTGTGAGGCAACAGAATGGGGGCCGTGCTGTTGGATTGGGTTCGCCAACCCCCCACATCGTCACCGTGCGTGGCCCAAAACGAGTCGTTGCCGTTGAGGGTGTTGTCTTGCGGGCCGAATTCGTGAACCACGGTCACGTCGGCAGCGTTGGCACCGACGTTGTCGGCCAACCCGAACAACAACCAGGCACCCCCGGTCACGGTGTTGCCCGATTCAAGCTGCCACGACACCGTGTTGGTGCGGTTGTCGTCAGCGAACAAAAAACCGTCGTCGGTCTCGATCGCCACGCCCCATTCGTCCGCCAGTTGCGGTGCCACGATATCACCGAACGGTGGATTGACGAGCAGAAACGACAAGGAAAGGAAGGTGAAGGTGTAGAGAAAAAACGCTCGGAACCATGTGCCTCGCTTGTAGTGCTCCTTGAACCGCTCGGGCATCACGGTGCGATGAATCTGTGGGATGAGGATCATCATGGTGAGCGGGAGCAAGTACAGGACGTCGGTCTTGTCAAGGGTGGTGTTGGGCATCAAAACGTAGCGCATCAAACACGTGACGACCACGGCGAATGCAATGACCAACCACATCGAAGCGGTGTCGGCCCGTTCCTTGTTGACGTACTTGACCGGGTCGAAGGGTTCAATCCCCAAATCGGCACCAGACCGATTCTTCTTTTTCTCGGCTGGGCCGCCGGCCCGGTCCTGGCGACGCTTTTGCTCGGCTTGCGCCGCCGCCATGGCCGTTCGCAGGTCCACCATGACCCTTGGCGGACGAGCCAGCGTTAGAACGCATCGGTGCCAATCGGTGCCAACCGGTGCCGACAGGACGCAACGCGTGCATGGGATGCGGCCGATTTCTTCAAAGAGGGATGGGCGCACCCGGGGTTAGGCCGGGGTGGCGTAGTTGGTAGCGCGTCGGACTCATAGGGCAGCCTCCAAGGCGATCGTATGACGTGCACAGCCCCTTGTGGTGTCTGAGACATCCGAAGGTCGCGGGTTCGAGCCCCGCTCCCGGCACCATCTGCGCATCGCCACGGCGGGGAGCCCCACCACTAAATCAAAGAGGCCAACGCAAAGCCCAACCTGCCCAGAGGTGAATCCATGACCCTGCTCAGCATGTCCAACATCCAACGCTACTACAGCACGCCGGCCGGGGACGTGAAAGCCCTCGACGGCATTGACATCACCATCCAACAAGGCGAGCGCGTGGTGCTCCTTGGCCCGTCGGGATCGGGGAAGACCACCCTGCTGAACTGCCTCTCGGCCCTTGACAGCCCCACGACCGGCACGTACACCTTCAACGGGAACGACGTACCCCGCAACGACTCGGAGGCCATGACACGCTTCCGACGGGAAAACATCGGTTACGTCTTCCAATTCTTCAATCTGCTTCAGGACCTCACGGTGATGGAAAACATCCTGCTCATCCAGGAACTGGCCGGTCAAAAGGACCCAGACCGTGCCAGAGCCTTGCTTGAATTGGTGGGGTTGAGTGCTGAAGCCGATCGGTTTCCCGGTGAGATCAGCGGTGGGCAGCAACAACGCGTGGCCATCGCCCGCAGCATCGCCAAACGACCCCGGCTTTTGCTGGGCGATGAGTTGACCGGCAACCTCGACACCGAGACGTCGGACATGGTAATGACCGCCCTCATTCACGCCTGTGAGCAGGAAAACATCACGGCCGTGTTCGTCACCCACGACGAAGGGCTGGTCAAATTCGCCACCCGCGTCATCCGCATCGACAGCGGGCAAATCGTGTCCGACGAACAGCAAACACCCGCCCCCGCCGAGTGAGGCCGTCCCATGTCAACCCTCCTCAACAAACGCTTGGCACGGTCGCTGTGGAAGACCAAATTGCGCTTGATCTCGGTGGTGCTCATGGTGTTCATGGGTGTGTTCGCAGGCATCACCTTCACGGGTTATGCCGCCAACTTGGAAACGATGTACGACCAACTCCAATCCGATTCAGAATCGGGGGGCAACCTCGCCGATTTGTGGATCGACAACGGAACGGCCGTGTGGTCCGCCGAGCAGGTGTCGGCCTTTTGCGATCGGCTTGAACAGGACTGGGACGGCAGCACGGCCCAAGGTGCCGACCTGGACACGTGCGAAGGTCGCTTGGTGGTGCCGGGGCTGATGTTCCACAGCAACACGACCGGTGACCATCTGCTGACCGCTGTGTGGCACGGCATGCCTGCGTCGGCCAACGCAGACCGCCTGTGGATGCCGGATGGCGAAACGGAAGGGCGATGGGCGACCTCCGACCGCGAGGTCGTCATCGATCAACACGTCGCCGATGTGCTCGACCTTGACATCGGTGATCTCGTGAACCTCACATCGGGCAACGGTTCGTTTGAATTCACGGTGGTTGGGTTCGCCTTCCATCCGTTGCACGTCCTCATGATGCCCGAGGGTGCCATCTTCCCACCCAACGAGGGCGACTTCGTGGTGGGGTACCTCTCCGACGCAGGGCTGTCACGCATGCACGGTGTGGCCAACGGGAGTGCCAACACCATCCTGCTCGATGTGGAGGGGACCCCTTCGTACGACCTGCCCGACACCGAGACCGATGAAGGCGGCGGCATGGCCGGCGTGCATGAAGCGACGGACGAGGCCCTCGAGGCGGTCGGCCTCGACGCACGCGTCCGCGATCGCGGCCAGCACCCCTCGGTTGAGTTCCTGCGCCAAGACCTCGAGGGCGCCAAACGAACCAGCGCACCGTTCACCGTCATGATCGCCGTCATCGCCTCCATCACCATCGTGCTCAGCCTTCAGCGCCTGGTGCAAAGCCAAGCGAAAGAAATCGCCGTCTTGCGCACGCTCGGCGTTCCGCGCCGCAGCCTGATGACCGGATATTTGTTGGCGCCCATCGCCATCGGCGCCGTGGGCTGCACGTTGGGTGCATTGGCCGGGCCAAGAGGCATGCACTTCATGCTTGATTTCTACGAATCCTTCGTGGGTCTGCCCATCGTGGAACGGCGGCTTGACGCCGGCATGTACACCACCATCATCGCCTCCACCATGGCCGTTGTGTTCATCTCTGGAGCCTTCCCCGCGTGGAAATCAAGTCGGTTGGACCCTTTGGCAGTCATGAGTGGACAACACAACCTTCGGGTGGGCAGTTCGACCCTGAAACGGTTGACGTCGTGGATGCCAACGCAACTCGGCCTGTCCATCCGCTCCACCTTCCGCAAACCCATTCGACTGAGCATGACTTTCCTCGCCGTTGGTATTTCCTTGATGCTGTTTGGTTCCATCCAGATGATGACCGTGGGGTTGGAAGACACCATCGTCGGTGGCCTCCGCGACGACCAAACATGGGACGCCCAGGCCTACGTGATGCCGGGCGGCGATGAGGCGGTCATCGCATGGGCCGACGACCGGGACGTGATGCATGAACGCCTCATCGAAATGGCATCGGGCGGTGTCGAAGGCCCGGATGGCGTCATGAGGGCCTTCACGGTCATCGGTATGGGTGCTTACGACGGTGAAAGCATGCGACCCGTGAACGTCGTGGACGGCGTTGCATTGAGCGCAGGAGGCTCGGTCCTGAAGGTCATGATGGACGAGGGGTCCCTCTCGATGCTCGAATGGAGCTTGGGCGAGCAACGGGACGTGACGGTCAACGGCCAATCGGTCACGGTGGAGCCGGTGGGTGCGACCCGCGGTGAATTCGCCCGAACCATGTACTTTGACCGAGCGGACCTGGCCGACCTGACCGGTGTGAACGCCACATCGGTGTACCTCAGCAGCCCGAACGGTGTGGACGTGGACCAATCCCTGGGCGAGTTGACGGTCGGCGTGGTGGAGCGTCAGAATCTGCTCGATGGCATCGAAACCCTGCTGGAACAACAAACTCAGTTCCTCCAAGTGATGATGGCGGTGGGTTTGATGTTCACGGTCGTGGTCATGTTCAACACGATGATCATGAACATCTCCGAGCGGGATTTCGAACTCGCCACCCTTCGGGTGCTCGGCGCATCGACCAAGAGTTTGGGCGGCATGCTGCTGTTCGAGAGCCTCATCATCGGAACGGTGGGCGGTCTGGTCGGCGTTGCCTTTGCGTACGGCGGTGCTGTCGGTTTGGCCGCATCGTTCTCGTCGTGGGAGTTTTACTTCCCCATCGTGCTTGTGCCCAGCGTGGCCTTCACCCTGATGGGCGGTGTTTTGCTCATCGCCGTGGCGATGACACCCATCGGCGTGTGGCGATTGCGCCGCATGGACCTTGTGGAGAAGGTCAAGGACCTGTCGCAGTGAGCCGAACCCTTCATGGAGTGCGTGCCCCACCCACACAGCATGGAAGACCTCCCCCAAATCGGTCATCGTGCCACGGTTTTGGTGAAGACTCATCAGGGCGAAACCCAACACGAGGGGCGCGTCCTTCCCCCTGCAGCGCCGCGTCACTTGACCCTCAAACTCGACAACGGGTACAACGTCAGCGTGCGTCATGAAGACCTTCTGTCCGTGGAAGACCACGGCAAGGTCGCGATCAACCTCGCCAATGCCGTCGAAACGGGAACCGCTAACAGCGCATTGCCCCGCGTGCGCATCGTCCACACCGGCGGCACCATCGCTTCCAAAGTGGACTACGCCAGCGGTGCCGTCGTGGCCCGCTCTGAACCGGAAGAACTCATCGCCTCCATCCCTGAACTGGCGCAATTGGCTGCATTGGATGCGGTCAAGGTGGGCAACATGTTCAGCGACGACATCCGGCCCCAGCACTGGAACCTCATGGCCGAGGCGGTGGCAACGGCCTTCGAGGATGGCTGCCGCGGTGTCGTCATCGCCCACGGTACGGACACCTTGCATTACACGTCGGCGGCATTGAATTTCGCGTTCGGCGGCCGAGGTGACCGGCTGCCAGGCCCTGTTGTGTTGGTGGGGTCCCAGCGCTCGAGCGACCGGGGGTCGACCGACGCCACCGAAAACCTGCTTGGGGCCGTCCACTGGGCGGCGTCGGGACCTCTGCCCACCGGCCATGCCGGTGACAATGCGGTCGTGGTCATGCACGAAGGACAAAGCGACGGCATCCTGTCGGTGCATTCAGGGTTGGGCGTTCGCAAACTCCATTCCTCCCGCCGGGACGCTTTTCAGGCTGTCAACGCCGAGCCGCTGGCGACCATCGAATTGATGCCCAGTGGACCTGAACACCGACTTGAGGCTGGGTATGAAGCAGCACGCACGGCCAGTGACGCTCGCCCCATCGCAACGACCGTTCACGGTTTTGAGCCGGGTCAGCGCATCGGTCATTTCGTTGCAGGGCCTTGGCTCCACGGGGAACACGTGGAAGCCGTGATCGCCAGCGGCGTGCAGGGTCTGGTGATCCACGGAACGGGGTTGGGCCACCTGCCCATCGAAGACGCCATGGGCGATGCTCCGGAAAACACCGTGCTTTGGCGGACCTTGATGCGATGCATGAATCGGCAATTGCCCGTGGTGGTGGTCAACCAGTGCATCCATGGCCCCGTGGACATGAACGTCTACGCCAAAGGTCGTCAGCAACTCGAACTCGGCGTGTTGGGGCACGGCATGAACGCCACACCCGAAGCCATCAGCGTGAAGTTGCATTGGGTGCTCTCGCAAGCGTTGGATGTCGCCGAGGCGATGGGCAGCAACCTGTGTGGAGAACACCGCGAGAACCTGCGTCGTTGAGCGCTTGAATCAAAAACCGAGGCGGAGTGGAAGGAACGTGGAAGGCAACGTGGACCACCGCATGGAAGATTTGCGTGGAAAGCGGGAAGCCGCCAGGCTTGGCGGCGGTCTCAAGCGTCAAGAATCCATCCGTGCGAGTGGGCGCGGCACAGCGAGGGACCGCATCAACACCCTGCTTGACGAAGGCTCCTTCTTGGAACTGGACACCTTCGTGACCCACCGCACCGTGGACCACGAGATGTTCATGCATCAGACCTTGGGTGACGGGGTGGTGACCGGGCAAGGCACCATTGAGGGTCGCCGTGTGTATTGCTTTGCCCAGGACTTCAGCGTCCACGGCGGCAGCATGGGTGAAATGCACGCCATGAAGATTGCCAAAGTTGTCGAAATGGCCGAACGCGCCAAAGCACCGCTCATCGGTATGTGGGACGGCGGTGGCCAACGCGCCCAAGACGGCGTGAACGCACTGGCCGGAACGGGCGAAATGTTGGACCGCCTGGTGCAATGCAGCGGTCGCATCCCGCTGATCAGCGTGGTCCTTGGCCCGGTCGTGGGCGCATCCGCCCTTGCAGCCTCCCTGTCGGACTTCACCATCCTTGGCGAAGAGCACGGGCAGTTGTTCATGTCCTCCCCGCTCGAGACACCCGAAGTCATGCTCGGTGAAGTGGACGCCGCCGGGCTCGGGGGCGCCAACCTCCACGCCTCTCGCTCGGGCATCGCCTCACTCATCGCCGACGACGAGGAAGAGGCCTGTGAATTGGCGGCGACCATCCTGTCGTTCCTGCCCGACCACAACATGGCTGACCCGCCTCACGTGCCGACCGCTGACCCCACCGATCGCATCAACGACACCCTCCAAGAACTCGTGCCGGACAACCCCAACAAGCCCTACGACATGGTGCAGGTGGTGGCCGACGTGGTGGACGACGGCGATTTCATGGAGTTGTTCCCGTCCTACGCCGAGAACATCATCATTGGGTTTGCACGCCTCAACGGTCAGTCCATCGGCGTCATCGGCAACCAACCCAAGGTGTTGGCTGGCTGTTTGGACATCGACGCCTCCATCAAGGCAGCCCGCTTCATCCGAACCTGCGACGCGTTCAACATCCCGCTGGTCACGTTCGAGGACGTCCCTGGGTTCTTGCCCGGGGTTGTTCAGGAATGGGGCGGCATCATCCGTCACGGTGCAAAACTCCTGTTTGCCTACGCGGAAGCCACCGTTCCCAAGCTGACGCTTGTCACTCGCAAGGCCTACGGCGGCGCCTACCTCGCCATGTCCTGCAAGCACCTGCAAAGCGATTACAACGTGGCCTGGCCCACCGCAGAGTTGGCCGTGATGGGGGCGGAAGGCGCAGTGAACATCATCCATCGTCGCGAAATCGGTGCCGCACCCGATGAGGAAAAGGAAACCGTGCGTCAGCGGCTGGTCGACGAGTACAAAGCCAAGTTCGGCGACCCCTACGTCGCAGCCCGCAACGGCTGGCTGGACGATGTGATCGAGCCTCAAGAGAGCCGTCAACGGCTCATCCGAGCCCTCAACATTCTGCGCACCAAGCGGGAGTGGTCGCCCCCCAAGAAGCACGGCAACATTCCGCTGTGACCGGTCCCGTGCATCCTAAACACCCACTTATGAACCAACCCACCGCTACTGGACCATGGACCGGTGGACCTTGCTTGGTGTTGTGGTCGCCGTCTTTGTCCTCGGAGCCGTTTCTGGCTACGCCGTGGTGACCACCGACCTCGTGAGCGGTTCGTCCAGCGACGGTTTCGGAGCGTCGGTGGACCAACGCAACGGCACCAACCGGTACGTCATGGTGGAAGTGGACGAAGGGGACAACAACGAGGAACAGCAGGTGGAGGAAATTTTCCACTACTTCGTCTTTTCATCCACCGGCGTGGATGGACTCGTTGTTTGGGACTTCAGCGACGGCACCACGGCCACCGGCGCCTCGGCCGTTCATGCCTTCGAGCGCCCCGGACAGTACAAGGTCACCGCCACCCACACCATCGGGTCTTCGGTTGAAGTCAGCACGGTGCTGGTGGAGGTGGACCTCCTCTCCGAGGTGGAGGTGGACAACATGGAGTGTGTCTGCGCGCCGACCGCCAAGGACAGCATTGTCGAACTCACCGACCACCAAGGTGAAGCCGACCTCCAGGGGTACGTTCGTGTTGAACACGACGGAAGCAGCGAATCGTGTGCGCTTCGCAACCCGCTGCAGGAGTGCCACCTTCGGGTGATTTACGAACTGCTCGAGGACGAGCAGGTCATTGCCACCGACGTGCTCTTTGACGACACCTTCCGCTCCAACGAACTCGTCGTGGATTTTGCCTTCATGGACACCGTGCTCGAAGAAGGCCAGCGCATTCAACTTCGGCTGGAAACCGACCAGTTGCGGGATTGGCACAAGCCGAACGCCGAATGGACGACGTCCGCTCCCATCGCTTGAGTTCAAGCAGGGTCGTTCCGTGCTTCGCAGTCATCGCTGCTGTTGCACACGCTCCAACAGACCCATGCGAGGTGCTGCTTCCTCCTTACGGGCACCGGTGGACATCGGAGGTTTGGGAGGCGACCGTCCGGTCAAGAACAGCACCACAGCACCGAGGGCCAACAGCGCCAACCCGCCCACCACCCAAGCCGTGGGTAACCCTGCCTCGGTCGCAGACCCGTCGTCTGTCGTCACGGAGGCGTTGCCCCCCGCATCGAACAGGTAGTTCACCACGCTGGTTCGCATGAGGTCGTCGTCCCACAACCGGAGTTCAATCGGTACGCTGCCCGTGAGACCGGAAGGGAGGGCCAACAAACTCACGCATTGGGCAGCGTTGGGGCCGTCGGCGAGGCACGAGTGGTTGGCAGCGACCTCAGCACTGTCCACCAGGATCGTCCCGCTGGTGTTGATGTGGCCGTCAGCGTCCACCACCCGCCACTGCATGGTGGCGGTGTTGGACCCATCGAGGATATGGAAGGACGCAATCGACGCCACCGGCGCATCGCCGACGGGGGCGACGGTGACGTTCACTGGATGACCTTGCGTCGAGGCACCATCGCTCACGTTGACCCACACGTCTGTGAGAACACCGTTCCAGTCGGGCTCAGGTTCCAGACGCAGCGTACCGTTGACCACCGAGGCCGCCAGTTCAGCGTGGTTGTGTTCCACCGACCAGGTCAGGGCATCGCCGTCCACATCGTACGCCCAAGCAGCAAGATCGACCTCGAGGGATGCATCTTCGTCCACGGACAGTCCGTTCCACATGCTGTGGTTCAACACCACGGGGTCGTTGACGGGGTTGACCACCAACGGCACCGTGACTTCCAGCGGGTCGGTGGTGCCATCGGTGATCAACACGCGAAGCACCACGGAGCCGTGTTGGTTGGGCAACGGACTGATGGTCAACAGCGTGTTGGACAAGGAAAATCGGACCGGTCCCACTTCACCGTAGGACTCGTCGTTGATGGTCAATTGAAGCGGCTCGCCTTCGGGGTCCTCCACGTGAAGGGCGAGGTCGAGGGCTCTCGGCTCACCGTCTTCCATGAACTCCTGGATGGGGACCACCTCGGTGCTTCGCACCCGGTCGTCCACCTCGGTCATCAGCACACGCAGGCTGGTGTTGGCTTCGTCGTCCACGCCCCCATCGCTCGCCAAATGCAGGGCGAGTTGACATTCGCCCAACCATTCCTCATCGAAGGGATGGGTCACCGTCAGGGACAGGCCGTCGCCCGAGACCTCGACGGCGAAGTGGGAAGCGTTGGGGCCGTTCAGGCTCGCCGACACGACGCGAACCGGTTGCCCGTCGGGGTCGCTGGCCACATCAGACAGGTTGAACACGGAACTTCCACGTTGCGGCACGAACACGGTGGGCACGGGACTGACGAGCTGCATGGGGGTGTTGGTGCGCTCCACCGTGGTGGCGACGGTGGACGGGGCTCCTTCCACGCTGACCTCGAGCCAAGCCTCGTGGACGCCGGGAGCCACGTTACCCATGGGGAAGGAGCAAACGGCGTGGCCCGAAGCGTTGAGGCTGCCGTTGGCGAGCCACGTTTCCTCGGTCCAGCCACAGCGCACGGTGACGTCCCAGCCCACGGGCAGCGCATCCGGTGTTGTACCGTCACGCAGTGTCCACGGCACGGAGAGGTTGAGCGTTTGGAGCCCATCCAGCGCCTCGGAGAGGTTGTGCGAGGACGAGATGTTGCCGGTTCGCAGGAATTCACTGGCGCCGAGGTCCTCGTCGATGTAGGCGTTCATATCGCTCAATTGATGGGGGCCCTCAGCACGGTTGAAGGCCGTTCGGAAGGCACCGTGATCACCGTGCAACACGGTGTTGAGGTAAGGGACCACGTGATCTTCCGTCAAATCCAATTGAGCGGATTGGCTGAGGGTGGGGTCTTCGTTTTCGAAAATCGAAGTCGAATCTTGGAACTGGAAGTGATCCGCCCCGAGGACATGCATCCACTGCCACCCGATGCCACCGTGGTCCTGAACACGCTCCATGGTAGCTTGTGAGGGCGCCACTTCATCCACCGTCCCCGTCAGAAACAAACCGGTGTTGGGTTGAATCGTTTGAGCATCCAACCGATAGGTGTCCCATGAGAAGTCCTCGTCAAGATCGCTCAGATCCATGCCCAAACCGAACAGCGCACGCGGTGGGTGAACCGTAGGGGCGTGGAAGGTTTGGTTCCAATACGGGTAGGACAAGTAAGCAGCGGTGGCCCCTTTACCATGGCCGGCCAGACCCCAGTGGGGCAGGTCGATGTTGCCGGCGGTTCCCATCACGTGCGGGTTGGTTTGGTTCTGTTGAAGCATGACATCCACGACGTCCGTGATGCGTTCGCGAACCTGCTCGAGGTTGGTTTCATCCTGGAAGGGCGTCGTCACGATGAGAATGAAGCCTCGCTGTGCAAGCCGTTCACTCAGCAGCATGTAACCGTCAATTGCTTCGCCAGAATCGCCAAAGAACAGGACCCAGGGGAAGGGGCCGTTGCCCGCCATGTCGGCACCCTCACCTTCTTCCATGGCGGGGTAAATCATCCGGACTTCTTCGGAAAACGGACCGTCAAGCCGGAAATCCTGCCAGCCAACCGGGAAGTCAACCCCGTCATGCGAAGGCTCAAAGTCCGTACCTTCGGTCAGGACCGCGCCAACAGGGAGGCTCATGAGCAGCACCGTGACCACCGCAAGGTGCACCAGGAGGCGTCGGCCGTCCATGGTTTTCCTTCACCCGCTTCGGCAAAAGAGCCTTCGCCCTCATGCGTACGTCGAAAGGACGTTCTCGGCCACCACCAATTGCTGCAACAAGGCTCCAAGCGACGGCAAAGCATCGGCCAATTCTGGTGCCCACAACAAGCGCCAGCACGCCAAGTGTTGAGCGGCGAGCATCCACCGCCCGTCGTAGGGTGCCCGCAGCAGCGCGTCAATGCGCTCATCCACGGTACCCTCCATGTTCGCATACTGCGCCATGATCAGCACACCATCCGGCAGTTCAGCATCGCCGTCAAACACCGCCGTGATGTCCGGCTCATCGGTCGTTCGGCCTGCATCCCAGGGGCCGTCCGACAACGGTCGTCGGCTCGGTAGCTGCAGCCATCGGCCGCCCGCTTCGGTCCACGCAGCAGCCGTGGACCGAGCGGCACCTCCGCCGCCTACGAGACCCAACACATGTGAATCGGGATGGAAGCCAAGATGGACCAATGCATCGAGCAGCCCTCGACCGTCCAAGCCTGCGCTCCACCATCCTTTCCCGTCCCATCGCAAGGCATTGACGCTGCTGATGGCTTCTGAACCGTCCATGGACGTCACGGCGGTGGAGCGAAGTTGATGCTTGAGCGGGGCGGTCAAATTTAACCAAACCTCTTCGTTGAATTGGCGGGTTGGCAAACGAGCGTCCGGCTGTGCCGTCGACAACGGTGGATGGACGGGGTTCAACCGGTCGTCGGTGTCCACATCCGCGGCGGCCTCAACGGCGCGCTTGATGAGCGTCGAGGTGCGAAATTTGCCGAATGGACCGTTGGTGTGGGTCCACGTTGGCGGGTTGGGAACGGCGCCGGCGTAGCCCCAAGCCAGGGCATCGGAGATGGTGGACGCCTCCACCAGTTCAACCGACGGGAGGGGAAAAGTGTGCATTCTCCCAACGTGCGCCGCCACCAAATGCATCAAGAGGGGCGAGAGTGAATGGGCGATCGGTTGGCCCGCTACGGCATAACGGAGCGGGCTCATGCTATGCTCAGGCCGGTTCTGCTCAAGAAAGAAGCGGCGTTCCGGCCGAACATTGAAGAGGGAGCCAGCGGTGGTGGAAGCATGGCCAATTCGGTCGGAGCAATGACGGGGTTGCTCGGTGTCTACTTGACGTTCAAGATGTGGGTTGAATTTCAGGACGCCCTTGGCACCGTGTTTGGTGCCTCTTGGGCGGTCATCATTTCCACCCTCGTGTTCTTGATTTACCAGTCCAACAAAAACGAGAAAGCCTACGAAGCCACGTTTGGCCAACTCACCTCAGGACCACGTGAGATGAAAAAGCAACTCGAAGCCGAGAACCAACCACCGCTCCTGTTCATCGGAGGACTGTACGCCTTCATCGTGGTTGTGTTCGAAATCCTGCTCGACGCCCTTTGATGGTGAAACCGGATGCCTGGCTTGCTTGATTTGATTCTGATCAAGGACAAGGTCAACGGCGACCGTGACAACATCTTCATGATGCTGTTCGAGAAAGCCTTCATTCTCATTGCCCTGCTGGTGGTCTTCTTGATCGCCGTTGCGTTGAACCTTCCGGATTGGGGCGTGGCACTCATGGTTGGTGGCTCACTTGGACCCATCGTGTACGGCCATTACTATGTGATTTACATCCGGCCCCTCAAAAAGCAGCAGAACGTTGATGTGCGACGAAAACAACGAGCCGGTTAGGACGTGAAACCATGTTTGGATTTTCATCGATTTTGGAATACTTCGGATTGGGCGACATCTCGGGCATCGACCTGTTCTTCGCCGGCATGGCCGTGGTGGGCACCGTGTTGTTCACGATTTACTTCGCCCTCGTGCTCGTTGGTGGCGTAGCGGACGGATTTGTTGACGCCATCCCCTTCCTCGACATCAACCTCGAAATGGACGCCGAGGGCGTGTTTCACATGCTCACCATCCAAGGCTTGTTGAGTTTCATCATGATGTTCGGCATCTTTGGCCTGGCCGTGTCCCAAAGCGACTACGGGTCCCTGCCCGCCATTTTTGTTGGGACCGTGGCCGGCATCTCCTCGATGTGGATGGTGGGGAAGGTCTTCCAAGCCATTGCCAGCCTCGAGACCGACGGAACGGTGATCCACAGCGAGGCACTGGGGGCCAAAGGCACCGTGTACCGCACCATCCGACCCGGCCAATCCGGTGAGGTTCAGGTCGAATTCCAAGACGCCCTGCGCACCTGCGAGGCCGTCGCCGAGGACGAGGGCATGCAGATCGACACCGGCAAATTCGTCGTGGTCACCGGCACCATCGCCGAAATTCTTGTGGTAAAACCTCTCAAGGTGGCCGATGCGTTGGACCGACACGAGGAAGAGTGACCGATTTCCGTATGAAATCTCTTAAGGGAGCAGGCCTTAGGTTCTCACATGGCCTCCATTGGAGAAACCCTCGTCTTGATTGGGATTGCACTCTTTGTGTTCATCGTCCTTGCCACGGTGTACATCGCCACCAGCCGATACAAGCTGGCCCCAGCCAACCAAATTTTGGTCGTCTACGGGAACACGCAAGGGGCGGGAGCGGCGAAGTGTTACCACGGCGGTGGAAAGATTGTATGGCCCCTCGTCCAAAATTATGCCTTTTTGGACCTCAAACCGATGACCATCAACATCAACCTCGAGCACGCACTCTCGCAGCAAAACATCCGCATCAACGTTCCCTCCACGTTCACCATCGGTATTGACACCAAGCCTTCCATCATGCAAAACGCCGCCGTGCGTTTGCTCAACCTCGACCAGCCGGCCATTGAAGACATGGCCAAGGAAATCATTTTTGGTCAACTCCGTCTGACGGTGGCGTCCCTGACCATTGAGGAAATCAACGGCGACCGTGAAGCCTTCTTGAGCCAAGTGGTCAACAACGTCGACACCGAACTCCACAAGATCGGGCTCTACCTCATCAACGTGAACATCACGGACATCACCGACGAAGCCGACTACATCAAGTCGATCGGTGCAAAAGCTGCTGCCGAAGCCATCGCCAAGGCCGATGTCGACCGTGCCAACGCCACCCGCGACGGTGCCGTCGGCCAGGCAGAAGCCGACCGAACCCGTGAGATTCAGGTGGCCAAGAACCGAGCCGAATCGGACAAGGGGCAGAAGGAAGCTGAAGCCGACCGCCGTGTGTACGTCCAGCAACAGGAATCCAAGGCTGTTGAAGGTGAGAACCTTTCCCGTGCAGAGATTGCGAGTTATAACGCCGACCTCGCTGAGAAAGAGGCAGAGGCCCTCAAGCGTTCGGAAGTCGCCAAGCGCAAAGCACAGGTGGAGATCGAGAAGGCCCAGTACGAATTTGAAGGCCAGCGTCTGCGAGCAGAGGAAATCGCTCGAGAAGAGGTGTCGAAGCAGCAAATCGAAATCGCTGCCGAGGCCGAAGCCGAACGCCAGCGCCGGATTGCCAAAGGACAAGCCGACGCCACCCTCGCCGCCTACAACGCCGAAGCTGAGGGACAGCGTGCTGTCTTGGAGGCCAAGGCAGAAGGTTACGCCAAGTTGGTCCAAAGCGCCGGTGGCGATGCCAAGGCCGCTGCCACCCTGTTGATGGTGGAGAAGATCGAGGAACTGGTCGCTCGTCAAACCGAGGCCATTGCCAACCTCAAGATCGACAAGATCACGGTTTGGGATTCCGGAAACGGCGGTGAAGGCGGTTCGACCTCGAACTTCATTTCCTCGTTGATTCAAAGCCTGCCACCGGTGCACGACGTGGCCAAGATGGCCGGCGTTGACCTGCCCGACTACCTTGGCAAGGTCAACGATGACTGAGCGCCCGCTCCCAACGGCAACGGCCAAACCACCGTTCCAGCGGGGCGGTTTACCGTGGGGTTCTTAGGCCCAAATCTCGGGACGCGTCATCATGAAGACCGACCTTGAAATCGCACGGGAAGCCACGATGGAAGCGATTGAAGCCGTCGCGTGGAAACTCGGGATCTCCGCCCATGAACTGACGCCCATGGGTCAAGGGGTGGCCAAAATCACCTGGGACGCCCTCAAGGCACGGTTCAACCAGCCGCAGGGCAATTTGGTCCTGGTGACTTCGGTGAACCCCACGCCGTTCGGCGAGGGAAAAACGGTCACGACCATCGGCCTCACCCAAGCCCTGTGCCACATCGGTCAATCGGCGACGTGCGTGGTGCGCGAGCCCTCGATGGGGCCGGTGTTTGGCATCAAAGGCGGTGCAGCCGGCGGGGGCTACGCCCAGGTGCTGCCGATGGAAAACATCAACCTGCACTTGACCGGCGACCTGCACGCCGTGACCTCGGCGCACAACCTGCTTTCGGCGCTCATCGACAACCACCTCAAGCACGGCAACGCCTGCAAGTTGGACCCAACCCGCATCAGCTGGCCCCGTGTCGTGGACATGAACGACCGGGCGCTTCGCAACATCACGGTCGGTAAAGGCGGCCCAGCCAACGGTTGGGTGAGGGAAGACCGGTTCGACATCACTGCAGCGAGTGAGGTGATGGCCATCCTTGTGTTGGCGCGAGACTACGCCGACCTGCGCACCCGACTCGGCAACATCGTGGTGGGCACATCCACGGAAGGCCATCCCGTCAAAGCCGAGGACATCGGCGGTGCAGGTGCCATGGCACTGGTGCTTCGCCAGGCGTTCTTGCCCAACATCACCCAGACCCTCGAGGGCAACCCTGCGTTCATTCACGGTGGACCCTTTGCGAACATCGCTCACGGAAACTCAAGCATCATCGCGGACCGCATGGCGCTGGCCAGCGCTGATTTCGTCGTGACCGAGGCGGGTTTCGGTTCGGACATGGGGGCAGAGAAATTCATGCACATCAAGGCCGCCACGTCCGGGAAGGCCCCCGATTGCGTCGTCATGAACGTCACGGTACGCTCCATGAAACTCCACGGCGGCGCCTTTGGTGATCGTGGCGGCATTCGTCCCGACAAAGCAACGTTGGAGGCGGAAAACGTCGCAGCCGTCACCGCAGGAGCCACCACAAACCTCGACCGCCACATCCGCAACATGGCTGCGTTTGGTGTGCCGGTCGTGGTGTCCATCAACCGCTTCGCCTCCGATACGGACGCTGAACTGGAAGCCATCACCAACGCTGCTCATGCCAGCGGAGCCGTCGCCGTTTGCTTGACGGAGGTGCACGGCAAGGGCGGCCCGGGTGGCAGTGATCTTGCCAAGGCGGTGGTCAAAGCCGTTCAGCGTCACGTGGCCGACGGGCGCCCGTTCGTCCCGTTGTTCGACAACGACGCCGACGTGTTGGACAAGGCCACCCAGATCGCCACGCGTTTGTACAAAGCGGACGGCGTGGACGTGAGTGCCAAGGCCCGACGGCAGCTGGATCAAATCCGCGCATGGGGTTACGGCCACCTACCGGTGTGCATGGCCAAAACCCAGTACTCGTTCTCCCACGATGCCGGGCAACTCGGTGCACCCACCGGTTTCGAGGTCCCCATTCGGGAATTCAGACTCAACGCAGGGGCTGGTTTCATCGTGGCCATCCTTGGTGACATGATGACCATGCCCGGGTTGCCAAAACGACCAGCAGCCTTGGACATGGACATGGATGAAAACGGGAACCTCGTGGGCATGTTCGGGTGACCGCATGCGCATCATCAACCGCAGCCCCTCCGAATGGCGACTGCGGGTCGAATCCGTGGACGACTTGTGGGTCTTGGCGAACGTGGTGCGTCCCGGGACCGGCTTTGCGATGCTGGGGGAGCGGCGCGACCAAACCACGGCCGGTGAAGCAGGCGGGCGTGCCAAACAAGCCGAGCGAAAGAAAATGTGGATTCGTTTGAAGGTTGAGCGTACCGAACACCAAGCGTTCAGCGAACACCTAAGGGTGCACGGCACCATTGAGGAAGCGGCCTTTGATGTCGGTCTGCATCACACGCATGTGGTGGACCTTCACGACGAAGTGGTGTTGACGGCGCATCCGTCCCTGCCCCAAGTGGATCAAGACCTGCTGACGCAAAGCGAAGCCGCAGCTGCTCAGGCACAGGTCGCGCTCCTCGTGGTTGAACACGACGAGATGATCCTGTTCTTCGTCACGGGTCGAGGACTACGAGAGAGCGCCACCTGGACCATGCGAGGCGGGGGGAAGCGCGGTGACATCCGTCAATCCGAGAGTGTGGCCGCTTCGTTCAGAGGTACGACGGTCCACGGACTCAACGAACAATTGCCGCCCGACATGCCCTTGGTGTTGTGTGGACCGGGTCAAGCACGTGACCGCATGATGCATGCCTTGCGTCAGGCTGGTCATCAGCGAACCATGATGTCCGTGGCCACGGACATGGGGGGCCGTGGTGCCGCCAATCAAGTCCTGAGCGAAGG